>ODAK010004130.1_pt1 | contig 14932 bp, 14 predicted proteins | sample 1539591 | NCBI WGS metagenome assembly ODAK01 (sample SAMEA3539303, study PRJEB22396) | soil metagenome | biome: tundra; feature: field; material: soil | place: USA | collected 2010-05 | depth 0.15 m | reverse complement strand
AGATGCTGTGTTTTGCATCTGCCCCCAGAATCGTACCGATTCGCGCCGGGTCAAGCGTTATTTTAGCGCCTATGGGGCAGCGCCCCTTGGTGGGGTCTCGCGGGGCGAAGCTCCGGCGCTTGCTCCCGCCAGCGCGCCCGCCCAGTCGGGGGATTTGCCCCCTCAGGGCCGATCCGTTAACGTCTCCACAACAACAATCCGAGGCTTCATGAGTGACACTCTCCCGACCGCCGCCCGCGTCGCGGATCCGGGCATCCGCGCTCTCTATCAACTGGAAAACCGCTGGCAGGCCTGGCTCGACGTTGAGGTCGCGTTGGCCCGCACGCAGGCAAAGCTCGGGATCATCCCGGCGGCGGCGGCCGACGCGATCGCGGCCCAAGCGAAGCTGGAGCTGATGGACCGGGCCCGCATCGACGAGGGCTTCGCCCGCACCGGCCACACCATCGTGCCATTGGTGTGGGAGCTCAGCCGCATCGTGGGCGAGCCGCATGGCGGTTGGGTGCATTGGGGCGCGACGACGCAGAACATCACCCAAACCGGTGATCTGCTGGTGCTGCGGCAGGCGCACGGCATCTTCCTGCGCCAGATCGGGGAGGTGTTGTCGGCGATGGCCGACCTCGCCGAGCGGGGCGCCGACATGCCGCTGCCCGGCCGCACGCACGGTCAGCACGCGGTGCCCGCCACCTTCGGCTACAAGGTCGCCGTCTGGATCGACGAATTCCTGCGCCATTGCGACCGGCTGCGCGATCTGTCTCCGCGGCTGTTCGTGTCCATGTTGGGGGGAGGAGCGGGGACGTTCGCCTCGCTCGGCCAGCAGGGTCCGGCGGTGCAGGCGGGCATCGGCAAGATCCTCGGCTTCGGCACGATGGCGGTGCCGTCCCGCGCACTTGGCGACCACCTGGCGGAGAATATATGTGTCCTCGGCCTGGTCGCCGCGACCTCGGGCAAGATCGGGCGGGAAATCTATACCCTGATGAAGACCGAGTTCGGCGAGGTCGAGGAACCCGTGCCGCCTGGCACCGTTGGTAGCTCGACCATGCCGCAGAAGCGCAATCCGAAACTGTGTCAGGACATCATCGCGGCGGCGGCGGAGGTGCGCGCGATGGTGCCATTGGCGCTCGAAGCGATGATGACCGAACATGAGGCCGATCGCACCACCAGTCTGATCATGGACGCGGCGGAAGGGCGCACCTGCATCGCGATGGGCGACATTCTCGCGCGCCTCGGCGAAATTTTGCGCGGCCTCGCGCTTGACCCGCAACGCATGCGGGCCAATCTTGACCTGGGTCATGGACTGATCATGGCCGAGGCGGTGATGCTTGATCTGGGTAAAGCAATTGGCCGCCAACACGCGCACGACGTGGTGTACGACGCGGCGCAGGCGGCGTTTGTCGAAAATAAGTCCTTTTCGGACCTGTTGATGGCCGATCAGCGGGTTTCGTCGCGCGTTGATCCGGCGGCGATGCGGGTACTGCTTGATCCGACGCTGTACACCGGTCTTTGCGCCGAAATGGCGCGTGAGCAGGCGGCTCTCGCGCGGGCGAAAGCCATGGAGTTGTCAACATGACCGCGATCCGACGGCTGATGGTGCAAGGCCAGTTGCCGCCGGTCAGTCATTACTGCCACGTCGCGCGGGCCGGCAATCTGATCTGGGTGTCGGGTGCCATCGGCGTGGCGGCGGATGGCTCGGTTCCGGATGATGTCGTGACGCAGGCGGAGCTCGCGATGGCCAGTATCGACGCGTGCCTGACCGCGGCGGGCGCCAATGCGACGCACGTGGTGAAGGTGAATATCTACCTCACCGATATCAACGACCGGGCGAAGATCAATCCCGCGCGGCAACGGTATTTCGGCGAGCACCGCCCGGCTTCGACATTGGTCGGTGTCACTGCTTTGGTTTTGCCAAACGCGAAAGTCGAAATCGAGGCGACCGCGGTCATCCCCGAGGCGACCGCGCCTTGACTGGCCAGCAGCCTGCGGTGATCAGCGCATTTCCTGGTCTGGCCGCGCCGAAATCCGCTTCCGTCAATGCCAGGCGTGACCGTGTACGCTCCAGGGCAAAACGCGGCCGAGCATCTGCCACGCCCCCCGGTCGTCGCAAATCGTTTGGCGCGGTGTGGGTTTCCAGCGATGCTCGGGTCGAGCCCGAGAATGCTGCTGGACCCTCGGGCGGCGTTGGGAACCGCCGAATGAGGATTGAACATAAACAGAAAGCCTTTGGCTGATGGATGATGTCCCTTCGGCGTCGATGCCCGGCTCTTCGTTGCCCGCATCCTTGTGTCAGCGCTATGAAACGATCCGTGCCCGCACCGAGGCACTCGCCGCGCCACTGACGCCCGAGGACCAGTGCGTCCAATCGATGCCCGACGCGAGCCCGGCCAAATGGCACCGCGCGCACGTCACCTGGTTTTTCGAGGAATTCGTCCTGCGTGCCTCAGGCGGAAACCATCGCGTATTCGACGAGGATTTTCGCTTTCTGTTCAACTCGTATTACGAGGCCGTCGGCGCCCGCCATCCGCGGCCGATGCGTGGCCTGCTGACCCGGCCCGAAACGTCGCGAATCGCGGCTTATCGCGCCCATGTCGACGACGCGATGCGGCGGTATCTGCCGCACGCGCCGGAGCCAGCGCTGAACCTCGTCGAACTCGGCCTGCAGCATGAGCAGCAGCACCAGGAATTGCTGATCACCGACATGCTCGACGCATTCTCGAAGAATCCGCTGGCGCCTGCCCTGATGCCGGACTGGCGCGAGCCGGCGTACGATCCGGGTCCGACACGGTTCGCCCATTGTGCCGGTGGCATCACCGGGATCGGCCACGACGGCGATGGGTTTTGCTTCGACAACGAAACACCCGCGCACGAGACCTTGCTGGCGGATTTCCATATCGCCAATCGCCTGGTCCGCAACAGCGAGTTTCTCAGCTTTATCGAAGATGGTGGCTATCGCACACCGTCCATTTGGATGTCGGACGGGTGGGCCGTGGTGCAAAGCGCCGGCTGGTCGGCGCCGGAGCATTGGCGAAACCGCGACGGCGCCTGCCTGCAAATGGGACCAGGCGGGCTGGCGCCGCTCGATCCCGCCGCGCCGGTACGCCACGTCAGCTGGTATGAGGCCGATGCGTTCGCGCGCTGGTCAGGCGCACGCCTGCCGACGGAGTTCGAATGGGAGGCGGCGTCCGACCATCCCGACCTGCGCGAGCTGACCGGCCATGTGTGGCAATGGACCGACAGTGCGTATCGCCCCTATCCCGGCTACCGGCCAGCGCCCGGCGCGGTCGGCGAGTACAACGGCAAGTTCATGATCAATCAGATGGTGTTGCGGGGTGGTTCGCTGGCGACGCCTCCTGGGCATGCGCGTGCGACCTATCGCAACTTCTTTCATCCCGACAAACGCTGGCAGTTCACCGGCCTCCGGCTGGCGCGCGACGCCTGACAGGAAACCCCATGACATATGACGATGAGGACCGCCCCGATACGTCCATCGCGCTCTCTGGGGTTCGCCCGGCCCGGGAGCCTATACCGACGGGGCGCGCCACCGCCGGCGACCTCATGCTCGCTCCCGATCCCGCCGCCGCCAGTACGGGCCAGGTGGCCGAGGCGGCGCTTCAAGGTCTGCTGGCGCCGCGCAAGACCTTGCCGCCAAGCCTGTTCTATGACGAGGAAGGCTGTCGTCTTTTCTACGAAATCACGAAATTGCCGGAATACTACCTCACGCGCACCGAGTTTCGTCTGCTGGAATCCACCGCGCCGGAAGTGGCCGCGCTGGTGCCCGCCGGTTCCACTCTGGTCGAATATGGCGCCAGCGATGAGACCAAAGCTGAAATGCTGCTGCGTCAGAGCAGTCCCGGGCACGGGGTCTTCCGCACCTACATCCCGATCGATGTCGCCGCGCCGGCATTGCGGGCGATGCGCGACCGTCTGGCGGTACGCCGCCCACGCCTCACGGTCACGCCGGTGACGGCGGATTTCCTGCGGCCGATCTGCCTGCCGGAGCGCGTCGGGGAAACCGGCATCATGGGGTTCTTTCCCGGATCGACGATCGGCAACCTGGAACCCGAGGCGGCGGTCGCCTTCCTCCGCCGAGCCCGGACCACGCTCGGCACGGGGGCCAAATTCCTGCTCGGGTTCGATACCTGCCGTGACCCGGCGCGCCTGATCCCGGCGTTCGATACCTGCCGTGACCCGGCGCGCCTGATCCCGGCCTATGACGACCCCGCGGGGATCACCGCGCGGTTCAATCGCAACCTTCTGGTCCGCCTGAACCGTGAGGCCGGCGCCACGTTTCCCCTGGGCGGCGATCCCGAAGCGTTCGCCCACCGCGCCGTCTGGAATGACGCCGAGAGCCGGATCGAAATGCACCTTGTCAGCGCCGCCGCCCGCACGGTCCTGGTGGCCGGCCAGCCGGTCCGCTTCGCCCGCGGGGAGACCATTCACACCGAAAACAGCTACAAATACGCGCCTGCGCGGATGCGGGCGATGATTCAGGCGGCGGGCTGGTTCACCGCGAAAACCTGGTCGGATTCCAAAGGGTTATTCGCGATCTGGTTGCTTGAATGAAACCAGCACGAGAAAAGTGAACAGCCAGAAACATTAAAGCTCTGGCAAGGACGCTGTTTTCGTGCACAAACCCGCGTCATGATACGCTGTGTCGCCTTGTGCCTGATATTGCTCCCCGGCCTCGCCACGGCCCGACCCGCGCATCAACAGCCCGATCCGCCACCGGTCCCCGCGCCGCCGCTGACCCCATACGCGATGTGCGAGGCCGCGATCGCCGGCGCCGAGGCGGAGACCAAACTGCCGGCCCGCGTGCTGACCGCCATCGCCTTGCGGGAATCCGGCCGGATCGACCCGGACACCGGCCGGTTACGGCCCTGGCCCTGGACCATCAATGTCGAGGGCGCCGGCCACTTCTATACCTCCAGGCAGGAGGCGGTCGCGGCGGTCCAGGGCTTCCAAGGCAGCGGCGCGCAGTCGATCGATGTCGGCTGCATGCAGGTCAACCTGATGCACCATCCAAACGCCTTCGCGTCGCTGGATGAGGCGTTCGATCCAACCCGCAATGCCACTTACGCCGGTGGCTTCCTCAAGGCGCTGTTCGCCTCGTTGGGTGACTGGGGCACGGCGATCGCCGCTTACCATTCGCGCACGCCCGGAGTGGGTGAGCCGTATCGCGACCAGGTCGTCGCCACCTGGAACCCGAAGGATCCGGCGGTGCTGGCGAAGCTCAGTTTCCAACCGCTGCCCGCGCTCCCGGCGCGGATCTCCGGCTTGCCGATGATCTACGCGCCATTCGCGGCGGCGGGGCCGGTCCAGATCGCGCCGAACATGGCCTATCGGGCGTTTCTCCCGGCCTCGAACGTTTATGGGGCGTTCCGCCCGGCATCGGCCACTTATGCTGATTTCGCGCGGAAGCCCGTTAAGCCGGCGCGTGGCCAGCCGCTCGATCTCCGCCTCAACATGGGTCTCGCGAGTTCCGGCCGGGCGCTGGTGCTTCCCACCGGAGTCGTCGAACGCCGGAACGTGAAGCCCGCCACAATGAAACAGGTGGCCCGGCGAGACGGGGAGACCGGGTAGGGCTCAGCCGATCGTCAGCATCAGCACGCCCAGGCAAATCATGCCGATGCCGGCCATTTTGGGGATGCCGAGGGCTTCGGCGAAGACATAATGCCCGATCAAAGCCGCGACGACGTAGGAAACGGCGGTACTGGGCAGCGCCACCGACATCGGGATCTTCCGCAGCGCGACGATGTAGAGCATCGCCGAGCCGCCATACAGAGCGAGACCGATCATTGTTCGTACGTCAAACAACTGTGTGACGAAGCTCGGCGCGCCCGCGCCGGCCTTGAGCAAGGTTTGTCCGACCATGCTGGTCGTGATCGCCAACGCGAGTGCGCCCCAATGCAAATTCACAATAGCTCAAGCCCCTTGGTTCACGCCGCGCCGCGTGGCCATGGCACGGGGGCAGAGTCAACGCCGGTTATGGTGTCCGGCCGGCGTCTTGTCACGCTTGTTGTCCTCGGCCCGGCCGCGCAGGCGTTACGATGCGGTTTGGGATGCGCCCGAAATCACCCAAAAACGTCATGCTCGGGCCTGACCCAGGCAACAATCGACGCGCGAAATGGATCATATCAGGACGTGATCGCTTGCGGCTGGTCAGTCGGAAAGCGTGAATCACGCTCTCAAACACAATTACGCCAGAGCATGATCGCTTCAACTTGAAGCAATCTTGCTCTGGCGTCGAGCGTGAGCCCACGGATCCTCGGGTTGAGCCCCCGAAGCGGGAATTTTCGTTGGCGCACGTCGTGACATCGTCGCCTGTTCGCCATGGCGCGGCGTGACCGGGTCATCCCATCAACGCGATGACGAGAGCGATCGAACCCCAGGCCGAGACCATGACGAGTCGCGGACCGGTCCGAGCCCGAGGCTGACGACGGTGCGCGCGAAACCCGCGGTCCGCGATGCTTATCCTGATGCCCAGGCGAACCGGCCGGCCATGACGGTTGGAGACCGGCCTGTGCGTTATCCTCGTTTCGGCATCGGCACGTAATCGCGCTGCGGGGCGCCGGTATAAACCTGCCGCGGACGGCCGATGCGCTGACCCGGATCCTCCATCATCTCCTTCCACTGCGCCACCCAGCCGACGGTGCGCGACACCGCGAACAGCGCGGTGAACATGCTGGTCGGGAAGCCCATCGCCTTCAGAATGATGCCGGAATAGAAATCCACGTTCGGATACAGCTTGCGGTCGACGAAGTACTTGTCGTTCAGCGCGATCTTTTCCAGTTCCACCGCCAGGTCCAGCAATGGATCGCCCTTGATCCCCAGTTCGGTCAGCACGTCGTGGCAGGCCTTCTGGATGATCTTCGCGCGCGGATCGTAGTTCTTATAGACGCGATGGCCGAAGCCCCACAGCATCTCGTGATTGTTACGGTCCTTCACTTCCTCCAGGAACGCCGGAATGTTCTTCACGTTACCGATATGAGTCAGCATTTTCAGCACTGCCTCATTGGCGCCGCCATGCGCCGGGCCCCAGAGGCTGGCGATGCCGGCGGCGATGCAGGCGAACGGATTGGCGCCGGTGGACCCCGCCAGACGCACGGTCGAGGTTGACGCGTTCTGCTCATGATCGGCGTGCAGGATCATGATCAGGTCCATCGCCTTCGACAGCACCGGATTGACTTTATATTCCTCGGCCGGAACGGCGTGGAACATATGCAGGAAGTTTTCCGCATAGGTCAGGTCGTTGCGCGGATAAATGAACGGCTGCCCGATGGAGTATTTATAGGCCCAGGCGGCGATGGTCGGAACTTTGGCGATGAGGCGGAAGGCGGAGATGCGGCGGCTTTCCGGATCGTGGATGTCGAGACTGTCGTGATAGAACGCCGACAGCGCGCCGACGACACCGCACATCACCGCCATCGGATGCGCGTCACGGCGGAAGCCGTTATAAAATGTCCGCAATTGTTCATGCAGCATGGTGTGCCGCATGACACCCATGTCGAACTCTTTGCTCTGCACCGGGGTCGGCAGTTCGCCGTTCAGCAGCAGGTAGCAGATTTCGAGGAAGTTCGACTTCTCCGCGAGCTGCTCGATCGGATAGCCGCGATACAGCAGCACGCCGACATCGCCGTCGATGTAGGTGATCTTGCTGTCGCACGACGCGGTGGCGCCATAGCCGGGGTCGAAGGTGAACAGGCCAAGCTCCCCATAGAGCTTGCGAATGTCGAACACGTCGGGTCCGACCGTTCCCGACATAAGAGGAATGACGGACTTTTTGTTGGTCCCGTCAAGGGTTATGGTCACAGTCCGTTTGTCGCTCATGCGGGCTTCCTTGTTGCAGGCGTTGGTCTCCGCCGACCTGGCCTTCCCGGTCTGGCATCCCATTCTCACGTCCCGGCTGGGGACACGGTGGGCCTGGGCGGATTGAGGCTGGTTCGCAGATTATGGCCGCGCGGGTTTTCACGCAACCTTCGCATCCGCGGCAAAAATCGGCGCATCTTGTATGCCCTCGGGGGGAGTCCAAGGGAGGGCCTGTCCCGTCGGCGCATTCCCGTCTATGCGCGGCCAGAGATGAACGCACCATTAAACCAGCCGCGCGTCCTGGGCATCCTGGCCGGAGGCGGTCCATTGCCGGGCCGGGTCGCCGCCGCCGCCGCCGCCGCCGGCCGCGAGGTCTTCATTGTCGGCCTGGAGGGTTTCGCCGACCGCGGCGTGATCGCTCCCTGGCCGCATGTCTTCCTGCGCATGGGCGCGGTTCGGTGTATTTTCGGCGCATTGCGCCAGCACCGGTGTCAGGACCTGGTGCTGATCGGTCCGGTGCGCCGGCCATCGTTCCTGGATCTCCGCCCGGATGCCGATGGCGCGAAAATGCTCGCCCGGATCGGACGTTCCGCCTTCGCCGGCGACGATGGCCTGTTATCCGCCGTTATCCGCGTACTGAGTGAGGAGGGGTTTCGCGTGCTCGGTATGCACGAAATCCTGAATGAGGCGTTGGGCCCGCGCGGTCTGCTGTCGCGCGCCGGCCCGGATGCCAACGCCATGGCGGATATCAATCGCGGCATCGCCGTGGCGCGGGCCCTCGGCGCGGTCGATGTCGGGCAGGGCTGCGTCGTGCGCGCCGGCGTCGTAATCGCGGTCGAGGCGGTGGAGGGCACCGATGCCATGCTGGCCCGCTGCGGCGCATTGCTCGACGCGATGGGCATGGCGAAACCGGCCGGCGTGCTGGTCAAGGCGGTCAAACCGGGTCAGGACCGCCGCGCCGACCTGCCGACGATCGGGCCGGAGACGATCCGCCATGCCGCCGAAGCGGGCCTCGCCGGGATCGCGTATGATGCCGGCGGGACCATTCTCGCCGAGCGTGAGGCCTGCGTCACCCGTGCTGACGAGCTTGGGTTGTTTCTGCTAGGCTTTGAGCCTGAGACCACTGAACAGGGGAGTTAAGACCATGGGCCGTTTTCTGCACACCATGCTGCGCGTCGGCGATCTGCAACGCAGCGTCGACTTCTATTGCAAGGCGTTCGGCATGAACGAAATCAAGCGGCGCGATGTGCCGGATGGCAAATACACGCTGTCCTTCGTTGGCTTCGGTGACGAGGAGAGCAACACCGTCATCGAGCTGACCTACAACTATGGCGTCAAGAAATACGAGATGGGCGGCGCGTTTGGCCATCTGGCGGTCGGCGTGCCGGACGTCGCGGCGGCGTGCGAAGTGGCGAAGGCGGCGGGCGGCACGATCACCCGGCCGGCGGGTCCGGTGAAGTTCGGCACGACGATCATCGCGTTCGTGAAGGATCCGGACGGATACGCGATCGAACTCGTGCAGCGGGCCTGAGGCCACGGCGCCGGTGACACCGTTGTAGAGATTGGCGTCGAGCTTCACACCGCCGAGGGCAACCGTGCGCGATCCGGCTTCAAGCACGCCGTTTTCACTGATCAGCGCGGGCGGATCGGTCCACTCGTCGGAGGGCGGCTCGACGGCGCCGGAAGCCCGCTGGGGAGATAAGCCAGGACCGCGGCCAGCGCGCGACATCGCCAGTGAGATAAATCGCGGAGCGGCATGGGAATGCGACGACCGGTTCAGCCGACGGTGCGAGTACCTTATCGTCAGGCGCCGCGCCAGTGGTGCCGCCCGTGACGTTGATCGCGTGGGGTCATTGCCGTCGTGAAACAATGACCACGACCGCGGCCATGACATCCAGCGCGGCCGCCAGCAACAGCGGTACGCGGTAACCCCCGCACGCATCGTGCAGTACGCCATAAAACCCTGGGCCAAGGGCCGTGACCAGCTGGATGACGCACGAAGCGACGCCGAACACCGCGCCGAAGGATGTGGCACCAAACTCCCGCCGCACGATGATCGGTTGCAATGTCGTCACGTTCCCGACGGTCAGGCCAAACACCATACTGGCGCCAATCAGTATCGCGGGCGTCGGAAACAGCGCCAGAGCACTCAGCGCGACCGCGGCCAGCAGCAGCGCGACCATGGCGGTCATCCGCGCATCGATCCGGTCAGCGAATCGAACGAGCGCGAGCCGGCCGAACAGCGCCGCGATCGCCGTGGCCGACACGGTCGTGGAGATCCAGGCCGTGCTTAACATCTGTGACAGCAACGTCACCTGATGGGTCAGGAAGCCGATCTGCACCATCATGCCGGTGCCGAAACCAAGCATGACTCCGCGCAACGATCTGGTCCGCGCCGCCGTGATCTGGCTCCATGGCGGCGTTGTCTCCAGCGTAACGGCCCGAGCCGCCGGTGCACCGTCCGGGAACAGCCCGATGTCAACCGGTCGGTGCCGCATCACGCGGACTGCGAGCGGGAGCAGCACCGCCGCGGCCAACGAGCCCGCGATGGCCGTCGTTATCGCGAACCCGGCGCGGCCGATGCCAAACAACAGGATGGGCGTGCCGATCATGCCGCCGACGCTCGCTCCCAGAGACGCGATCGAGACAGCGCGGCCCTGATATTTCTCGAACCAGGGCCCGATTGTCGTCGCGACCGCGGTGGTGGAAAGGCAGGCCCATCCGATGCCCATGGCGAAGAAGGCGAGGTAAGCCTGCCATGGCGCGGTGACCTGACCGATCCCGGCGACGCCGCCCGCCATCGCGACACCGCCGAACCCGATCACCGGGCGCGGTCCGAAACGATTGATCGCGCCGCCGACGGGTATCAGGAGCACCGCGCTGACCACGTAAAACAGCGTCGCGGCGCCGGAGATGAGACCGATGGGCCAGCCATTCGTCTGGCTTAAGGCACGCAGGTAAACGCCCGCACCGAACAGGCCGAGCGCATTGCCGATCAGGGCGCTCACCAGACAGGCGGCGACGATCCACCAGCCGTAAAAGATGCGGTGTTGAAACATTCAATCGCCTGACGGCCGAGGTATCACCACCGCAACAATGGCAAGCGGGCTCAGGTCCAGACGCGAGGCAAAGGTCAGCATCGCGACCGCTTACCACCCTTCGGCGGCCAGATGTTTCGTCCGCGAACGAACTGATTGGGGCAGCGTCGAGTCCCTGGTCTCGCTCAGCCGGCACCAACGGCTTCGGCGATGCGCCGTCGGATGGCGTCCAACTGATCCGGGCGGACCCGTGAGGCCGTCGCGCGTACGCGGCTGACCGATACTGAGGTCACCGATGGCGCGAGAGCGAAACATCGCTGCTCGCATCCAACGCCGCTTGTAGCATCCAACTCGCCGCCAATCGGTCGACCGACTCGGCACGTTTGCGGCGGCTGACATTGGCCTCGGCGATCAGGAATCGGTTGGCCGCCGCGCTCGACAGGCGCTCGTCGAACAACGCGGCGGGCAGACCGGTCGCCTCCGACAGCGCCAGTGCCCAATCGCGAGCCGCCTGCGCGGCGGGGCCGGCGGTGCCATCCATCGACAGCGGCAGGCCGACGACCAGGCCTCCGGCGTTTTCCTTGCACGCGATGGCGAGGATTTCCGCCGTGTTGGCCTTCAATTTCCCCCGCTTGAGGCTGCCGAACGGGGACGCCAGCAGCAGCCTCACATCGGACAAAGCGAGGCCGATTGTCTTGCTGCCGGGATCGATCCCGATCAGGCGCTGGTCCTTGGTCAGAAGCGCGCGTAGAGCGGGCAGGGTAAGCAGGGGCATGATCGGGCGATCATCGGCCCATGCCGCGCGGATGACTACCGGACGGCTGACCCCGGCCCGTGCGTGGAATCGCGCGGCGGCACGTGGCGTGTTCGGCCGGGGCCGGAGGGGGTGGCTACTGCTCGCCGCCGAACGCGATCGAGTTCATCGCGCCGGTCCGGATCGCCGCGGCATAAATGGCTTCCGGCAGGCGGGGATCGTCGAGGGTCGCGGCGCCAAATTCCTGGTGCCGTGCCGCCGCCAAGGAGTAGAAAGCGTCCTGAAACACATCCCGGTCCAGAGGTACGGTGGCGCCGGCCGTCGTACAATACCGGTCGAGGCGAACCAAGCGGCCCGCGAGCACAACACCGTTTCTCACGGTCGCCTCGAACCCTTCGTCCATCAACCACAGTTCGTTCTGGCGGAACACATCGTCGACGATAATACCGGCGATGTCATGGCGTTCCTTGACCTGAACGATGTGGAAGGTGCTGGCCTGCATGGCCGCCAGCACGGTGGCTTCAATGGAGCCGGCCGGAAAGCGGCTAGCACGGGCGTAGCGATCGATGGCGCGCGAGCGGTCAGCCCTCGCTCCGAACACCACGAGATCGAAAGCCAAAGCCATCTCGCTGAAACAGTCGGCGACGATGATTCTGTTGGAAAGCAGGCCGATCCTGCGGGCCGCATCCTTGATTGCCTTGCCGCTGGCGAATTTCACCGCCGCGTTCAGATGCTGGCAGATGGCCTCGCGGGCTGCACGGTAGTTTGTTACCACATCCCGGCGGGTCATCGCTGTGTCTGTCATGATATGCCTCACAAACCGTCCGGAAAGTATCCGTCTGGGGTTCGAGTCGCGAAGCGGAAAGTCGCCACGCCGTTCCCGTGTTGAACCCCACCCCGGCGATGGCTATGTTCCGCCCCGTACCCGCAACCAAGGACACCCAGACCCCATGGCGCTCGATCCCGCCACCGTTCGACGCATCGCCACGCTCGCCCGCATCCGCATGGATGATGCCGAGGTGACCACGCTCGCGGGTGAACTCAATACCATCCTGGGCTGGATCGAGCAGCTGAACGAGGTCGATATCTCCAATGTCGATCCGCTGACCGGCGCCGCGCACATGGCGCTGAAAATGCGCGAGGACGTGGTGACCGATGGCGGTTACCCCGCTGCGGTGTTGTATAACGCGCCAGACCGGATCGGCGACTTCTTCGCCGTGCCTAAGGTCGTCGAATAATGCCGGCGGTCACCGAACTGACGGACCTGACGATCGCTCAGGGCCGCGACGGTCTGCGTGCGCGAGAATTCACCGCCGTTGACCTGACATTGGCGCATCTGCATGCGATCGAGGCGCTGAACCCAAGGCTCAATGCCTATTTGTCGGTTGGGCACGCCCAGTCGATGGAGCAGGCGAGGGCGGCGGATGTGGCGCTGGCGGAGGGTGATACACGGCCGCTTCTGGGCATTCCGCTGGCGATCAAGGACCTGTTTTGCACCACCGGCGTGCGCACGACGGCGGGCAGCAAGATCCTGATGCCGTTCGTCCCACCCTACGAGTCGACCGTCACCGCCAATCTGTTGCGCGACGGTGCGGTGTTTCTGGGCAAGACGAATATGGACGAGTTCGCCATGGGCTCGTCCAACATGAGTTCGTATTACGGGCCGGTGGAGAACCCGTGGAAGCGGCGCCAGGACCCATCCGCTGTGCTGGTGCCGGGTGGCTCGTCCGGCGGCTCGGCGGCGGCGGTGGCGGCTCGGCTGGCCATGGGAGCGACCGGCACCGATACCGGCGGATCGATCCGGCAGCCTGCGTCGTTTTGCGGGCTCGTGGGGGTGAAGCCGACGTATGGCCGCTGCTCGCGCTGGGGTGTGGTGGCGTTCGCGTCCTCGCTGGATCACCCTGGGCCGTTCGCGCGCACCGTGCGTGACTCCGCGATCCTCCTGGGCTCCATGTCCGGGCACGACCCGAAAGACTCGACCAGCGCCGACGTCCCCGTGCCGGACTTCGAGGCCGCGTGCCAACAATCGATCAAAGGCCTGCGGATCGGCGTGCCGAAGGAATACCGCTCCGACGGCATGCCGGGGGAAATCGAGACACTGTGGCGACAAGGCGTCGGCTGGCTGCGTGAGGCGGGCGCCGAGATCGTCGACGTCTCGCTGCCGCACACGAAGTACGGCCTCGCCACCTATTACATCATCGCGCCGGCCGAGGCGTCGTCGAATCTCGCGCGTTATGACGGCGTCCGCTTCGGCTTGCGCGCCGATGGCGAAGACCTGCGCGATCTCTACGAACGCACACGCGCCGAGGGGTTCGGCGCGGAAGTGCGGCGGCGGATCATGATCGGCACCTACGTGCTGTCGGCGGGTTACTACGATGCCTATTACCTGCGGGCGCAGAAAGTTCGCGCGCTGATCCTGCGCGACTTCACCCAGGTGTTCGAGAAAGTGGACGCGCTGCTGACACCGACCGCGCCGTCCGCGGCCTTCGCGCAAGGCGAGAAAATGGACGACCCGATCACCATGTACCTGAACGACCTGTTCACGGTGCCGGCCGACCTGGCGGGGGTGCCGGCGGCCTCGGTACCGTGCGGTCTCGACACGGACGGACTGCCTCTGGGTTTGCAGGTCATGGCAAGGCCGTTCGATGAGGAAACGATGTTCGCCGTCGCCGCGACTCTGGAGCGGGCCGCCGGCTTTTCCGCTCTGCCAACGTTACGCGCGGGGAGTTGATAGATGGAATACGCGCTTCAGGGCCGCACCGGTTCCTGGGAAGTCGTGGTCGGCCTGGAGGTTCACGCTCAGGTCATTTCCCAATCAAAATTGTTTTCCGGTGCGGCGACGGCGTTCGGCGCCGAACCGAACTCGCAGGTCAGTTTTGTCGACGCGGCGTTTCCGGGCATGTTGCCGGTGCTGAACCGAGTGTGTGTGGAGCAGGCGGTGAAGACCGGCCTCGGTCTGAACGCGGCGATCCAGAAAGTCAGCCGGTTTGATCGCAAGAACTATTTCTACGCCGATCTGCCGCCCGGGTATCAGATCAGCCAGTACGAACACCCGATCGTCGGCAAGGGCGAGATCGAGATCGAACGCGCCGATGGCTCCACGAAAATGATCGGCATCACGCGGCTGCATCTGGAGCAGGACGCCGGCAAGTCGTTGCACGATCAGCATCCGACGAAATCGTTTATCGACCTCAACCGAGCCGGTGTGGCGTTGATGGAGATCGTTTCGGAGCCGGATATTCGCTCGCCTGACGAGGCGGGTGCGTATGTGCGGAAGTTGCGCTCGATCCTGCGTTATCTTGGCACCTGCGACGGCAACATGGAGGAAGGCTCCATGCGC
>ODAK010004129.1_pt1 | contig 14934 bp, 13 predicted proteins | sample 1539591 | NCBI WGS metagenome assembly ODAK01 (sample SAMEA3539303, study PRJEB22396) | soil metagenome | biome: tundra; feature: field; material: soil | place: USA | collected 2010-05 | depth 0.15 m | reverse complement strand
CCTTCGACATCGGCCGGGATCCGAACCCCCATGTCGGCTTCGGCGGGGGCGGGCTCCTCGACCTGATGCCCTTTCGGGCGGGAGCCGAGGGCGACCAGGCCGGTTGGCGTTATCAAATCGTCGAGGACTCAGCCGAGTGGGTCCTCCAGGTCCATCAAGACGGCGACTGGAGCGACATGTACGGCTTCGTGCCTGACCCTGCGCTCATGGTGGACATCGAGGTGGCCAACTGGTACACGTCCACGCATCCGACCTCGCCGTTCGTGACCGGCGTGATCGCCGGGGTCCGGCTCGACGACCGGTGCCTCACCTTCGTCCAATTCGACGAGCCCTCGATCGTCGAGCGCCAGGTCGGAAAGCCAGCAACCACGAGCCCCGTCAGCCGATCGGACGTGCCTGAGCTATTCGAGCGGCGCTTCGGGATACCCGGCGTCGTGATGAATGCCGAGGGCCGGCCCGTGCTCGGGAGCGCCTTGGCCTGAGCGAGGCGACGGGTGCGACATGCTCAAGCCGAGCCACTACTACGCCTTGCGTAACTACGTATGACGTAGTACGTTGACGAGTGTGACGACGCGGCCAGGCAGGAACAACGAGCCGACGGTGCTGGTGCTCACGAGTCTCGCCTCGGGTGCCAAGCACGGCCATGCGCTGGCCAGGGACATCGAGGAGTTCGCCGGGGTGCGCCTCGGGCCTGGATCCCTCTACGGCGCGATCACGCGGTTGGAGGAGCGGGGCCTGATCGCTCCATTGCCCTCCGACGAGCGCCGCCGACCCTACGAGCTCACTGCCACGGGTCGCGCGGAGCTGGCAGCCGCGGTGCAGGCGATGGCCCGCGTCGTGGCCGCCGGGAGCACGCGACTCGGGTTGCGCGACATCGACCTGCGGCCGGCATGAGCGACGACCGCCAGCTTTTGCGCTGGTATCCCGCACGGTGGCGCGAGCGCTACGGCACCGAGTTGCTCGCGATGGTCGAGGACGTCTCCGAAGGGGACGGGCCGAGCAGGTCGCTCCGTCGGTCCTTGCAGCTGGCCGGGCTGAAGGAGCGTCTGCGCGAGCAGGCGCTCGTCGGGGACGATCGCCCCGCCGCTGACCGCGTCCGAGCCGGAGCACGAGTGATTCTCGTCGCATGGGCCGCCCTCGTGGTTGCGGGGTGCGGCTTCGCGAAGTTTTCCGAGCACTGGCAAGCCGGCGTGCCGAGCCGGGACCAGTTCGTCCCCGCGCTCATGTACGGAATCGTCGTGGCGCTTGCGGCCGTCGGCGCGCTCTCGGTGCTCGGCCGCGTCGTCGCGGCGCTGCCCAGTCTTCGCGCGGCGGTCTCGGCGAGGCGCCTGGGGGTGACACGCTGGCCGCTGCTCGCTGCGGGCGGTCTTAGCGTCGTGGCAGTCGGATCGACCGCCGGGCTGGCCGCGTGGGCGCATCATCTGGCCCCCGCGCAGCGAAACGGCGCCGATGTGGTCTACACGTTGACGTTCGGTGTTTGGGCGCTGGTCATCGTGGCGATGATCGCAGCGTGGACGTGCGCCGCTATCGACGCCGAGCGGCGCCTCGAGGTCTCACCGGCGCTCACACGCGTCGTGTGGGTCTGCTCGAGCGTCCTCACGTTGTGCACCGTCGGCATCGCCGGAGCGATCGTCGCGTGGTGGATCGCGTTGGCGCGCACGGCACCCTGGGCGCTCGCCGGCAATCAGCTCGGCGCTCCCACGTCGCCGTGGACGTGGCCGCTCGCGGGTCAGGCCGCTCTTGCAGTGCTGGCCGCCGCAGTCGCGCTTCTCGGTGCGACTCGACTCATCAGCGCGGCTCGCATGGGTCTGCGCTCGATCTGATCCGGCGTGAGCCCGCCATCGCACCGCCGCCTGCACGGCCCTCTCGTGCCAGTGTCGCGCGCTCGAGTCAGCGGATCGAGACGGTCTCGTTGGCCGAGCGGATGCAGTTGCGACCTCCGGACTTGGCCTCGAACAGCGCACGGTCCGCCTGCTCGAGCAGCTCGCCGACGCTCCCCGCCGTTGCCGGGTCCCAGCAGGCAACCCCGCCGCTCAGCGTGATCCACGGCGGCGTGTCGGGCCGGGACAGGTGCGGGATCTCGAGCTCGGCGATGGCGACGCGGAGGCGCTGGGCGGCGATGGCCGCGCCCTCTTGGTCGCAGTCGTCCATGAGGAGCAGGAACTCCTCGCCGCCGTACCGGTAGATCCGCTCGCCCGCGCGCACGTCGTTGACGAAGCGGTGCGCAACCCGGCGGAGGATCTCGTCACCGCTCAGGTGGCCGTAGTGGTCGTTGTACGCCTTGAAGTGGTCAATATCGAAGAGCGCCACGCCGTAGCTGGCAACGAGCCGCTGTGCGCGGGCGTGCATGTTGACCAGGTCCTCTTCCATGCGACGGCGGTTGCTGAGACCTGTCAGCGCGTCGGTGAGCGCCCGCTCCGTGGCGACGGCGGTGGCTCGCTCCAGCTTGGACTGGACGTCAACGAGCTCTCGGTGCAGCGCAGTGACGCGCTTGGCGGCGACCAGGCGAGTACGGACCGAGAAGGGGTCGACCGGCTTGATGAGGTAGTCGTCCGCCCCAGCCCCCATGCCCTCGAGCACTTGGTCGTGGTTCCCGAGCGTGGTGAGGAGCACGACGTAGACGTAGCGGTCGCTCAGCTCGTGACGCACGCGTCGACACAGCTCGGGGCCGTCGACGCCGGGCATCATCCAGTCGGTGAGCAGCACGTCGACGCCCGAGGTCGACAGCACGCTCCACGCAGCGGATCCGTCCGTTGCCGCGAGACACTCATGGCCCAGCTTGGTGGCGATCGCCTCGAGCATGAGCCGGCTGGTCGCGTCGTCGTCGGCGATGAGGATTCGCATGTCAGCTCGCTGCGAGGAGGCTGTTGAGGGCGTCGCTGACGCGGGCGAACTCGGCGTCGAACGCGCCCACTCCCCACCCCTCCACGGGCGTGAAGTACGAGCCGTTCGCCCGCGCGACGAGCGAGATGATGAACGCGACAACCAGCGCCGAGGCAATGACGAAGGTGCCCCTGACGCGACGGTCGAAGCTGCTCGCCACCGCGCCGTCGTTGTCCGTGTCGAGTGTCGCAGTGAGCGTCAAGACTGCTCCTTGAGCCGATGTGTCATCCTCGGGATGCGAAAGCATGGCCACAGAGTCTCTCGTGGGTCCCAATGCGCCGACAACGGATGAACAATCGAGGAGCAGCCAGCGAGCCGCGAACACGGCGGTCGCGGCAACGCTCGCTGGTCGGTCTGCCGCTCGGGGCACCGACACGACAACCCATGTCGCGCCAGACGCCGAGGTGACCTCTGACCGGCGCTGCGACCGTGCAGCACGAGCGACTGCCGAGGTGGCACCGGACGTTGAGGGATAGTTTTCGTCGATGCCCTTGAATCTGGACCCGTACCGCCTCCCGACCAACGTCGTGCCCTCGGCCTACCGGCTTCGTCTCGAACCCGACCTCGAAGCGGCACGCTTCTCGGGGACCGTCGAGATTGACGTCGACGTGCGCGAGGCCACGAGCGACGTCGTCCTCAACGCCGTCGCCCTCGAGGTCTCAAACGCGGCGATCCGCGCTGGAGACGCTGACGCCGTTGCCGGCGTGGTGACGCTCGACGAGGACCACGACAGAGCAGTCGTCACGTTCCCCGACGAGCTGCCGGTTCGCCGCTACGTGCTGACGATCGCGTTCGCGGGCTTCCTCAACGACCTGCTCGTCGGCTTTTATCGCTCGACGTACACCGACGCCGACGGCAACCTCCGCACGATCGCGACGACCCAGTTCGAGGCGACGGACGCGCGGCGCGCCTTCCCGTGTTTCGACGAGCCGGCGTTCAAGGCGACCTTCGACGTGACGCTCGTCGTGTCCGAGGGCCTTGCCGCGTACTCGAACTCACCGGTGCTCGCCGAGACTTCGCTCGGTGGCGGGCTCCGCGAGGTGGTCTTTGCACCGACCATGAAGATGTCGACCTACCTCGTCGCGTTCGTGGTCGGTCCCTTCGAGTCGACGCCGACGGTCGACGTCGACGGTGTGCCGCTCGCGGTCGTGTACCCCCAGGGCAACGGGCACCTCACGGCGTTCGCACTCGAAGTCGGGGCCTTCGCGCTCCGATTCTTCAAGGCCTACTTCGGGGTGGACTACCCGGGGGACAAGGTCGACCTCGTCGGGATTCCGGACTTCGCCTACGGGGCAATGGAGAACCTCGGCTGCGTGACGTTCCGGGAGGCAGCGCTGCTCGTCGACCCGGCGACCGCCTCGCAGAACGAGCTGGTGCGGATCGCCTCGGTGATCGCCCACGAGCTCGCGCACATGTGGTTCGGCGACCTCGTGACCATGGCTTGGTGGGAGGGCATCTGGCTGAACGAGGCGTTCGCCACCTTCATGCAGTACATCTGCACCGACGCGTACCGGCCGGACTGGAAGATGTGGGTGCGGTTCAGCGGGGAGCGTGAGACCGGGCTCATGATCGACGGCCTGCACACGACGCGGCCGATCGAGTTCCCGGTGCAGTCGCCGGCGGACGCGGCATCCATGATCGACGCGATCACGTACCAGAAGGGCGGCTCGGTCCTGAAGATGCTCGAGCAGTACCTCGGCGAGGAGGTCTTCCGAGACGGCATCCGCCACTACCTGGCGGCCCATGCCTACGCCAACACGGTCACCCGCGACCTGTGGGACTCCCTCGAGGCGGTCTCGGGCCAGCCGGTCGGCAGGATCATGGACACCTGGATACTCCAGGGGGGTCACCCGACCGTGACGGTCAGCGACGGTGCGCTTTCGCAGCGGCCGTTCATGTTCTCGCCGCCCGAGGGACCCTCGGCGATCGGGTCGCACTGGCTCGTCCCCGTGCTGTCGCGCCCCCTCGACGGCGGGGAGCACGCACGACAGCTCCTCGACGATCCCGCTTCGCTCGAGTGCCGGATGCCGGCGATCGTGAACGCAGGGGGGACTGGCGTGTACCGCACGAGCTACGAGCCCGCGGCGCTGGCCGCGATCGCCCCGCGGCTCGGCGAGCTGAGCGAGATCGAGCGCGCGGTGCTGCTCGGCGACACCTGGGCGCTCGCGCGAGCCGGTGACCGCTCGGTCGCGGACCTGCTGACCCTCGTGAAGGGACTCGGCGTCGAAGTCGAGCCGTCGACGTGGGAGATCGTCGACCAGATGTTCGACTTCCTCGGTCGCATGGTGTCCGAGGCCGACCAGCCGCTCCTCGAGGTAAAGGTCCAGGCGCTGCTCGGTCCCGCCTTCGCTCACTTCGGCTGGACGGCACACGATCGCGAGGACGAGCGCGCCCAGATCGTCCGGGCGATGCTGATCCGCCGGCTCGGCACGACGGGTGCCGACCGCCAGATCCGCGACGAGGCCGCCTCTCGGTTCGACGCCGGAGGACTCGAAGGCGACCTGGCCGACGCGATTGTGTCGGTGGTCGCCTCGATGAACCGGCCGGGGGACCGCGACGAGATGCTCCAACGGCTCCGCGAGGCGAAAGACCCCCAGACCGAGGAGCGCTATCGCGCGGGCCTCACGTCGTTCGCCGACACCGAGCTGTGCCTCAAGACCTTCGAGGACTGCTTCGAGCTCTTCCGCACCCAGGACGCGCCCATCGCGATCGTGCGGCTCGTCGCGAACCGCGTCGGCGGCGCGGCGGTCTGGGAGGCGATGACCGAGCGGTGGGTCCAGCTCTTGGAGCAAGTCCCGCCGCTGATGCAGTTCACGCTCGGTTACGGCCTGTTCTTCCAGGTCGCCGACGAGGAGCTCCTCGAGCGAGCGAGGGCCTTCCACGCGGCGCATCCGCTGCCCGCGGGACAGCAGCGTCTCGACCAGGCCCTTGAGCGGCTCGCGACATCGACGAGCTTCGCGAAGCGTGAGCGGCCGAAGCTCGCTGCGACCTTGACCTAGCCGCTCGGTCTGCGGCAACCGCGCGACAGCTCCGACGCGCTCAGCGGTTGCCCAGCCCGACCTTGCCGTCGAGCAGCTCACGGGCGATCTCGAGGTGCCCGGAGTGCGCCGCGGTCTCCTCGATCATGTGCAGCACCACCCAGCGAACCGTGGTCGGCTCCTCGAGGTCCGCGATGCCGTGTCGTCCGAGCGGCCGAGCCGACAGCGCGGTCCCATCCAGCACGGCGTCGGAGCGATCGCACTGCTCGCGGTAGTACGCGAGCAGTGCGCGCGACGGTCGCGCACACGTGAGCGGTGCCGTCGGGTCGTAGGGGGGAAGCCCCTCGTCCCACGGGAGGTCGTCGCGCTGCCCCAGCACGACATGCTGGAACCAGAATCGCTCCGCGCTACCGAGGTGCGAGACGATCCCTGCCACGGTCCAGCCCGAAGGGACGGCGGGCCGGTGCCAGAAGCCCTCGTCGAGGCCGTCGACGATGGCAAGCACCGACGTCCGCTGGCCTGCGAGGAAGAGACGCTCCTCGAGGCCCGCGTCGTCCTTTTGCCTCGACATCACTGGACCTTCCCATGGCCTCCAGAGGCCGTCAATCGCTGCGTCGGGCCGGGGCCCCAGCTTCGATGCCTTCGCGCCGTGTCGACCAAGCGGTGCGAGCACTTCGGCTCGTGGCGACCATCCGAATGTGCTTCGGACCATCGCGGTCACAGCAGGGCCCGACGTACCACGTTGTGTCGCCGTCGGTCGCTGTCGCCGGCGCCGAGCCGAGGCACATCCCGAGGGCGATCGCGCGTGTTAGGGATCGACCAGGGGGAACTGCGAGGTCATGGATCGTCTACCGTCGAACCCGATGGCGAGCGCCTCGTAGTCCGCCAGCGACTCGATCCTCGAGAGCACCTCGTCACCGCCGACGCACAGCGCCGTTGCGAGCGCGTCGGCGAGTCCGAGGTCCGGGCCGCAGACGCTCGCGGACGCGACGGCCGTCTGGGCGCGACGGGTGTGTGGGTCGATCAGGTGCGCGCCCCGCTCGTAGGCACCTGACGTGGCGATCGCGCCGCGAAGCGAGATCACGCACGCGAGCTCCCGTGGTGACGAGGGGTTCGATATGCCGACATGAAAGGGCGAGCTCGGCCCAAGGTCGCCAATGCTGGCGATGTCGCCTGCTGCGTTCACCATGGCGCTTCGGATCCCGGATCGCGCGAGGGCCTGGAGCGCTCGCTGCGTCGCCCATCCCTTCACGTAGCCGGTCGGGTCGACGCCGCCGGGCATCGACCACGGGTCGAACCAGCCCGCAGACGCGTTGCGAGCGACCATGCAGCTCGCAAGCACGTCGATGACCTCCGCTGGCATCTCTTGCAGGGTGAGCTCGCCTCGCCGCAGTCGGCTGATCGGGCTGGTCTCCCGCCAGGTCGAGAAGACCCGATCGGCCCGCCGCAGGACGTCCTGGGCCTCCTCGAGATGCGCGCGGACCACGGCAGGTGCGACTCCCGCGTCGTCGAAGACGTCGAACGTCACGACCGTGCCCATGACCTCTTGCTCTGCGTGCATGCGGGGCATGGGGTCCGAGCGCATCACGCCGAGCTCTGACGTTGCCATCAGATCCCCAGCTGGCTCAAGGCGGACTGGAGCGACTGGGCGAAGCCCGCGCACGTGTAGCTCGCGCCCGACACGCTTTGGATGTTCGCGCTCTGGGCGGACATCGCCTCGCTGATGAGCATCGGGTCGACCTGCTGGGCGAGGGACTGCGAGTACGACTCGAGCGTCTGGATGTTCGCGACAGAGACGGCGAGGATCTGCGAGCCCTGCACCGTGACCTTCACGGAAATGGTGCCGTACCCGAACTGCTCGCTTGCACCGACCGCGCTTCGCGTCGCGCCGGACACGGTCGTGGTGGGGCCCGTGGTCTGCGTCGAGCCCGGCGTCGTGGTCGTGGTGGTGGGCAGGGCGACCTTGCGACCCGCGGGCGATACCGCGTGCAAGGCGAACACGGCGACGAAGCCAACCGACGTCGCCGCGAAGAGCGCACGCTTCGTGTTCGCGGGCTGCCTCCTACTCATTGCCAGTCCTCTCTCGATGCGGATTCGCGCTCACAGCGAGTAGATCTCTGCGTGGGTCGCGTCGCTCGACACGCCGAGCCTCGTGAGTGTCGTGCAGACATCGAGCACGAACTGCTCGGGCCCGGCCACGAAGACATCGCGCTGGCGCAAGTCGGGGATGATGTCGATCAGGCCCCGAAGGTTGACTTCGGAGCGAGCGCCGACGAGCTCGTGGACACGGCCCTTGCGCTGCCGGACGAGCTCGGCGACCTCCTCGCTGAAGACCACGTCTTCGGGGCGAGAGGCGCGGAGGACGACCACCGGCTCGCAGCCCCGCGGGAGGTCCTCGAGGAGCGAGCGCACTGCAGTGACCCCCACGCCGCCAGCGATGAGCGCTGCCTTCTGCCGCTCGCGGTGGTGGCTCGTGAACGCCCCGTAGGGACCCTCGATTGCAATCCTCGTGCCCGGTCGCAGCCGAGCCACCGCAGCAGTGAAGTCGCCCACGACCTTCACGGTGAGCCGCAGGTACGGCGGTCGGGGGAGCGCGGAGAGCGAGAACGGGTGCGCCTGCCACCACATCCCCCGCGCGAGGAAGCGCCACTCGAAGAACTGGCCGCCCGAGACGGCGAGCCGCTCGAGGCGCTCGCCGCGGCAGATGACCGTGACGACGCCTGGCGCTTCTTCGCGGACCTCCACGACCTCGAGTCGATGCCGCATCGACCGCATGATGGGGAGGCCGATTCGGTAGGTGAGGACGAGTCCGGCAGTGGCGAGCCAGATCGCGATCCAGAGCAGCTGCGTCAGCGGGTGGCCCACGAAGGACGGGCCCAGCACGATCACGTGAGCGAAGGAGATCGCGAGCGCGAGGTACATGAAGAGGTGCAGCGCCCACCAGCGTTCGCGAGGGATCCGCTGGCGGATCGCACGGATCGAAACGACAGCGATGGCGACCATGATGAAGAAGCCGATCGTCGCGGGAAGCACTTGGGGGAAGGTGTTCGTGAGCACGCCGAACTCGTGCCAGAAGCCCGTCTTGGCAGTCTGCGCATAGCCGATCGTGACGAAGACCACGTGCGCGGAGATCAAAGAGATCGGCCAAGGGGCGAGTCGCCGGTGCCACGCCAGCAGGCCGTCCTGGCCCAGCACGCGCTCGACCGCGGGCACTCGTGAGACCAAGAGCACCATGACCAAGGCGAGGTACGTGCCGGCGAGGCCCGTCAGGCTGCCGAGGAAGATCCAGGCGCCGCCGGGTGCCTTGACCTGCGACCAGGTGGTGTCGGTCACCGCGAGCGCGATGGTCGCGCCGAAGCCAATCGCGAGGGCGATGATGGCCACCTGGAGCACCCATGGGCGTGGCGCCGGCGCCGACGGTGACGTCTTCGGCCGGCGCTTGCGAGTGGCAGCGTCGGGCCATGCGTTGCCCTGGGACGTCACGGTCGCCATCGGCACGGCCTTGTCATGAGGAGAACGGTAGGGAAGCTCCTGCAAGCGGGAGGCAAGAGCGACGTAAAGATTTGGGCAAGATTGCTGGGTCACGCCCACGCAGCGCCAGACTGTCCGAGATGAGTCCTTGGCCCTGGCACCGTGACGCAGGTCCGAGGCCATGAGGGTGCTGCTGGTCGAAGACGACGAGGACATCGCCGAACCGCTCGTCGTGGGCCTCGAGCGGGAGGGCTTCGAGGTGCAGCACGTCAGCTCTGCTGCGGCCGCTCTCGCGGCGCCGCTTCCTGACCTCGTGCTGCTCGATCTCGGGCTCCCCGACGCGCATGGCTTCGAGGTCTGCCGCCAGCTGCGCGCGAGGTCATCAGTCCCGATCATCATGGTCACCGCCCGCGACGACGAGATCGACCGTGTCACCGGACTCGAGCTCGGAGCCGACGACTACGTCGTCAAGCCCTTTGGGTTTCGCGAGCTCGCGGCGCGCATCCGCGCCGTCACGAGGCGGACCGCCGGGTCCCAGGTAACGAGCGGGACCCAGCAGCTGGGCTCGCTCGAGATCGACCGCCGCGAGCACCGGGTGGTGCTCGACGGCGAGGAGCTCGCGCTCACACCGAAGGAGTTCGACCTTCTCTCCCTCCTCGCGTTCGACGCGGGAGCGATGGTGACGCGGCGGGACATCCTCGCCGAGGTCTGGGACCCGCACTGGTACGGCACGACGAGGACCGTCGACGTGCACATCGCGTCGTTGCGCAGGAAGCTGGGGCATCCTGACTGGATCGAGACCTGCCGGGGCGTGGGCTTCCGACTTTCGATACCGCAATGAGGCGTCGTCTCCTCGCCGGCTTCCTCGCCTTTGCGCTCGCCGTCATCGTGCTCCTCGAGTTGCCGCTTGGCATCAGCCTCGCGAACAACGCACGAGCGGCCGCGCTGTCCGAGATCGAAAACGACGGTGCCTCGCTCGCGCTGCTCGTAGGGGCCTCGCTCCAGCGACACCACCGTGCGGACGCCCTCGCGATCATCCAGCGATTCGCGAGGGACGATCACGCCATCATCGCGCTCATCGCCAACTCGCACCTCGAGCTGTCCTCGGGCCCCGGGGTCACCGAGGAGCTGGTGGACCCCACCACGAGGGCGATCTTGCGATCCGCGGGAGCCGGGAAGGTCGCAGGAGAAGAGGGGTCCAAGGATCCCGACGACGACCTGCTGTACGTCGTGATCCCCGTCGCGGTCCAAGCCCCAGGCGTGGCCACGACCTCGAAAGTCACGCAGTCCGAGCAACGTGTCGGCGTCGTGCTGCTCGTAGCGGAGCCGGCCGCGGCACTGCACGCCCAGATCAACCGGGACCGCGTTGAGCTCGCCCTGTTCGGCGCGGCGATGCTCGCCGTCGCGGCGGGCATCGGGACGCTGCTGGCCGTCTCGCTCACGAGGCCCTTGGCCAAGATCGAAGCGGCGCTCGGGCAGTTCGGGGCAGGGCAGCTCGGTACGCGAGTGGGCCCGACCCGCGGACCTGCCGAGCTTCGCGTCCTGCGATCAACGGTGAACGAGATGGCCGACCGCATCACTGAGCTGCTGGACACCCAGCGCGCCTTCGTGGCCGACGCGTCGCATCAGCTCAGAGCGCCGATGACCGCGCTGCGCCTGCGCCTCGAGAATCTCGCGGGCGCCCTCGAGCCCGGACATGAAGAGGACGCGCTGCCAGCCATCGCCGAAATCGACCGGCTCTCGCGTGTCGTCGACGGCCTGCTTGAGTTGGCACGGTCCGATGGCAAGCGACCAGCCCGCGTCGCGCTGGAGGTCGGCGAGGTGCTGCGCGAGCGCGCAGACGCGTGGGGTGCGCTCGCAGAGGAGCGACAGGTGTCGCTGCGCTCCGAGGCGACGACGTCGTCGCTCACTGCGCTCGCGTGTCCCGGCCATCTCGACCAGATCCTTGACAACCTCCTCGCCAATGCGCTCGACGCGACGCCAGCGGGCGGTGAGGTGTCGCTGGCCGCCTCGTCGCAAGATGGGCATGTCGACATTCACGTCGTCGACTCGGGCGCCGGCATGACGGCTTCGGATCGCGCTCGTGCATTCGATCGCTTCTGGCGCTCCGAGGGCGCGCCGAGGGACGGGACCGGCCTGGGCCTGGCGATCGTGGCCCAGTTGGTCAGGGTCTCAGGGGGGACGTCGTGGCTCGACGCAGCTCCTGGTGGGGGCATCGACGCCGTCGTTCGCCTCGAGGCGCGCTGAGCTTTCGGCGAGTTGCCCGAAAGCGATAGCCGCACAAAGCGGTCGGCTATCGTTGGGTGTCGGAGTGTTTGTGCAAGATTCGGTAAAGGGACACGCATCGGGACGTAATCGACGGCGCTCACGACCGCGCCAAGGTGCAAGTGTGGAACCGTGACGGAAACTTCCCAGCGCGCGCACTCGACACGCCCGGGCTCCCCGCGAGCGCGTGAGGCCCACCGCAGGGCACCGTCAGTCCGACCTCGGTCCTCCCAGGACCGGCGCACCCGCAACTCGCGGCGCCCTCGGCGGCGAAGCCTCCGGTACCGACGGATCCGCGCTGGGTTCCTCCTCGCGTTCCTCTCCTTCCTCGTCGTCTTTTCCAGCAGCTTCGTCCCGGCGCTGTACAACCCGTCGTACGGCACGTCGATGTCCTCGCGCGCAGCGGAGTGGTTCCGCGGGCACGGACTGGGCGGTGTGGTGAACCTCATCGAGACGGAGTGGTACCGGCTCAATCCCCCCAAGGTAGGTGGCAAGCCACCGGCGGGCTCGTTCACCGATCCGCCCGGGCACGTGCACACGAGCCCCCAGGCGCTCCCGGTGCCGGCGCGGCTCGCCTCGCCCGCGGGCAGCTGGCTGCCGGGCGAGGGCGTCTGGCACGCCGCGGGACGGACCGTCGGCGGCGTGCCCGCGATCCTCACGACCACCGTGCGTCCCGACGGCGTCCACACGAGCTACGTCGTGGGCGTCGCCTGGATGGACACGAGGCTGCTGCGCGCCCAGCTGTACTCGGGCTCGGGGATCCCAGGCGGCGGCCCGTACCCCTACACCGCGCCGATCACCACGACGGCATCGCGAGCGCTCGACGCGGCGTTCAATGCCGGGTTCCGCATCCAGGACGCCAACGGCGGGTACTACACCGATCACCGGACGATCGCGCCGCTGCGCGCGGGGGCTGCCTCGCTCGTGACCTACAAGGACGGCTCGGCAACAGTCGGGGCCTGGGGGAGCCAGGTCTCGATGTCGTCGAAGGTCGCCTCGGTTCGCCAGAACCTGGCCCTCATCGTCAACAACGGTAAGCCGGTCCCGGGCCTGAGCGCGAATGACAACTCCCGGTGGGGCGCGACGCTTGGTGGCGGCTTCTTCGTCTGGCGCTCGGGCATCGGCGTCACTCGAAGTGGTGCGCTCGTCTACGTGGGTGGGCCCAGCCTCGCGATCACGTCGCTCGCGAACCTGCTCGCCGCCGCGGGCGCGGTCCGCGGGATGGAGCTGGACATCAACACCGACTGGGTGCAGTTCTCGACGTACAACGCGCCGCGCAACGCGCCGGCCTCGGGCGGCAACGGCACGAGCCTGCTCTCCAACATGGCGGGTTATCCCTCGCGGTACTTCCAGTCGTGGTGGATCCGCGACTTCTACACGATGTCGGTTCGGAGCGCCCCGGACATCAAGCCAATGGCAGAGCTTCCCTAGTCCCCTGACCCCGAACCTCGTCCCCGAGTGCGCGGGCGATCACCGGGATAGATTCCCCGCTCACTGGGTGAAGCGAGGAAATGGGGGCACGAAATGCACGTACCGAATTGGCGAAGCCGCAGGTCCGTGGGCGTTGTCGGTGTGGTCTGCTTGCTGGCAGTCGCGGCGCTCCCCACTGCGATCTCAAACGCGGCGGGGGTGCAGCACCCGAGCACCGGGCACAACATCTCGGCGCTCTATGGGGGCGCGAGGAAGTCCGGTGAGCTCGACTGCAACGGCAACAGCCCCGCGCAGACGTCCATCAGGGCGTTCAACTGCACGGACATCAGGGGACTGTCCGGCGTGTCGAACCAGAACAACTGGAACAACAGGTTCTGGGACAACGGCGTGTACATCGGACACGACGAGCCCGACGCGACGTTCCTCTCGACCAAGCCGTCGTCGGGGAACAACGTCTCGTGGCACCTCACGCTCGGCGCGGATCCGACCGCGCTGCCCACCGTCGCGAATCCAGGAAGCGATGTGTCGCACTACTTCGAGCTCTCGCCTGCACCATGGCTGTCGATGGCGCTCTGCGACTCGAACTCCTATCCGCAGCTGCCCTGCACCCCCAACTCGAACGCGAACGCGCCCGCCCCGTGCAAGACAGTCGCAGCGAAATGCAGCCCGAACCTCTATCCGGGCGGGGGATCGGCGTTCATGGAGATGCAGTTCTACCCACCGGGCAACGCGCCCTGGATCGACAGCGAGAGCTGCGACAACACCCACTGGTGCGCGGCGCTGACGATCGACAGCCTCGAGTGCACGGACCAGTACCAGCAGTGCAACACCAACTGCGAAGAGCCGGTCAACTTCGCATTCATCCAGACCGACGGTCTTCCGGCCGGGCCGCCGAGCCCCCAGAAGTCCGACAGGGCCTCGGCGATGCCCACTGCCAAGACCCTCCTCATGAACCCCGGCGACAAGATCTCTGTGCACATCGCCAACGCCCCGGTGCCTGGGGCGAGTGGCCAGAATGCGCTGCTGGTCGTGGTCCATGATCAGACCACCGGCAAGACCGGCTTCATGCAGGCGTCGGCGAAGAACGGGTTCCAGAACACCTCGATCGTCGACTGCTCGGGCACGCGGTTCAACTTCCAGCCGGAGTACTCGACTGCCGCTGCCGGCAACTACATCCCCTGGGCTGCGCTGCAGACCAACATCAGCACGGAGTTCGAGATCGGGCACTTCGAGCCCTGCTCGAGCGTGTCCAACGCGTTCTCGAGCAACCCGATCGATCCGACCGACCTCGGCGGGACCTACAACACGTGCACGGGGGCGTACGAGACCGCTGGTGGGATTGAAGGACCAGAGACCGGCGACGGGCTCTGTTATCCCTTGGGCGACGTGCATCCCGGTTACGACGGCAATCCTTCCGACACCGTGCCGCCGAACGAAGTCGCGGGCTGCCAGGCCAACTGGTTCCAGAACGGTGACCTCGACTTCGACGGCTCGGGGTACTACCGCGGTGAGTGGCCCACGTCGACGGCGGTGACGCCGCTCGTGCCCTCGAGCTTCGTCGAGTCCTTACCACTGACGAAGGGGCACGCGTTTTCCCAGCTCTACTTCCAGACCGACGTAGCCCTCAGCGAGCTGAACTCGAACTGCGGGACCTCGCACAAGGCAGGCTGCGTCGTGCCGCCGAGCGGGCCCGGTCACTTCTACCCCTACTGGAGCGAGGCGAAGCACGCCGGGGTGTGCACCCTCGAGTTCGGCAACGTGCACACGGGCGTCACCAGCTTCGGCAAGGACGCCCAGTACGGCACGAGCCAGCTCGTCCAGCTCGGCTATCCCGAGTTCATCGGCAAGGTGCTGGCGAACAGCTGTCCGGCGCACTGAGGCGAGCGGACCGGGGGGGCTTTCGAGG
>ODAK010004128.1_pt1 | contig 14934 bp, 12 predicted proteins | sample 1539591 | NCBI WGS metagenome assembly ODAK01 (sample SAMEA3539303, study PRJEB22396) | soil metagenome | biome: tundra; feature: field; material: soil | place: USA | collected 2010-05 | depth 0.15 m | reverse complement strand
CGCGCTGGGCGCCGACGCCATCCTGGTGATTCTCGCCCTGGCCGACGATTCGCTTGCCGCCGATCTGATTTCCGAATCAAGCCGGTTCGGCATGGACGCCCTGGTCGAGGTGCATGACGAGGCCGAAATGGCGCGCGCGGGGCGCCTCGGCGCGACCCTGATCGGGGTGAACAACCGCGACCTTCGCACCTTCGTCACCGACCTCGCCGTCACCGAGCGGCTGGCGGCGTGCGCGCCCGCAAACGCCTTGCTGGTAACGGAAAGCGGCGTCTTCCCCCCGGCCGATGCGCGGCGTCTGGAAGCGGCCGGCGCGCACGCCATGCTGGTCGGTGAGAGCCTGATGCGGCAGCAAGATGTCGAGGCCGCCACCCGCGCCCTTGTCGGGTCTTAACGGCCATTATCTTGACATTAACAAAGAACACCTAGAGAACATCGCCAACGTTTGCGGTTTGTTCCAAGAGGTTTTCGGCCTGCCATGCTTACAAAAAAGCAGCACGAACTGCTCATGTTCATCCATGAGCGCATCAAGGAGACCGGCATCTCGCCGTCCTTTGATGAAATGAAAGAAGCGCTGGATCTGGCGTCCAAGTCCGGCATCCACCGCCTGATCACCGCGCTCGAGGAGCGGGGCTTCATCCGCCGCCTCGCGCACCGCGCTCGGGCGCTCGAGGTGATCAAGCTGCCGCAGCAGGCGACCACGACGGCGCCGCCCCAGGGCCGCCACGCCTTCAAGCCGCAGCTGGTCGATACCGACCGCTCCATGTCCCCTCCCATCCCCGCCAACGAGGCGCGCGAACTGCCGGTGCTTGGTAAGATCGCCGCCGGCACCCCGATCGAGGCCATCCAGCACGAACGCGAGCGGATGATCGTACCGGAGAGCATGCTGGGCGCCGGCGAGCACTATGTGCTCGAGGTGCAGGGCGACTCGATGATCGACGCCGGCATCTACGACGGCGACTATGTGATCATCCGCCGGGACACCACGGCCAACTCAGGCGAGATCGTCGTGGCCCTGATCATGGGCGAGGAAGCCACCCTCAAGCGCCTGCGCCGCAAGGGCCAGTCCATCGCGCTGGAAGCCGCCAACCCGGCCTATGAGACCCGCATCTTCGGTCCCGACCAGGTGCAGGTGCAGGGCCGGCTGGTCGGCCTGATCCGCCGCTATCACTGATTGATCGTCCAGGGGCGCTGGCCCCTGAGCGGCTGCGACCATTCCAGGCGCCAGCCCTTCGGCGCGGCATAGACCTCCGCCGCGCCGCCCTTGGCGAAATCGTCCGGACCCAGAATAATCGCGCCTGGACAGGTCAGCGGACTGGCGAGGCTCGCCCGCAGGATGACGATGTCGGCGCCGTGACAGAGTTCGTCGAGCTGATCGGGCTTGGGCTGCCGCCGGGTCCACCAGGCGGAGATCCCCGGTGAGGCGCCGGACTTCGGCAGGCAATGATTGCGGTCGCAGTCGAACAGCGCGCCTTGCGCCTTGGCGGCATCGGCCGGCAGGCTAAGCCCCCGCCTTTGCGCCCATAGCTGGGTCGCATAGGCCCGGACATTGGGTTTCATCGCCACCTCCTGGCCCCGGGCGACGATGGCCGCGTCATTGCCGTCGGAGGCGATCCAGGCGACCGGCGCCGGCGGCCTTGGCCAGAGCGCCACGGCGGCGGCCAGTGGAATGCCGATGAGGCGCAGCTTTCCGCGCCAGAGACAGGCGAAGACGATGCCGAGATAGGAGATGGCCAGCGCCGGAAAGGGCGCGCTGGACCAGGTCAACCCGCTGTGCGGCGCATGAGCGAAGAGATGCGCCAGGCCGACAATGGCCTTGGCGCCCCACCCCGCCACGAACAGGGGCGGGTCGGTGAAGGCATGGCCCAGCCCCGCGGCTTCGGCCGCCACGCCGAGCGCCAGGGCCGGCATCAGCACCACGCTGGCGACCAGGTCGGCGGTCAGATTGGCCGGCACCCCGTAATTGGCCAGCCGGTTGAAGTGCTGGATGGCGAAGGGCCCGGTGGCCGTGCCGGCGACGAAGCTGACCATCAGCGCCGCGATGATCCAGTCCCGCGCCCGTTGCAGGAAGGCCAGCGGCCAGGGCAGGCCCGAGGCGCGCACCGGCATGGGCCAGACCTCGGCCAGGGCGACCAGGGCGGCGGTGGCGCAGAACGACATCTCGAAGCCGGGCTGGATCACGGCCTCGGGCTGCAGGATCACGATCAGCAGGGCCGCGAGCGACAGGGAGTGCAGGCTGATGGCGCGGCGGTCGAGCAGGATGGCCAGGAAGGCGACGCTGGCGGTGATGGCCGCGCGCCTAGCCGGTGGATGGGCGCCGGAGAGGGTCAGGTAGAGCGCCACCACGATCAGGCCACCGGCCGCGGCGATCTTCTTGCCCGAGACCCTGAGCGCCAGCCACGGCCAGGCCGCGACGCCTAGGCGAAGCGCGAAAAAGGCGAAGCCGCATACGGCGGCCATGTGCAGGCCGGCTATGGCCAGCATGTGGGCGAGCCCGGAGGCGCGCAGATCGTCGCGCGACGCATCGGGCAGCCAGTCCTCGTGGCTGGTGGCCACGGTGACGGCGAGCCCGCTGGCGCCATCGTCATGGGGGCCCATGACCCGGGCGATATCGGCGGCCAGCCGCTCGGCCAGCGACCAGCGCAGGGCGTTGATCGCCATGGCCGTGCGCAGGCGCCAGGATGGCGCGGCCAGGGTGATCATGGCGGGCGGCTTCATGGCCAGGCCGACGCCGCCCATGCCCTCGAACCAGGCGTCGCGGGCGAAGTCGAAGGCGCCGGGCGCGGCCGGTCCCGGCGGCGGATCGAGCAGGGTCGAGACGCGGATGGCGGCGCCGGGGCCGAGCACGCTGCCGCTGGGCACGACGATGCGCACGCGATAGGGGATCTGACCGGACTCCAGACCGCCGATGCGCACCGGCGCGATGACCAGCCGCTCGCCGCTGGCGCTGGGATTGGCGACATCCATCACCCAGCCGTCGACCGTCACCACCCCAAGGTTGGCCGGCGCCACCGGCCGCGCGGCCAGCTCCGTACGCAGCTTGCCGGCCAGCGCCCCACAGGCGATGACGGCGACCAGGGCGACAAGGATCGGGACGGCGCGGACTTGGCCCAGCCTTTGCACCGCGACCGCGATGATGACCCCGACCGCCGCCAGCCCAGCCATCGGCCAGAGCGGCGGTTCGGTTTTCAGGCCGAAATAGAGTGCGGCGCCCAGGCCGAAGGCGACCGGCGTCCACAGCATGGCGCGGTCGAGCTGCGCGGCGGCCTCGGCCTTCAGGCCGCGCCAGACCTCGGCCCGGCTAGGAAGCCGGCCAAGGCGCGTGCTAAGACCCCGCGCCCAACCTGGCCGCGGCGCTTCGTCGCCCGGCCGGTCAACGCCGCCCAGCGGAACCCCAATGTCCGACCCATCTTCGGCCGACAGGCCCGTCGTCACCCGTATCGCCCCCTCGCCCACCGGCCAGATGCATATTGGTACGGCCAGGGCCGCACTTTTCAACTGGCTATATGCACGACACACCGGCGGCACGTTCTTGTTGCGGATCGAGGACACCGACCGCGAGCGCTCGACCGAGGGGGCCGTGCAGACCATCCTCGACGGCCTGTCCTGGCTGGGCCTCGAACCCGACGCCGAGCCGGTCTACCAGCACGCGCGGGCCGAGCGGCACCGGGAGATGGTGGAAAAACTCTTGGAAACCGGCGGCGCCTATCGCTGCTACATGACCGTCGAGGAGGTCGCCGAGGAGCGCGAGCGGGCTCGCGCCCAGGGCCGGGCCATCCGCTCGATCTGGCGCGACCGCGAGGCGCCGTCGCGCACCAATGCGCCCTTCGTGGTGCGGTTTCGCGGGCCGCTCGAAGGCGAGACCATCGTCAATGACCTGGTCAAGGGTCCGGTCACCTTCGCCAACGCCAATATGGACGACCTGGTGCTGCTGCGTTCGGACGGCTCGCCGACCTATAATCTGGCGGTGGTGGTCGACGACCACGACATGGGCATCACCCATGTGCTGCGCGGCGACGACCACCTGAGCAATGCCGGGCGGCAATCGCTGATCTTCGAAGCCCTCGGCTGGGCCAAGCCGGCCTTCGGGCACCTGCCGATGATCCACGGGCCGGACGGGGCCAAGCTGTCGAAGCGTCACGGCGCCCAGGCCGTCGGCGAGTTCGCCGAGATGGGCTATCTGCCCGAGGCCATGCGCAACTATCTGGCCAGGCTGGGCTGGGGCCATGGCGATGACGAGCTGTTCAGTGACGTCCAGGCCATCGCCTGGTTCGACATCAAGGACGTCGGCAGCGCGCCGGCGCGGCTGGACTGGGCCAAGCTCGGCCATGTCAACAACCATTATATCCGCGGCGCCGACGATGCGCGCCTGGCCGCCCTGGTCGGCGACATTCATGCCGGCCGGGGCCTGGTCATCCATGAGGCGGGACGCGCGGCGATGGACCGGGCCATTCCGCTGGTGAAAGAGGGCGCAAAGACGCTGCTCGATCTCGCCGATCTGACCGTCTTCGTGCTCAAAATCCGCCCACTGGCGCTCGATGAAAAGACATTGAAGCTGCTCGACGAGACCACCTGCGGACGGCTCGGGCGGCTTGGCGTACGGCTGGACGACGAGCCGGAATGGATCGCGGCGCCCTTAAGTAAAGCCTTGCAGGACTTCGCTGAATCCGAGGGCGTCGGGCTTGGCAAGTTCGGCCCCGCTTTACGTGGCGTCCTGTCGGGCGGCGCGACCGCCCCGGACCTCGCCAGCGCCCTGGAAGCGCTGGGTCGCGAGGAGAGTCTCGGCCGAATCGCGGACGCTCTTTCGCAAGTGCAGTAAGACGCTATAAGGCTTGCCGAAACCGCCTCTGGGCGCCCCCGCTTACGAAGGAATTGGGCATGGCCGAAAGCGCAACGCTGATCATCGACAACAAGAGCTACGACCTGCAGATGATCAAGGGCACGGACGGCCCGGACGTGATCGACGTGCGCTCGCTCTACGCCAACGCCGACGTTTTCACCTTCGATCCGGGCTTCACCTCGACGGCGAGTTGCGAGAGCAAGATCACCTATATCGACGGCGATGCGGGGATTTTGCTGCACCGCGGCTACAACATCGAAGAGCTGGCGGAGAAGTCGAGCTTTCTCGAGGTCTGCTACCTGCTGCTGAACGGCGAACTGCCCACGGCGCCCGAGTTCGAAGACTTCGAGCACATCATCACCTACCACACGATGCTGCACGCCCAGTTCGACCGGTTCTTCACTGGCTTCCGCAGCGACGCCCACCCGATGGCGATCATGACCGGGGCCGTCGGCGCGCTGTCGGCCTTCTATCATGACAGCATCAATGTGGATGATCCCAAGCAGCGCGAGATCTCGGCGCACCGGCTGATCGCCAAGATGCCGACCATCGCCGCCCGCGCTTACAAATATTCGATCGGCCAGCCCTTCGTGTCGCCGCGCAACGACCTGGGCTTCGCCGAGAACTTCCTGCGCATGGCCTTCAGCGTGCCGGCCGAGGACTGGGTGCCCAATCCGGTGCTGGTCAAGGCCATGGACCGCATCTTCATCCTGCACGCCGACCACGAACAGAACGCCTCGACCTCGACCGTGCGCCTGGCCGGCTCGTCAGGCGCCAATCCCTTCGCCTGCATCGCGGCCGGCATCGCCTGCCTCTGGGGCCCCGCTCACGGCGGCGCCAACGAAGAGGCGCTGAACATGCTGATGGAGATCGGCACCGTCGATCGCATCCCTGAGTACGTGCAAGGCGTGAAAGACCGCAAATACCGGCTGATGGGCTTCGGCCACCGCGTCTACAAGAACTACGATCCGCGCGCGACGGTGATGCAGAAGACCTGCCACGAGGTGCTCGACGAGATCGGCGACAGCGACGATCCACTGCTCAAGGTGGCGATGGAACTGGAGAAGATCGCGCTCAGCGATCCCTATTTCATCGAGCGCAAGCTCTATCCGAACGTCGACTTCTATTCAGGCATCACGCTGAAGGCGATGGGCTTCCCGCCGGAGATGTTCACCGTGCTGTTCGCCGTCGCCCGCACCGTTGGCTGGATCAGCCAGTGGAAGGAGATGTTCGAGGATCCCCAGCGCAAGATCGGCCGCCCGCGCCAGCTCTATACCGGGGCCCTGAAGCGCCCCTTCACGCCGATCGACAAGCGCGGTTAGGCCAGAAGGCCGCGCTCTTCCAACAGGGTTATGACGACATCGGCCGCGACCTCGGCCGGATCGGGCCCGCCGCGTCCCATCTTTTCCAGAATGGCGCTTTGCGCCGCGATCTGGCGCGCGCGCAGGGCCGGGTCGTCGAGGCGCTCGGCAAGCGCCGCGGCCAGTTTCGCACCGGTACAGTCATGCTGGATGAATTCCGGCGCGATGGTCTCGCCGGCGGCGATGTTGAACAGGGTGATGTGGCGCTGGCGATAGACCGCGCGCAGCACCCAGTAGCCGATCTCGCTCAGGCGATAGGCCACCACCATGGGACAGCCGGCCATGGCCAGTTCGCTGGTCACCGTGCCGCTGCAGGCGAGGGCTACGGTGGCGGCCTTCATGGCGTCGTATTTGAGCTGCTCGCCCTCGATGATCCGGGCCGGGGTTTTCCAGGCGGCGACCTTGGCCTTGACCAGGTCGGCGACGGTGGCGGCGGCCGCCACGACGACGCGCAAGGCGGGCCGCTCGGCGACCAGGCGCCCGACCGCATCCTCGAACGGCCGCGCCAGCCGCTCGATCTCTCCCGGCCGGCTGCCCGGCAGGACCAGCAGGATCGGCTCGTCGGCGGTCGCGCCGATCGCCTCGCGCAGGCGCCGCGGATCGGCGCCGCTGAGATCCAGCGCCAGGGTCGAGGCGCCGACGAAGGTGGTGGCGAGGCCCTCAGCCTCGAAATAGGGCGCGTCGAAGGTGTTGATGGCCAGCAGATGATCGACGGTTTTCGCCAGCGTCCTGGCCCGACCCGGCCGCGTCGCCCAGACCTGCGGCCCGACATATTTGATCAGCGGCAAGTCGGGGCTTTGCCGGCGCAGGCGCTGGGCGACGCGCAGGGTGAAGCCCCAGGAATCGATCAGGACCGCGATATCGGGCTTTTCCTTGGCCGCCAGCGCGGCGGTCTCAGCCACCCGCTTGACCACCGTCGGATAGGCCATCAGGCCCTCGAACATGCCGACGATGGAGAGTTCGCCGACGTCGAACGGGCTCTCGATGCCCTCGCGCGCCATGGCCGCGCCGCCCACCCCGACAAATCGCGTGCTGTTGCCGCCCAGCCGCTTTTTCAGCGCCCGCGCCAGGGCCGCGCCGAGGGCGTCGCCGGACGAGGCCTCCGCCGTCACCAGCATCACCGTCAGCGGGCGGCTCACGCCGGCGCCACGCCCACGACGAACAGGCCCAGATCATCCGCCGTCTGAATAACCGCCGCCCGGTCGATGACCAGCAGCGCGCCGGTCTCGCCGATGATTCCGGCCAGGCCGGCGCGGGCCGCGCCCATCACCGTCGCCGGGCCGATGGCTGGCAGGTCGATGCGGCGGTCCTGGTTCGGCTTCACCGCCTTGGCCAGCACGCCGATGGGCTCGCCGCCATTGGACCTGAGCGCTTCCGGAAGTTCGGCGCAGCGGCGCAGCATGGCGTCGGTGCCTTCCTGCGCCTCGACCGCCAGCACCAGGCCGCCCGCCACCACGACGCCCTGGCCGATATCGAGTTCGCCGAGCGCCCGGGCGGCGCGGATGGCCTGTTCGATGTCGGCCATGTGCCGTTCCGAGGGCGCCAGGCGCCCCAATGGACCCGCCGGAATCGCCAGGCTACTGAGGACTTCGTCGGCGCCCTCGACGACGAACCCTTCCTTCTCGATCTCGGATATGATCTGGCGCAGCAGGGCGTCGTCGCCCTTGCGGGCGGCGGCGATGATCCCCGGCACGGCCGCCAGGCCGCGCAGATCGGGCTTCAGATTGGCGAAATCCGGCCTGGGCACATGGCCGGCGAAACAGACCTGCTTGCAGCCTTCCTTCTTCAGGGCGGCGAACACCTTGCCCCATTCGGCGACGCCGGCGTCAACGCCGCGCGCCTCGGCGATCGCCGGGTCGGCCAGGCCGCCCAGCCGCACGACGAAGATCGGCCGTTCGGCCGCCTCGCAGGCGCGGACGATCTCAACCGGAAGCCCCCCTGCCCCCGCGATCAACCCAAGCTTGGCCATGATGGGCTCAGACCTCGCGAGCGGGCATGCAGAGCGGCCGGTTGGCGTCGGCTCGGATGAAGTCGATGACCTCCATCACCTCCGGCGCGTCGGCATAGGTCTCCGCCACCTCGTCGACCCGCTCCTGGAACGAGCCTTCTTCGGCGAACAGCAGCCGATAGGCGACCCGCAGCGTATTGATCTGCTCGCGGGAAAAGCCGCGCCGCTTCAGGCCGACCAGGTTCAGGCCTTCCAGGTGGGCGTGGTTGCCCCAGACGCTGCCGTAAGGAATGACGTCGCGCACCACGATGGCGCCGGCGCCGATGAACGCATAGCGCCCCACCCGCGAGAACTGGTGCACGCCGGCCAGGCCGCTGATGATCGCGTAATCGCCAACGGTCACGTGGCCGCCGAGGGTGGCCAGATTGGTCAGCAGCACCCGGTCGCCGACCACGCAATCGTGGGCTACATGCGCGCCGGTATAGAACATGCCGTCCGAGCCGACCTTGGTCACGCCTGAGCCGACGCTGGAGCCGGTGTTCATGGTGACATACTCGCGGATCAGATTGCGGTCGCCGATGATCAGACGGGTGTCGTCGCCCCTGTGGGCGGCGTGCTGCGGCGGCCCACCGAGGCTGGCGAAGGGATGCACGACGCAGTCCTCGCCGATCTCGGTCAGGCCCTCGATATTGACGTGGGACTGCAGCCGCGTCCGCGCGCCCAGCTTCACCTGCGGCCCGACGATGCAGTAGGACCCGATCTCGACGTCTTCGCCCAGCTGGGCGCCCTTGTCGACGCTGGCTAAGGGATGGATCTTGCCCATCAGGTCCGCTCGACGACCATGGCCATGAACTCGACCTCGCAGGCCAGATTGTCGCCGACCATGGCGCGGCCCTTGAACTGGGCGACCGTCGGGCGGGCGCGGATCACGTCGACCGGCATGCGCAGGATGTCGCCAGGCCGCACCGGGGCGCGGAAGCGGCATTTGTCCAACGACATGAAGAAGATGCTTTTGCTTTCGAGGTCGAGCTCCATCGACTTCGACATCAGGACGCCGCCGGTCTGGGCGATGGCCTCGACGATCATCACGCCGGGCATCACCGGATAGCCGGGAAAGTGGCCGGCGAAGAAGGGCTCGTTCATGGCGACGTTCTTGATGCCGACCAGCGACTTGTAGGACAGAAAATCCTCCGCCCGGTCGATCATCAGGAAGGGCGGCCGGTGCGGGATCAACCGCAGGATCTCGTCGATGTCGATATCCACCGGCGCGGACGCCTCGACGACTGCCTCGCTCAAACCTCGGCCCTCCGGCTTCGCGCATTGACCATGCGGCTGACCCAGGCGACCTGGCGCCAGAACTGCCGCGCTCGGACGGCCGGCGCGCCGCCCCAGGTTTCACCGGCGGGGATGTCTCCCATGACCCCGGCGGCCGCCATGACCTGGGCGCCGGCGCCGATGGTGACGTGGTCGGCTATGCCGGCCTTGGCGCCGAACATGACACCGTCGCCGACGATCGTGCTGCCCGACAGCCCGACACTGCCGCACAGGACGCAACTACGGCCCAACTGAACATTGTGCCCGATCTGGACCAGATTATCGATCTTGGTGTTCTCGCCGACGACCGTATCCTCCCAGGCGCCCCGATCGATACAGCTATTGGCCCCGACCGTCACGCCGTCTTGCAGGATGACCCGGCCAAGCTGGGGCAGGTCCATCGCCGCGCCTTTCGAGGCCGAGATGCCGAAGCCGGCCTCGCCGATCACCGCGCCTGCCAGAATGCGCACCCGGTCGCCGATCAGGGCGAAGCCGATGGTGACATTGGAGCCGATGGCGCCGTCGCGCCCGATCGCCACGCCGGGGCCGATCACCGCATTGGCGCCCACATGGGTGCCGGCGCCGATGCTGGCGCCCGGTCCGACCACTGCGCCCGAGGCCAGGACCACACCCGCCTCCAGCATCGCCGTCGGATGCACCTGGGCAAAGTCCGCCGGCATCAGCCGCGGCCGATGCAGTCGGTTGGCCGCCTTGGCATAGGCGATCTGCGGCTCGGGCGTCAGCAGCACCACGCAGCCCGCCGGCGCGAACTCGGCCTGGGCGGGGCTTAAGAAACAGGCGCCCGCCCCGGTCGTCTTCAGCGCCTCGAGATAGCGAGGATCGGAGAAGAAGCTGACGTCGCCATCGCCCGCGCGCGCCAGCGGCGCGACCGAGCCGAACACGGCCTTGCCGCCAATCGACCCGGCGGCCAGCGTCGCCCCCGTAATCAGAAGGAGCTCATCAACGCTGGCCGAGCCAAGGTCTTCATAGAAACGCGAATCCGGCATGACGCCTTATCGGCCTTTTGGCGGCTTGCTGGAATGCTTTCGCCGCGGGGCCCTAGCGGGCGGGTGCGGCGGCGGCGGCTTGATCCAGATGCTCGCGCTCGAACTCGAACTGGGTGATCTTGGCGTTGAGGCCCGCGATCACCGTAGGCGTGATGTCCATCGAGGTTTCGGCGACCAGCACGCCCGTGCCCGAAAGCACGATCGAGCAGTTGTGCGAGCGCACCGCCTGCTGGAAGATCGGCGAGGCCTCCTGAAGGATACGGGCCTGGGCCTTTTGCGCCGTCTGGTTCATCTCTTCGCGGCGAACCGAAACCGTGCGCTCCAGATCGCGCTCGCGACCGGCCAGCGCGGCGGCGCGTTGCTGCAGTTGCTCTTGCGACAAGCCGGCGCGCGCGGCTTCGAACGCCTTTTCGTCGGCCTGCAGGGTGGTGGTGTCGCTGGTGATCTCGGCCTGGGCGGCCGAGTTCAGCTGCTGCAGCCGGGTGGCGACATACTTGCCGACGGTCGAGGTGAAGACGACCGCTTCCTGAGACAGGACGCACATGCCGGGGATGGCCGGGCCGGTTGGCGGCGCCGATGCCGGGGCGGCGCCTTGGGCCTGGGTCATCATCGGTGTGAGGACCGCGATTGCAAGGACGCCCGCGAACGCGGCGCCGGATTTTTTAGTCATCATGGTCATTAGAACCTGGTTGAGGTGGAGAAGCTGAAGGTCTGCGTCTTGTCGTAGCGCTGTTTGACGATTGGCGCGGCAAGGTCGATCCGGATCGGCCCGAGCGGCGATTTCCAGAAGATGCTGATGCCGGCCGAAGCGCGCAGCGCGAGGTCATCCTTGACGAATGGGTCATTGATAAGGCTGCCGGCGGTACGCTTGCTGCCGTTGTCGAGCAGGCCGAGGGTGCCGATCTGGCCAAAGGCGGCGGTATGGATGCCGTACTGCTCGGGCAGGAAGTCGGGGAAGGTCTCTTCCACGGTTCCGATCGCATAGAGCTTGCCGCCGAGCGCTTCCTGGCCGAGGCCGGGGGTGGTGTCGCGCGGGCCGATGCCGGCCACCTGGAAGCCGCGGAAGATCGCCCCGCCGCCGTTGCCGCCGCCGGCGAAGAACCGGTCGTTGATACGCACGTTATCGCCGCCCCAGCCGCCGACATAACCGGCCTGGCCGGTGACGCTGAGGATGAAGTCGGAGTTGAAGCCGTGGTACCAGCCGCCCTCGCCGACCGTCTTGATGTAGCGGACGTCGCCGCCGAGCCCGGCGAAGTCCTGGGTCATCGACATGTAGAAGCCGCGGGTGGGATTGATCGGATCGTTCCGCTTGTCCCAGCGCAGCGTATAGCCGGGCGCCGAGGTGATCGTCGTGCCCTGCTGGGCGCAGATGATGGTCGAGAGCGTCGGCGTCGGGCCGCATTGGATCTGACTGACCGCCACGTTGTCGCCGTGCAGCGCATAGCGCAGCTGCATGCTCAGATAGGGGCTGAGCGGGAAGCCGACGTGCACGTCGCCGCCGACCGATTCGCTGACATAGCCGGCATATTGGGTGAAGTCGTAGCGATAGCCGTAGAGGTCCCAGCCGGCGCTCATATTGCGATCGAGGAAGCGCGGCTCGGTGAAGGACAGGCTGAGCTGCTGGCGGATCGAGCCCAGCGACAGTTCCGCGCGGACGTCTTCGCCGCGACCGCGGAAGTTACGCTCGGACACGCCGATGTCGGTGACCAGCTTGTCGACGGATGAGTAGCCGGCGCTGAACGACAGTTCGCCGGTGGGCTGCTCGGTCACCTTCACCTGCAGCACCGTACGGTCGGGCGCGCTGCCGGGCGTCTGGGTGATGTCGACATCCTTGAAGAAGCCAAGCGCCTTGACGTCGTTCTTCGACCGGTCGACCAGCACGCGGTTATAGGCGTCGCCCTCCGAGAGCAGCAGTTCGCGGCGGATGACGTAGTCGAGGGTCTGGGTGTTGCCCACCACGTCGATGCGCTCGACATAGACCCGGGGGCCTTCCTTGACGTCGAAGGTGACATCGACCGTATGGGTGGCGCGATTGGCGATATAGCGCGGCTCGACCTGGACGAAGGCGAAGCCGGCGGCGCCGGCCGCGAAGGTCAGCGCATCGGTCGCCTGTTCGATCTTTTCGTCCTGATAGAGCTGGCCCGGGCGGATCGGCAGCAACTGCTGCAGGACCGCCCCGTTCAGCTTCTTCAGCGCCGTATTGACCGTCAGCTTGCCGAACCTGTACCGCGCGCCCTCGTCCAGCGTGTAGGTGACCACAAAGCCGTTCTTGTCGGACGCCAGTTCGGCCACGGCGTTGACGATGCGGAAGTCGTAATAGCCGCGGTTGCGGTAGAACTTGCGCAGCTGCTCTTGGTCGTAGTCGATCCGGTCGGGGTCGTAGTTGTCGTTGGTGCTCAGGAAGCGATAGAGGCGGCTTTCCTTGGTGGTGATGACGCCGCGCAGGTCGGTGGCGGAAAAGTGCTTCGCGCCGATGAATTCGATCCTGAGGATGCCGCTCTTCGGTCCCTCGTTGATGGCGAAGATCAGATCGACCCGCTTTTGCGGCAGGGCGACGATCTGCGGCGTGACGGTGACCGAGATGCGCCCCGCGCGGCGATAGAGTTCGACGATGCGCTGCACGTCGGCCTCGACCTTGGCCTTGGTATAGATGCCACGCGGGCGCACCTGCACCTCGTCGCGCAGCTTGTCGTCCTTGATGTTCGAATTGCCCTCGAACACCACCTGATTGATGATCGGGTTTTCCACCACCGCGACGTTCAGGTCGCCGCCCCGCAGCTCGACGCGCACGTCGGCGAACAGGTCGGTCCTGAACAAGGTCTTGATGGCGTTGTCGATCTGCGCGGCGCCGACCGTGTCGCCCACCTGGATCGGCAGATAGGCCAGGATGGTGTCGGTCTCGATCCGCTCGTTGCCCTGGACTAGGATCCGCTGGACCACGCCGCTTTCCGGGACCACGGGTCCGGGCGCCGCGGGCGTCGGGCTGGTGGAGGGCGGCGGCGGCTGGACCGTCGAGGTCGCCGGGGGCGGCGGCGCGGCCTGCGCCCACACGCCGGAGGCGAGCGCCGACGTCGCCAGCAGTATGGCCAGCCCGGACACCGCGCGTACACAGGCGCGTGGGCGACGAGCGGTGGGGGAATCCATCGTTGGGGCCATCGTCAAAGGGCGGACGCTCACGAGAACAGGCCGCCGAGGAACCGAAATACGTTAATGCGCTGCAGATCGTTGGTGGTGGCGAACAACATCAAACCGAGCAGTAAGGCAAGCCCCACCCGATAGCTCACCGCCTGCACCGACGCGGCCACCGGCCGGCGCGCGATCCACTCATAGGCGTAGAACAGCAGATGCCCGCCATCCAGCACCGGTATGGGCAGGAGATTGGCGAAGCCGATGCTGACCGAAACCACCGCGGCCAGGCTGAGCAGCGTCACCAGGCTGCCAAGCACCTGGGCGCCGAGGCCCTTGGCGCCAAGGGCGCCCTCCTCCGCGGCGTAGTGCGACACCTGGGCGATGCCGATGACGCCGGTGATCTGCTTGCCCGACTCCTGCCCCTGGGCCATTCGGCTGAGGTAGTAGACGGTGGTCGAGAGCATGTCCCAGGTTCGGCCGGCCCCCGCGCCGACGGCGCTTATCGGGTCGTAGCGCCGTTGCACGATGTCGGCGGGCGCGGTCGATGGCGCCAGGCCCAGCTGGCCCTGGGCGTCGTGGCCGCCCATCGGATTGTCAACCAGGGTGCGCCTTGGCGTTGCGTTGAGCACCAGGTCGGCGGTCCCGCGATGCACGGTGAAATGCATCGCCACGCCGGTGCGCAGGGCGACGATCTGATGCAGCTGTTCGAAACTGTCGATCGCCCGGTCGTCGGCGCGGGTGATCAGGTCGCCGGCCTTGAACCCAGCCGCGGCGGCCGGGGAATTGGCCAGGACCGCGCCGATGCGCGGGCGCAGCGTCATCTCGCCGAAGGTCATCAGCAGCATGGCGAAGATGGCGATGGACAGGACGAAGTTGGCCGCCGGGCCCGCCGCCGCCACCATGGCGCGTTGCCAGAGCGGCTTGAACGGCAGGTATTTGCGCACCGCCGCCGGCCCCTCATGCGCAACGATACGACGCCGCATCTCTTCCAGGTCGTTCTGGTCCGGCACGCTGGCGGCGTTCTCGTCGCCGGCGAACATCACGTAGCCGCCGATGGGGATCCAGCCGATGCGCCACTCGACGCCGGAGCGGTCGCGCCAGCTGAAAATGGCGCGGCCGAAGCCGATGGAGAAGCGGTCGATGGCCACGCCGAACGCCTTGGCCATGAGAAAATGGCCAAACTCGTGCACCGTGATCACCAGAAGGAGCACGAAGAGAAATGGCGCGACATAGCTCAAAGCGGACTGCACGGCGGCGAACATGAACGGTTCGTCTTCCCTTTGGGCTAGAGCGAAGGTTGGAGCTGGGCGAGGACGTCTGAAGCGACGCGGCGGGCGG
>ODAK010004127.1_pt1 | contig 14935 bp, 13 predicted proteins | sample 1539591 | NCBI WGS metagenome assembly ODAK01 (sample SAMEA3539303, study PRJEB22396) | soil metagenome | biome: tundra; feature: field; material: soil | place: USA | collected 2010-05 | depth 0.15 m | reverse complement strand
AATTCAGCAACATCTTCCACCGTGTGGAAGAGGCCAACCCCACTGCCACCAATGCCAAACAGACTCAGGTTTCCGGTGTCTCGGGATTTGGCGCCGTAAACAACGTCAACGTCACCACCTTCGCTCCGCCCGGCCAGGGCACGCTGGTGATGCGCTTTACCTTCTGACCGGCCACCGGTCCTGGTCACTCCGTCCCCGCCGGGCGATTGCAATTTCGCGCTGCGGGACGGTCAGGTCAACTCTTGCCGATTTATATCGCGGACACAGGAACGCCGGTCAACGGATTACGGACCAGACGGGGTCGCGCGTGATCGCGTATTTGGTCACGGCTTTTTCGTCGAAGTCGAAGCCGAGGCCGGGTTCAGCAGGCAGCATGAGATCGCCGCGCACCACTTCCAGCTGGCGGTTTATGAGGCGGCGGAAGTTGAGCACCTGATCATCGGGGAAATATTCCACGAAACGGGCATTGGGCGTGGAAGCCACCAGATGCGCGTGCAGGTCGTGAAACCAGTGCGGCGAGAGCGTCACGCCGAAGCTCGATGCGGTGGCCGCAATGCGGCGGAATTCGGAAATGCCGCCACAGACGCAGGCATCTGTCTGTAAGATCGCGGCGGCCTTCTTTTCCAGCAGCTCCCGGAAGCGCCAGCGGCCCGCCTCAATCTCTCCGGTCGCTACCACGATCGAGGTGCGCGTAGCGAGTTCCGCGTGGTTGTCGATATCGTCGGGGCTGAAGGGCTCTTCGATCCAGTAGCAGTCCCAGGGCTCGAAGCGGCGGCAGTAACTGAGGGCCGTGGGAAGGTCGGACCACGCGTTATTAGCGTCGAGCATGAGCAGGACGTCCGGACCGATGGCTTCGCGGCAGGCGCGGACGCGAGCTTCCTCGGAGGCAGGAGACAGGCGGCCGACCTTGATCTTTACGGCCTGGAAGCCCTGTTCCACGTAAGCGGCGACTTCTTCGCCGAGCTTTTCGGGCGTCTTGCCATCCAGATAATAGCCGCCGCTGGCATAAGCCGGAACACGGTCATGCGCCCATGAGCCAAGATATTGGTACAGAGGCAGCCGGACGGAGCGGGCGTTGAGGTCCCACAGCGCCGTGTCGAGGATGCTGATTGCGCGCATGACTGAGCCTGCCCTGCCCTGCAGGATGGCTTCCCGGTACATCTCTTCCCACAACCCTTCCACGCGGGTGGATTCCTGGCCGATAAGGCGGGGGCCGAGGAGGTCGGTGACGGCAAGCCGCGCGATGTTTCCGGCGGTACTGCCGACGTAGCAAAACCCAATCCCTTCCACCCCGTCAGTGGAACGAACTTTGACGAGGCAGTAGTCGCGGCCAGTGACAGTGCGGGTAGCGAAGGAGGTGACGACGTCGAGGGGAATTCGGACGGCGGTGACGGATATGGATTCGATGCGAGGCACGAGTTCCACTTTACAAGGGCGGCAGTATCGGCCACCGGCGAACGGAAGAAAACGGCCGGAGCAAATCCTGAGAGCTAAAGAAAACCACGTTTGCCGCCGATGGTACCAGAGCAATGCCCGGAATTTTGCTGGTGGACGAACAGGCTCTCTTTCGCGACTGTCTGGCTGCTCTGCTGCGGCGGGACCGGCCGGAGTGGAGAATTGTCGGCGCGCTGTCCGGGGCAATCGATCTGGAGCAGGCCGTCCGCCAGATGCGGCCGGACGTACTGATTCTCGACTTGTTGAATGCGGGCGGGGCGGGATTCGATTCGCTGCGCCGGATCGCGGCCATGGCTCCGGTGGTTCGCGTGTTGGTGCTCAGCGAATACCGTGGGGCCGATCTGGTACGCAAATGCCGGCGCGCAGGGGTCCGGGGCTATGTCCTGAAAAGCGATTCTCCTGCCATGCTGCTCGAAGCGCTGGATGCCTTATTGCAGGACAGACGCTTCTTCTCCGAGAACTGCTTTTCGGCCGGTCCTCTTGCGCAGGACCCGGCGGCGGGGAGTCCGAAGCGGCCAGCCCGGCTCCGCCTGACGAGCCGGGAGTTCCAGGTATTCCGCGAATTGTCCCTCGGCCTGCCCAACAAAGTCATTGCGGGAAATCTGGGCATGAGTATTCGCACGGTCGAAGCGCACCGAGCCAAAATCCATAGCAAACTGGGCATCGGAAGTCTCAGCGCCCTGGTCACGATTGCGATTCGGGAAAAAGTTGCGTAAACCGGATTTTGAAGCGAGCGCAGGTGCCGCCACCCTGGTTATAATTGAGTGATCGCACCCAACAACTCACAGAAAACGGAGGATTTGGTACTAAACTGGCTGCCGCTAGTCTTGCTATTAGGAGCGCTGGCCCTGGTTTGGTCCAATCTCTTTCAAAACGGCTTCCACTTTGACGACTTCCACATCATCGTCAATAACAGGTACGTTCACAGCCTCCGTAATATTCCTCATTTTTTCCGCGACCCGAGGGCGTTCAGCTCAATCCGCGAATATGCCGGCTGGCGGCCGCTGCTCTCCGCGACGTTTGCGCTCGATTACGCGAAGGCGCATGAGGCAGGCCCGCAGCTTTTTTTAATCGACACGTTTGTCTGGTTTATTGTGCTGCTGTTCTTTGTGTTTGTGCTGTTCCGGATCATCCCCGGGGGGAGCCGTCTTTCTGCGCTGTTCGGCACCGCGCTGGTCGGGTTGCATCCGGTTACGGCGGACACAGTTAATTACATTTCCCAGCGCGGCGCGGTGTTCGCGGCCCTTGGCATAGTGATGGGGCTGGGCGGGTGGATCACCTGGCCACGGCTGCTGCCCCGGCGGCTCGACCTGGGGGCTCCCGCGGTGCCAAAGAAATGGTGGGACGAATTTCGCAAGAACCTGCAGCCGAAGCTGGATGCGGCGTGGAGGCGGTTCATCCATGCGCCGCTCGGCTTCTATCTGATCCCCGTGCTGCTCGCTCTGCTGGCCTCTCCCGGTGCCGCTGCTTTTGCGTTGATTCTGCTGGCATACGTAATTCTGCTCGATTCCGGCCGCGCCCCCCGCCAGGTCATTCCGGCGGGGATCTTGTGCGCCGTGCTCTGGATTGCACCGCTGGCAGTAACCTGGAAATATGGAGCTCAGGCGCGGCCCCCGCTCGCCTCGTACTGGATGACTCAGCCGCTGGTGGCCGTCCGATATTTGCTGACCTTCCTGAATCCGGGAATGCTGACCATCGATTCGGGACTTCAGTCGGTGACGTTGATAAGCGGCTTGGGCGGGTTAATTGGGCTGGGTGCCATAGTCGCGCTCGCCATCTTCGCTGCGAAACGCGTAGAGTGGCGCCCGGTTGCTTTCGGACTGTGGTGGTTCCTTCTGGCCCTGATACCGGACGCATTGGTGCCACAGCGGGACCTCGAAGCTACGCCGCGCATGTTTGTGGCAATGATCGGTTTGGCATTTGCCCTGACGCGGGCCGGAGTTATCGTGTTCGAACGCTTCAGCGGTTCGGAAAAGTCCCGGTTGCCGGCTTTGATCGCGGCGGCGGCAGCCGGCGTGCTCCTCCTCGCTGGCTTTGGCTGGGAGACATCGCAGCGAAATGCGGCTTGGGAGACCGAGGAATCCATTTGGCATGATGCCGTGGATAAAAATCCACGCAATGGCCGCGCGGTGGTCCACTACGCGGAGGCTCTCATCGATACGGGAATCGGCGTTCCGGCCAGCTACGACATGATGAAGCAGGCCGCGGTGCGCACCCCGCAGGATGCTTCGATTGAGTTAACTCTGGCCCGCACCGCCACCCGGCTCGGTCGCGAGGACGAAACCGAAGCCCATTACAAACGCATCCTCGCGATCCAGCCCGCTTGGGCTTCCGGCTACGCTTTGTACGCGGAATGGCTGCTGCGGCAGTTGCGCATACCTGAAGCGATCGATAACGCCAACAAGGCGATTGCCCTGCAACCAGACGAACTGGACGCCCGCCGAACTCTGACGGACATCTATCTGGAGCGGCACGACTGGGACAAGGTCACGCAACTGGCCGGCGACACGCTGCGCTTTTATCCGTTCGATGAGGATGGCACCCGTGCAATGAGTGTCGCCGGCATTGCCATGGATGAAATCAAGCAGGAAGAGAGCCGCGCTGCCTCGCTCGGCCGCAACGGGTACCTGGCGCTCTCGGTCACGTATTTCAAGAATCAACGCTACGAGGATTGTATCCGCGCCGCGCGGGAGGCGCTGAAGCTGGATCCCAACACGGGTGAGGCCTGGGCGAACATTGCCACTGCTTACCATGCCATGGGAAAGCTCGACGAATCGGTTGACGCCCTGAAAGAGGCCGTGCGACTGAGCCCCGATCTCGTCCAGGCCAAAATCCATCTCACAGCCGAGTTGGAAGAGCAGGCGAACCGGCACAAAGACAAAGACGGCAGCAAGCAGTAGCCGGAGCTTTACCGCTGCCGCACTTCGTACTTCTCCAGGATCTCTCCCCAGCATCCGCGCGCTTCGAGGATGATCTCAGCCACCTCCCGCACCGCCCCGCTGCCGCCGCGAGCGGTGGTTACGTAGTGCGCCGCGCCCTTCACCTCGGGGCGCGCGTTAGCCACGGCAATGGCGAAACCCACCCGGTTCATCACCACGATGTCGGTCAGATCGTCGCCAATATAGGCGACTTCCTCCGGCCGCAGCTTTGCGTCTACCAGGATCTCGTCCAGAATGGGAATTTTTTCGATATGGCCCTGATAGACGTAGTTCATCTTTAACTGCTTCGCACGCTCAGCCGCACCCACGGACACGCGCCCGCTGATCAGCCCGGTGCGGATGCCTTTCCACTGCAGCCACTGCAGGGAGATCCCGTCCTGCGAATCGAAGCCCTTGATTTCGATGACCTGCCCGTCTTCCCGCGGCAGATGGTAGAGCTTACCGTCGGTCATCACGCCGTCCACGTCCATCAGAAGCAGTGCGGTGCCGGCGGCGCGCGCGCGCAGGCTGTCAGATAAACTCACGTAATCTCCTGTCTTTAATCTTGCATACGCGATTTTGCATATAGCCGCACGCGGTTCATTTACACGTGCCACATACAATCGAAGCGTGATCCATCGCGTCGCAGCCACCATGGAGCGCTATCAGATGTTGCCATCGGGCGCTTCTGTCTCGGGAAGCCGCCTGGGTGTCGCCCTTTCCGGCGGCGGCGACTCGGTATTTCTCCTGTATGCGCTCCACGAACTGGGCGCCGTGTCCGCCATTCTTCACGTGAATCACGGCCTGCGCGGCGTGGAGTCTGACCGCGACGAAGTCTTCGTCCGCGAACTGGCGCGCCGTTTCGACCTGCCCTGCCACGTCTTCGTCGCCCCGGTTATCCTGGGCAATACCGAGCAGGAGGCGCGCCGCCTTCGCTACCTGTTCTTCCGCAAGCACATCGACGCCGGGGATTGTGACGCGGTTGCCACGGGTCATACGCTCGACGATCAGGCTGAAACCGTCCTCTACCGCTTTCTGCGCGGCTCCGGCACGGCGGGTTTAAGCGGGATCCGGCCGGTGCATTCGGAAGAACAGGGCAGGTATGTGGTGATTCGTCCGCTGATCGAGCTAACGCGCGCTGACATCCGCGACTGGCTTCGCGCGCGCGGTATCGCCTGGCAGGAGGATTCCAGCAACGCCAACCATGAATTCGTGCGCAACCGCATCCGCAACCGCTATCTGCCGGAACTGACGGAAAGCGTGAATCCCGCACTGCCCGGGATTCTTGCGTCCACCGCCCTGTGGGCACAAGCCGAAGAGGATTACTGGGATGCCGAACTCAATCGCCTCGCATCCGCCCACTTCACGCCCCGCCGGGAAAGCGTCCTGATGCGCACACAGCCGCTACTCAGGCTGGCGCCCGCCGTGCAGCGCCGGTTGCTGCGACGCGCTTTCGAGCAGGTACGGGGTTCGCTCCGCGCCATCGATTTCGCCCACGTGGAGGCGACCAGGGCGCTGGTCGGCTCCTCCGAAGGCTCCGGCCGTCTCCAGCTTCCCGACCTCGACATTTATCGTTCATTCGACTGGCTGCGCATTGCTCCCATTGGCTTCGATTCCCGCATTCCCCGCGATTTCGAGCTCCCCCTCCCTGTGCCCGGCCATATCAACCTTCCTGAGCGGCAATTAACCATGGAGATCGAACTGGTTAACCCGGCCGACGTATATAATGGTGGAATGAGCGGGGCTTTGTACCGGGACGCTTTGGATGGGGCCGCTTTAGAGCCTCAACTAAGCACCAATTCGCTTTTACTGCGCAACTGGCGGCCAGGCGATCACCTGCACCGGCCGGGTCATGCCGCCCCGGAGAAAATCAAAACCCTGTTTCAGGAGTTCCGGATTCCGTTGTGGGACCGGCGCAACTGGCCTGTCATCACAAAGAATGAACAAATTATCTGGACCCGGCAATTCGGCCCAGCCACCGGATTTGTGCCCGGCCCGGAGACCCGTCATACTGTTGTCATAAGCGAAACTGTGGAATCGAACCCGCTCAAAGATACGTCTATCCAAATGAAGCGGGCTTCTGGAGCCGGTTCCCGGCGGGTAAATACGCCGGGAGCGGAGGTATTGTGAATTCAAACGTAAAAACTATCATTTTCTGGGTCGTTCTGGTCTGCGTGGCCATGCTGCTGTGGGCCGTAGTCAAGAATGGCCATACCAAGCCGGAGCGTTCGCTCAATTTCAGCGAATTTCTGGCTGAGGTAGAGAACGGCAATATTAAGTCCGTTGCTATCAACGGCAACGAAGTCAAAGGCGATTTTGCCAGCGGCGGCGCCTCATTTCACACCATTGTTCCGAGCAATTACCCGAAGCTGTACGACGAGCTGAGCGATAAGAAAGTTCAGATGACGTTCAACGAGAACTCATCGAACAGCTGGGTTTCCATCCTGGTCAACGCCTCGCCCTTCCTGCTGCTGATTGGGTTCTGGATCTTCATGATGCGGCAGATGCAGAGCGGCGGCAATAAAGCACTCAGTTTCGGCAAGAGTCGCGCGCGCCTGCATTCCACGCAGCAGCGCAAGGTGACGTTCAAAGACGTCGCGGGCGTGGAAGAAGCCAAGGAAGAGCTGCAGGAGATCATCGAATTTCTGCGTGAGCCCGCCAAGTTCCAGAAGCTCGGCGGACGCATCCCGAAGGGCGTTCTCCTCATGGGCGCGCCCGGCACCGGCAAGACGCTGCTGGCACGCGCCATCGCGGGCGAAGCCAACGTGCCGTTCTTCTCCATCTCGGGTTCGGACTTCGTCGAAATGTTTGTCGGCGTGGGCGCGAGCCGCGTGCGCGATCTGTTCGAGCAAGGCAAGAAGAACGCCCCCTGCATCATTTTTATCGACGAAATCGACGCTGTGGGACGCCATCGCGGCGCTGGCCTCGGCGGCGGACACGACGAGCGTGAACAGACGCTGAACCAACTGCTGGTGGAAATGGACGGCTTCGAATCCAATGAAGGCGTCATCCTGGTGGCTGCCACGAACCGCCCCGACGTGCTGGATCCGGCACTGCTCCGCCCCGGCCGCTTCGACCGCCGCGTGGTGGTGGGACGCCCGGACATCAATGGCCGCGAAGCCATCCTCAAGGTTCATACAAGGAAGGTTCCGCTCGGCGACGACGTGGAACTCAACGTTCTCGCGCGCGGCACACCGGGTCTCGCGGGCGCGGATCTGGCCAATCTGGTGAATGAAGCGGCCCTCAACGCCGCCCGCCAGGGACGCAAAGTGGTCATGATGATCGATTTCGAGCTCGCCAAGGACAAGATCCTGATGGGCTCGGAACGCCGCTCTCTGATCCTGAGCGATTCGGAAAAGCGCACCACCGCTTATCATGAAGCCGGGCACGCCGTGGTGGCCGTCGTCATCCCCAATGCCGACCCGCTGCATAAAGTTTCCATCATCCCGCGCGGCATGGCGCTGGGCGTGACCATGCAACTGCCGGTGGACGACAAGCACAACTACAGTAAGGTCTACTGCGAAGACCAGCTTGCCATCCTGATGGGCGGCCGCATCGCCGAGGAAATCTATCTCAACCAGATGACCACAGGTGCGGGCAACGACATCGAGCGCGCCAGCGAAATGGCCCGTAAGATGGTGTGCGAATGGGGCATGAGCGAGCTCGGCCCGCTCAGCTTCGGCAAGAAGGAAGAGCAGATCTTCCTCGGCCGCGAAATCTCGCAGCACCGCGATTACAGCGAAGAGACGGCCATCCGCATCGATGAAGAAGTGAAGCGGATCATCTCGACCGCGTACAGCCGGGCGCGCGCCATCATCGAGCAGAACTCGAAGGCGATGGTGGTGATCGCCGAAGCGCTGCTGGAGCGGGAAGTGCTCGACGGAGGTGAGGTCAAGATGCTGCTGGGTGGCGGCGAACTGCCTCCCATGTCGCCGGGCCGCCCGGGGCGCGATTCGGTGGATCATACGCAGCAGGTCATTCGCCCTGAGCCGTCCTCCGGCCTGCGGCTGCCTGGACTCTCCGAAGGGCCTGGTCCGCAACCGGCGTAACGTGATACCGGCGTTTCCGGTTTATCTATTCGATCTCGACGGTACATTGCTGGATAGCGCGGCGGACATCTGCGGCGCTATCCAGCAAGTGCTTTTGGGGCATGTTGCCGAGCCTCCCTCGTTTGCCTATCTGCAGAGTCTCGTGGGTGCGCACCTCGACGCGGTGTTCACCGATGTTCTGCCGCACTATCCCCGTACCAGCATTGACGGCCTGATCGAGCATTACCGCGCAGTGTACCCGGCACGCGGCCATGCGGCTACGAGCGTATATCCGGGAGTGGAAGAAGCGCTGCGTGCCCTGCCTGGGCGCAAAGGCACGGCCACCACCAAGGGCACACCGACTACGCGGGCTATCCTCACGCAGTTCGGCCTCATCACCTGCTTCGATCATGTCCAGGGGACGGATGGCTTCCCGGCCAAGCCCGCGCCGGATGTGCTGTTGCGTTCCATGGAGGCGCTCGGAGCAAGACCGGAGGAGTGTCTGTTTGTGGGCGATTCGGCAGCCGACATGGAAGCGGGACGGCGGGCCGGTATCCGAACATGCGCCGTCAGGTACGGCTATGGCGCACATGAAGATCTGCGCCGCTGGGAGCCCGATTATTGGGTGTCGGACCTGCGGGAACTACTGCCCGCCGGCGCTACGGCTGCTCCACAAGCTCGATAGGCTTGCGCGGCGCGGGCGGAGCATTCACCCAGGGCGTTACGACGCTTTCGTGCCCGTCTTTGTCGATGGCCTTCACCCCGAACACAACATCATCGACGCTCACGTTTTCAAACGTGTACTGGGTGACGTTGCCAACGAATATCTCACGCTCCCAGAACGCCGCCGTGGTGGGACGCGTCACGATGGCGTAACCGGCCAGATCGTCGGCCGGCGCGGCATCCTTCCAGCGCAGCGCGGCGTCGTAGTTCGATTTGCCGCGCGCGAGGTTCGGAGTGGGACGGCCTTTATTCGGTCCGCTGGTAATTTCGCGCATGGTCTCGGGCGCGCTCGGCGCATTCGCGAGGCTGGCCAGCGCGGCCGCATTCACACGCGCCACGCTGGCAGTGAAAGCGGGATTGGTTTTATCGAAAGTATCGTCGCCGGTGTGCTGCGCGCCAAGGTTCTCCGCGGGCGTGGTGAAGCGAAACCATCCTGATTGAACGGAGTGTGATCGCCGCCACGGCCAAAGCGGTCGTTGCGGAAGATAGTCTTCGCCTCGAACGCGGGCACATAAAGCTGCGCGCAATCCCGAATGTAGCGAGCCAGTTGACGCGATGGCGAATCGTCCGGGTCCTCGGAAAACACGTGCATCAGGGAATTCACCGCCCGCCCGTTGCCCGCCATATCGTTGCCCACGATGTCGTTGTTAAACACGGCCTCAATGTGGTCGCCCCGCTTCTTCGCGGCTTCCGAGTAGAGAGTGCTGCCGACCAGGCCAATCTCTTCGCCGGCAAAGGCGACGAAAACGATAGTCTTCTCATAGCTGCGCTGGCTCATTACCCGGGCCAGTTCGAGCACGACCGCCGTCCCGCTGGCATCGTCGCTTGCGCCCGGTGCATCGGCGTCAGCCGACTTTTCGTAATCCACCTGGTCATCGATAGGCACCGGCGTGCCATCCGGTGCCGTCTCCTGCGCACCTTCTTTGCGAATGGCATTCAGGGAATCGTAGTGGCCGCTGACGATCAGGTGCTGCTCCGGGTGCTTCGTTCCAGGCAGCACTGCGACCACATTCACCAGTTCGATATCGCGAATAATACGCGCTCCCTGCTTCTTTACTTTGTAAGTATCGTAAGTGACTTCGAGGCGCGGGCTGAAGCCGGCAAACTGGTCGTGAATCCACCGGCGCGCCGCACCGATGCCGCGCGTTTCGGTGAAACCGGACAGGTTCCCACGGGTGCCGAAGCCAGCCAGCTTTTCGATATTCGAGGCAATGCGGTCGCGCGAAATTTCGCCAACCATCTTCGCGATTTCAGGATCTGGTTTTGAACCTTGCGCGCCGGGCAGCAACGTGGTGGCGAGGAGCGCGGACACAAGCCGAAGAACTGTGTACGCCATCTCCCAACTTTAGCGCGAACAATGCCCTATTCGCGGTGACGGTAGACTTCCACGGAACACCCGGCGTGCAGCGCCACGGCCTCCGAAATACTTCCCAGGAGGAAGCGGGTCACACCGCGACGGCCATGGGAGCCGACGACGACAAGGTCTGCCTGCCATCGCGCCGCCTCCTCGATGATCAATTCGTCCGGAGCGGCCAGCGGGACCATTACCGTGTCCATCACCTTCAGGCCCCCGGCTGTCAGCGTCGATTCGGCGGCTTTGATAGCATCCTGCGCCGCCTGCATGGTAGCTGCCCGAATCCTGGACGCCTCGGCGCTCTCGTTATAGCCGGGATAGAGATATTTGACCGACGCGGACACCGGCTCCACCACGCTTACCACTTCGAAGACGCTTCCTTCCGGCCACGGGCGCAGGGTGAGGCTGGCGACCGCGCCGTTCGAGTATTCGGACCCATCCACCGGAACCAGTACACGAAAACCCTTCGCGGCACCCTCACCCGTGCCAGGGGGCGGCCGGCAAATCATCACCGAACAGTGCGCAAAACGCAGGACACGACGGGCCACGGAGCCGGTCACCAGATGGAGGGGCCGCGCGGAGGTGGGCGCCCCAAGGATGATCAAATCGGCGTGAAAGGCTTCGGCTTCGTGCACGATGACGTCGCCAGGGTCGCCTTGCCGCGCCACCGCAATCACCTCGAGACCCTTGGCATGCAAGCCCGCGGCATACCCCTCGGCCTTAGTAGCCGCTCGCGCCATTAGTTCGCTTGCGAGGTCCGGCACCAAATCCGGCAGGGGCTCTACAACAGTTGCGATACAGAAAATCGTGCCCGGGGGCCAGGCGTAACAATCAACGCAATTCAGGAAGCAATGCTGCGAGCTCGATGCATCCCATGCAAGTAAGACTCTCACGCTTCCTCACAGGCAGTTGACGTACCACCGCAAAGGGCCGTCCGAGGTATCCACCAGACGGAATCTGCTCCAAATGCCGCAAAGATAGTGAGTCGGCTGCGTCAGGCTGTATGGGCTTCGCGCACGATTCGCGCACCCGCCACCATGGCTTTCAGCTTGCCGAAAGCCACTTCGCGCGGCAGGTACTTCATCCCGCAGTCCGGTGCGATCACCAGCCGCTCGGCAGGCACGAAGGGCAGCGCCCGCCGGATGCGTGCGGCAACGATCTCAGGCGTCTCAACATCGTTAGTGGAAAGGTCGATCACGCCGAGCATGATGGTCTTGCCATAGAGCGTGGCCAGCACTGAACAATCGAGCGAAGACTGCGCGGTTTCAATGGAAATTTGATCCGCGGCGGTGGCTTCGAGTTCGCTGAGGAACGGGTAGCCGTCGGGGCGTCCCGGCACCAGCGCGGCATAGCCAAAACATGTGTGAACAGCGGTGCGGCCGGTGACGCCTTCGCCAGTTGTGCCCTGCAGCGCCCGGTTGATGGCGGCGACAGCGTAACGCCGGGCCTTTTCCGCATGAGACTGCATCCACGGCTCGTCAATCTGCACAATATCGGCGCCGGCAGCGAAAAGGTCCCGGATTTCCTCGTTCACTGCGGCCGCGTAGTCGAGGGCGAGCGCGAGTTCGTCCTTGTAGTATTCGTCGGAAGCCTGCTGCGCCATGGTGAACGGCCCCGGAACGGTGATCTTGATCTCACGCTCGGTGTGGGCCCGCAGGAACTCCACGTCGCGCACCTGCACGGAATGGCGGCGGCGGATGGGGCCAACCACGCGGGGCACGAAAACCTCGTAGCCGGCGCGGCTGATGATAGTGGCCGGATGGTCCAGATCGAGGCCGTCGAGCGCCGTGGCGAACCGGTTGGAGTAGCTCTCGCGGCGGGCTTCGCCGTCCGTAACTATGTCGATGCCTGCCTCTTCTTGGTCACGCAGCGCGAGGAGCGTGGCATCGTCCTGCGCCTGTTCCAGCCATTCGGGAGCGACGCGCCAGAGTTCGAGAGCACGGACGCGCGGTGGGGTGCGTTTGGAAAGAGCCGAGCGGTCGATGAGCCAGTCCGGCTGGGGGTAGGAGCCGACGAGGGTGGTGGGAAACAGCGGAGCAGCCATGTGGACTATCTTAGCCGCGCTGCCTAGCGTGTGCGATAACTCATGTGCGAGCGACCAGCGGGGAGGTTCGTGGCGGTTCTGTAATTACTCAGCCCGCAACTCTACTGCGTGTTTTTGTCTGTAACGAAATACAGAACCGGGTTTTCGATGAAATTCTCTGCGTTCTTTAGATATTCGTAAAAAACTCTTGCCCCCCCCAATAGCGTTTAATCAAGCTTTAGTTAGTCGCATTCTTCACAGAATAAGCGGGGGGGGGAAAATGATGTCAACGCGAATGCCAAAGCTCGCGGGCCTTGCCCTTATTTTCGGAAGTATGCTGCCCGGTTCGCTGTGGGGGCAGTGCAACACCCTTGGTTATATCTGGTGCAACAGCACCAATGCCGGCACCACCGTCCCCTTATGGGTCGAAACCAATGTCACCTGGCAGGGTATTACTCTTTGGAATCCTTACTTACAAACCTCGCCATTTTTCGTCGTAAACAACAGCGTTGGCGGCGGCCAGATCGGCATGGGCACTACCGCCGGCCGCTTCGTCAACATCGATACCAACGGGCCAACATATTTCAACGGGGGCAATTTCGGCATCGGTACCGCGACTCCGCCGACCAACCTGTCGGTCGCTCCATCCGGAACCGGGTCGGGCCTTGGCGTCGGCTGGAACAGGTCCGGAGACGGCGAAACCAACCTCTACAACTACGGTCAGGGCGGTCCCGGTGGTTTCACTTTCTACAATTACTCCGGCAACGCGGGCAGCTGGCCGAGCGGCAGCCCGACAGCCCTGATGACTCTGTTGAGTAACGGAGCGGTCGGCATCGGGACCCAGTCGCCCGCGCACCTCCTGCATGTCGCCGGCACCATCGGAGCGGAGGAAGTCATTATCTCCTCCACCGGTGCCGACTACGTCTTCGACCCCGGTTATCGCCTCGCTCCCCTGACCGAAGTCTCCGACTACATTGAGGCCAACCACCACCTGCCCGAAATCCCCTCCGCAGCCGAAGGCGTCGCAAAAGGCGTCAGCTTGGGCGAGATGCAGTCGAAGCTGCTGGCCAAAATCGAAGAACTCACCCTGCACATGATTCAGACTGAGAAGGAAAACCGTGAACTGCGGGAGTGCATCGGCCGCCTCGAAACCGCCACCGTCGGAAAATAGCCATGGAACGGAGCCCCTCAGCCCACCGCCGCGGCCGGGCGGTAGCTTCCCTCGCCGCCCTTTTGCTCTCCGCCGGAACCTTCACCGCGATCGCGCAGGTCTCCCCGTGTACCAGCTCCGCTGGACAGCTTACGGGCCAGAGCGTTACCACTGGCGCCCCCGTCTACTACAGCGGCACTGATCTCTCGGCGGGCGGCGGAAGTTCCTTCAGCGTCAATACCAACGGGCAAGGCAGCCCGACCGGAAACGCCAACGTTGCTTTCGAATCCTCCGGCAAAATCTGCCTCGGGCCCGGCTTCCAGGCCGCTGCCAGCGGAGGAGGCTTTCATGCCTTCATCGGGACAATAGCGCCGTCTTTCACTATGTCCTCGCTGTCGGGGATGACGGTGCAACCCGGGGGCTTCGGCGTGACGCAGACCGTAACCATCACAACCAATCCAGCCCTCTCCGGCGTTGCATCAGTAACGAGCGGCGGGTACCCGGCCGGCGTTTACATTTCACTCTTCAACGCTGCGTTTATCCCTCCGTCGTCAAGCTCCTCCGCACAGTATTTTTACGTTGACGCGACGAGTTCGGTCGCACCCGGCACGTATGGCGGCACGGTTTACATTACGGTTGGCGCCGTCACCCTGCCATTCACGTTACGCGTCACCGTCGGCACTTCCACCGACGTCCAGGTGACCTCCGGCGGCACCTCGGGTAGCACAACTTACCCGATTCTGGCGGGGGGCAGTTACTCCTCAGTCACTGGCATCACTTCCCCTCAGCAGTACTTTTCCACTTCACGGACGCGTCCGGTTCAGGCAACATCGCCGGAGGGTCCATCGTGGTCAACACGAATGCCGACGCCGAGGATCTGAACCCCGGCTGCCAGATTGACTGGAACACGAATGGCGAACTCAACCTGACAGATGGTGGCCTCCACCTCGGAGGCTTCGGATCCGGCTCTCTCACCGGCAGCTACTGCGTCGTGGATGCGGTACACTCCAGTTACACTCCGACCGGGAGCGGGTACGACGTGATTCTCACGATCTCCTTCAAGAGCACCTTTCCACTGGGGCTCCTACCAATCTGGGCGCGAGGGACCAACACCTCATACACGACTGAGCCATGGTCCGGTGTCGGAGGCTTCGTTCTGGCGGCTCCCAATGCCAGCTCCATCAGCGCAGATCTCCCGCTTCCGTCAGCTCCTCCCGACCAGAACAATGGTTGCTGCGGCCACTTCTTTTTCGGCGCAAATCTCTCCCAATACGCCAGTGGCGC
>ODAK010004123.1_pt1 | contig 14940 bp, 18 predicted proteins | sample 1539591 | NCBI WGS metagenome assembly ODAK01 (sample SAMEA3539303, study PRJEB22396) | soil metagenome | biome: tundra; feature: field; material: soil | place: USA | collected 2010-05 | depth 0.15 m | reverse complement strand
CAGTTATGCCACAGAAGTCGGCCTTTTGCCTATTCAGCGTGAGAAATGCGGGTTAAGTTGGCGGAATGTGGTTCAGGCTTGATGGCACAGTTGTACACGGCTCTGCTGCGGGCCGGAAGGAATCAGCTGCGTTGGAATCCCGGGCCCTTGAAGGCGAACGGAACTCGTCGGGCGCACCAATCGACAAAGACTGGAAAGGATGAGGCGTATGTATTTTTTAACATATATATGTCATCTTTAAATTACAAGGGAGCAAGCGGCTTGCCATTATCGAGTCGCTGATCCCAGAGGAGTTACGCAACGCACATCCTTGTTTGTCGGCTTTGCGACAGGGCACATTCACCACAGAATGCCTGGGAAATTCAGCCTGGAAGGCTACACGAGGTCTGAGGCGTTGAACCTGACCTGAACCTCGGCAGGACGCGCGTAGTAGGGTGACGAGGTGACGATCAGGTCGGCACCGGTATTTGCATACTCGGCTGCGTTCGAGGCACTGATACCCCCGGCAACGGCGATCACCGGCCTGCCGTCTTCGCGTTTGGGAACGCTGGCCACAACTCGGGCCACGCTGGCTGGACTGAACTTCTCCAGTTGCAGCACGTCCACAAATGGCGCCGCGCAACGGGCTTCGTCCTCGGTCAGTACCTCGACCACAATCGATCGCTCCGGTGCTGTCGTCCTGAGCCTTGCCAGCGCGGTGAGCGGGTCTGCAGACGCATCGAAAAAGGTCCGGTGTTCGGGAAACACGAGGATTGTTTCCGACAGCCCCAGGCGATGCATCGTGCCGCCACCAGCCAGTATGGCTTCCGCGGACAGAGCACGCGTAAACGGGACCGTCTTGCGCGTGCACGCCACATTGATCGCAGGATTCCCGGCGCGCGCCGCCACTACGATGTCATGGACCGCTGTTGCCACTCCTGAAGCCCACTCGATCAGAGTCTGCGCGACTTTCCAGCCGGCGAAGAGTGCCGACGCCGGTCCCTCGGCCTCCAGAATCAATGCTCCGGGAAAAAGGAAGGCCCCGCTCGGCGTGGCTGTCGCCACTGTCGCACCCGACCGTTCGAATATGCGCCTGGCGGCGTTTACGCCGGAGAGTACGAGCGGCGTACGCGCTTCGAAGGTGACCCTTCCCGGCCGCGAGCCGGTTCCCAGTACGTGCGTCGTCAGATCGCCATAGGGAACGTCTTCCAGAATCAACCGTTCGATATCGGATTCCTGCACGGTTTAGTTTAATCCAACCCTTTTGCAAGGTCAGCAATGACGGGCCAGCCAACGCAACCTGCCGGATCCAGTCTCGACAACTCATGCAGCAGCACGCCCGCTTCTTCGGGCTCTCCACGGCGCAGGCGAATAAAAGCCAGCGCCTTGAGCGTATACAGCGCAAATCGCCCGGGACCGGTCAGAGCGGCGGGCACCGGTTCCCACGTCCTGTAATCTGCGCTCCATCCCGCCTGACGCGCAGATTCCCGAAGCCCCGCTTGTGCGATGGCCAGGGCGCGATCGAGATTTCCCTGATAGGTGTGAATCTTATAGAGACAGTAATAGGTCGGCAGTTCTCCTGGCGCCAGTGCGAGTGCCTGATGAAAGAGAGAATCTGCCTCGATCTTATCGTGACGGTAGGCGCTCACGCCCCGCTGCAGCAGTTCATCGACTCGTTCCGGCAGTTCGCCAAAATCGATGAATTCCGCGTCAGGCGGCAGTTCTATAACCTGCGGCATCGTGCCTTACGCCGCCGGAAGCGACAACTCCACCTTTGTGACCATTACCGGATGGCCAGGCGTCGTGGAAACTTCACCGAGCCGTACTTCGCCGGTCGCGGGAGCTGTCGTAAAGTCGGCGACTGGAGAACCGTCAGCTTTAAACACGCGCGCAAATCCTGGCGTTCCAGTGCCACTCGCGGGCACGGGATTGGCGGCAAATACGGGAGTGAGACCGCCGCCTGAATCATCGGAATTGAATGCCGGTGACGCAAACTGAAAAGTGGCAAGCTTACCGCTCCTCTCGACCTTATGGTCCGGACTGACAGGGCGCGCGACGGAATAGACTACAAGCGTGCCTCCATCGAGCGCACTTTTAATGTCATTCAAATCGCTGTTTGCGAATGTGCCGGCAAGTTTCATTTTGTATCTCCTTTAAACTGGCTGCGGCAGCTCGGAAAGAATCCTGCGCCAGTCCTGACGCTCCGGCATTCCGGCCTCACGCGCCCCATAGAACTGAACGACCATCTGATTGGCGCGATCGTAGACTTCGAGCAAAGTAAGCACGCCATCCCGCGTGGGTTTGCGAACGACCCAGCTCGATCCTATTCCGTCCTGACAAAGTCTAATTCGGAAGGAGGAATCCGGATGTTGAGCAAATGCCCTTCAGGCAAAATGTTAGTCACGCTCCCGGTGTGTATCTGGAGACACCCTGCATTACCGGCAAACACGAGGATTGGCATTGTCGCCGCGGCGGCGCCGAGTAACGTGCGCTTCGCGGCAACGTTAGACACCTCGTTCGCGAACTCCGTTCCGATCAGCCGCAGCGCCTGATGTCTGTCGAGCGAAAGCTTCTGCAGAAGGCGCACGAAATCATGCGTGTCCTGCAAACCGGACCATTGTGCGTGCAGTTGCTCGCGATCGACGTCGCCGTCCGGACGCGCCTCCACAGGTGCAGGCCTGCCTTCCGCCACCCATTCCTGCCTCTGCTGCGGACTCGCAAACTCAGCGGTGACCTTTCCACACTCAACCAGGTCGCTGGACTCCAGTGTCCGGATTTCATGGACTGGCTCGCCCCATCCATCGAAGAACTGCAAACTCGGATACTCACCCAGCACCGCAAAAGCATGACGCCAATGCCGCATCACGAGGCGAAGGTCTATCTCGTGATTGGCGACAGTGCCTCCTTCCGGACCGATTGAGACGTTACCGTAACGCCCGACCTTCTCCAGCACAACCTGCTCATTGGATGTCACGGCGAGCACCGTGCCCAGATGCGGAGCAGCTCTTAGAATGTCGGCAGGGCTTTCCAGCCGCACGACACCCTCGCCGGCTCTGCTGGTCAGGAACTCCCCTCTGGATACACCAGCGCTCACAGCTTGAACTCAAGGAAATACTGATAAGGCAGGAACGTCTCCCGGCGACTGAGATGGAAGCCGGCGGCTGCAAACTCCGCGACGATGGTTTCCTCGCTGAGTTTCATCGAATCGGGTGGGCCGACCGGCAGATCCTTCTTGTAAAAGTCGACTGTCACCACTCGTCCACCTGGCTTCAGCGCGGCCTTCAAATGCTGGAAGTAGGCCGGGCGATCTGCGAGGTGGTGAAGCACGTCGCAAAAGAAGATCACATCCACAGACGCTGGCGCCAGGCTTGGGTTATCCGGCTTCGCCAGCACGGTTATCAGATTCGGCGGCGCTGACTTCGCCACAATATCGAGAAGCTTCGAATCGATATCCACGGCGTACACTTTTGCCGCGTGATGAGCAAAACGCCTCGCGAAGTAGCCGGTGCCGGCTCCGATGTCGGCGACGACATCACTCGCCCCGAGCTTCATCGCCAGCACCACTTCCATCGGTTTCTGCCACGCATCCCGGCCAGGATCTTCGAGCACGGCCGCATATTCTTCCGCCGATTCCGGAGGATGGTGATGCTGATTGCTTATTTGCGAAATAGCTATAGCGCTGAACCACAGCATCAGAGGGGTGTAGTTCAGCGCCAGTTGCGCCCCCGGGCCTCTCCAGTTCCACTTTGCCATCGTCCTGTCCTGACTCCGCCTTTCTCTAGCCGAACTTGAACAGTACGCCGAAGCCGCCCCGGGGATAGCTCCATTCAATCTCGCCAGTCGGAGCGCAGACGATCCTGCAAGTGCCGCATTCGAGGCATCCATCAACCGCGATCTCAACACGACCTCTGTCGTTCAGGCTGTAGCAGCCCGCCGGGCAGGTGTGAGTGAGCGAGAGGAGCGCTCTCGATGGCTTATCATGCGGCTTGACCGTGATATGCGGATGTCCGGCATCCACCAGATAACGATTGGTGTAGAGCTTGCCCTCCACTTTCACGGGAGGTCCGATCGGATGCGGGGCAGTAAGTGGCGCGTCGGCAGCTGTGCCGTTTTCGTAACCAAGAATCATCGCCATGCCCTCGCGAATCGCAGTGCATCACCGACCAGTCCAACGAGCGACCGGCCTTTTCGGAACGACGCCATAATTTCCTTCTCCTTCGTTCGTTTGTCAGTCCCGTCCACCCGGAACCAGTTCTGCGCGGCCTTGCCCAGCAGGTGTGGATAGGTGCCAAGCAGTGTCTTGCTGTTTTGGTGAATGAAATTCGGAATATCTTTGTACTTCCGCAGGTCTCTGATGACGTAAGATTCTTCGAGAGCCTTCCTGTACGCCGCGAGATTCTGCTTGTTGAAAGCTTCGCCCCGGCGATGCAACCCGATGATCGTCTCAGCCGCCAGCAGACCGGTAGTCATCGCCATATTGGACCCTTCGCGATGGACTGAGTTCACGAACTGACCGGCATCCCCTACAATCACCCATCCGTCGCCATAGACCTCCGGGATAGCCTTGTATCCGCCTTCCGGAATAAGATGGGCCGAGTATTCCTTCACCTCGGAACCCGCCAGCAACGGTTTAACGCTGGGATGGTTCTTGAAGGCTTCGAGCAACCCATAAGGCGTGGCTCCAGTTTCCGCAAAATCAGAAACCAGACAGCCGATGCCGATTGAAAGCGACTCTTTGTTTGTATAGATGAAACCCAGTCCCGCGAGTCCGGTACCCACGGTACCCATCGCCTCGATCACGACGCCTTCATCGCCGTTCAGGTTGAACCGGCTCTCGACCGTTTCCTGGGGCAGGAAGTGCATCTCTTTCACCGCCAGCGCGACGCTCTCAGGCTTGAGCTCGCTGCGAAGACCGGACTTTTGTCCCACGAGGCCGTTGACGCCCTCGCCCAACACCACTACATCCGCCAGCAGGTCCCCGTTGATGCGGTCGGTTCGTACGCCAATTACTCGGCCGCGCGAATCCCGGATCAGGTCCGTAACCGTCGTCTCGCAGAGAACGATCCCGCCGGCCTCCCGCACGCGGGTGCTGAACCACTTGTCAAACTGCGCGCGAATGATCGTGTAGCGGTTCGGCTTCTCTTCATTGAAGTCTTCCGACCGATACTGCATGCCCACGTAAGACGTCTCATCCAGCATCCACATGCGCTGTTCGATGATGTGCCGCTCCAGAGGCGCGTCTTCGCGGAAATCGGGAATTACTTTTTCGAGCGCATCGGAATAGAGAATCGCGCCCTGAACGTTCTTGGAACCTGGATACTCACCGCGCTCAAGCTGCAGAACGTTGAGTCCCGCCCTGGCCATCGTATAGGCAGCTGCGTTCCCCGAAGGTCCCGCTCCCACCACGATCGCGTCGAATTTTTCGCTCATCGGTCTTTCTCCTTAAACCGCTCGCGTCAGGGCGTACTTTACGTCCAGCCGCTGACGGAACGCCTCGGTCAGTGCGGGTAACAACTCCACTGCGTCCGCGACAATACCCACATGCGCGAACTCGAAAATCGCCGCATTCGGGTCGCTGTTGATCGCCACGATCAGGTCCGCCCCTTCCACACCCACGCGATGCTGAATCGCCCCTGAGATACCCGCGGCGATGTAGAGCTTCGGACGGATGGTCTTGCCCGTCTGGCCAATCTGCCGGTCCGCTGTGATCCAGCCCTTCTGAACCAGCGGACGCGATCCGCCATATTCGCCACCGAGGACCTCGGACAGCTTTTTGACCAACTGGAAATTCTCCGCAGACTTCAGCCCCAGCCCACCGGCCACCACAATGTCCGCAAATGCGAGCTGCGCCTGGTGAGATTCGCGGTCCGGAATGAACTGCAGCACCTTGGTGACGATGTCTTCTTCCACGAATGCCATCGAATGTTCAACGATCCGCCCGACTCTACCGGCAACGCGCGATGGCATCGGCATCACGCGGGGACGCACCGTCGCCATTTGCGGCCGGTAATTCAGCGTGTGGATCGTGCAGAGCAGCGACCCGCCGAAAGTTGGCCGCGTCGCCGCAAGTGAACGCTCGTCGTCGATGGCAAGCGCGGTTGTGTCCGCGGTCAGTCCAGTAAGCAGAGTTGTCGCGACCGAGCCTGCGAGATCCCGGCCCAGGGTAGTAGCGCCCAGCAGCAGGATCTCAGGCTTGTAGACGTTCACCAGCTCCGTCAGTGCCTTCGAGAAGGGATCGTTGCGGTAATGCGCCAGAACCGCGTCCGCAACCAGATAAACCACATCCGCCCCGAACTCAAAGCATTCCGCTGCCGCGCGCAGGAGGTCGTCCTTCGACCCGCCTATTACTACGCCGCCAAGCTCGACATTCAACTTGTCCGCAAGCTTCCGCCCTTCGCCGAGCAACTCCAGCGACACGGGATGAATCTGGCCGTGTTCGTATTCGATGAACACCCAGACATGCTTGTAGGCTTTCAGATGCTCGGGCAGCTCTTTCTTCATCGATGCCCGTCCGCCCGCTCTTGGTTGTGGTGTCGTACTCATCGGTAACCTTCCGCGCGCTGCGCGAGATCGGCCTCTATGCCAGGACGGCGCGTGAAAATAGCTTCCATAACGGCGGTTCCCAAGTCAGCCCATGAGCGGTCCGTCACCGGAATCTGGTGGGCCTTCTCCGCTCTCGCGGCCGGCGCGAAGACTTTCTTGACGATGGTGGGGGAACCTTTAAGTCCGCACAGGGCGAGTTCCGTTATTCCTGCGTCCGCGGCGCTCCACTTCACAACCTCGGACCGCGCGGCCCGCAGAGCGTCAGTCATAGTTCCGCGTCTTACCTCGTTACTGTCTTCCAGCATCGTGATCAGCACGGGAAGTTTCGACGCCAGTACTTGTACGCCTCCTTCAGCGCGGCGCTCCACCGTGATCGACTTCGCCTTCAGGTCAAAGGAGGAAATCCTGGCTACATAAGTCAGCTGGTTGAGATTGAGCCGCTTCGCAATGCCAGGGCCCACCTGGGCCGTATCTCCATCGATGGTCTGCTTGCCGGTAAACACAATGTTCGGCGGCGACCAGGTCTCACTTACTTTTCTTATCGCACCCGCCAGCGCGTAAGTAGTGGCGAGTGTGTCGGAGCCGGCGAAATGCCGGTCCGTAAGCAGGACCGCCCGGTCCGCACCGTATGCGAGGGCTTTGCGAAGGCTGTCTTCCGCCATGGGCGGCCCCATCGTCAGCACCGTTACCTGGCCATGATGTCTATCCCGCAGACGCAGCGCTTCTTCCAGAGCGAACAGATCATAGGGGTTGATGATGGAAGGAACGCCCTGGCGCATGATCGTGTTCGTCACGGGGTGAACACGAATTTGCGCGCTGTCCGGTACTTGTTTAATGCAAACGACGATATGCATTGGTCAGCTCTATTCACCCGGAGTCATCGAAGTAATCTGCACCAGCGGCGGAGATGGCGGCGTTACCGCTTCCTTCAGTACTTTGAACACGCGCTGCTCCAGCGGCGTCGACTCCACGAAATCCGTATAAGCGCGCTCAAGGTGCGAGCGGCACAATGAACGAGCGTTATCCTCATCCATTCCCGCGAGCGTGTTTTTGCGCAGATACTCGCCCATCCTTTTGAGGATGTGGAGCCGCGCGACGTTCAGCACCAGCGGGTCGTAAGGAACGTCCAGGAGGTCGAAGAAGTCCTCTGCGGTTGATAGATTTCTAAGTTGGTCGAGTACGGTCATAGCATCACCCTCTTATCCGGTCAGCTTTGTCAGTGGGGTCTCCCGGCGCATCCGAGTGAGTCAAGACTGGCATGAAATCCGCGCAGTTCAGCCGTATCAATAGTGCGCTTCGTCTTTGTGGCGTGCCTGCGCACACGTTCGAGGATGAGCCCCGCGCCCACGGCATCCACTGTTAATCCAAGACCTGCGAGAGCGTCGACCACAGAGGCGGTCCCTGAGTGCTTGCCCAGAACGAACTTGCGTCTGCGCCCAAAACACCGCGGATCGACACCTTCATAAGTTCCAGGATTTTTCAACAGAGCACTCACGTGAATGCCCGATTCGTGCGTAAAAACCGCGCCGCCGACGATCGGCTGACCTGCCGGGATGGGACGCCTCGCCGCCAACGCCACCATATCCGCCAGAGCCGGAAGGCGCGATAGTTCCACGTTTGTCTTGCAGGAATAGATCAGTGCCAGCGCCGCCACCACTTCTTCGAGCGCCGCATTGCCCGCGCGTTCTCCAAGGCCGAGAACACAAACGCTCGCGTGCGTTGCGCCGGCCCGAACCGCGGCCAGCGTATTCGCTGTTGCAAGCCCGAGATCGTCATGCCCGTGGAACTCCAGATCCATGTCCGTCTCCGCCCACAACGCATGGAAGATATCGTGAGTGCGAAACGGGTCGAGTATCCCCAGCGTGTCCGCGAAACGGAACTTTGTCGCCCCCGCTTCTTCGGCCTCCAGCATCGCGGTACAAACAAAGTTCATGTCCGCACGGCTCGCATCCTCCCCGCCCATTGACACCTGCAGGCCGCGGTCGAGCGCGTAGGGAATCACATCCCGTATCCTTCGCAGCACATCGTCGCGACCGGTTGCGAACTTCACCTGAATCTGCAGATCCGACAAAGGGACCGAAAGATTGACGCGCTTCAGACCGGTGCGGACTGCCGCATCAACATCGGCCCGCGTCATGCGGCACCACGCAATGGCCGCCGCCCGGGTCAGCGCCTCGCCAGCGGCGGCGATCGCATCGATCTCCGCATGGCCCATCGCCGGCGTACCCAATTCAATCTCATCCACGCCGGCGCGCTCCAGCGCCAGCGCGATTCTGATCTTCTCTTCCGCCGCAAACGCCACGCCGGGCGCTTGCTCACCATCCCGCAAAGTCGAATCGTTAATAAGTACCGTCGGCACAAACTCGCTCATATGTAACTCCCCTGGGGCGTCGCATCGCCTGAAGTCAGATCGCCGGAAGTGACGCCCGCAGCCATTTTCGCCGCACCCGCGCGAACAGGACGAAGCTTCCAGACGATCGCGGTCACTGCTTCGATGGCGGCGTCGATGTCTTCAGTCGTGTTGTCCCGCGACAGCGAGAACCGGACAGCGCCGTGAACGGCCGAGAACGGCACCTTCATCGCGCGCAATACATGCGAAGGGTCCATCGATCCCGACGCGCACGCCGAACCTGACGACGCCGAGATGCCCATCTGATTCAGAAGAAGCAAAATCTGATCGCTTTCCAGGTGTTCAAAGGCGATGTTGAGAGTGTTGGGTACGCGATTGTCGCCCTCCCCGATCACAACCGCCTCACCGATCCGCTGAGTCAGCCCCTGTTCCAGACGGTCGCGGAGATCGCGAACGCGGGGTATCTCGTTCTGCAGCGCCTCGCGCGCCAGTTCCGCTGCTTTCCCGAAACCGGCAATGGCGGGAACATTCTCCGTGCCCGCCCGCCTGCCACGCTCCTGACGCCCGCCGCGAATCAGCGGCTGCAGCCGGACGCCCTTCCGCACATAGAGCGCGCCGATCCCCTTCGGCCCATGCAGCTTGTGAGCTGAGATGGAAAGCATATCGACTTCCGTCTCCCTCACATTGAGTAGAATCCTGCCCGCCGCCTGCACGGCATCCGAATGAAAGAGTGCGCCGGTGTGATGTGCCAGCGCGGCACATTGCTCGATCGGGAAGATCACGCCGGTCTCGTTGTTCGCCCACATGAGCGATACGCAGGCCACTCTGGGACTAAGCGCGCGGCAGTACGCGTCCACATTGAGCCGCCCCTGATCGTCAACCGGAATCCGATGAACTTTTGCGCGCCCCGTTTTCTCAAGATGTTCGCAGAGCGCGAGAACCGCGGGATGCTCCACCTGCGATGTGATCACCTCATCGCGGCCGCGCTGTGTATCGAGCACCGAGAGTATCGCGGCATTGTCGGCTTCGCTTCCACCCGATGTGAAAACGATCTCCTGATCCGACGCCGCGCCGATCAACTCCGCTACCTGCCGGCGTGCGGTTCGAATTGCCGCAGCGGCTTCTTCCCCGTCGTCATGCTTCGAAGAGGCATTGCCAAACCGCTCCGCGAAAAAGGGCAGCATTGCCTCGACAACCAGCGGATCGACCCTGGTCGTTGAGTTGTTGTCGAGGTAGATGCGCCTTTTCATGAATCTTTGACCTGTGTAGATTGCAAACAGAATGCCATTTGTAATCTCTTGATTCAGCTTGAATTGAGATATCGCTACGGTGCGAATGTCAGGTTTGCGACGCGTCGTATCCCGTTCACAGCGAGATGCCCGGCGCTCAGCTCACAAACGGATATTCACGAATGGAGACGACGACTCTTCTATCCCCAGAAATAACTTCGCCACAGGTGACATCAGGGCCTTTGTCCACGGGGGATCGAACGTCAACTCCAGGCGCACATCCGCCACGCCCGGCACCGCGCGCACAGCCCGTTCCACATCCGCCGGCAACGAGCCCGCTACCGGACAATTCGGCGCAGTCAACGTCATGCGAATCGATACCACACCGCTGCTGTCTTCCTCGATCCCGTAGATCAGACCCAGATCGTAAACGCTCACCGGCATCTCGGGATCGCGTACAGTCCGCAGCGCAGCGATTGTCTGCTCGCGCAGATTCATTCCGTGCAAACCAATTCGACCGAAGTCGCCAGTGCAGATCTCAATGTGTGCCATGCGAGCGTTGCGCACTTGACTCGCGCCGGATAATCGCGCACGCCGCAAAACACAACAAGCTTTCCGAGATCGCGACGAACCGGCATATCCGTGGTCAGAAGCTCATGAAAGGTATCGAGCAGTGCCAGAGCCTGTTCGCGCGTTTTTCCCTTCAGATTCTCCGTCATCAGGGATGCCGCGGCTGTTGAAATCGCGCAGCCTGAGCCTTCGAAGCTTGCATCGGTGACAAGCTCGCCCTCGATCTTCAGATACAGGCGGAGCTTGTCTCCGCAGAGCGGATTGTGCCCGTCGGCGCGGTGATTCGCGTCCTTCATCTCACGGCAGTTCCTTGGCCTCTTGCTGTGGTCGATGATGATTTCCTGGTACAGATCGTCAAACATCAGGCAAACATCTCCTTCACTTTCTTAAGGCCGGCCGCCAGTTGATCCAGTTCTGCCGGAGTGTTATAGAAAGCCAGCGAGGCACGCGTCGTGGCGGGGATCTGGTAGCGATCCATTACGGGCTGGGCGCAATGATGGCCGGTGCGAACGGCAATGCCTCTGCGGTCGAGCACCGTGCCGATGTCGTGCGGATGAATGCCCTCCATCACAAACGAGAGCACCGAAGCCTTCTCGCGCGCCGTCCCGATGATCCGAACGCCGGGAATATCCTCCAGCAGAGCCGTGCCGTAGAGCAGCAGTTCGTGTTCCCACGCGCCCAGCGTCTCGATGCCAAGTCGCGTCACGTAATCGAAGGCCGCGCCCAGGCCGATGCCGCCGGCGATGTTCGGCGTACCGGCTTCGAATTTGTAAGGCAACTCGTTGTAAGTCGATTTCTCCAAAGTCACGGTCAGGATCATGTCGCCGCCGCCTTGATACGGAGGCATGGCTTCCAGCAGCTTCGACTTGCCGTAGAGGATTCCAATACCCGTGGGCCCGAAGATCTTGTGGCCGGAGAGGGCATAGAAGTCTGCGTTCAGAGCGCGCAGGTCTACCTTCATATGAGGTACTGCCTGCGCGCCGTCGACCAGCGCCAGTGCGCCGGCGTTATGCGCCATGTCGACGATCTGCCGCACCGGATTCACGGTGCCCAAAGCGTTCGAAACATGCGACACCGCAACCATGCGTGTGCGCGGATTCAGGAGCTTTTCGTATTCCTCAAGGATCAGGTCGCCCCGGTCATCGATCGGAATGAACCGCAGCACGGCTTCTTTCTCTTCGCACAGCATCTGCCACGGCACGATGTTCGAATGGTGCTCCATGGCGGTGATGATGATTTCATCGCCCGCTTTGATGTTCTTCCGGCCCCACGAACTCGCCACCAGGTTGATGCCTTCCGTCGTTCCGCGCACAAAGATCAGCTCGGCTTCGGACGCTGCATTGAGATAGTTCTTCGCTTTCGTCCGAGTCTCTTCGTAGGCCGCAGTCGAACGCTGGCTCAGTTCGTGTACGCCGCGATGGATGTTCGCACAGTCGACCTCATGGAAGCGCCTTAGCGCATCGATCACAGCGAACGGTTTCTGCGACGTCGCCGCGCTGTCCAGATACACCAGTGGATGCCCGTGTATGGTCTGCCTGAGAACCGGGAAGTCCTGCCGGACCTTCGCGACATCGAAAGGGGTTGCGACGAAGCTATTGGCAGCTGGCATACAGCCTCTCGAAAACGATTTGCTCCAGCGCGGTCCGCAAAGCCGGAATCCTGATCCGGTCGATCAGATCCTGTGCGAAGGCGCAGGTCAGCAGGCTCTTCGCTTCCTCTTTGCCGATACCGCGCGACTGCAGATAGAAGATCGCCTCGCTGTCCAGCTGGCCGATGGTAGCGCCGTGAGTGCAGCGAACGTCGTCGGCAAGTATCTGCAGTTCCGGCTTCGTATTGATAACGGCGTCGTCGGAGAGCAGCAGGTTGTTGTTGGTTTGTTTCGCATCCGTCTTCTGGGCGTCCTTACGAACCAGGATCTTGCCGTTGAATGCCGCCGTGGCTTTGTCATCCAGAACGCCTTTGTAAAGCTCGTGGCTGGATGCGTTCGGATGCGCATGATCCACAGTGAGCTGGTTGTCGACGTGTTGCTTGTCCTTCGCCAGATACAAGCCGTTGAGAACAGCTTCCGAGCCTTCCGAAAGCACTACGTTGGAGTTGTTTCGCACGAGCGCTCCGCCGAGCGAGATGCAAGTGGTGGAGTAGTGCGCTCCGAACCCCGCCTGGGCCTGCAAGGTCGCAACGTGGAATGCCTGCGGCGATTCCATCTGGACCTTATAGTGATCTACATTCGCTCCGGCTTCCAGCACAATCTCGGTAACCGCGTTACTGAGATACGACCCGGTTCCGACGTAAGTCTCCACAACCGTGCACCGGGCGCGCTCCCCGGCCACGATCAACGCCCGGGGATGAGAAGCGGCCGGCGTCGCGCCGGGAACAGAAATAGAAATATAGACCAGGTGAATCGGCTCTGTGATGACCGCTTCGCTCGCGATGTGAACGTAAGCGCCCTCGCCAAGAAATGCAGTATTAAGAGCCACGAAGGCGTTGGTTTCGATCGATGCATGTAAGCCGAGGTATTCGCGAGCGTCGCCGTTCCACACTCCTGTGGTCAGCACGCCCTGCAGGTTCGGCGCGGGACTCTGCAACTGGCCGTTCACGAACACCAGCCGAATTCCTTTTGTGAATGGCACGAGCGCATCCGCGTCGGCCATAATTGTGGGAGCTGATTCGAAGCTCGTTTTCGCGATGCGCGCGACGTTCGTGAATCGCCAGTCTTCCTCGCGAACCGTGGGAAATCCAAGCGCCGAAAACCGGGCAAATCCCGACTCGCGCAGCTGCTCGATCCAGGCCGCCTGCGGTTTCCGCGCCGCAAACCTGCCCGCCCACGTATTGGTTCGTTCGGCTGCGGCTGTCATGCTGCCGCCACTGCCTCTTCGGCGTCGTAGATCCCGATACCCGCATAGCCGTTTCGCTCCAGCTCGTGGGCCAGTTCCTTGCCGCCTGATTTCACAATCCGTCCGTCGGCCAGCACATGCACGAAATCCGGGACGATGTAATCGAGCAACCTCTGGTAGTGCGTCACCACGATCATGGAGCGCTCCGGGCTGCGCAGCTTATTGACGCCGTTCGCCACCAGCTTGAGCGCATCGATATCGAGGCCGGAGTCGGTCTCATCGAGGATGGCCAGCTTCGGTTCCAGCACCGCCATGTGGAAAATCTCATTGCGCTTCTTTTCGCCGCCGGAGAAGCCTACGTTCACGGGGCGGTTCAGCAGCGACTGGTCCATTTCCATCAGCGTCAGCTTTTCCTGAATGAGCCCGATGAAGTCCATCGCGTCCACTTCCGGAAGTCCCTGATCCTTGCGTCGCGCGTTGACCGCGGCTTTCAGAAAATACATGTTGCTCACGCCCGGAATCTCCACCGGATACTGGAACGCGAGATAGATTCCCTGGCGTGCGCGGTCCTCGGGCGCCATCTCCAGCAGGTCCTGGTCCTGATACGACACCTGGCCGCCGGTAACTTTGTAAGCCTCCCGGCCCGCCAGCACCTGCGACAACGTGCTCTTCCCGGAACCGTTCGGTCCCATGATGGCGTGGACCTCGCCCGGCTGGATCGTCAGATCGATGCCTTTGAGGATCTCGCGATCTCCGACGCCGGCAAACAGGTTTTCGATTTTAAGCAAGGCCATTTAACCCACACTTCCTTCCAGGCTCACGCCCAGCAGTTTTTGAGCTTCGACAGCGAACTCCATCGGGAGTTCCCGAAATACTTCTTTGCAGAAGCCATGCACGATCATCGACACCGCGTCTTCGGCGGAGATGCCGCGCTGACGGCAGTAGAAGATCTGGTCTTCGCCGATTTTTGATGTGGAGGCTTCATGCTCCACCTGCGAAGATCTGTTTTTCACTTCGATATAGGGAAACGTGTGCGCTCCGCACAGGTCGCCCAGCAGAAGCGAATCGCACTGCGAGAAGTTACGTGCGCCCGCGGCGGATTTCATGATCTTCACGGAGCCGCGATAAGTGTTTTGACCGTGACCGGCCGAAATGCCCTTGGAGACGATGGTGCTCCTGGTGTTCCTGCCGACGTGGATCATCTTTGTGCCGGTGTCGGCCTGCTGGTAATGATTTGTCAGGGCCACCGAGTAGAATTCGCCCACTGAGTTATCGCCAAGCAGCAGGCAGCTCGGATACTTCCAGGTAATCGCGGAGCCGGTCTCGACCTGCGTCCACGAGATCTTCGAGTTCGTACCGCAAGCCCCGCGCTTGGTAACAAAGTCACAACTGTCCGGCTAATGATGACGTGGCGGCTGGCAAGTCACATTCTTGC
>ODAK010004122.1_pt1 | contig 14940 bp, 17 predicted proteins | sample 1539591 | NCBI WGS metagenome assembly ODAK01 (sample SAMEA3539303, study PRJEB22396) | soil metagenome | biome: tundra; feature: field; material: soil | place: USA | collected 2010-05 | depth 0.15 m | reverse complement strand
TTTTGATGATTCGGCATACGGCGGAGGCGCTGATCGGGGTCTCCAGCCTCGCGCCTATGGCCGCCAGCGGCTCGCCGCCGAGCCAGGCCTCGATGCAGTCCCGGTCGCGCGGGGTCAGCACCACGTGTCGAAGCCGCTTGTGAAGTTCTTGGCGCTGGAAGAGCCATTGTTCGTCCCCGATCGGGTATCGGTAGGGGCCATCGAGGAGCGCGAAAACGGCGGTTGGAGGGAGGAGCGTTTCGGAGTGGCGCTGCTGCTCGCGGAGGTACATCTGGATTTCGTAATCAAGGATGCGCGCTATCCAACAATAAAGATCCTTGTTGTCGTCCCTGGCGTTGAACATGGCGCGGAGTTGCCAGGCTTTGATGAGGGCGTTTTGAACCCTGTCATCCGAGCAGGAGAATCCCACCGCCTTGCGGGCGCGGGTGATGAGGGCGGGGCGTACTTCGTTTGAACGTTTGTCGAACTGGCTTTTGGATAGTGTGGTCGGCGCGAATGCCGACTGCGTGACGGGACTGAGCGTGCCAGACGTAGCCATAGAGCATCCCGGTAGTTCGGACGCTCAAGGCGTTCTGGCATGTCTGCCGTCGTGCGTGCCGGTCTGGCCGGTCTCAGGGGTTTACGCTGCGCGTGAGGGGAGACGGTGAGTCGGTGTTAGGTCTGGTGTTAGCCGCCGGCGGCTAGTGCGGCGATGAGTAGGAATGCCTCGGCAATGCGTGCCTGGGCCGTGCAGTGAATTTCGAGTGCCCTGGCGAGGTAGACAGGAATAGGAAACGTGCAGTCGGTATGGCACTTCGGGCAGCGGATTGTTGTGTTGCCCGTGGTATCGGAATATGCGAGCGTTGCTCCGCATTGGCAGGTAAGCTTCCCGCGCGTCGAAACACAACCCTCGATTGCTTTTGGCATGGTGCTACATCGTTTCTGTTAGGGCATGGTGTGGGTGAGGGTCGCCATCGAGGGGTTCCGTGGCGATATTATATCATATTCATGAATTTTTGTGTTTTTTCGCCGGAATCTGGTTAACGCCGGCGTTCTCGTGGCAATAAGTATATAGATGAAGATTTACGTGCCGCTGTCCGGAAGGATAGGCGGCTTTTTTGTTGCGTGGTCCGCTTTGGAGTTCTGATGTCTGAACCGACCCTCGTTTCACCCTCCGATCAGATTGTGGCGCTCTTCCGGGTGCTCGGCAGCGCGTGGTGCAATCCGGATTCGCGGCGTGCCGTGGCGTGCCGGGCTTCGCTGGATGACCTGTGGTACACGATTACTCCAGACGAGCAGTCGGCGGTCGCGGTGACGATTGATTCCGACGGTGAGCGGTACGCGAAGGGGCCATACGCTCCCGACGTGTGGGGCGAGGACCTGTGAAGCGCGGTCTCCGCGGCGACATCGTGCCCTCGGATTATGTGCTGCTAAATCGGATGTTGGTGTCGAAGCCCGGCGTGTTGCTGTGGCATTTCGGGCGGCTTGGCATCGAGAGTTTAGACGGGATCGACGGCTGGGCGGCGTTGAAGAGGCGGGATCCTGGCGGCGCGGCGCGGGTGATGTTGGTGGCGGCTGCGATGGGGATTCCGGAGTCGGTTCGTGTGCGAAAAGTGAAAGTGGGTGTTTGCGTGGCAAACGTTTTGGTTGCGGCCGACATGGTCGCGGTGGATTCGAGTGCGATTACTGCGGTTGGATTTGTGCCGTACAGCGAGGTGCCGGAAAGCGCGGAAAAGGATCTCGGCACGCTATATGTCGAGTTCCAACCGAGCAAGGCGGACGTCGCTGCTGGTCGGCCCGGAGCTACGTGGGCATACCCGGACGTGCCTGCTCTGATGCACGGTGAGATGATGGCCGGTTCTGTCGGGAGTTATTTCCACAAGCATATCAAGAATTCTTATGGCGGACGGCGTATTTCTTAGGAGCGCAAACCTTGGGCACCTTTACAAATGAATCCGATATTCTTGCGCAGCCGGGCTTTCATATCGACTGTGAGGCTGCTGCGAACGTGCTGCTGCGGCGCCTCCGGTTTCTAGAAACCAAACGGGTTGCGGCGGTTTCGTTGGCTCGCGCGAAAGCGGCTGACGCTCAGAGCAAAGCGGTGGCTGTGGTCGCTGAGTACGACGCTGCTGAAGAGGTGCTGAGGCTGCGCTTTGAGGAGGAGCTGAGGCTCTGGTCTAAGGCGGAACTGGCTCCGAGCAAGAGGAGGAGCTTGAAATTGGACGAGGGCTCCTGCGTGTTTCGCACGGTTTCGCTCTCGATCAAAGTGGTTGATTCTGACCTGGCGATCGCCTATGCGAAAGCGCATCGGATGAAGGTGGTCAACAGGACCATTGTTTTTAAGCTGGCTGCGGCCGCCTATAGTGCGCTGGCGTCCGTGAAGTTTAAGAAGTCAAAAGTGTGGTTGCCGGGGCTGAAGGTGACTGAGGAGCATGAGACGTTCGAGATCGTGGTTACTCCGGCGTGATCGAAGCCAGACTTCTACAGGGCGACTGCATGGAGATGCTGCCGACACTCCCGCCAGGGAGTATCGACTTCATATTTACTGATCCGCCGTATGGGCACAACAACAACAACGGTGACCTGATCCACAACCGGGAGAAAGCATTAGGCCGCGCGGTCCCCGATGCCGCGCAACCGTTGGCCCGACCGCTCTTAAACGACGGACCGGAGGCTAACGACCTATTCCGCGCGTCACTGCCTGAATGGAAACGGCTTTTATCTCCAGGCTGCTGCTGCTGCTGCTGCGGCGGCGGCGGCGGACCGGACCCGCAGTTTGCGCGTTGGTCCCTCTGGCTTGATGAAGTGTTCGACTACAAGCAGATGGTGGTCTGGGACAAGGGCAAAATCGGAATGGGGTGGCATTACCGGCGCAGTTATGAGACCGTGCTGGTTGCGCAGAAGCCTGGCGCGAAATGCCGATGGTATGACACGAGCCACAAGGTTGAGAACGTGATTCGGCACATCAAGAAGATTATTCCGAAAGCGAGTGACCATCCGACGCCGAAGCCCGTGGCGCTCGCGGAGCACTTCATTCTGCTGCACACACAGCCGGGCGACTGGGTGCTCGATCCGTTCATGGGGCATGGCACGACGGGTGTCGCGTGCGCGAATCTCGGACGCAACTTCATCGGCATTGAACTTGACGAACAGTTCTTCTGCGCTGCCACGAATAGAATCGCCAGGGCAAACGCGGGTACGGGCGAAAAGGTACGACTCAGTCCCCGCGCCTGAGGGGTACACATGACTGACGCCGAACTTTCCGAGGACCTGGCGCTTGGCCTTTCTTCCCCGCAGATCGCCACAAAACGCGGCATCTCTCCTCAGGCGGTCAATAAACGACGCCGGCGGCTGCGATCAGACGCGACGGCCGTTGTTGTGGTGGCTCACGCGGAATCGCGGCGGTTGGTGGCGGCGGAGTTGGATACCATCGAGCTGCTGCATGAGTCGATGCTGCGCTTGCAGATGCTCTCGGATGCTTACCACGAGTGGCTGCTAGACCCGGACGACTCGACTCGGTATGTGATCGGTCCGCGCGCAACTGAGATCGATGTCGTCTACTACGAACCTGATGCCGAGAAACCGAAGCGCCGCAAAGCGAAACTGCAGACACTGCTGAACAAACTTTCAAAGATGGCGCTTGTGGATTCAATGAAGTACAAGGGCGCTGATCCACGCGCCGAACTTCGTGCCACGGTCGGAACGATCTCCGCGACGGTCGCGCAGATGGTGCGACTTGCTCAGATGCTTGCAGACCAGCGCGCGATGGAGACTCTGCGTGACGCAATTTTAGACGAGCTGAGGCAGGTGGCACCCGATGTCGCAGCGAGGATCGCAGTTCGACTCAGATCGAGATTCGTGGTTGGAGGGCTTCCGGGAAGACCTTGAGGTCTGGGTACCAGAGGCTGATCGGGAACCGGAGACTCATGAGTTTGACCGGTACCAGTTAGACCCTGTCGCCTACGCATGGGAGCAGCTTGGGCTGCGGCCGTGGCCGGGCACGGTCGAAAAGGGTCAATTAGAACTGTGTCTGGACATTGCTGAGAGCGTGCGGCTTCAGCTTGGCGGCGAGAAGGCGACCAAGGTGTTTCGTGTCGAAGCGGGTAATGGCCTCGGCAAGACGTACTTCGGCGCTATGCTCGTGAACTGGTTCTTTGACGCGTTCTCACCCAGCGTGACGATTACGACGGCGCCTACCCGGGAAAGCGTTGAGCAGCTCCTGTGGAAAGACATCAAGGCGATGCGTCCGCACAAGTTGTCGGGCCGTGTGCTTCCGTCTGATGCGAAGATGATCAAGAGTGCGAACCATTTCGCGGTTGGCAAGGCGACGAACGATGCGCGGGGTTCCGGAGAAGAGCGGTTCAAAGGGCAGCATCCGACGTTCCAGATGTTCGTCCTCGATGAGGCCGAGGGGCTTGCGAAGTTCGTGTTCGACGCGGTGCACCGTATGATGACCGGTTCTCGCGTGAGTATCTGCCTGATGCTGGCCAATCCGAAAACTCGGACCAGTGAGTTCTTTAAATGGAAGGATCGTGCGGGCGTAGCGAGTTATCGTCTCTCGGCGCTTGACCATCCGAACGTTCTGAATGACAGCCATGAAATACCCGGTGCGACGGATAGAGCGTGGGTTGACGGTAATATTGACCTCTGGTGCGAAGAGGTGCGGGCGGCATCCGCGGACGACTACACATTTTCTGTGGCGTGGCGGCCTGGCATCGTCTACAAGCCGAACCACGAGTTTCTGTGTGCGGTTATGGGAATCCCGCCGGCGAACAGCAGTGACGATACCCTGATCCCGAGCGGCCGATATGATGCGGCGGTGCTGCGGGGTCGCGCCGTAGTCTCGCCATCCCGCCAGGTCGCGCCATTGCGAATTGGCGTGGACGTGGCGCGATGGGGTCTGGATAGCGGCACGGTTTATGCACGATGTAACAATGTAGTTTGGCGGGTTGCGAAGCTCAGCCAGAAGGAAACGGATGCCTACGTTCGTGCGATCCGAACCGAGGCGTTGAAGCTGCTGCGTGAAGGTGTTTGCTTACCGTCCCTCCATGTGCGGGTTGACGCCGGCGGCGGTTGGGGATCGGGCGTCATTGACGCTCTCAAGCGTGACGAGGAGCTACGGCGCGCGTTCAAGGACTTCCGCGTTCTGGAGGTCAACAACAACGGCCGGCCGCATACCCCGAAGTCCTACGCGAATCTGGTGACTGAGATGTACGCCGACGTGTCGGAGAGCCTGCTCGGCCTATCAGTTCTGCTGCCTGCGACGGAGCTCGGGCCGGACCTCACGGAGCGCAAATATGGCTGGAAGAACGTTAAGGCGGTCTCGGTTAAGGTGCTGGAGGAGAAGGACGAGGTCCGAAAACCTAATCGGCTGGGAAGATCGCCTGACGACGGCGACGGTTTCTGTCTGGCGGTGGCGAGTGACTTTGTCTTTGTGCCTGCGTTGGAAAACCCGGTGACCGGGGCCATGTGGGCGAAAGCGGGTGGTCGGTGATGGTCGAGTCTTTGTGTTCAGTGGAGTGCCTTTTACTGGTGTGCACGGTGAACGCGCTGTTCATTATGATTCGCGAGAGGGAGTTTCTTCTTGAGGGTTGCGTGATCGCGCTGCGCTGGGCGCGGGCTAAGGCGGGTGGTCGGTGATGCTTGTGTTACTGGTGCTGGTTGCTTTGTGGATTGGTCTACCTTTTGTTGTATCTTGCGTGTTTGGGGATAGGTGAGCCGGTTGGCGATTCTTGACAAATACGGCAACTCTGTAACCGCGGGCAATGCAGGAAAAGGCCGCGGTCGCGCCTACTCTCCGCAGCGCGCCAGCGCTGCTCGTATCTCGCAGGGCGCCGGCCAGGTTCTGCTTGGCAAGGGCGGCCTCGGGTATATTGCGCGGCGTGGCGTTGACTTCGGAACGTCTGTCGCGGTGCAGACACTCGAGGGCGTGGCGCGGTTGGCGATCCAGCAGCCGTTGGAGCTGCTCTCGCTTCTTCCGGACCTGGTGCCGGAATTCCGCTTTGCGCTGGGCGCGCTGACTTCGCTCGGCAGCGGCCCGGGCAGCCTGCGCATTAAGGCGATGACGAAAACGGCGTCCGGAGGATCGGAGGAGGCTCCGGACGGCACGGCGGCGATTGCCGACCTCTGGAAGAACAACAGCAAGGAGGTCGGCGGACTGCTCGATGCTCTCGGCCAGAACCTCCAGATGCTGGCGATGGCTGGCATGTGTGCATGTGAGGCGGTGCCTGGGCCCCGAAACCGGGGCGTCGCGGGCGTCTTCCCCATCAACACTCTTACGCTGCGCTTCAAGCGCGACAACGACGGCTCTCTGAACCTTTATCAGCGGCAGACGGCGAACCCGAACGGGCTGGGTCTGTACTCTGCAGGCTTCGGCGGCATGTTCGAGCCGATGCCAATGAACCGTGTGTTCTACAACCGTCTGCCGGGACTTCCTGACGAGCCGTATGGGCGCGCGCACTTCGGCGCTGCGCTGACGGTGGTTCTGGAGATCCTGGCTTTCTGGCGGGATGTGATGACTGCGTTCCATCGGGTGGGAACTCCGAAGTTCGACGTTGGCATCGATTACGAGTATTGGGGCGTGATGGCTACGACGATCGTCGGCCTGACGGACCCCAAGGAGATCAACGATTACATCGGCGCGAAGCAGGACGAGATGGTCGCGTTCTACAACGACCTGAAGCCCGACGATGTGTTCTTCCACGGCATCAAGGACAAGGTGGGCTCCGTCGGCAGCGGCGACAACTGGCCCGACATTTCAGCGTTGTGGAGTATGCTGCGGCTGCGGTTGATCCAGGCTCTGATGACTCTCCCGGCCATGATGGGCGTGATGGATTCTGGCGGCGGCGACATGTGGAGCAAGATGCAGTTCAAGGTGTATGCGAACTCTCTTGTGAACCTGATGGATAAGGCGGCTTCGCCTCTGGCCGAGGCCTCGCAACTGCATCTGCGGCTGCTTGGCATGCCTTACACGGCGGAAGCTGAGATGCAGAACACGGAGACGATTACCAGGCTGATCGACGCGCAGGCGGAGGCCATCGAGATAAGCAACGAGGTTGCGAAGGTGCAGCAGAACTGGCAGTTGAACGACACGGCGGCGATGACGATTACAGGGTCCGCTCCTCCGGATGAGGCGTCCCGGGCCGGGGATACTGAGGCGAAGCCGTTGCCTGTGGCGGCGCTTCCGGCGGGGAAACCTGGCGACGTTCCGACGAAGGAAGACAACGTGCAGGGCGATCCGAAGCCGCGGGACGGGCAGCAGAAAGAGGGTGCCGAGTGACCGCACGATCTGATTTTCTGCCTCTGACTACTCTCGCCCTCTCCGTTGACCTCTTCTGGGCAATCGAGCCCGGCTGGGCGATGCGGGCCATCGCGCAGCTCGACACGATTGATGTCGGCGCGCACACGCTTGAATACGCCGGACGGATGGCTCGGCGGAAACGCCCTGACGCCGACGCGTCCGATGACGATGATGGCGACGATTACGGGCGGCGTCTGGCGCGGGCGAAAGACACGCCTCCCTATCAGATAACAGACGGTGTCGCTTACCTCTATCTCTCCGGCCCGCTTACGAAGCGGCCGCAGAGCTGGGGCTCTGGTGCGAGCACAGTCCTGTTCCGTCGCCTTGTCCGGATGGCGAGCGTTGACAAGGCCGTTAAGGCGATTATGATCGTGGTCGACTCGCCCGGTGGGCAGGTGGCCGGCTCGTGTGACGCGGCTGCTGATGTTGCGGTGGCGGCGAAGTTGAAGCCGACGGCGTGTTACTGCGATGACATGTGCTGCAGCGCGGCCTATTGGATTGTGTGCCAGTGTGCTTTTGGCGTGTTTTGTAACCCAACGGCGGTGATAGGAAGCGTTGGAACGATCACGGTCCTGCAGGACAGCACCGCGGCTTACGCTGAGCGGGGTGTTGCGCAGCACGTTGTCGCCACGGGAGACCGCAAGGGGATCGGCATTCCCGGCACTCCGGTCACGGCGGACCATCTTGCTTACGTGCGCGACTATCTCGACCTGATGAACGCGCAATTCACCGGTTCGGTGCAAGCCGCTCGCAATTTGAGCAAAGACGACATGACCGACGTTATGCGGGCCGGGATTTACGTTGGCGCGCAGGCGGTAGACATCGGTCTCTGCTGTGGCGTGGAGACGATGGACGCGGTTCACGCGATGTTGGTCGGCGCCGACGGCGATGCGAGCGCTCGGTACGCTCCGCTTGAAACGGGCGATCCGGACCCCGAGCCGCCGGCAATAGATCCGCCGAATAGGCGGAGCAGGGGCGCGGCCGCTGGTCTCCATTGGCCCCCTAATCCGATGGCGACGTCGGCTGCTAAGTGTAACGAAGTTACACAGAAATGTACCGAAGTTACACAGGCGCTTCCTTTCCAGGACGCGCCATTAACTTGTGTGGCGCCTGCGGCGATTGTGCCTGCGGCGATAACGAAGCCCGAAGCGCCTCCTATTGCGCCGGGCATGGGAGACTTGAGAATGAAAGACAAGCTGGTAAGAGCGCTCACCATGCTCGGATTGCAGCGTATGGCGGTGGCCGTGGTGGCGGCTATCGACGACACCCCCGAGACGATGGCGCAGGCGATGAGCGCGCAGGTGAATGCCGAGGTGGAAGAGCGGATCGCAAAGCACCCCCTGGTTTTGCAGTGCGGAGCCGTCGGCGTGACCAACGCTTCCGATTTTGCGGCCTATAACGACATGGCCATCCTCGGCCGTGGTCACCTGGCTCAGATTCGCACTGACGCCAAAGGTCAGGCCATTCGCGCATTCGGTGGTGAGATCGGTCCGAACATCGGCGCTCAGGTTGACCACATGCCGGCTTCGCAGGTGAGTGCGCTCTTCGGCGCGTGGCAGGCGCAGGCTGATGCTTCCTACGGTCACGGCAAAGATGGCAGCGCTCCTTCGCGCGCCACTGCGCCGACCCGGCTGAATGAGAGCCTGGCGGCCGATGGCGACCCGAACGCCGGCGAGAAAACCGGATGGGACGCATTGACTGCCGACCAGAAGGCGACCGGCGTGAAGTTCGGAATGACCACTCCGGAGAAGCAGGCGGCGTTCGCGGCGGAGGTGCTGCAAGTCGCAGCGTAGTGCGCAGGTTAAAAGGAAGTAGGGAAGACTTAACACCGAACAGTAACCCCAGTTGCTGATCGGTGTTTTGCTGTTCCCGCGTTGTGGCGTGTGCGATTGAAGGGCATAAACTAAAATGGCAATTGTTACCGCCGACCTGCTGTACCTAACTCAGGCCGGTATTAAGACCGAATTCAACGGCGCTTACATCAAAGAGCAGGCGAATCCGAAGTGGAAAGAGATCGCAACCGAAATCCCGACCACACTCCCGATTCAGAAATACGCATGGCTCGGCCGAGGCGCCGTCATGAAGCTTTTCAAAGACGAGGTCGAGGCGCAGCAGGCGGTCGAGATCGATTATTCTCTGGCTGACAGCGTTTGGAAGGGCAACCTTCAGATCCAGCGGTCGGCCCTCGAAGACGATCAGTATGGCCTCCTGATGATGAGGGCGCGCGGCCTGGCGCAGGATCCGGTGCGGCACTGGAACCAACTGGCTTACCTCGGTCTGCCGCTCGGGTTTACCACGCTCTGCTACGACGGGCAGTACATGTTCTCCGCTTCCCATCAGCAGAACATCAGCCCGACGCAGAGCAACACGGTGAGTTCCGCTCTGTCGGATGCCGCTCTTGAGGCAGCCATCGCCGCGATGGCCGCGTTTGTGGATGACAAGGGTATTCCGCTGGAGGTCGCTCCGGACACCCTGGTTGTCGGTCCGGCTCTGTGGCGTCGCGCTCACCAACTGGTGGGCCAGAATGTGCGCGTAACCAACGTCGGCGATGGAACCGCAGGTTCCGGCGCGACCGCGGCCACTCCGCAGCAGAACAGTTTCTTCACCGGCATCATCAAGAAATTGGTGATGAATCCCTATCTGGTGAACGGAACCTTCAACGGTGTGACCTACACGGCGGCCTATAACTGGTTTGTGCTGGACACGAGCCGTGAGATCAAGCCGATCGTCATCCAGAATCGCGCGGACGTTCCGATCACGCTCGAGACCGACATGGACCAGCCCTCCGCGAAGATCCGCGAACTGTACAACTTTACCGCGCGCGGCCGGTATGTGCAGGGCTACGGCCTGTGGCAGCTGGCGTACGGGAGCTCGGCGACGAGCTGACGGTATGTTTTGATGGGCGGGCCGGCGATGCCAGTCTGCCCCGAGTAGCATTGTATCGCGGACCGGTTTAACCGGTCCGCTTTGTTGTGTCGGTTGAAAGGCAAAATCTATGTCGGCATCTACTGCGAACCGTGATAGCAAAAAAAAGGATGGCTTGTTGATCTCCTATGCTATGGGCGCGGTCAAGATCAACAAGGGCACCTTTGTGTTCATTCAGGCGGCGGACGGCTATGCCTATTCGGGGCGCAGCGTGGCCACCATTACTGACGTTATGGCGGGCGTCGCGTTCGAGGGTGTGAACAACAGCGGTGGAACGGCCGGCGCGTCTTCGATTAAAGTCGAACAAGCTGGGACGTACAGTTTCATCGCTGCTTCGGCGACGCAGACGTGGGTCGGACTGCCGGCCTATGCGGCGGACGATCAGACCGTGGGTATTGCGAGCGCGACCACGAAAATCCAGGTCGGCCAAATCGTGGAATACATCTCCAGCACTGAAGTGCGCGTGCGAATCGACAACGCGGTTGGCACATCCGTAGTGTAAGTAGGTCCGGGTACTCAGTTGGTGGGCCGGGGCGTTCCTTGTCCCGGCTATCAACTGTCGCCCCGTAACCACGTATGAGGCTGTATGGGACTTGACGAGCTTTCTAAACTGTTTCCGTATCCACAGCGCAACACAGCCGTCGCGTCCTGTAAGCACGGCTGGCTGCGCGCCGGCACGATGGCTGCTCTGCGCGCGCATCTCGGACCCGGGACGCGCGTAGTTGTGGAGCTTGGATCGTGGATGGGAAAGTCGACGCGATATATCGCGAAGTGCGCGCCTGGCGCGAGCGTCATCGCGGTGGATCACTGGTGTGGGAGCGCGGAGCACCATTTACAGCCAGTATGGCGCGCGATGCTGCCGGAACTTTATGAGACGTTCGTCGTTAACTGCTGGAAATATCGCGAGCGGATCATTCCATTGCGTATGTCTACGCTCGGGGGTATGGAACTGATTGCCTCTCTCGGGATCGTGCCGGACCTGGTCTATATTGACGCCGGGCATGATACCAAAAGCGTGCTCGATGACATTTCAATGGCACTGAGTCTGTTTCCCAACGCAAGGCTCGTGGGCGATGATTTCGACGCTCCGTGCGTTGAGGCTGCTGTTAAGCGGTCGCTTATTGTGTACGCACACAACCGTACGGCTTGGTGGTCTCTGCGTCGGGGGGACTTTCGTGAATCCTAAGGTGATGCTCGCGACGGCTTTCGGTCCGGCTAAAGACTACTGCAGGCCTTTTGCTGCGACGGTGATAGACCGCATGTCTGGCATTTCGCAGGTGGCGATGCTCTATGATGGCACCGCTCCGGAGTTTGAATGCGACAGGCTAAACACACCATTTACTAAGACTTTTCTCCCAGAGTGGGATGGCGGCGAAGACCCGCACCGCTACGGGCGCCTGGCGCGCATGCGGCGCGCGCTTGTCGATAAGTTCCTGGCGAGCGACTGCGAATATCTGTATTTCCATGACGTCGACACAATCCCCCCGTTCGACATCATAGAGCGTTTGATCGCCCTGGACGCTCCGGTCTGTACCGGCTCCTACTCGATGCGCGGATCCCGGTACGCGATGCCCGCATGGATGGAGTCGGTTCCGGCGACGCTTGGCGATGATGTTGTGATGTCAGAGGGCTACGGAATGGGCTGCATGCTCATCCGGCGTGACGCCCTCGAAGCCACCGAGTTCCGGCCTCCAGAATACTGGGTCGGCAAAGATGCGCCGGGCGAAGATTGGCAGTGGAGCAGCGACAGTTGTCTGCCGGTGCATTGCGACACGCGGCAATCGTGCTGGCATGTCTGCGATGACGGCAGCGCATCGAGGATCGTGTTCGGAGACCTGGTCAACCTGACGGTCTGGCTGGGCGATTCGCCAGTGCGCACCAAACACGGCTGCTGGAAGCGGATGCAGACGCGGACGACGGTAAGCGAGGCCGACCAGTCGCGGCTGCGTAAAGGTTTCGCATGTGGGCCGGCTCGGGCGATGACTCTGGATTGGTCGGACGTGACAACGATTTTAGCGGGTGGCGCTGCTTGAAGATTGGATCTGCGATTGAGGTGCGAATACTGGCTGCCGGGGTGCCGACCGATATCTGGGTTCCCGGTACGGTGCGCGAGGTTCGCAGGAACCATCAGACGCAGTGCATTACATCTGTCCGCGTTCGCGCTTTAATTTGTGGTCGAGTCCGGTTCTGCTGGGTGCGAAGCCGGTTTGTCAGGCCTCGTGAAGAGGCGGGTGTGACAACGATTCTATCGGGTGGCGCTGATTAGCGCGTGAGGAGCGATCCATATGTATGCGGTCAGATCGAAATTTGAGCGTGGCTTCCGCGTCCGCGAGGTCAAGTATATCTATCAGGGGTGGCGACTCGAGCAGGAGATTACTCCAGAGCATGAGTTCGCGGCAAAGTACGGCCAGTTGGTGATTTTGGAGGACGTGGCCGGAACGGCGGACTCACGGCTGCAGCCGTTCTACGTTGTGATCGACGGCCTGGACGTGGCGACCGTTCCGGACCTGAAGGAGCTGCAGGCGAAGCTCGCGGCGCTGCAGGTAGCTTACGATGCGCTCTCCTCGAAAGTCGAAGAGGTGCGGACTGAGGTCGCGACCTTTCCGGAACAGCCGGCTGTGCCCGCCGCAGACGCGCCCGTGCCTGCCGCTGCCGAAGCTGTCGACACGAGCAGCCCGATCTAGGTGAGTGGTGGCTGTGGTATCCCGACAGGGCGTGGCCTCGCGGCCTTAAGCGGTTTGTATGTGCTTCCTGCCCGGGTTTAGCGTTGCTTATATGCCGGAAATCGCGGGCAGGTAGCACGGCGTTGGAATGTATTGGCTGGCCTTGAGGATAACGTTTGGTCTGGTTGCATTGTGTGGGGAGGGGTTCTGATGGCGCAAGTCGTGGACTTTAGTTGCTCGCGGGCGGTTGCGGTGACGCCGTCGGATACCGTGCCGGTGTCGTTTGGCACGTCTCCGTTGCCGAGTTATTTCCGGAGGTTGCATGTTGGTGGGCCGGGGGCGGTGAAAGTCTTGACGACTAGTGGGGATGCGGTGGTTTATCTTGCCGCGATTGCCGGGTACTTGTGGGTGCAGGGGACTCTGGTGTATGCGACTGGTACGACTGCGACTTCGATCGTGGCGGAGTATTGAGGGGTCGGCCGCAGGGTGAGCGTTAGAAAGCGCTCTCTTCGACGCGACGATCGCTCTCCTTCTCGGCCTCACCGGCCATAACCAGGGCGTGCGTAATCAGACGTACGACAGCAATTCTAATTTGCTCTCCTGCGACATCTGCTACTACGATAACGGCACGCACGCGAGTCTGAATGACGGAAGTACTGGCTTGCTTCACAAATGGTCGCTAACCAACACAATCATTAGCAACCAGGTCAAGGGCCAGGTTCTGCCGTTCATTAGTTAAACGTTGCCGGTTTGCAAGTTCGTTTAGGCTCCCCGCGAGGGAGTCTTTTTAATGCCTGCCGTGAAAGGGAAACAACATGGCGCAGCCATATACAGACGCGGCTTTGCTTGCATACCTTCAGGCGCATCCCGTAATCTTTCCCGCTACCCGGAGTCCTGCCTCCGTGGCTGCGATCATGAATAGCCTGACGTTGACTCCGGCGCTTACCGGAGCGGTACCGAATGACCCGATGTCGGTTGACGCGTTTATGACGCTGTTCAAGGGCACCGAGGCGGCGATCTTCACTGCTTTACATCTCGCACACATCGGCGCTATCACACGGGGATCGGTCGTACGGATTGGGCACGTTGAGGTGCAGTCGTGGCTGACGACCGTGTTCACAAGCGTGCTGTTTCCCTCGACGAATGCGGCTATTGTGGCGGCAGCGACGCGCACAGGGACGCCTGCCGAGGTGCAGTTTGGCACGGGGTTCGTGATCACCAACGATATGGTCCAGGACGCGAGAGGGAACTAGCGGATGGCAACAAGACAGTCACAGGCCGGAACGTCTACATCCCTCGTGGTCGCGCCCGGCCTGACCACGCTGCCAACGGCCGGCGGATGGCTATCGGCGAAGCAGATCGGAATCTCATCCAGCCTATTCCCGGACAAGGTTTTGGTCAACTATTCGATCACGCAGGGAACGAGCACGGTTGGAAACCAGGTGCTGTTCTATCTTGTCCGCACAGACAACGCTTCGACGCCGAACTTCACAGACGGCAACTTCGCACTGGCGCTCGCAAACGGGCCGTGCGTTGTCTCGCTTGTTGGTTCGGCGCTGACGATAACGGCGATAACGAATACATCGCCGCCAACTCTTACGATCGTGGCCGGCACAGCTCCCGCGACTGGGCAGACGATGTCTCTATCGGGTGTCGTCGGCGCTGCTTCGGTGCTGAACGGATCGAACTATCTGTGTACGAACCTGACTTCGACGACGTGGACGTTACAGACGATTGGGACCGGTGCAAACGTGGCAGCTCCAGGCGCGTACACCTCCGGAGGAACGGCGACGGTGCTCGCGACGCTCCAGGCGAATGCTACAGCAGCATTGCAGGCCGATCAGTTACAGGCGCTTACGCCACAGCCAGTCTCGGTAACCAGTACGGGGTACGTCTATAATGGATCGATCATCATTACCGATCCAGGCCCGTACTGGGCGCTCTATGTTGTCAACAGTTCCGGCGCGTCGCTCTTGGGCGCGGCCATCACTGTGATGCCGATTACAGACAGCATCGCTTAGGGAGGGTCTATGCCGTCGCAGAGACCGCTTGTAATCCCTCCTCATGCGATAC
>ODAK010004121.1_pt1 | contig 14945 bp, 16 predicted proteins | sample 1539591 | NCBI WGS metagenome assembly ODAK01 (sample SAMEA3539303, study PRJEB22396) | soil metagenome | biome: tundra; feature: field; material: soil | place: USA | collected 2010-05 | depth 0.15 m | reverse complement strand
GATCCGCAGCGTCGTAAAGCTCCTCAACGCGCTCCCCGCTGCGCAGCCCGGAACCGTGGCGTGTCCGAATGATTGGGGCTCCCGGATCCGGCTGGCGTTCTACGCCGGCAGCCCGACGGCGCCGCTGGCGGTGGCGATCATCGACCCGAGCGGCTGCTTGGGTGTGCAGCTAACGATCCATGGCCGGCGTGAGCCGATGCTCAGCAGCGCGGCGTCCCCCGGTTCTGGCATCTCAGCCCGACATACGCTGATCGGACTGCTCGACTCCGACCTCGGCGTCAAACTCGACACGGGAGTCCCCGCCTTGCCCCATCAGTCGCCCCTGCAGTCCTGAGTTGGGTCAACTGCCGGGACAGCCGTTCGGTTCGGTGGTCGTCCCCGGTAAGTACGCTCGAATGCGAGCGGATTGCCGCGGGGCGGCCACTAGTCAGCGCTTGGGCGGTAGCGACCGCGCGTAACCCACGCCTCGGGCGATCCAGCGCTCCAGCTGACGCTTGGTGCGCACACCCTCGGCGTCTATCCGCAGCCATCCCTCCATCACCCGCCCGCGCATTTCGAACGGACCCGCGTTCGGCTTGCCCAGGAGCGTTTCGGTCTCGGCCGGGTCGCAGCGGAGCAACAGGCCGCCCTGTCCGCTGACGCTCACGGACATGTGGCCGCCGATCAGGAACGCCAGGCCGCCGAACATCCGCTTCTCGGTGACGTCGTCCCCGGTGGCGACCAGTTCGCGGATGCGGTTGGCGAGATCCTCGTCGTAGGCCACACGCGGATTATCTCGCGTTTAGCGGTCTCGCGGCCCGCTTAGACGCCTTGAGCTCCACGAGGGCGACGAGCTGCTCTTCCGCGTTGAGCGCTCCCGGGCCGTGATCGCCATGACACCCAGCCTTCTCGATTTGGCCGGCCGCGTCCCTGTGCCGGCCGAAAAGCGCGGAACTCCGTGGTTAGGGCGTCTTTCATGAGCGCCGGGCAGGGGCGCGGGTGGCTTCGCGAGGAATCCCCCGCCGTCCCGGATTTGAGGTCGTCGAGAGGCCCGGGGTGGTGTGTGATGTTTGGGGGGTCAGGAATCGCAGCCGTTGATGATTTTCCCGAGCGTCCGTTGAAGGGCCCGGAGATCTGCGGCGCTGGCGTGCGGGGCGATCATTCGTGCGAGCACGGCGTCGTGGGTGACCCTCGCCTGCGCGAGTTTCTGCTCGCCGTCGGGCGTGAGTGTTGCGCGGAACGCGCGGGCGTCGCCGGGGTCCGGGTTCCGGCGCAGGAGCCCTCGGTGCTCGAGTCGGCCGACGAGTCGGGTCATCCCGCCGGAGGAGAGCATCGTCGCGCGGGCGAGATCGGTCATCCGCAGTTGGTGAGCGGGCGCGTTGTCCAGCGTGATGAGGACGTCGAACTCGGTGATCGTGATCCGGTCCTGGGTATCGAGCGCGTGGTCGAGTTCGCGCAGCACACGGCTCGACACTTGGAGCAGGCGATGCCACGCCTCTCGCGGGTCGGGCGGGGTGTCTTGGTTGGGTTGGCTTGACAAGAGAGAATCCGTTGGTAATTATCTGTCTTGCAAGATAAATAATTCTAGCAACGGTGCGGATACACCAACAAGGGACGTGATGACCATCGCCGAGGCGATCGACAACGAGGGGGTTGCAGTGCTGAGTAAGAACAGGATCTCGGCGGTGCTGTGCAGCACCGACCTGGCCCGCAGCCAGGAGTTCTATGAGCATAAGGTCGGTTTGACGCTGTCACCGGAGACGATCCCGAACCACTTGCTGTTCGAGGGAGCCGATGGAACGACGGTGCTCGTTTACGGACGGCCCAGCCCTAATCAGGCCGATCACACGCAGGTCCGGTTCTGGTCAAGCGACGTCGAGCGCGACGTGGCAGAACTGGCGGCCAGAGGCGTGGTGTTCGAGGACTACGACTTCCCGGCGCTCAAGACGGTCGACCATGTCGCAACCACCGCCGGCATCGGTAGATCTGCATGGTTCAAGGATCCAGACGGCAACACCCTCGCGCTGTTTGCGCCGGAGTAGCCGCGCCGCCTGGCTTCACCCCCGAAAAGTACGACGAGGCAATCCGCCGGCTTGACGCGGCCGGTCACGGCGCGCCGACCGGAAGGCTCGATCACTTCGCTCTCGAAGCGGACGGCAAAATCGAGGTGTTCGACATCTGGGAGTCTCAGGAGGCCCTCGAAGCATGGGGCCCACAGGGGTTTGTGCCGGTTCTGATCGACCTCGGCGTCGAGCTTCACCCGCCCACCATCCACCCCGTTCGCAACGTCATCCACGGCTGACATCGCTCGCGCACGAAGCGTTCACGCGGCACCTGCCGCGTGAACGCCATGCGCCCGCGCGCTGGGATGAAGCGCATCCGGGGCGCTCGCGATCGTCGCCACCTCGCGCGCATTCGAGCTAGTGCAGGCCAGTCTGCATAACCTGCTCAGCGTCATGCTTCGCCGGGCTGCTCTCCCAGCTCCGGAGCGCAGCTCGCCACGCGCCTCGGGCTGCCTGGAAGGCTTGCTCTGAGTCGGGCATCAGCCTCCCAACAGTCGTTCGTCGGGCTCAACGTCCGCCCGGCGATCGCCGGCCCGAGGCAGCGGCTTGCCGGGCTCGTCCGTATCGATGTCCCACGGACTCTCGCCCGTCACCGCAGAGCGGTCGCCGCGCAGCCGCTCAACCTCCGACCGAGGGATCAGAAACCGATTCCCTATCCGCACGCCCTGGAGCCGGTCGCCGCGGATCCAGTTCCGGATGGTCTGGCCAGACGCGCTCAGCGCCTCGGCAGCTTGGGAGACCGTGAGAAGCTCTGTGTCGGCCATCGACGGTTGAGCTTAGCCAAATTTGCAAAAGATGTGCAGTTGCACGTTCAAGCACGAGCTTGCTGCATCGTGCGAACGGCCGCAGCCTTCGCACCGTTAAACACCTGCAGCGGGGCGAAATTCCGAGGATTTCGCACCCGCTGCAATCAGTGGAGACGGCGGGAATTGAACCCGCGTCCGCGGTCGCGTGAAAGGTGGCGTCTACGAGCGTAGCCGGCGCTCTGATCTCGTCTCCGACTCGCCACGCCGGCGGGGTTGTCGGAGACCAGCTCCTGAAATGTCCTCGGATCGGGCGGAGCGAACCTCACCGAGTAAGCCCGCTAGTTGATCCCGGAATGCCCCGCCGCGGGCGGGCGGAGCGCCGAGAGCTCTTGCGGCTTAGCTATTGACTAAGCGGCAAGCGCGAAATTGTGCGTGTCCGCACTTATTGTTTTTCCGGGAGTTTTACGAGGCCACCCGGAACCTCGACTCGCAACCACCCCCACGAGCCAACCACGTCGAAGCCTGTCGTCCCCGGGGGTAAGTTGCTTCTGAGTATAGGGCGCCCGGGCTCGGGCCGGGGGCCGAAAACGAAGGAGACGGTAAGAGCTGGCCGGATCGGCTTCGCGGCCTGCGAGAATCAGACGGTGATGGAACCGCTCACGCCACTGCTGCCACCGCCGGACGAGGCCCCCCCGGGCTACCGGCCGTTCGCGCGGCCGCTCGTCCCCGACCGCGAGCCAGTCGGATCCAGCCCCCCGTTTGAGCCGCAGCGGCCATCGTTCTTCAAGCGCAAGCTCGGCGGGGCCGGCGCCGCGATCCTGGCTTTCTTGGCCAAGTTCAAGGCGATCCTGCTGGTGCTGCCCAAGCTCAAGCTGCTCGCGACGGCGGGAACGATGGTGGTGTCGATCGTCGCCTACGGCTCGTTGTGGGGCTTTCCGTTCGCGCTGGGATTCGTGTTGTTGCTGCTCGTGCATGAGATGGGGCACGTGATCGCCCTTCGCCGTGAGGGGATCAAGGCCAGCGCGCCGATGTTCATCCCGTTCATGGGCGCGGTGATCAGCGCCCGGTCGCTGGGCGACAATGCGCTCGCCGAGGCGCGGGTCGGGCTCGCGGGCCCGGTCCTGGGGAGCATCGGCTGCGCCGTCTGCCTGGTGATCTGGCACGCAACCGGCAACGATTTCTGGCAGGCGCTGGCCTTCACGGGCCTGTTCCTCAACCTCTTCAATCTGATGCCCGTGGTCCCGCTCGACGGTGGGCGGGCGATGGCGGCGATGTCGCCCTGGATGTGGATCGTCGGCTTCTTCGCAACGCTGGGGTTGGCGATCGCCTTCCCGAATCCGATCATCCTGATCATCGTCCTGCTGGCGGGCTTTGAGACCTACAAGCGGCTCAAGCTGCGTCGGGTGGGTGGCGCGAAGCAAGCCGACTACTACCGGGTCAGCCCGCGCAACCGCGGCGTCGTGGCTGTCGTCTACCTCGCGTTGATCGTGGCGCTGGTCGTCGGGATGCACGCGACCAACCTGCCGCTCACGATCGCCTGACGCTGGGCCGCGCGCCGTCGCCGGTCAAACGCCCCGGTCAGAGACCCGGAGGCGGGCGCATCGCGCGCGAGTCGTCGTCGTCGCGGCTGCGCTGGGTCCAGTAGAACGTGTACAGCAGCGACAGGGGCAGCGAGATCACTCCGACGATGAACAGCACCGTGCCTGTCGTCTGCAGGTCGATCCCGCTCACATGAGCCGTGACTGCCCATTTGAGGATCGCCCCGACCGCGATGACGGCAAAGGATGCGCCGATCGACATGCGCTCAAACCTACCCTAAATGATCCAGCGAGACGCACTCCAGCCCCCGCGACCGGCCCTCCTCAGCGGCTGACCTCACGCAGTTCACGCTGCACGTCGCGGGCCATGTCGCGCTTGCGGATCGTTTCGCGCTTGTCGTAGAGGTCCTTGCCCTTGGCCAGGGCGAGCTCGACCTTGGCGCGCGACCGTGGCCCCGCAAAGTACATCCGGGTCGGCACCAGCGTCAGCCCACGCTCTCGCGTGCGGCCGAGCAGGCGGTCGATCTCCTCACGGTGCAGCAGCAGCTTGCGCGGCCGCTCAGGATCGTGGTTGGCATTAGACGCCGGGCCGTACGGGGGGATGTATACGCCGATCAGCCACAGCTCGCCGTCGCGAACGTGCGCGTAGGCGTCCTTGAGCTGGGCCTTGCCCTCGCGCAACGATTTGACCTCTGTGCCGGTCAGCACGATGCCGCATTCGACCTTCTCCAGCAGGTTGAAGCGATACGACGCCTGACGGTTGGAGGCCACATCGCCGGAAGCAGCCTTGCGCTTTGCACCTTTGGCCATCGGTCAATCTTCTCGCACAGCCGGCGCCGGCGCCGGCAGCAGATCCACGCGTCCGCGCGGGGCGTCCACGCGCTCCACCTGAATCTCGATCGGATCACCCAGCCGGATCGCCCCGCCGTTGCGGGTTCCGAGCAGCATCGTCCCCTCCTCGTTGAGCTCCCACCAGTCGCTGCGCAGCTTGCGCACCGGCAACATGCCCTGAAACAGCCGCGACTGCCCGAACACGACGAATGCACCCGCCCCGATCAGCCCCACGACCTCGCCCGTAAAGGCCGTATCGCGCCCGGTCTCAGTGAGTGCCTGCTCCAGCAGGAAGCATCCGGCGATGTCGTCGGCGTCGCGTTCGATCGTCATCGCCTCGCGCTCACGCGCCGAGGCCCACGGGCCGGCGGCCGCGACCCAGGCGGAGTCCGGGCGGGGCCCGCCGGTGATCGTGCTCAGCAGCGCGCGATGGCAGATCAGGTCCGGGTAGCGCCGGATCGGCGAGGTGAAATGGCAGTAATAGGACGAGGCGAGCCCCGCGTGGCCGAGATTGCGATTGTCGTAATAGGCCTGCTTGAGTGAGCGCAGCACGAGCGTGGTCAGGGCGCGGGCGCCGTGACCACGCTTTCGCGCCCAGTCCGACACCAGACGCGACGCCTCGCCGGTCAGCTCGGCGGCCTGCTGCGGGGTCAGATGTCCCCTGGGCACCGGCGGCGTCGGCACTCCGAGTGACTGCAGCTGCTCGATCAGGCGCTCCACCGCCGTGCCGTCAGGCCGCTCATGCACGCGGTACAGGGTCGGGACGCGGCGCTCGCTCAGATGCCTGGCCACCTGCTCGTTGGCGGCAACCATAAGCAGCTCGATCAGCCGGTGCGATTCCGTCTGGGCGACCGCCTCGGCGCTGATCAGATTGCCCTCGGAGTCAAACGAAAACTCGGGCTCGGCCGACTCGACGTCGATCGCCCCGCTCACCGAGCGCCGCCGCCAGAGCGCGTCGGCAGCGCTGCGGGCCACGGCCAGCGCCGGCCCCCACGGCTCAGCGGCCGGCTCCTGACCGGCGAAGATCCGGTCGACCTGCCCGTACTCCAGCCGCTGGTCTGAGCGAATCACCGACCGGTAGAACGCAGCGCGGCGCACGTGATCGCCGTCGATCGTGAGCTCGACGGTGACCGTCAGGCGATCCTCACCCGGCACCAGCGAGCACGCGTGGTTGGAGAGCTCACGCGGGAGCATTGGCTCAACGGCCCCCGGCACATAGACGCTGGTGCCACGCCGATATGCCTCGCGGTCGACGGCCGAGCGGGGCGGCACGAACGCCGACACGTCGGCGATGTGAACCGATACCTGCACCGACCCGTCATCGTTGGGCTGCGCAGAGATGGCGTCGTCGAAGTCGCGCGCGCTCGCCGGATCGATCGTGAAGGTGGCGAGCGAGCGCAGATCCCGGCGCCCGGACTTCCCCAACGGTTGCTCGCCGGTGGCGTGGCGCGCCTCGTGCTCCACCGCCGGATCAAACCCGCGCCGCAGGCCGCGATCGATCATGAACGCCTCAATCACGTCCCTGGCCACCTGCGGCCGGCCCAGGCGTCGCGCGACCACCGCCCGCCGCGAGCCCCGTCCCTCGCGCCCGGTGCCCGGTCTGAGAATCACCAGGTCCCCCACTCGGGCGCGGCTGTCCCGGCTGACCACAAACTGCGGTCCGGCCGCAAAGAACGGCTCGGCGATCATGAACTTCCCGCGGCGCGCCAGCACCGCGACTCGCGCCGCCGGGCCGGCTTCGCCCTGTCTGGCGCTCACGGAAGCTCGGCGGCGACGGTCCGCTCGGCGACCAGCAGCGCGGTGTCGGTGCGCGAGTGTGGGCTGGTGCTCGCGTAGATGTCGGGGGTGATGCCGGCCCCCTCGCGCACGCCTCCGCCGCCGAGGTTGTGCCCGTTGGGCGTGAAGTACTCCCCAACGGTCATGTCCAGCGCGCCCCCGTTGGGCAACGGTTGGATCTCCTGAAAGACCCCCTTGCCGTACGTGTGGGTACCGACGACTTTGGCCCGGCCTCGATCCTTCAGTGCGCCGGTGACGATCTCCGCCGAGGACGCGGTACCGCGATCGACCAGGACAACCATCGGGATCTTGGTCGAGATCGCACCGCCCCGGGCCAGGTAGACCTGGGTCGGCTGACTGCGGCCGCGGGTGGTGACGATCGTGCCGTCGGGGATGAAGATGCTGGCGACGTTGACGGCCTCCTCCAGTAGACCGCCGCCGTTCTCACGCAGGTCGAGGATCAGCCCCTTGGCGCCGCCCTGGAGCACCTTGTCGACCTGGGCGCGCAGCTCCGAACCGGATCCGTCGGTGAAGCTCGTCAGCTGCACGACGCCGAGCTTGTGACCGTGGAAGCGGACCACCGTGCCGCTGGCGACCGGGATCGTGATGTCGGCGCGCGTTAGCGACAGCGTGCGGACGTGCGCGCCGCTGAGCACCGTTAGCGAGACCTTCGTCCCCGCCCGGCCCTTGATCAGGGCCGACGAGAAGTCGGCCGAGCGATTGGCCAGCGAGGTCGGGCCGACGTGGGTGATCAGGTCGCCCCGCGTCAGGCCCGCCTTGGCCGCCGGCGATCCCGCGAACACACCGGTGACGCTCAGTCCCTTCGGCGCGGGCACGACATCGATCCCGATCCCGCTCAGGTGGGGATTGGACTGGTCCTCGAAGGATCGGTAATCGGGTGGATCGAAGTAGTGTGAGTACGGATCGTTGAGGCTCGCCATGGCCGCCGCCAGGCCCTTGTTGACCAGCTGGCTGCGATTGACCGGCCGGTAGTAGTCCTGCTGCAAGAGGTTGAGGACCTGGTCGACCACCTGCGTGGTGCTTGAGTCGTCGACGAACACGCTACGCACCGGCGAGGGCAGCCAGCTCGGATGCCCCCCGAACCAGACGCCGACAAACAGGACCACGATGCCCACGACGAGCGCCAGCCACCGGCGCGGAGAGTGGGAACGTTGCGCGAACATCGTAGCTGGAGGGTAGCCGTCTGCCCCAGCGACTCGGCTACTTCACTTCCGGCTTGACCAACGCCGGCGTCCGACCGAGTGAAGCGATGCAGCGAACAGGCTCAGACCCGCAGGAACCGGCGCAGCGACAGTCCTGATCCCAGTGCCGACACGAGCACACCGGCGCCCAGCAACACCGCCACCAGGGCGCTGAAGGCGATCGTCCGCGGTGCGGCGATCAGAGTCCAGTGGTTGGCCAGCGGATCGAGCAGCGCCACCTTGGTGATGCCGAGCACAACGATCGCCAGCAGCGCGCCGGCCGCGCCGACGATCGTCCCCTCGATCACGAAAGGCCAGCGGATGAACCAATCTGTGGCACCCACCAACTTCATCACCTCCACTTCCCTTCGGCGCGAGTAGAGCGACAGGCGGATCGTGTTGGCGATCAGCAGCACGGACGCGAGCGCCAGCAGGACGGTCAGCGCCGCCGCGGTGATCGTCACCAGGTTGGTGACCTCCAGGATCTTGCGGGTGTCGTTCTTCTTGTTGGACACGCTCTGGATGGCCGGGTCCAGCGTCCCCGTGCCGCCTCCGGCCAAGGGTGGCGCCAGCGCGTTGCGCACGGCGAGAACGTTGGCCGGGTTGTCAGGGATGACGTGGAAGGTGTCGGGCAGCGGGTTGCTCCCCAGCAGCTGATAGGCCGCTGGATCGGCCCTTGACTGCTGCGCGTAGGCAGCCTGCTTTGACTCGAACTCCACCGACTTGACGTGGGGCACGTTGAGCAGCTCGCGGTGTACGCGGGCCTCTTGCGCCGCCGTCGAGTCGGTCTTCATGTAGACGTCGACCAGCACGCGGTTGCGGACGCTGTCGGCAGCCCCGTTGGTGGCCTGGACGATCGGGATGAAGACGCCGAGCACAAGCATCGTCACCAGCACCGTGGCGAGCGCGGCAAAGCTGGGCGCGGCGCTGTGGCGCATCGCGCGCAGAGCCTCGCGCAGGAAGAAACCGACCCGCATAGCTACAGCCCCGGAGGACGGGTAGACGGTCCGCGCAAACGCTGGGCAAACTCACGCGTGCTCTCGTCGCGCGCGTACAGACCGGCGGACTCATCGCGTACGACTCGCCCACGTGAGAGCTCCAGCACCCGGCGGCGCATCTTGTCGACCATCGCCTGGTCGTGCGTGGCGACCAGGACCGTGGTGCCGGTCCGGTTGATCCGGTACAGCAGTCGCATGATGTCGATGCTGGTCTCGGGGTCGAGGTTCCCGGTCGGTTCATCGGCCAGCAGCAGGGGCGGATGATTCACGAACGCACGGGCGATCGACACCCGCTGCTGCTCACCACCCGACAGCTGGTCCGGGTAGTTGTGCAGCTTGGTCGAGAGGCCCGTCAGGCGCAGGATATCCGGAACCTTGCCGCGGATCTCCTTACGTGAGCCGCCGGTCACCTGCAGCGCGTAGGCGACGTTCTCATAGACGGTGCGGTTGGACAGCAGCTTGAAATCCTGGAACACCACACCGAGGTTGCGCCGGTAGAACGGAACTCGCTTGCGGGTGATGTCGGAGAGATTGCGACCGGCGACGCGGATCGTGCCGTCGGTCGGCTCGAGCTCCTTGATCAGGAGGCGCATGATCGTCGACTTGCCGGACCCGGTCGCCCCAACGAGGAATACGAACTCCTCGCGATCGACCGAGAAGGTGGCCTGGTCAAGACCGATGTCGCCGGCGTAGAGCTTGGAGACGCCGCGGAACTCGATCACCGACTGGCCGCCCGTCTCCGGGCGGGTTACCTGCCTGGGCCGCATAGAAGGCGTTACCGCCGGGCGGCGTCGGGTGCGCTGCTGGGTTTGCTTTGAGGTAGCCATAGAGTCGTCGCAGCGTAGCGGGGAGATCCTGCTCGTGTCCCGTCTGAGACCCTCTTGCAACGCGATTTGCAGGAGTAATTCATTAGCGCCCGGTAAATGCGGCTCGGTCGGGAGGCGAAAGACACCGGCCTTGCACTTGGCGACCCCGGCGCCCGGTACCGTTTCTGGACGATGTCATCGATCCAGACCTCGACGCTCGCCAACGGAATGCCGCTGTACCGGATCGCGGTCGAAGGAACGCGCGCGATCACGCTGCTGGCCGCCTTCGACGCCGGGGCGCGCACCGAGCGGCCTGAGGAGAACGGGATGGCCCACTTTCTGGAGCATCTGGTGTTCAAGGGTGGCGTCGCGTATCCAACCTATCGTGACGTCAACGAGGCGGCCGAGCGGATCGGTGCCGTGCTCAACGCCTACACCAGCCACGACCTGGTCGCGTTCCACATCACGGCCCGGGCCCAGAGTGCGCCCGCCGCTGCCGATCTGCTCACCGACTTCGTGGCCCGGCCGCGTATCGATCCGGACGAGATGGACCGCGAGCGAGGCGTCGTGGTCCAGGAGATCGCGCGCGCCGAGGATCAGCCCGCGGCCCAGGCCGAGCACCTGATCGACGAGGCCGTGTTCGGCGACCATCCCCTCGGCCGTTCGGTGCTGGGAACCACCGAGCACCTGCGTGAAACCTTCACGCGTGGTGCGATCGTCGCCTTCCGCCAGCGTCGCTGGGCACCCTCCCGGGGCGCGGCCCTGGCCGTGGGCAACCTCAGCTCGCTGCCAGACGAGGTGCAGCTGGAGGAGCTGTTCGGCCGCTTCGACACCCATCCGCTGCCCAGCCCCTACGAGCCGGCGCCGGCGTTCACGCCGCGTATTCTCGTGCGCGAGCGCGACTCCAATCAATCCCACCTGCGGATGTCCTACCGCCCCGCGGTCGACGTCTCGGACCCTCGTCAGCGCGCCGCGCTGGTGATCTACACCACGCTGCTGGGCGGCTCGATGGGGTCGCGCCTGTTCGACGAGATCCGCGAGCAGCGCGGCCTGGCCTACTCGGTCAGCGCCTTCCCGCACGCCTACGCGGAAGTGCCGGTGCTGCAGCTCTCGGCCGGCCTGGAGTCCGGTAAGTGCGTGGAGGCCTACCGGCGGATGCGCGCGATCGTCGGCGAGCTGCGCGATCAGGGCCCCACCGAATCCGAGGTGCAGCGTGCACGTTCCTACGCGGCCGGGGCTCGTTCGATCGCGTTCGAGAACAGCGGCGCGGTGGCCCGCTACGCGGCCCAGCAGACGGTCGTGCACGGCGAGGACCCCGATCCGGATCGGGTCATCGAGCTGCTCGACGCGGTCACCTTCGACGAGGTCAGGGAGGTTGCCGCCGGGGTGGCGGACGAGCTCGCGGTGGCCTGCGTCGGTCCGCACACCGTGGAGGAGCTGGAGCCGGTCTGAGACGCCGGTTCGCCGTTGGGGGCGTCGTGGCGATCGTGGTGGTCGTGGTGGCGGTGATCGCCCTGCGATCTCCAGACCGCCACCAGCCCAGTGAGCCGGTCGCCAGCACCGGCGCGGCGGGCGTGGGCCAGACCTCGCATCGGTCCAAGCCCCAATCGCGCGCCCGTACACTGCCGGTTGCCCACTCCCAGCCGGCGCTGTCCGCCGCTGAGGACAAGCTCCGCGCCGTCTTGGCGCGGGAGCTCAGCGCCGCAGGACCCGACAGCGGAGCCGAGGTGTATGACCTCGGCGCCCGCGCCCAGCTGTTCGACGTCCGCGCACAGGTCAAGCGTCCCCCCGCCTCGGTCGAGAAGCTCTATACGACCGTCGCGCTGCTGCGCATGCTCGGCCCGGACGCGAAGCTGGCCACGACCGTGCTCGGCACCGGCTCGCTTGGCCCAGGCGGCGTCTGGCAGGGTGATCTGTATCTGCGCGGAGGCGGCGACCCGACGCTCGGCGACGCGACCTTCAACCGCGTCTGGGAGTCGGGCTACGGCCCGACCCTCGGTCAGCTCGCCACGCAGCTGATCAAGCGGGGCATCCACCGCGTGAGCGGGTCGGTGATCGGCGACGCCTCGCTATTCGATGACCTCCGCGGCGGGCCCGCGACCGCCTACGCGCCGGACATTCCCGATTTCGGCGGGCAGCTGAGCGCGCTGAGCTTCGATCACGGCTCTGCTGCCAAGGGGCTGTCGCCGGGGGCGTTCGCGGCCCGGGAGCTGGTGCTCACGCTGCGCGCTTCACATGTCAGCGTCCGGGCCGCCAAGCACACCTCCAGGACGCCGGCTGGCGCGCACGTGCTGGCCCGGGTCAGCTCGCCGCCGATGTCGGTGCTGCTGTCGCTGATGGATGTCCCCTCCGATGATCTGTTCGCCGAGTTGCTGACCAAGCAGCTGGGCAGACGCTTTGACCACGCGGGCACCATCGGCGCCGGCGCCCATGTGATCACCGACGTGATCCACAGCTATGACCTGCATCCCACGATCATCGACGGCTCGGGACTGTCGCGCAACGATCAGTCCTCGCCGCTGGAGGTCTCTGACCTGTTGCGGTACGTGTGGCACACCCCCCTAGGGTTGCGGCTGTCTGACTCGCTGCCGGTCGTCGGTGAGACCGGGACGGTGCGCTTTGTCGCCATTCGGACCGCGGCCCAGGGACACTGCATCGCCAAGACCGGGACGCTTGACTACGTGACCAACCTCGCCGGCTACTGCGCCGCTCGCGGCGGTCACACGGTGGCGTTCGCGTTGTTTCTTGACGGGCCCACCAATGAGCGTGCGCTCGTCTTGATCAGCCGGATGGTCGCGGCGATCGCCAAATACTGAAGGGCTTGCGCCGGCACCTGCGCTACCGCGACAATGAGCCCGTGGAGCTGAGCACCGCTCTGAACCGGCGCGCGCTGCAGAGCTATCTGACCAGGATCGGGGATCGCTGGCCGATCGACGTCGCGCTGCTCGGCGGCGCTCGATTGGCTGACGAGCGCGGCGCCCCGCCGCAGCGCGAGCGCGGGGCGGAGTTCGTGGTCGTGCTTGTCTCGCACGCTTTCGCGGGTATGCCTTGGCTGGAGCGCGTCTACCAGGCCGCCTCGCTCTGGGACGGGCTTGAGATGGGCGAGCGGGCCGACCTGCACTGCTACACGCCGGACGAGTACAAGCGCAAGCGCGTGACGCTGCGCGCCGTGCGCGAGGCTGCCGAGCACGGGCTGGACCTGCTGGCCGTCGGTGTCCAGTGACCTGCGGCGTTGGTCCGCAGGCACTTGTGGCTTAAGTCGCTAGGCGATCTCGACCATGCGCTGAATCGGGATCCGCGCGTGGTCGGCGATCTCCGCTGCGACCTTGACCTCGTGGACGTCGTCGCGCAGGGCGTTGCGCAGCTTGGGCAACGTGATCATCTTCATGTAGCGGCAGTGCGCGGCTTCGTTGGCGGCGATGAACTGAGCGTTGGGCGCGGCCTGACGCAGCGGGTGCAGCATGCCGGTCTCGGTCGCAACGATCGCCGTCGCCCCGGCCGGGCGCTGCGCCAGCTCGCGTGCGTATCCGAGCATCCCACCGGTGGAGAGCATGTACACGCCCTCGGCGCTCACGTCGCCGGCGGCCACGTACTCCATTACGCTGGTTGAGCAGCCGCATTCGGGATGGATCAGGAAATCGGCCTGGGGGTGGGCGGCCCGCACAGCCGTTATGTCGTCGGGCCTGATCCCGGCGTGCACGTGGCACTCCCCGTCCCAGACGTGCATCCGCCGTCCCAGCATCCGCTCGACATACGCCCCGAGAAACATGTCGGGACCGAACAGGATCTCAGTGTCATCGCCGTGCTCGCGATAGATGTGCTCCACGACACCGACCGCGTTGGCCGAAGTGCAGCAGTAATCGGTGAGCGCCTTGACCTCGGCGGTCGTGTTGACATACATGACCACGATCGCATCGGGGTGCGCGGCCTTCCAGTCGTCCAGCTGGGCCGCCGTGATCGAGTCCGCCAGCGAGCATCCGGCATCCGGGTCGGGGATCAGGACTCGCTTGTCCGGGCACAGGACCGAGGCGGTCTCGGCCATGAAGTGCACGCCGCAGAAGACGATCGTGTCGGCGTCGGTTTCGGCGGCCCGCTGGGACAGGCCGAGCGAGTCCCCGACGTAGTCGGCCACGTCCTGGATCTCGGGCAGTTGATAGTTGTGGGCGAGGATCACCGCGCCGCGCTGGTCGGCGAGCGCGCGCACCTCGTCTTGGAGCGCCGGGATGTGCTCCAGAATCAGCGGCGCGTCGGTCGCGCCGAACATCGGAAGGTTCATGAGACCGCCTGAAGGATCAGTGAAAGGTCGAGTGCCGGAGCGCTGTGCGTCAGCGCTCCAACCGAGACAAAGTCTACGCCGGTGGCTGCGATCGCCCTGAGCGTCTCGAGCGTGACGCCACCGCTCGCCTCCAGTCGCGCGCGGCCGCGCACGTGCGCGACCGCCTGCGCCAGCTCTTCCAAGCTCATGTTGTCCAGCAGGAGCGCGGGCGCGCCCGCCTCCAGCGCCTCGTCGACCTCGGCTAGGGTGCGGCATTCGACCTCGAGCGGGAGCTGCGGGGAATGGGCGTGGGCCAAGCGCACCGCCGCCCCCACCCCGCCCGCCATCGCGGCGTGGTTCTCCTTGATCAGGATCGCGTCGTAGAGCCCGGCACGGTGGTTGGTGGCCCCGCCGGCCGCCACCGCCGCCTTCTCCAGGGCGCGCAGCCCGGGGGTCGTCTTGCGCGTGTCAAGGATCTGCGCCCCGGTCCCTTCCACGGCGGCGACGCACCGGGCCGCCAGCGTGGCCACGCCGGACAGGCGCTGTAGGAAATTCAGCGCCGTGCGCTCGGCGCTGAGCAGCGCCCGCGCGCGGCCCTCCACCTCCAGCACCGGGCCGCCTTCTCGCCATACCCCCTCGGCGGCCAGGCGCCGCACTGAGACTTCGGGATCCAACGCCGTGAAGCTGGCCTCGGCGGCGTCGAGACCGAACACGACGCCCGGCCGCTTCTGGGTGATCAGCGCCCGCGCAC
>ODAK010004120.1_pt1 | contig 14946 bp, 8 predicted proteins | sample 1539591 | NCBI WGS metagenome assembly ODAK01 (sample SAMEA3539303, study PRJEB22396) | soil metagenome | biome: tundra; feature: field; material: soil | place: USA | collected 2010-05 | depth 0.15 m | reverse complement strand
ACTTATCGTACTGGTGAGCGAATGTGGGTCGGGTGGGGCGGGCCGGGCTTGTGGGGCAGCGCGAGGCAGAGCTGGGCCGCGAAGACGGCGCCGGATGGCCATGGTCCGGCGGATCAGGTGAGGCCGATCCCTTGATCAGACACTCCTTTAGCCCCCGCCAAGCACCCGGCCCGCCCCCGCCAAGCACCCGCCAAGCCCTCCGGCCCAGATGCCGGCGACAGCCGAGACCCCTTATTTCGCCGTGATTCTGCGGGCTTGGCGCGCATGATCGTGGCCGGCCGGGCTAGTCTTCCACAGCAGCATTACGTAACTGAGTGGGAGCTACAAGTGACGACGGATCTGGGGCAAGCGCCAGCGCGACCGGATACGCCCGTACCGCGCCCGCGCGGCGCGCACGCCGCGACCAAGGGTGGCCTGTTCCGCCGCACGAGCAGACCCCAATACTCGCCCCGGCCTGATCCGCCCCCTGCCTCCCCAGCGGCCCCGGCCAGCTCCCCGCAGCTTTCCAGCCCGGTCCCGCGTCCCCGCCGGGCCGCCGCAGCTACCCCCCAGGAACCCCAGAAGACCGAAAAGCCCCAGAAACCCCAAGAACTCCAAAAAGCCCGGGAACCCCAGAAGACCGAAAAGCCCCGGGAACCCCAGAAGACCGAAAAGCCGCGGGAACCCCAGGAAGCCGGCGAAACCCGCACCCTTCAAGGAGCCCAGAGTGCTCCTTGGTCACCTGATCCCCTCCTCGCGGGCATGGCCGCGTCCGGCGTCTCCACCGCGGCGGCCGACGCCCGGAGTGACCAGCTCACCGCGCCGCGTCCCGCCACGGTGCGTACCGCGGCGGCGGACCTTTGCGCGATGGCGCTCGTGGCGGTCGTGATCCCTCTCGTGGCGCTGCAGATCCCGAACGCCATTGCCTGGGCGCTCCCGGCCCGTATGGCGGCCGCCGGGCCGAACGTGGTCGCGAGCCTGCTCCGGGCCTCCGGCCTGGGGCTGCCCGCGCTGGCCATCGCGGCCCCGTTCGGGGCGCTGGCGGTACGCCGGCTGCGCCCCAGCCCGGTCCTGCTAGCCGGGCTGCTGGTCATCGCCGCCGCGGACCTGCTCGGCGGCGCTTCGCGCACGGTGGCCCTGATCGGGGTGGACCGGTCACTGCACGGGCTTGGCGCGGGGATCGCGATGGCCGCTGTGGTCGCGATCATGGCACAGCCGCCGATGCCGCGACGGTCTCTGCCTGGCTGGTGGGCGGCCGTCACGGTGGTCAGCCTGACCGCCGCTCCTGGGCTGATGCGTTACCGGGCGACCTCGGGCGACTGGCACGCCGCCCTGCAGCCGAGTCCGTGGCTGACCGGTGCCGCGCTCGCACTGGCCGCCCTGTACGCGATCCTGGCTGAGGGGACCGCCACCGCGGCCGCGCGCAGCGCCTTTCCGGCGGCCGAGCGGTCGCAGCTCGCCCTGCTGGTGGCGCCGGTGGCCGGTATGTGCGCGATCACCGAGGCCATCACCTACCGCGGGGGCACCGCGGTGATCGCGGCCACCATCGCCGCCACGATCGCCCTGTCGGGTCTGGCCGTCATGACGGCCCGGGCGGGCACCGCGGCTCGTTTCGCTGTCGTCTGCGCGGTGGCGGGATTTACCCTGGCGCCTGCGGCCGGGGCCGTAACCGCGCTGGCCCAGCCGACCATGACGTCCGGGTGCGCCGCCTTGGCGGCGGCCTTGTGCGGCGCCACGCTGGCCTTGCTGCCCAGGCAGGCACCCGGCGGGGACCCCAGCGGGTGCGGCGCCCGGCACCGGGCCATCACCGCGGGCGGCCTGTCGCTGGCCGCCGCCGGTTTCGCTGCCTTCTACCTGGCGGGACCGGGAAACGTGCCGGGCCGGATGCTCACCGTGCTATGCCTGCCGCTGGCCGGCGGCCTGGCCGCGGCTCTGACCTCATCGCTGCGCACCACCGGTGCCGCCGGAGCCATGGCAGGCGTGGTCCTGTTGCTGGCGGGCGTGGTGGTCGGCACCCTGGCGGCCGGCGCCATCCAATTGCGGGCCCTGCTGGGGGCGCGGACGGCGCCAGCGGTCCACGGTGCGATGGTGACAGCGGCCGGCCGCTGGGCGCTGGTGGCCGCCGCGGTCACCGCCGCCGTCGCGCTAGCCATGGCCGTCACGACGATCCGGCGCCCGCGCCGCAGCTCCGGTCACCTCCCGGCCCCGGCGGCGCCCCGCGATCCGGCCCGCCAGCCGGCCCCTGAACTGGCCCCTGAACCGGTCCGCGGCCCAGGCGGTAAACTGGTCCGCGAACTCGACGACCTCGCGGGCGGCACGCCTGATGATGGGTAAGCTTGCGGCAGTAGCGAATCGCATCATCGACCCGCGGCAAGCTATCCGTGCCCCGGTGGAGGAGCGTCGTTGTCGGAACATATCGCCGTCCTGATGAGACCTGAAGCGCCGCTGCTGCGAAGTAGACAGGTACGGGGACTACGGTGAGGGGACAGGGTTCGCCTCTCGGAACTCCTCTACCCGGCGTCGCCGTTGTCCAGGTAAGTACGCGAAGCCACTTCATCGGCGTAGTCCCGAAGACCCCAATGGCCCCGAGAGTCTGAACGGCCCAGGAGCCTCGCAGGTCGAGGCCTCTCAAGGGCCCGCACTGACCTGGATAGTCCCACAGATCAAAGCCCGGATCGGAAGGTCCCGTTCCTGATGAGTAACGCCCTGACGTTTCTCGGCCGTGACATGGCGGTCGACCTCGGCACTGCAAACACGCTGGTTTACGTGCGTGGACGCGGCATCGTGCTGAATGAGCCGTCCGTGGTGGCGCTCAATACCAACAACGGCCATATCGTCGCGGTGGGGGTCGAAGCTAAACGCATGATCGGCCGGACCCCGGGCAACATCGTGGCGGTGCGGCCGCTGAAGGACGGGGTCATCGCCGACTTCGACGTGACCGAGCGGATGCTGCGTTACTTCATCCAGAAGGTGCACCGCCGTACGCATCTGGCCAAGCCGAGGCTTGTGGTCGCGGTGCCGAGCGGGATCACCGGGGTGGAGCAGAGCGCGGTCAAGGAGGCCGGTCATCAGGCCGGCGCGCGCCGCGTCTACATCATCGAGGAGCCGATGGCGGCGGCGATCGGGGCGGGGCTGCCCATCCACGAGCCAACCGGCAACATGGTGGTCGACATCGGCGGCGGCACCACCGAGGTCGCGGTCATCTCGCTCGGCGGCATCGTCACCTCGCAATCCATCAGGATCGGCGGCGACGAGATGGACCAGGCCATCATCACGTTCGCGAAGAAGGAATACTCGCTGATGCTCGGCGAACGGACCGCCGAGGAACTCAAGATGGCCCTCGGCTCCGCGTACCCCGCCGATGACGAGCCGCACGCCGAGATCCGCGGCCGTGATCTGGTCAGCGGCCTGCCCAAGACCGTGGTGATCTCGGCCGCCGAGGTCCGCCGCGCGATCGAGGAACCGGTCAACCTGATCGTCGACGCGGTCAAGAACACCCTGGACAAGTGCCCGCCCGAGCTGGCCGGGGACGTGATGGACCGGGGAATCGCGCTGACCGGCGGCGGCGCCCTGCTCCGCGGGCTAGAGTCACGCATCCGGGAAGACACAGGAATGCCCGTGCAGGTCGCGGACAACCCGCTCGACTCCGTGGTGCTCGGCACCGGGAAGTGTGTCGAGGACTTCGACACCCTCCGTCAGGTACTGGTGCCCGACACCCGGCGCTGATACCGGCGTCGTCCGGCAAAACCCTTCGACCACCGCCGTACCGGCTGCGGCGGGATGGACCAGGAGCTACTGTGCACGACAACCGGCGCACCCGCTTGGTGCTTGGCGTGCTTTTGGTGCTGGCCATCGTCCTGATCACCCTGGACTTCAGGGACGGCGGCGCATCGCCGGCCAGGAACGTCGGCGCGGACATCTTCGGGCCGGTCGAGCGGGTCACGCACGATGTGACCAACCCGGTAGCCAGCCTGTTCGACTCGATCACGGGCGGGCCTTCGGCGCAGAGCACGATCGCCAGCCTGCAGCAGCAGAACGCCGAACTGCGGGCCGAGCTCAGCCACGCTCAGCTGAGCCAGGCCGCCCGGCAGCAGCTGTCGCGGTTGCTGCAGCTCGACGCGGGTGGCTACCGGATCGTGGCGGCGAGCGTCATCGCGGCCGGCGGCGCCTACTCTGACACGGTCACGCTCGACGCCGGCAGCCACGACGGCATCAAGCCGGACGAGACCGTGCTCAACGGCTCCGGGTTCGTGGGCACCGTCACCCAGGTGAGCGCGGACACCTCGACGGTGCTGCTGGCCGCCGACGCGTCGTCCGTGGTCGGCGTGCAGCTGGCGGGCAGTGGCGAGATCGGCGACGTCACCGGCACTGGCAAATCCATGTCCGCCTCCGGCCTGCTCAAGCTGAACGTGTTCGCCGCGAACGCGGTCCTGAAACCCGGCCAGCAGGTCATCAGCTACGCCTCCGTCGGCGACCGCCCGGAGGTCCCCGGCGTCCCCGTCGGCACGATCACCTCGGTGGCAGGCAGCGCGGGATCGCTCACCCAGACCGCGCTGGTCCGGCCGTTCGTGAACTTCACCGCTCTGGGCGTCGTGGGCGTCGTGGTGCAGGTGCCGCCGCGCAATCCCCGGGTCTCGATCCTCCCGCGTCCGGTGCCGACCGTCACCGTCACGACCACCCCGCACCCGTCGTCCTCCGGCGTGCTGTCACCGGGAACCTCGGCATCGTCTCCGGCATCATCCCCGACGTCGACGGCCGCGGCCGGGGGCTGACGTGCGCGGGCTGATCTCCTTGGTGATCGTCGCGGTCACGGTCGTGTTCCAGCTGACCGTGGTGGACAGGATCGCGTTCCCCGGCGGCTCCGGGCCCGATCTGGTCTTGGTCGTGGTGGCGGCGCTGGCGCTGGCCAGCGGCCCGCTGGCCGGAGCGGTGATCGGATTCTGGGCCGGCCTGGCCTTGGACGTCGCCCCGCCCGGCAGCCATTTCACCGGCCAGGACGCGCTGGTGTTCTGCCTGATCGGCTACGCGTGCGGACTGCTGGCCGACGACTCTTCCCGCGACAGCATGACCGAACCAGGCCATACCGCGCTGTTCGAAATCGTGGTGACGGCGGTCGGGGCGATCTGCGGCGAGGCCCTGGTCGCGCTGCTCGGCGTCATGCTCAGCGACCCTCGGGTCACCTGGCCCGCGATCACCCACGTGCTTCCCGTCGCCGTGGTCTATGACGTGCTGCTGTGCCCGTTCGTGCTGTACGCGGCCGCGGCGGCGTGGCGACTGGCGGGGGCGCGGAGCGCTGGCGCACGGGCAGGCTGGTCGCCGGCCCGGGGCGCGGCGCCGGGGCCCGGCGCGGGCCAGGGCGCGGTCAGGCGGGCGGCCATCGGCAGCGTCCCGCGGCTGCGGCTTTCAGACACCAGGAGGGGTCAGGGTGCCATCGGCGGCACGCACGGCCCTGGGGCGGGCCGAAGGCCGGGCGCAGGCCGCGAGCCGCGGCTCAAGCTGGGCCGGGCCGCCCCCGGCCACTCGATGACGGGTGTTCGCGGTTTCCGGGATTCTCGCGGTAGTCTCGGCGCGGCCTTCGCGACCGGCGGATCCGGCGGCTCACCGCGGGTCCGGTTCGGATCACGGCGTCGCGAGGGCGTGCTCAGCCGCTCTCACCTGGGCCGGTCCCTGCTCGGCGGCTCGGTCTTCAGCCATGCCCCGACGGTGGGCCTGCGCGGGAGAGGCTCGGCGTTCGCCCGGTCGGCGCCGCTCGGCCGGTCATCCCCGCTCCGGCACCGTAGCCAGTTCAAGAACACGAGCCAGTTCAGAAATAGGAGCCACCTCAGCAATAGGGGCCAGCTCAAGTCGCCCGGCCGGGGCTGGCTCCGCGGCTCGGCCCGAGGCCTCAATCCGGCCCGAGGCCGCCATCCGCTGGGGCCGGCCCGGCTGCACATGCCCCGGCCGAAGGCCAGACGGAGATGGCGGCCCCGCCGATGGCGGACAGGAGGTTACCGATGAACACGTCGTCCCGCCGCCGGCTGCTCGTGCTCTACGTGATCGCCGCCGCCATGCTGGTCTCGCTGGGCGGCAGGCTCTGGTACCTGCAGGTGATGAACACCACCGCCTTCACCAAACTCGCCGCCGCGAACCAGACCAGGAATGTGATCGTGCCGGCGGTCCGCGGCCAGATCCTCGACGACGTGGGCAACCGGCTGGTCACCAACGCTACCGCCCTGGTCGTGTCGGTGGACATGATGAACCTGTCCCAGCAGCCGGGCGGCGCCGCGCCGGTGCTGCACCGGCTGGCTCCGCTGCTCGGCATGTCCTACCAGCTGCTGGCGTCCAGAACGCGGCTGTGCACCGCGAACGTCCAGCCGCCGTGCTGGGCCGGCTCGCCGTACCAGCCCATCCCGGTCGACCAGAACGTCTCCGACCAGGTGGCGCTGCAGGTGATGGAGGAGCAGAAGCAGTTCCCCGGGGTGACCGCACAGGTCCAGCCGGTGATCGACTACCCGCAGCCGGACGGGGCCAACCCGGCCCAGGTGCTCGGCTACCTGCAGCCCATCACCCCGCAGGAGATCGCCAGCAGGCACCTGCCGGTGACCGGCTTCTCCGGCGTGGACCTGGTGGGCCAGGCTGGCCTTGAAGCCCAGTACGACAGCCCGCTCCGCGGCACCGCGGGCACCCAGGTGGTGTCGGTCAACGCGGCCGGAGACGTCACGGGCACCGTCAGCCAGACCGCGCCGGCCAACGGCGATGACCTGGTGACCAGCCTCAACGCCCAGATCCAGGCCGACACCCAGAACGCGCTGAACGGCGCGATCGCCCGGTCGCGAGCGGCGGGCAACCAAGCCAACCAGGGCGCGGCGATCGTGATGACCACCACCGGCCGGGTGGTGGCGATGGCCAGCTACCCGGACTACAACCCGGGCGTGTGGACTGGCGGCATCTCCCAGCAGGAGTTCAACGCCCTGTTCGGCACCTCAGGCGGCCAGCCGATCATCAACTGGGCCACCCAGGGCCAGTACGCCCCGGGCTCCACCTTCAAGATCACCTCGACCGCGGCCGCGGTGGCGGCCGGATACCCGCTCGACGGCCTGTACAGCTGCCCCGCCTCGGTCAGCATCGGCAGCCAGACCTTCGGCAACGACGGCCAGCCGAACCTCGGTGACATGACGTTCGCCGAAGCCCTCATCCAGTCCTGCGACACGGTGTACTACAACCTCGGCTACGACATGTACCTCGCCGACGACGTGAAGGCCAACAGCCAGCGGTCGCCGAACGCTCCGGTGCAGAAGATGCAGAAGATGGAACTCGACTGGGGCTTCGGGCAGGGCACAGGCATCGACCTGCCCGCCGAGTCGGCCGGCTCGATCCCGACCAGGCAGTGGCTGTACTACCTGTGGAAGGACAACGCCTACACCGGCCAGGACTGGTGCAGGAACGGCCGTCAGTACGGCAGCTACGTGCAGCAGATCGAGTGGCAGGATTGCCAGAGCGGGTGGGTGTGGGAACCCGGCCAGGCGGCCATCGCCGCGATCGGCCAGGGTTACGTGACCACCACCCCGATCCAGCTGGCCGACGCCTACGTGGCGCTGGCCAACGGCGGGACCCTGTACAGCCCCCGGATCGGCGAGGCGCTGATCTCCCCGGTCACCGGCCAGGTGGTGCAGAAGATCGACCCGCCGGTGATCAGGCACCTGCCCGTCTCCGGCCAGACGCTGTCCTACATCCGCGGCGCGCTGGCCGGGGTGGTGACGCAGGGCACCGCGGCCGGCGCCTTCAGCGGTTTCCCGCTCAGCCAGGTCTGCGTGGCGGGCAAGACCGGTACCGCCCAGCTCTTCGGCAAGAATGCGACCTCGGTCTTCGCTTCGTTCGCGCCGTGCCAGAACCCGAAGTACGTGGTCATCGTCATGGTGCCCGATTCTGGTTATGGTGCCGACGTGGCGGCGCCCGCGGTGCGGCAGATCTGGGATGGCATCTACGGCCTGGAGGGGCACCATGCGGCCGTGCCCGGCGGCCAGGTGCCCCTCGCCGCGCCGCGGATCACCTCAGCCGGCGCGATTAAGGCGCCGGCCGGCTACAGCAGGGGGACATGATGCTGGGGCGATCCACGAGCTACACCGCGCGCGGCCTGACCACGCCGCGCCCGGGGGTGTTCTCCGGCCGCTCGCGGTCCCTGCTGGCCCGGGCGTTCGCCAGGAACTCCCTGCTGCGGCACATGGACTGGCTGCTGATCCTGGTCGTGGCCGGGCTGAGCGCGATCGGCACCCTGCTCGTCTGGTCGGCGACCCAGCCCGGGCTGATCCAGGCCGGGCTGGATCCGCATACCTACCTGAAGAAGCAGCTGCTGTGGGTGATCATCGGGCTGGTCCTGATGTTCGTGGTCAGCCTGGCCGACACCAGGCAGCTGAAGACCTGGACGCCCTTCTTCTACGGCGGGACGCTGCTCGCGCTGCTGGCCGTGCTCACCCCGCTCGGCGCCGACGTCAACGGCGCGAAGGCGTGGATCTCGCTGCCGGGCGGTTTCCAGATCGAGCCGTCGGAGTTCGCCAAGGTCGCGCTGATCGTCATCACCGCGATGATCTTCAGCGGGGCCCGCGGCGAACGGCCGGGCCTGCGCGCGGTGCTGCTGGCCCTGGCCTGCGCCGCGCCGCTGATCGCGCTGGTGGTGACCGAGCCCGCCCTGGGCGTGGCCATGGTGCTGCTGGTCGTGACCACGACCATCGTCGTGCTGTCCGGGATCCGGCTGCGCCTGATCGCCGCGCTGGTGGCCATCGTGGCCGTGGCCATCGCCGCGGCCGGCGACCTGCACCTGCTGAAGTCCTACCAGCTGACCCGGTTCACCTCCTTCCTGCACCCGTCGGCCGACCTGGCCGGGGCCGGCTACAACGCGGCGCAGGCCAAGATCGCGGTCGGTTCGGGCGGGATGTTCGGCCGGGGCCTGTTCCACGGCCAGCTGGTCGCGGGCAACTTCGTCCCGTCCCAGCAGACGGACTTTATCTTCACCGTGGCCGGCGAGGAACTCGGCTTCGCCGGCACCATCGTGATCGTCTTCCTGCTCGGCGTGGTGATCGTCCGCGCGCTGCGGATCGCCGCCCGGGCCGATGACCTGTTCGGCCTGCTGGTCGCGTCCGGCATCGCGATGTGGTTCGCGTTCCAGTCGTTCGTGAACATCGGCATGACGATCGGCATCATGCCGATCACCGGCATCCCGCTGCCGTTCGTCTCCTACGGCGGCTCGGCCGTCTTCGCCGACATGATCGCCATCGGCCTGCTCCAGTCCGTCCACCGCCGTCACACCGTCTTCGAGTGACCCGGTTCCCGTTCCGAGGGCACCCGGGCGGCCTGTTCGTTTCGTGGCGGTGCTACCACGGTCCGTTCAGATAGTGTGGTCTGATGCCTGTCGAATCGGTGTATCCAGCGCTTGAGCCGCTGCTGCCACGCGTGCGCAAGCCGATCCAGTATGTCGGCGGCGAGGTCGGCTCAGTCACCAAGGACTGGGACGCCACCGACGTCCGGTGGGCGTTGCTGTACCCGGACGCTTACGAGGTCGGGCTGCCCAACCAGGGCATCCAGATCCTCTACGAGGTGCTGAACGAGCGCGAGGGCGTCCTGGCGGAGCGGACCTACACGGTCTGGCCCGACCTTGAAGAGCTGATGCGGACCAACGGCGTGCCCCAGTTCACGGTGGACGCGCACCGGCCGGTCGGCTCCTTTGACGTGCTCGGCGTGAGTTTCGCTACCGAAATGGCCTATACCAACCTCCTGACCGTGCTTGACCTGGCCGGTATTCCTCTTTTTTCTTCCGAACGGACCGTGGCTCACCCCCTGGTCATCGGCGGCGGCCATGCGGCCTTCAACCCGGAACCGGTCGCGGACTTCCTCGACGTCGTGGTGCTCGGTGACGGCGAACAGGCCGTGCTCGCGATCACGGACCTCATCCGGGAATGGAAGCGGGCCGGGCAGCCCGGCGGCCGGGACGGACTGCTGCTTCGCCTCACGACGGTGGCTTACGTGCCTCGATTCTACGACGTATCGTACCACCCGGACGGAAAGATTTCAAAAGTAATTCCGAACCGTCCCTGTGTACCGTTCACAGTTTCGAAACATACCGTGATGGACCTGGACGCCTGGCCGTATCCGCGCGCGCCGGTCGTGCCGGTCGCCGAGACCGTGCACGAGCGGTACAGCGTGGAGATCTTCCGGGGCTGCACCCGCGGCTGCCGGTTCTGCCAGGCCGGGATGATCACCCGGCCGGTGCGGGAGCGGTCCATCACCACGATCGGCGCGATGGTGGCCCAGGGCGTGGCGGCCAGCGGCTTCGACGAGGTCGGGCTGCTGTCGCTGTCGAGCGCGGACCACAGCGAGATCAACGAGATCGCGGTCGACCTGGCGGACTGCTACCAGGGCACCAACGTCGGATTGTCGCTGCCGTCGACCCGGGTGGATGCCTTCAACGTGACGCTGGCCGACGAGCTCAGCCGGAACGGCCGCCGGTCCGGGCTGACGTTCGCGCCGGAAGGCGGCTCGGAGCGGCTGCGCAAGGTGATCAACAAGATGGTCACGGAAGAGGACCTGATCCGGACCGTCACCACGGCCTACGCCAGCGGCTGGCGGCAGGTGAAGCTGTACTTCATGTGCGGGCTGCCCACCGAGACCGACGAGGACGTGCTGGCCATCGCGCAGCTGGCGCGCAAGGTCATCGCGGCGGGCCGGAAAACGAGTGGGCGGCATGACATCAAGTGCACGGTGTCGATCGGCGGCTTCGTGCCCAAGCCGCACACGCCCTTCCAGTGGGCGGCCCAGTGCGAGCCCGAGGTGGTGGACGCCCGGCTGCGCGCCCTCGGCGGCGCGCTGCGCGCCGACCGCGCGTACGGCAAGGCGATCGGGTTCCGCTATCACGACGGGCGGCCGGGACAGATCGAGGGGCTGCTGTCCCGTGGTGACCGCCGCGTCGGCGCGGTGATCCTGGCGGCCTGGCGGGACGGCGCGCGGTTCGACGGGTGGAGTGAGTACTTCTCCTACGAGCGGTGGCAGCGGTGCGCCGAGTCGGCGCTGGCCACAGAGCCGGTAGACCTGGCATGGTACACTACCCGCGAACGTGATTACAGCGAGGTGCTCCCTTGGGAACACCTGGACGCGGGCCTTGACCGCGACTGGCTTTGGCAGGACTGGCAGAACTCCATCGCTCCCGAGGGAGCGGCTGAGGTGGAAGATTGCCGCTGGACTCCGTGTTATGAATGCGGGGTTTGTCCCGCTATGGACACTGAGATCCAGGTGGGACCCACCGGGGCGCGTCTCGACGGGAGGCGGCTGCTTCCCGTCGTGGTCGGGAGGTAGCGTGCCGGAGCCGGACCCCAGGTCGCCCCAGAAGCCTGCGGTGCAGCATCTGGTGGTCCGGTATGCTAAGCGCGGAAAGATGCGTTTTGCCAGCCACAGAGATGTGGCTCGCGCCTTCGAGCGGGGAGTGCGCAGGGCAGGGCTACCGATTGCTTATTCTGCTGGGTTTTCGCCGCACCCGAAGATTTCTTACGCGGGTGGTGCTCCGACGGGTGTGGCGAGCGAGGCTGAGTACCTCAGCCTCGCGCTGACGGCCCGGCAGGCTGAGGCGCAGGTGTGCCAGCGGCTAAACGCGGCACTGCCTGATGGGATTGATGTGATCGACGTCACCGACCCCGGAGGTCTGGGGGGAGGGTTCCCCCCAGAAGCGGGGGGTTCCGGGGGGTCGCCCCCCCGGGCCAACTCTGCCTTCGGCCACCTGGAGGCTTCTGAGTGGCGTGTGGTTCTACCGGGTGTGGGGTCAGCGGCCGCCCAGCAGGCGGTCGTGAGCTTCCTCGCTCTCGATGAGGCGCCGGTTGAGCGCCTCACGGACAAGGGCGTCCGGCGTCTGGATGCTCGCGCGGCCGTGGTGGAGATGAGCGTCATCACGTTGGATGGGATCACGGCCGATCCTGACGGCGGCCAGCGCGCCGCCGTGACAGGTCAAGAAGATTGTGCCATTCTTCGAATGGTTGTTCTGCATACGGCACCTGCCGTGCGGCCCGAGGATGTTTTGACCGCGCTGCGCGAAAGGAACGGCATCGTCGCGTCGTCGCCGCCATTGACCACCCGGCTGGCGCAGGGCTCACGAGCCCTGCTGACCGGGAAGACCCTGCTGGCAGGGGAGATTGGGTCATGACGGAGGCACGCTGGTGCTGGGGAGCCGTACCCGTCAAGACAGAGATAAGTTACCAGGCTCGGTGCTGTCGAGCTGGCGCGGTCACCGCGCGAGCTCAGGGCTGCCCACGCGGCTCCGGCCGGGCCTACGTTGACAACGTGCTCCCGTGCGGTGTGCGGGCGCGTCGCGGTATGCCGTCATGGAACGGAACGCCGCGACACCGCGCGCCCGGGAGCCTGACTGGAGATTGCCCGAATGCTCGACAGCGAGCTACACGACAGAGATTCCAATGACAACGCGGCGGGCGGGAACAACGCGGCGGGCGGGCGCGGGGCCGGCGAGCTGAACCCGAGTGTGCCCGCGGCGGTGTTCCAGCCGCCGCCGGTGGTGTTCCAGCCGCCGACCGAGCGCCCGGAAACAGCGCGGCCGGAAACAGCGCCGCCCGGCCCGGCCTCCGGATCCGCGGGACCGGCGGGTCCGGCCAGGAACGCCGGGAGCGAGGGTGGCTCCGAGGCGGCTGGAGGTTCCGCGGGTTCCGGCGACGATGACGACGGCTCAGGACCAGGCCGCAGCCGCAGCCGCAGGCGTCGGCCGAGCCGCGCCCGGGCCAGGAACGGTGACCAGGACGCCACGGCCGACGCCGGCGACGACCAGCCGGACAGCCAGGGCGGCGAAGGGGCCCAGGACGCGCAGGCGGCCCCTGCCGACGCCGGGAACGGTGCTGGCCAGGCAGAAGGCCGCAGGACGGCCTCCCGTACGCGCAGCCGGAGAGGCGCTGCGGTTAAGGACGCCGCGGACCCGGCGGCCAGCGCGGACGCCGCCTCGGCTGGATCCGCGGAGCCCAGCGGGCCGGCCGAGGGCAACGGGACGGCCGATGATGATGACGACTCAGGTTCGTCCAGCGCGCGCAGGCGCAGGCGCAAGCGCCGCCGGGGTTCGGCCGAAGGCGGAGCCGACTCGCTGACCCCCGACGACCCGCCCGACACCGTCGTGCACGTCCGCGAGCCGAACGGCAACGACGACGTGCGGTCGGTCAAGGGTTCCACCCGGCTTGAGGCCAAGAAGCAGCGGCGCCGCGAGGGCAGGGAAACCGGCCGCCGCCGGCCCCCGATCGTCACCGAGTCCGAGTTCCTGGCCCGCCGCGAGTCGGTCGAGCGGACCATGGTGGTCCGCCAGCGCAAGGACCGCACTCAGATCGCGGTGCTCGAGGACGGTGTGCTGGTCGAGCACTACGTGAACCGGTCCAGCCAGCAGTCCTACGTGGGCAACGCTTACCTGGGCAAGGTCCAGAACGTGCTGCCCTCGATGGAGGCCGCCTTCGTCGACGTCGGCAAGGGCCGTAACGCGGTGCTGTACGCGGGCGAGGTCAACTTCGACGTCAGCGGGCTCGAGGGTCAGCCGAAGCGGATCGAGTCGGCCCTGAAGTCGGGCCAGTCGGTGATCGTCCAGGTCACGAAGGACCCGGTCGGGCACAAGGGGGCCCGGCTGACCAGTCAGGTCAGCCTGCCTGGCCGGTACCTGGTCTACGTGCCAGGCGCGTCCATGACCGGCATCAGCCGCAAGCTGCCCGACACCGAGCGGAACCGGCTCAAGCAGATCCTGAAGCGGGTCATGCCGGAGAACGCCGGCGTCATCGTCCGCACCGCGGCGGAGGGAGCGGCCGAGGAGGAACTGGACCGCGACGTCACCCGGCTCGCCGCCCAGTGGGAGGCGATCGAGAAGAAGGCGAAGACGGCCAGCGCGCCCGCGCTGCTCTACAGCGAGCCTGACCTCACCATCCGGGTCATCAGGGACGTGTTCAACGAGGACTTCGCCTCGCTTGTGGTGTCCGGCGACGAGGCCTGGGATGTGGTCGACGAGTACGTCAAGTACGTCGCGCCGCACCTGGCCGAGCGGATCACCCGGTGGCAGGGCAGCCGGGACGCGTTCGCGGAGTACCGCATCGACGAGCAGCTGGCCAAGGCCCTGGAGCGCAAGGTCTGGCTGCCGAGCGGCGGATCGCTGGTCATCGACAAGACCGAGGCGATGACGGTCGTCGACGTGAACACGGGCAAGTTCACCGGGCAGGGCGGGAACCTGGAGGAGACTGTCACCCGGAACAACCTCGAGGCCGCCGAGGAGATCGTCCGCCAGCTCCGGCTGCGTGACGTGGGCGGCATCGTCGTCATCGACTTCATCGACATGGTGCTCGAGAGCAACAGGGACCTGGTGCTCCGCAGGCTGCTCGAATGCCTGTCCCGGGACCGGACCAAGCACCAGGTCGCCGAGGTGACCTCGCTCGGCCTGGTGCAGATGACCAGGAAGCGGGTCGGCGCAGGCCTGCTCGAGGCGTTCTCGGCGCCGTGTGAATGCTGCAACGGCCGCGGCGTGATGCTCACCTTCGACCCCGATACCGACACCCCCGCGCCGCACCACATGCACGCTCCGACCCGCGGCAACGGCGGCGGCAACGGAGCCCGGGTGGTGGCCGCGGCCAGCTCGGCCAGCCCCGCCTCGGCCAGCCCCGCCTCGGTCGCCGCCCGCGTCTCCCCGCCCGACGCCACTCCGCCCGACGCCACCCAGCCCGACGTCCTCTACCCCGACAGCGCGCCCCAGCCCGACGTCCAGGCCCCGCCGACCCAGGCTCCAGCCGGCCGGCGAGGCAACGGGCGTCACCGCCGCGGCCAGGGCGACAGCGCTCAGCCTAATAACGGCCAGCCTGGTAACGGCCAGCACGCTAGCGGCTCGCTCGACAGCGCCCGGCCTGACAGCGGGTTGTCGGCTAGCGGGCTGTTGGACAGCGCCCAGCCAGACAACGGGCAGCCGGGCAGCGCTCATCCGGACAACGG
>ODAK010004119.1_pt1 | contig 14948 bp, 19 predicted proteins | sample 1539591 | NCBI WGS metagenome assembly ODAK01 (sample SAMEA3539303, study PRJEB22396) | soil metagenome | biome: tundra; feature: field; material: soil | place: USA | collected 2010-05 | depth 0.15 m | reverse complement strand
AACAAATATAGGACTTGTTTCTTTGCAAGATGCGCTTAAACAAGCTCAAGATCAGGGATTAGATTTGGTCGAAATTAATCCTACCAGCAAGCCAATTGTTGTTAAGATAATTGATGCTGGCAAGTTCCTATATGAGCAAAAGAAGCAACAACAAATCGCCAAGAAAAACCAGAAAGCTCTCGAGATGAAAGAGATTGATCTTCGTCCTGTGACCGAACAACACGACCTTAATCATAAGCTCGAGTCGGTCAAAGAGTTTCTTGCCGAGGGTCATAAGGTTAAATTGGTAGTCAAGTTCCGTGGTCGTGAAATTGCGCACTCTCAAATTGGCAAGGATAAGTTAGATTGGATGCTACAACAATTATCCAATATTAGCTCGACTCCCGTTTCAATGGAGGGCAAGACAATGTCGACGGTTATCTCAGCTAAAGCCGAAAAATGAATTCCCGTCCTGATTTTATTCGTCCACAGGATTTGATTCGTTGGAATAAGGCGATAGATAGTGATGAAAGCGTTCCGTTTTCTTTCAAAGATATGGCTCCTTTTAGAGAAATCTTATTTGCCAGCTTTTATCTTGTCGAGCAATTGAAAAAAGCTGGGTTACAATCAGACGAGATTGGTGGTGTTAGATACCAACACGGCTACCAATCATTTGGTAATAATCCCTGGGATATTGCCGAAGAATTGCTAAACGAATATACTTAATTGACCAGGGCTTGACAAAGAAAACCCGAGGATTTACATTGCTCCAATGACGAACAATTTCATCTCATCCGATTTCAATCTCGAGAAAATTGATACCCGTGAATATCAGAAGCATATTCGGGCTTCAATCGAAGCAGAAAGCAACATCGCTGCCTTTGGTTTGCGAGGCACTGGCAAGACAAGTATAGCAAAACAAATCATCAAAGAGCTTGATATGGTTGAGGTCTATTTCAATCTCTCGGTCTATGAACGTGTGGATTTTGCCGGGTATCCAGACTTATTTAGCGCTAAAGAAAAACAACAACGGTTCATCGATTACATCTTGCCTAGACTTTTTGAGCCAATGATTTGTGGCAATAAGAAAGTTGTTGCCCTTCTCGACGAAGTAGACAAAGCAGATCAAAGTCTGCAAGCCCCGCTTCTCGAATTTACCTTAGAGAAGACAATTGGCGGTCATAAGCTTCCCAATCTTGCAATGTCAATTATGACGGGCAATTTAATTTCAGAGGGTTCTTCTCGCCCGAGCCTGCCGCTCCTTGATAGAACAGAGAAATATCTCCTCCAGGCTAATCCAGAGGCTTGGTTGGAGTGGGCAATTGATTCAGGAGAAATTCATCCCTCTATTTATCAGTTCATATTAGATCATCCCAATCTTCTATTTGCCATTCTCGATGAGACGGAAAACTTTGCCGATCCCTCTCCTCGCGGCTGGCACTTGTCTTCTAAGGTCCTCCGTGTCGGTGAGAAAAAGAATTGGGATTTAAGCATTATCAATCAGAAGATCTCGGGTTATGTCGGAAAGAAAGCTGGCATTGATTACAAGATCTACTACATCAATTATAAGGTCCTTCTTCCCCTTGCCTCTAAGATCTTTGCCGGAGAAGAATTCCTATCTGAATGGAAAGGATTGACTCCTTCCGAGAAGCTTTATACATCGGTAATTGTTTGTACCAGATTTGCTACCTTGCTCGATAGCTCGGACGTTTCTTCGCCACCCAAAGAAGTCATTGACAATATCGGAAAGTTTCTTCGGAATGTTTCTGCTGAAAATGTCTTGATGAGCGTTCGCAATCAAATCTCACCAAAAAGAATGGCACGATTTCATTTGGACGAATATCCTTCTATGTCCATTCTATATGAGATTTCTAACGGGGTTCGATAAATGGAGTTCACCAGGATAATCGGGAAAATCGAGCCACGGATCATCATACCTGCCCAGGAGAAAATGTCGCAGGTTTTTCTCGAATTGGGCTTGCGGCAGGACAATACCTTTATGGGGTCGCACCTCGGCGGAGATCCATTTATCTTCTCTCTTGTCGTCCCAGCAGAACACATTGCAACTCTTAATATTCCTACTGCGGCGACCGATGGTAAACGCTATTATTGGAACCCTAATTGGATTATAAAGACAAGCCTTTTAGGTATTCGCCTTGCTCAATTTCACGAAGCCGTTCACGGGTATTATTTACATCCGACTCGTCGCGGAACGAGGGATCCTCAGCTTTGGAATCATTGTATCGATTACATTGCCAATGGATTGGTTTTCGAGGATCTTCTTGTCAGATTGAAATCTGAGAAGGCAGCATCTCAATCTTTCATTAGCGGCCTTGGTAATTATTTGACCCTCGCCCAATACATAGAACATCTTAAGGATCCTGGCAAACCAGTTAAAGGAATGGAGCATTTTGTTCCTGAACCATTTATTGCCATTAAACCAGATGAGGATCGTGAGCTGACCGAGGACGAAAAGAAGTCAATTGCCAAGCAACAAACATTGAGATTCAAGATTCTCTTTATGGATCCTCATTTGGAAGAGGATATGAAACGTCCTGAGAAGATTTACGATCTGCTCCTTCAATATGTTCCCAAATGTCCCGAATGTGGAAAGCTTGGAACCATTCCTCAAAAAGCTCCTCCATCTCCCGGAAAGGGAGATAAGGGAAAAGGATCTGGAAACGATCCTTCTGGTAATTCGTCTGACCAGGGCAATTCACCTTCCAAATCGGGCAAATCTTGCGGGACTTGTGCCTCTGGTCGTAATATCTTTGATCTTGGAACTCCTGATGATCATCTCGATTCTACCGAGGATCCTGCTGAAACGGCGAAGCGGCTTTCAGATGCAATGGAGACCGCTCGCCTATTATCTGGAAAAATACCATCGGGTCTTGAAATTGAGCTTGGTATCTTAACGGCCCCGAGAGTTAAATGGCAGGATGTTATTCGTTCCAAATTGAATAGGGTAAGAGATGGCGGAACCCGCAATGATTATTCTCGGTTTAGAACAAGGCCCTTATTCGCAGGAATGATGATTCCTAAAAAAATAAGTGGATATGCTACTTTTGGTTGTCTTTTAGACAGTAGCGGAAGTATGTTAAAGAATGATATGGCTTTCGGACTTTCTCAATTAATTTCATTATCCGAAAGATCGGAGGGCTGGATAGTTAGTTGCGATGCTCAATGTTATTGGGAAAAGAAAACCAAGATTAGAAATTGCAATATTGCTGAATTAAGTCAAATTAAGCCATTGGGATCTGGTGGAACGGTATTGCATCAATTTTTCGACGATTATCAAAAACATCTTGGAAAGGTTGATTTTCTAATTGTAATTACCGATGGTCAATTATTAAAGGACGACATTGCTAAGATGATTGATCCAAAGATACCAGTATTTTGGGTAATAACAAGCGCGACTGCTTTTAGTGCGCCGTTCGGTAAAGTCTTCGAATTAAGGAGTTAATAATGACCAGTCTAATAAACTATTGTATCCCAGATCCCAACAGACCAGTTTCCTTCGAAAGTTTTGTCGAGCAGTACATTGAACAAATAAAAGCACTCGATCCTGATATGTCTCAATACGATCTTAGAAAGGCATCTCCTGATGTGATTTTTCGAGCCCAAGCTGAAATGTTAGCCGAAGCAGATATTGAGACGCTACAGATAGTAATGGCTTCTGAACCTGAAAAAACTGCCGAGGAATGTCTAAGAATGATGGTCCCACCAATTGCAAATAATTCGACCGAGGTATTTTGAGCAATTGATGGCCATTGACAAAAGAATGTACAATGCTTATAATGGTAGGTATCGAAGGACAACCACGAGGAATGACTGAATGAAACTCAATATAGAAGCGCCCAGCATTGAATTATCTGAAGATCTAAAATCGTCTATGTTCTCCATTGGAGATCATAGTCTCATCTTTGATGTTCTTCGATCGAAAATGTATTCCAATCCTATATTGGTAATCTGCCGAGAATATCTTTGCAACGCCATAGACGCTCACATTGAAATTGGAGATAAGACCACTCCAATTCAAATTACTTTACCAAATACTCTTGAGCCTTCTTTACGCATTCGTGATTGGGGTCCCGGTATTTCTCCTGATAGAGTCGAGAACATTTTCATTAGATACGGAAGCTCTACTAAGAGAGATTCCAATGATCTTATTGGATCCTTCGGGCTTGGAAGTAAGTCAAGTTTCTCTTATTCTGATACTTTCTCGGTTAACACTATTCATAGTGGTATCAAATATTGCTATTGTTGTGTCATTGATGAAACAAAGGTGGGAAAGATCATTACTCTTTCTCAAAATCCGACTACCGAACCTAATGGAACCGAGATTGTAATTCCTATTAAGCCAAACGATTTTCAAGCCATTAAAAATGGTATCGAATTCATTTCACGCCATTGGTCAGTCAAACCCATAATTAAGGGTGATAAAATTGTTTATCAGACTATTACCCCGTCTCTTTCCGGGAAAAATTGGGCAATCGTCAAATCCGATAATTACTACAACAAACGTGATATCAAATTGATTGTTGGATCTGCTGCGCCCATTGAATATCCTTTGGACATCTCTTCTCTAAAAACCTACTCAAATACAAAACTACTCGACGCCATTTTTGGAACAATCTTTCTATACTTTGAAACGGGCGAATTGTCCCTCGCCGCGAACCGAGAATCCGTCCATTTGGATAAAAAGACCCAAGATAAAATCAACGATAAGCTTACTATTGTCTCGCAAGACTTAAAAGATTCCGTTCAAACCAAAATAGCATCTCTTTCCAATCTTTGGGAAGCTAATGTTTATTTGACCAACGAATTAAGTAAAACGTTTGGCAACATTGCTTTTCTTGGCACATTACAATGGCAAGGAATCAACCTAACATCTAACTCAATCTATATTGACTCAACAATTTCTGAGTTCTACAAATCGAAATCTTATTCGAGAGATGACAGAATCTCTAAGTCGACAACGAGATATCTCAGCTTCAAAGATAAGTCCTCCTTCTATTACAACGACTTAGATATCAAGGATTTAACGGTCAAACATATTTCTACGGCTTTTACCAACGATAAAGCCCTTCAATCGATTCAGATCATCAATATCCCCGAAAAGATGACATGGGAGAGTTTTTGCAAGAAGTATCATTTCGACAAGATGGATTGCAAGAAAGTTTCTGAAATTGCCAAGTCAGTAAGAAAGAGTTCTATCTCTGGCGCCCGACTTCTTGTCTTTAAATTCGATACGTCAGCACTGGCGTTCAAGCAAGTAGCTTATTCTCTTATGGAAGAAGACGCTAATAACAAGGTTCTTTGTCGTCTCGAACGAGATGAATATAATGGGTCCCGTCGCGTCTTTATGAAAAACCGTAGCGTTGTTACGGGCGACATTCTTAAATCAGTCCTAGATAATACGACGAAGTATTCTATATACGGTGTTGATAAATCTCTTCCTGAGGATAAAATCAAGGAGCATTTCGAAGGGTTCTCGACGCTCGATGAGTTTGTTTCTGAGAAAATCTTCGAGGGACGATCGACTAATTATCTCGAATTGAAATACGTCGTTCAAAATCAATATGTTATTGCTAAGACTGCGACCAGCTTAGTTGCTCAATTCAAGAAGATGATTAAGGATCCAGATTCGCTCTATTTGAAGAACATCGATCTTCACTCTAAGCTTAAGGATTTGCTTAATAAAGATGTTGGATTGTTGAAGGTTTACGAGATCATTAAGGGCATAATAAGCGATAAGGATATAAACGATTGGATCAAAGCGAACCCTGATAAAGACATCAAAAAGATGCAGGAAAAAGTAAATGCAGCATACCCACTTATAAACAGTATTGATCACTATTATCATGAGAAACTGATCGAGCCAATATCGCATTATATCAATCTGGTGGATCGAGAAGATAAGGAAGAAAAGGACTAAAATGGAAATGACTAATAATGCAGTGAATTGGTTGATCTCTGATAACACAATAACCGTTAATTATAACGGGCAGACGTATATGTTAGCTCGTGGTGATGCCTATGCTGATAAGCTAATTACGGCATTGAAGACTAAGAATTATGAGGAGCTTCCTAATCTTCTCAGCGCGGCCTCTCGTATTGAAACCTTCTCAGGAGGAACATTCAAGGTTGTCGATGGTGAGATTTTGGTTGATGGTAAGGTAGCTCCCGGATGTCTGGGACAGAGAATAAAACAATTTGCTGACCAAGGTTTGCCATATGAGCCATTGGTTAAGTTTGCTCGTAATTTGCAAGCTAACCCTAGCTACCGAGCGTTAAACGAGCTTTATGCGTTCCTTGAGCATAACACTCATCCTATTACTCAGGATGGCAATTTTTGCGCGTACAAGAAGGTCAGAGCTGATTTCAAGGATTGTCATACTGGGACAATGGATAATTCGCCAGGAAAAACTGTTTCAATTCCTCGCTCTCAGGTAAATGAAAACTCTGAGGAAACTTGTTCATACGGACTTCATTGCGCCGCGTATCAATACGCCAAAGATTTTTATGGTGGCGGAATTCTTTTGGAAGTAGAAGTTAATCCTAAAGATGTTTGCGCCATTCCAAAAGATTATTCGTCGCAAAAAATGCGGGTTTCGTCGTATAAAGTTATACGCGTTATTGAAGAAGAAATAGGAACAGATGTTGCTCTTCGAATAACTAATGAAGACTAATAGTTGTGCAAATGTCAAATTGCGATGAAGAGAAAAAGATAGTAACGCAAGTTTGCATAACTTGTCTCATTGAAAAAGATGAGACCGAATTTGCGTTTCGCAATAAAAAGATAGGCAAACGACATTATAGATGCAGATCTTGCTATGCTAAATATAGACAAGAGCATGACAAGAAAGAGCGTAAAGGAACAAAGGTTTGCTTAGCTTGCGGAATAGAAAAGAGTCTACCAGATGATTTCAATAAGGATCAAGGCAAATGCAAACCTTGTCAATATGTATATGACAAAGAATATGTTGCTACCCACCAACAAGAAATAATTGCGTATCGTGAAGCGACAAAAGATCACAAAAAAGAAGTGGCAGATATTCGTTATCAGGCAAATAAAGAGGCCATATTAGCAAAAGGTAAAGAGTGGCGAGATAACAATAAAGAGTGGTATGCCGAATACAGTAAAAATTGGATCATCAATAATAAAGAGAAGCATAAGAAAACTGCAAGAGAATATACCAGAAGGCAAAGAAGAGAAAATCCGGTCTTTAAATTACGCTCATTGATTTCAACAAGAATTGGTGGTATGTTACGAGCAAATGACTCTTCTAAAAAATCAATGAGCGTAATGTCTTTTTTGCCATATTCTATTGAAGAGCTCAAATCTCATCTCGAAAATCAATTTGAGCCGTGGATGAGTTGGGGAAATTATGGTAGATATCACGCTAAAACATTTGATAATAACCCTACTTGGCAAATAGACCATATTGTTCCACAATCAGATCTCCATTTCTCATCAATGGAAGATGACAGTTTCAAGAAATGTTGGGCATTAGAAAATCTTCGACCTTTAAGCGCAAAACAGAATCTTCTCGATGGTGTTAATAGAACGAGACATAAAAAGAAACATCCAATTGAAGAAATCAAAGGCATTCCAATTATCATTATCACCAACGAGATTATGCAATGATATTCTTAACTGACATTGCTAAGACCAAGATAAAGGAAATTGCGGACGCGGAAGGATTGGAATATTCTGTCCGCGTTTCAATTAATTCTGGCGGATGCGCAGGGTTTAAGCATGGAATGGATTTTGATAACCTCATCAGAGAAACTGATGAGATATTGAGCGTAAATGAAATTCAAGTTCTAATTGATCCCATTTCTGCCCAATATCTTGAGGATACGGTAGTTGATTTTGTCGAAAACCAATTTCAATCAGGGTTTTCTTTCAGCAATCCAAATGTTTCTGGATCATGTGGCTGTAAAGAGAGTGTCAGCTTTTAGGAGATTTTATGCAAGACAAATATACTAAACAAGTTTATCATTCGTTTTCTGCTTTATACGATATGGACGATAACAAATATTCCATCGAAGAATATGAGCAACATCTTCTTCGACATATTAAAGATGTTAAAGAGGCTGCGTTGGCGTTTGCATATAAGACGCCTGGAATAACGGATATTAAAGTCGTTGTTGGGTTTGATAAAGATAGTAATGACTATTACATAGAAAACACTAATACGCTACAAGCATTTAGACCGATGACTGAATTTGAAAAGGCGTACGCCGTTCGTTCCGAGAAAATGAGAGTTGAGACAGAAGAGGTAAGAGAAAAAGGTCAGCTCGCTAATCTTCTCGCCAAATATCCTGATTTTCCAGCTTTCATTTCAAAGCTTAATGAGGTTTGCAAGGCTTGTGGCGGGCAAGGAACTGATAGTATTCTATACGCCAGCTCTAATTTCTGGATCTGTAAAGAATGTTCTGGAACGGGTAAGAAACAATGACAACAATCATAACGCCCGAATTGATTCAAGCAATGTCCCAAGAAGAACTCCTAGAGTTAGCTAAATCGATGGCATCGCCTAAAAAACGATGTGGTGGGTTGAGTTATATTCTTATTAATGGGGTTCAAACGCCCATGTATCGTATAAATGGTCGTATGGTACCTCCTGAAATTGTTGCTCAAGACAGAGATATTCTCAATGAATATCTGAAAACAGCTCCACTTTGGGAAACTCCCAAACGAGACGAAAATGTGGTCAAAACAATGATGACATCTGAACGCGATGATATGATAATCAATAAGGCATTAGGTTCTCTAGATGGTAAGCAAAAACTTGCCGAAGTAATGGGCGAATATATTAGAGAGCGATATCAAACGGTGGAGAATGTTGCAATGAACAATGAACTGAAAACAGCAGATAAAGATCTTTTCGCTCAAGAAGATAAACGCTGCTTTGAAGCATTGGAGAAGATGACTTGCAATCAACGTTTTAATAAGGAACTTCGAGACAATGAAGATCGGTCGGTTCTTAAAGCGTTAGATGAAGCAATAGATAATGAACCGAGCGTTACCCTAATAGGCGGTCCTCCGGTGAATTGGCTCGAGCGACTTCGTCGCGGACACAAAATCTGGCTTTGTAAAGAACGTGAAACTGCTATTGTTGAGTTTCCATATGAGCCACCAGAGCCTGGATATAAAACTGGTCGCATTGGCATCTCTCGTTATAACGATATCGAAAATAGAGTCCTTGGCATCCAATCTTGGTTTATCGATTCTAATGGTCTCGGTATCGACGGATCGCCTCTCATGCAGCCTATGATTGGTAATTTGCCAGAAAATCCCGGACCGATACCAGAGCCCATTGTTCGACAAATAGAAAGAACATTAGAGCGATTAGATCGAAGAATTACCAGCATTGAACATCAAATCATAACGAAAGACATAGTTGGCTATGATATGCAATTGAATAATAGGGTCACTTCTCTCGAAATGCAAAATGATAGTCGCTTCCCATATAAGACACCATCATTCTGGTCCTGGCTTAATCCTTTTAATTGGTTTCGTTGCAATGAACGATAATCTCGTATGGAAAAATACCGATCCTCGCGATGAATCAGTCGATGTATCTCGATTTACTATAGTGATCGTGCGCCCCAATCCCAAGAATAATTGGGAGTGGATAGAGGCCGTTGGATATGTTGAGCTCGAACATGAATCAGAGATCGCAACGACATTTGAACATGGGAAGCACGGAACGATCACTATCGCTGGAAAGTGGGATACATCCTGGTATTGGATTCCGGTTCCAATGGAAAGAAAAGAACACGGCGATGGATACACCGATTGATCGAATAGATTGGCAGAATACCGATCCTCGCCGTGAGCGCTCCATCTACAAAACGTTTGACGTCATCATTTGTCGCTCCAAATCCAAATTGATTGGCGGATGGGAAATTGGTCTCGGAGATGTCGAAACCAAGCATGGCTATTCGGTTCATACGCCATTCGAAGATTTCCCCGGATTATATGAGGACGATAATCGCATATGGAATAGGGATTGGTTTTGGGTGCGTCAAGGACCAATGGATCAGAAAGAATGGGATTGGAAAACATCTGATCCTCGCTGGGAAATGACCAGAATGACAATTCTAATTCAAGATAGAGGTCATTGTAGCTTAGCCATTGTTGAACCAATTACCGATTATACCATTGAGACAGACTTCCCAGAATGTCATAATGTAATGGCAGGAGATGATTGGAATCCTGATTGGAAATGGATGCGGATTAGTTTGCCAGAAAGAAAAGGCGTGAATGTACCCAATGAATGATAAAACAAAGTCAATTCTGGATCAAATAATTGGTCAATCAAAACACTTATCTTGGATGAAAAACGGATTGTGTTATTTGACGGTTCACGGTAGTCACGCCTATAATACCAATGTAGAAACCAGCGACTGGGACTACAAAGGCGTATGTGTTCCAACGTTGCCATATTACATAGGCTCTCAGCATCGCTTCGAACAGGCGGAATTAAAAGATCCAGATACCGTTATCTATGAGCTAAGAAAGTTCATTACACTGGCATCAAACGCTAATCCAAATACTTTGGAAATCCTTTTCACCGATCCGGAAGATCATTTATTCGTAAATGAAATCGGCAAAACACTTCTTGACCACAAAGAGAGGTTCCTTTCTAAACGAATAAGGTTTTCTATGGGCGGTTATGCGCATAATCAATTAAAGCGAATACAATTACATAGGGGTTATTTGCTTAATAAGGTTCTTGTTCCGCCTTCTCGAAAAGAAATGGGACTTCCAGAACAAACCTTAATTCCACAAGATCAAATGATGGCTGTCGAGGCAGATATTGAGAAAGAGCTAAATCGTTATAACTTCGATTTTATGGAAGGTTTGGATGATGCGACAAAGATTGCCATCAAAGAGATTATGTCTCAAATGTTGGTTGAGTTGAAAATTACTGCAGAAGATAAATGGATGGCTTCTGCCCGTAAAGTAGGATTGAGCGACAATTTCATTGAGATTATGCAGAAAGAGCGTGCATACAAAAATCTCAAATCTCAATATGACAAATATCAAGAATGGAAAAAGAACAGAAACCCAGTTCGTGCGGCGATGGAAGAAAAGTTTGGATTTGATGGCAAGCACGGACTTCATCTAATTCGTCTCTTGCGTATGTGTAAGGAGATATTGGAAACTGGCAAGGTAATCGTTAAGAGACCAGATAAAGAAGAGCTTATCGCTATCCGCAATGGATTTTGGTCATATGATGAACTAATCGAACAAGCTGACAAGCTTAATGCGGAGATAGACGTTTTATACAAGAGTTGCTCCGTTTTACCGCATACGCCAGATTTCAATTTCTTGGATAAGCTTTGCGTCGGACTTATTCAGAAGTGCATAATGTGATATAGTAGTATGATTCATGCTGTGTATTTGAGACTAAATCCTAGTAATCTTTACCATCTAATATCCGCAAGCAGCTCTGCCACGACCGCAATTCACGACAAAGAAACCTCTCTCCAAGGAGCCTTGGCTCTTGGCAATCAGAAAGCGATGGCTAAAATAAAAACTTTTCCAAGCATTTGGTTTATGCCCACTTCACTCAGGGACATAACAGAGGAGCTTAAATTACTTTATAATTGAGATTGTCATTTTTCCTTGATATAGAGAATATTGAGGAAAGAATGTCTAATTCAATGAATCTGGCAGAAATAAATCAGGAACAAGCGTTAAATTTGGTACGCTTCTTTATTCGAAGCAATCAGAACATCTTCTTGTTCGGAAAATCTGGCATAGGGAAAAGTCATATTGGATTTCAAGCAATTAAAGATTGTGGGTTAAAAACTGCCTATGTCAATTTAAGTGTAATTGAAAGACCTGACCTTATAGGATATCCAGATCTTAATTCTCCAGGAGATGTTATCCGCTATAAATCTCCTAACTTTCTCCCATTCTTAGAAGAGGGAAAGAAGCCAGATACGGTTATTGTATTTGATGAGGTGGATAAGGCTGAACGAGAAACGACATCTCCTCTTTTAGAAATCCTTCAATTCAAGACAATTAATGGGCGACCTTTAAATGTGGTCGGATGTATTTTGACGGGCAATCTTCTCAATGAGGGGGCTTTTGCCAATCAAATTAGTACTGCTATTTTGGATCGTGGTGCCAAATATTGTCTCCAATTCTCATTTGAGAAATGGCTAAATTGGGCAAAGCTAAACGGCATTCACGATTTGGTTCTTGGATTTTTATCTACCAATCCTCAATTGACTTGTGGAGATGTAGAGACAACCTTTTATGCTTCTCCGAGCCCACGCGGATGGCATTATGTCTCAGATGCACTTTATAAAGCAAAACAATTGAAGATTGCAGATATTGAGACAATTACCCATATTGTTTCCGGCTTCGTAGGATATGAGGCTGCAATTAAGTTCAAGATATGGTTCGAGCATTTCAGGAAGTTTGAACCATTTATTCATAGCATTATTGAAACCGGTAATTGTATTCTCGATCTTTCAACATTAACACCGACCGAGAAAATTGTATTCACGATTTCCAGTTGCGCAATTTCGAAACAAAAGTTCGTTCAAGAAACAAAGAACAAGCCCAAATATCAATATGTCGAAAACCTATGTCGCTTTCTTAGCAAAAGCGATATTGATTTGGAAACGCAAGCGTTAGGATTATCGAATAGCTTCCCGCTGGAATTTGTGGCGGATAAACGATACAGGCTTTATAACTGCGCTGACTTTTTCAATTTGACTTCAAAATTGAACATCAAATGAAACTATAAATAAAAATGGGGAATAATATGACGACAATGACCAATGACAATAACATTTGCTTAATATGCCAATTTCGTTTTGATGATGATATTCAAAGTGATATTGAGGGATTTTTAGACGGATGCGTAATTTATTGCAATGGTGAAGGATATTATGCGCACGAAAATTGTTTTGATGATATGAGTCCTGGTCAATTGAAAAAGTTAAACGATGAGTTTGGAAAGAGGCTCCACGAAAACAAGCAAGAGAAAAGGCGGATAGATTGAGCGATTGGAAATGTCAAGTGGTCAAAATAGATAAGATAGTCAAGCATCCCAATGCTGATAATTTATCTATTGCTACTATTTCCGGCGATTATCCAGTAGTAATTAAAACGGATCAGTATGTCGAAGGGCAATTGGTTGGTTATTTAGCAATAGATACTATTGTCCCAGACATTGAGGACTATTATTTTCTTTGTCCAAAAGCATATGAACAATATGAAGAAAAGGGTGAAATAAAACAACGTCAATTAGGACCGAAATTTTTAGTTGGTTTCGTTCCTGAACGTTCAAGAATAATTCGCGCCAAAAAATTACGTGGAGTTTATAGTCAAGGAATGTTAGTGGATTGCCCATTTGGTTTTAAAGAAGGTGATGATTTAGTAGAGAGGTTTGGTCTTAAAAAATGGGAAGAGGAAGAAGAAGATAATTTACCTATAATTAAATCTCGTGGCGCTAACGCCGCTCCACCACCAAAAGGGTGGGGCATTCCTTATTATGATTTGGAAAATGTGCGGCGTTATTCTAATTGTCTTATCGGTGAAAAAGACGTCATTTTGACTGAAAAAATACACGGATCAAATGCAGCCTATTGTTTTGATGGCGAAAATCTTGTAGTCAAGAGTCGCAATTTCTACAAGAAATCGGATCCTGATGATATGTGGCAAGATGCGGCTTTAAGAAATGATATTGCCAATAAGCTTTCCAAATATCCAATGATGGTTTTCTTCGCAGAACTTTGCGGCCAGGTTAAAGGATTTCGTTATAGCAGCGAGGTTATAGATGGTAAATTGATGACCCAATTGCTTTTCTTTGATATCTACGATTTGCACACGAAACGTTTCGTTGATTATGATTGTTTTAAGGAGATAATTGATGATATTGGATTACGAACTACACCAATTATCTATCGTGGGCCGTGGCTAGATAATGATACGATGTATGAGATGGCAGAAAGAAAAACTTCTTTGGGAGGAAAACACATGGCAGAAGGCTGGGTTCTTTCTCTCGGTAAAGAACGATATGAGGAAAAATTGTCAGGGCGTCTTAAGCTTAAATATGTGTCCAAACAATACAATCTGCAGAAATAATGATATAGATTGATTAAAGGCCAAATATGTTTATACGAATTTGCTCATTATGTTTTCGAGAAATCATTTATTCTTCAAATAAGAACATGTTAAATGCTGAAAAGAACAAATCAAATTGTAAAAGCTGTTCAGCATTTAAAATGCGGGCGCAGATCATAGCTGGACCAAAGACGTATCCGAAATGCACGACTATTGCGGTAATGGATGTATTTTTTACGGATGTACTACATATCTAACCACCGCCGCAGGAATGATAAAGCTTAGCAAGAAAGACATCAAATGAAAAAGGAAGCTAAAGATTGGATAATCAATTTTGACGGAATGGTCAAGAATAGATTGGGTCCATATCGAGTCATTGCGATCCAAAATAACTCTGGCAAATATTGGACAGATAGTGGTGTTTGGTTAGATAATAAAGCCGCGGCTCGCGATTATGTTGATAATTTTGGACCGCCATTTGGAACCGAATATAAAACATACCTAACTACTGCGGCAGGCGATATAGAGCTGCATAAAGCAGATTGTAAAAACTAATGAAGACGCCACAAGATTTGCTTCCAAGATTTCATATGTTGGTCAAAAATCGCCTTGGTCCCTATAAAATCATTGTCAGTGACCCGGTCAATAGCTATGGCTATGTCAAATTGAATGGTGGATGGACGTTTAATAAAAATGAAGCCCATGATTATACCGATATGGGAAAGCAGATATATGAGGGATATAAGACATATCTAACCACGGCTGCTGGCGAGATAGAGCTTTTGAAGAAGGATTTTATACCCAAGCCTTATTATTAGGAGATAAGAAATGAAACGACCCATTGAGCCAGAAAAGCCTTGGTCCC
>ODAK010004118.1_pt1 | contig 14949 bp, 15 predicted proteins | sample 1539591 | NCBI WGS metagenome assembly ODAK01 (sample SAMEA3539303, study PRJEB22396) | soil metagenome | biome: tundra; feature: field; material: soil | place: USA | collected 2010-05 | depth 0.15 m | reverse complement strand
GCCGCCGGGCCGCCCCGCATCGCCGCCACGTCGGCTGCTTTGCGCTCTTCCTTTTGCAGCCACCGGCGCTGTTCTTTTGCGTAGGCTTCAACGACCGCCGAGGCCACCTTGGGGTCCTGTCGGGTGAGCTCGGCCTGGTAGCGCTTCTGATTGCTCGCGGTGTGACCCATCGCGATCCACGCGCTTTGCCGGTCACGTTCGTCGTCGATCGCCTTGAGCGCGGCGAGCTCACCCCTGAGCCATGTGCGCGCCTTCGCCGTGCTCATCGCATCTCGCGGGATGGCGAGGGTGTCGTCGTTCGAGCGTTCGATTTGCCGCAGGGCTTCGGCGCTGCGCGACTGAACCTGTTGCGGTTCTTGCGGGCGGGCGAGACGCGATACCGCCTCAGCGGTGGCCGGGTCCACTCGAGTCAGCGCCTCCTTGTAATCGCCGTCCCGGTCAGCGGCTCTCGCCATGGCGGCGATCGCCTTGTCACGCTCGGCTTCGTTGTCGATGTGGTGCAGCCCGTCGACATCGGCGCGTGCCCGCTCCTGAGCCGTCCCTTGGGTTCTCGGCGCATCACTTGCGTTTCTTGTCTCGATGTCGCGCCGATCCTGCACGTCCGCGCCGGTCGCATGCGCCGCGCCCACCACGCCGTCCCTGGCGGTTAGTTTCTCGCCAGATGCCGGGTTGTCATCACGATCGCCACCACGATCAAAATCGGCTTCGCTCATCAAAGTCTCCCCACCACGTTGCTGCTACCCTCGCTGAGGGCGCGCGTGTTGACACCCAGGGTCTCGATCTCGATGCGCCGATTGAAGGCCCTGCCCTGCGGCGTCGCATTGCTGGCGAGGCGATCGCCGGCGGCGAGGAAGCTGACGTGAATCTTCCGGGCGGGGATGCCGTTGTCGATGAGGAAGGCTCGCGCACACAGCGCCCGCCGCTGGGCAATGGAGCGATCGCCTGCGTTGTCGGCGCGGGCGTCCGTTCTGCCACGAACGTCGATCCGTGCTGACTCGCGTGCGCGGTTCAGCAGCTCGCCTTGGAATGCCGCAGAGGGACTGAATTCGGCCTTCCCAAAAGGCTGCATCACACGGAACACGACTGCGCCGTCACGCACCTCGGACGACTCCGTACTCATCGCAGCCGTCGGTTGCTTCGGCCGCTCTTCGCTACGGATCGACTCGGCGGCCGACGGTGCGGGTGGCAACGCTCGGGCAGGAGCTGCTTCGCTGCTCGATGCGATCGTGCTGAGCTGGATGACGTAGGTCTTCAGCTTCAGGATCTCTCCTTGCAGATACGCGACCTGACGCGTGAGTGCGCTGCGCTCGGCTGATGCCGCCTGCTCCTCACCCGTGCGCGCTCGGTATTCGGCGATGCGCGCCTCGGAGTTGACAGGCCTGCGTGCGGAGCCATCAGGTACCAGGACCTTCGGCGGCGAGGAGCAGCCGAAGGTCGCAACCAGGGCGGCAATAGCGAGGGAGAGCAACGTCAGCTTCATGTTGGCTCCAATTGGTGAGGCGCGGAGTAGGCGTCGAGAACAGAGAGGTCGATGATTGGCTTTCGGCGGGGGGTCGGCGATTGATGCGCAGGCTCGACCACATTTGGCTGGTCCACACCTGGTGGCGCAGCGCCTTCGGCTTTATCCGCGACAGGTGCCTTTTCCCATTCAAGATTCGAAAAGTACTGATTGACGATCGCGTCGCTCTCTTTCTGCTCAGGCTTTGCGGGGTCGGCAAAGGGCGGCAGATCACGACCGGAGACGGCCAAGCGACCCGCCTCAACTGCCTCGCCAGGCGCCATCGGTCTAACCCGCATCTCCATGCGCGCCTTGTGCAAATCGACATCGACCTTGGGCACCCGCACCGACAGCTCCCCCAGCATGAAGGCGGCGTCTTCGAGTTGCGCCTGCGTCGGCATCGCCTTGCCGAGCGCCTTCAGCGTCGGGCTCAGGGCCTTCAGACGGTCGACGAACGAGTCGTCTGCGAAATACCGTGCCTTCTCGCAGAGGATCGGCTTCGTGTTCTCGACGATGATGATTTGGCGGTCCTGGCCCAGCTCCTTGAGCTCCTGGGGAAGCATCAGGGCACGGCGCTGATCGGAGACGTTCTCGCTGTTCGAGCCCGCCGAGTTGCCGCCCCAGGCGCGGGGGCGGCTCTCGCCCGTCGACACCGCCTTCTCGGTGAAGTAGCCGAGCATCTCCGAATACTCGTTGGCGTCCTTTTGCTCGCGCGGCGGATAGAGGATCTGCAGGGCGTGGTTGGTGACGAAGGTCCGGGTGTCCTTTTCGCCGTAGACCGATTCCAGCTGCGAGATGCTCTGGATGATCGGCAGCAGCCGGAGGTTGTAGCCAGCGATGAAGGCCACCGACTTGGCGACGATGGCGACCTTGCCGATCGCCGTGAACTCATCGAGGATCAGTAGACACTGGTGCTTGAGCTCCGGGTTGTCGGCGGGAAGCTGCTTGGTGTTGAGATTGATGAGCTGCGAGAAGAAGAGGTTCACCAGCAGCGAAGCGTCCGAGAGCCGGTTCGGCTGGATGCCGATGTAGATCGACATGCGCTTCTTGCGCACGGCCGTGACATCGAAGTCGGATGTGCTGGTCGCGGCGTCGACAACCGGGTTCGCAAAGATCGTCAGCGGCGCGTTGAAGGTGGCCAGGATGCTGGCCATCGTGTTGTCGGAGGTCGCGCAGAATCGGTTGAGCGCATCGAGACACTCCTCGCTCAGGGCGTTCTTGCCGTTGACGCGGCCGATCATCAGGTCCTGGAGGTAATCCTTGATCGGCTTACCCTTGCCGGAGGATTGGCGCAGCAGCTCCCCCAGGGTGCAAGGCAATCCCGGCGTGTCGAGCAGGTAGAGCGTCAGGCCGAGGAAGAGGTTGCGCGCTGAGTCGTTCCAGAGCGCGTCCTTCGTGTCGGCGCTGGGATAGAGCGCCTGGCCGACCGCGAGCGCGTCACCGACCCGAAAGTTCCTGTCGCGGCTGATGCCGTCGAGCGGGTTCCATCGGTGCGTTCGCCCATCCTCGGCGAACGGGTTGAAGAGGTACACCTCCTGCCCATGGTGCGAGCGAAACTTCGAGGTGTACTTGAAGTTCTCCAGCTTGATATCGAGGACGACGACCGAGCCGGCGTAGTTCAGCAGGTTGGGCAGCACGACCGCCACGCCCTTGCCGGAGCGAGTGGGCGCGGCAAGCAGCACAAACTGCTGGCCGCTGTAGATGAGGTAGCGGCCCTGGTATTTGCCGACGACGATGCCCTGATCGGCGAAGAGCTTTGCCTTTCGGACCTCGGCCGAGGTCGCGAAGCGAGCGTCGCCGTGAAGCGATCGCCCCCCTGCCCGCGTCGCCGCGAAGATGAGGAGCGGTACGCCATACGTCAGAAAGATTGCGACGCCAGCGGCAAGCTGCAAGTGCTTGCGCTGGACCGGGTCGCTGCCGTACCAGTGCCAGTACGACGCCCAGGTATCGAGGCCGACATCGGTCGGCGCTGTCTTGTTGATCAAAAAGTACGCCGCCCCGGCTGCGTACTCGACTGCAAAAAAGCCGGCAACGACGTAGACCAGCAACGCCAGCGCGACTGCGAGCTTTACTGACTTGCTCATGACCTCAGGCGTGGTGCAAGGTGGCGTCGCCAAAGCGGGCGACGAGCTTGGAGACGGGATCGAAATGCACTTCCGCGACGTAGCGGTCCTTGCGCACCGCAATGCCCTCCACATAGGCCGGGCGCGCGACCACGTGGACCATGATGTCGATCGTCAGAGCGACGAGGCGCTTGAGCGCCGTGGCGTCATAGATGGCGGCCTGCTCATGCTCCTTGCACATGAAGACGTAGCGCTCGGCAGCGAGCGCACAGGACTCGGCATGGAAAGACGTGATCGAGCCGCTGTGCCCGGTCGTCAGCAGCTTGAGGAAGTCGAACGCCTCGCCGCCGCGCAGCTCGGCCAGGAGGACGCGGTCGGGCTTCATCCGCATGTTGCTGGCGATGAGGTCGGCGGGGCTTACCTTGGCGATGCCCTGGCCGCCCTTGGAATACAAGAGGTGGACCCGGTTGGCGTGGTTGGGCAGGAACAGCTCGCGGACGTCTTCGATCGTGATGAGGCGTTCGTTCTTCGGGATCGCCTGGCAGACTGTCTTCATCAGCGTCGTCTTGCCCGAGCCGGTGTCGCCGACGACGGCGATGTTCTTCTTGGCCAGCACGGCGTGGCGGAGGAATTGCGCGAGCTGGTTGCTCTCCAGGAGCTGCACGAGCGTCCGCTCGTCGGTGCCGAGATCGGCCAGCCGCCCGTCGAGCTGGCGCGGACGCGCCCAGACATAACGCGAGAACGCCCCTTCCCGCTCGTACTCAGCGAAGGAGCGGATCGATTGCGAGGGCTTGCGGATGGAGATCGAGATGCTCTCGGTCTCGACCGCGGGCGGCAGAACGATCTGGATCCGTTCACCGTCGGGAAGCATTGCCGAGAGGATCGGCTTGTTCGGGCCGATCTCCTGATCGGTGTAGGTCGCTACGGCGTTGGCGAGCGACAGGCAACGCTGAAGCGAGAGCTCGGGTGCGTCGAACAGGCGCCAATCGGGGCCCGTCTCGACGAACACCTGGCCGGGCCGGTTGATGACGACCTCGGTGGCGCCTTCTTCGGCCAGGAAGCGTGCCAGTGGCCGCATGAGCTCGCGGACCACCGTGTCACGCGCGAGGACGCTACCGGGCTCGAAGCGCATAGACCGTCCCGAAGTCCAGGTCGCGGGCAACGAAGATCGTCGCCCGGTCACCCTGGTTCTTGTAGATCGTCGGCTTGATGTTGATGGTGCTGTCGAGTACCTTCTCGGCCAGACGATTGCCCGTTTGCGAGCTGTTCTGAAAGACGGCCGTTCCTTGCGCGCCGCCGCCGCCCGTCGCCTCTGCCGTCTTGTAGGCAATGGCGTCCTGGACCAGCGACAACATGAAGGCGGCGCCGATGCGCTCCCACCAGTGGTTGTCGACGTAGCCCTCGAGGCCGGAGGTCCCGAGCGCATCGGCCGCTGGCGAATTGAGGTTGATGACCACTCCCGAGGGGGTCTTGACGCGCGTCCAGAGGACGAAGAGTCGGCGCTGGCCTTGCGTGACCATGGCGCCGTACTCGCCTACGGCCTCGGAGCCGCGCTCGAGCAGCACAACTCGGCCGTTGTCGCTATAGACGTTGGAGGTCAACACGCACGTCGCCATGCCCGCCAGGTCGCTCACGACGCGGGTGGAGAGCGAGCAATCGACCGTGCGACCCTTGGGAAGCAGGAGGCTTCGATCACCCAACATCGCCGCTTGGACCATCGGTGTCTGCGACGGCGTCAGCAGTGAGCCGATCGAACCCGCGGGGCTGGCGCCGCCGCCCGCGGCTGTCTGGGCAGTGGGCGCCGGCGTCATCGTCGGTACTGCGCCCGCCACTGCCCCACCTCCCTGCCCCCGCGCCAACAGGTCTTGCATGATCTGCAAGGTCTGCAAGGGGTTGGTCAGCGGCCCTGTCGGCTGCTGAGCCGGCGCGCCAGCGACGCCGTTGCTGGCGACCATCACATCGCCGGCGAAACGGCTTGGCGGGGGCGTGCCCTGACCCATTCCATTGGCCGAATTCGAGCGAACGCCGATGGCCGGCGGCGCGACCGCAGATTCACCCGCACGAGCGTCGATCGCCGGAACCAGCATCCTGCCGTCGCGACAAACGCGGATCGCGCCGCCGCCGGGCGCGGGCATCGTGCCTCCGTCGGGGCCGATCAAAAGCGCGCTGAGAGAGCCGTCGGCACATCTCCCGACCGCTTGGCCGGCACCCGTTGCGACAGAGGTCGAAGGAGCCGCGGCCGATGGCAGCAGCGGCGGCGCATCGGTATCGAAGGTCCTGCGCGGGCCCACCTGTGCGGGCTTGTTCTCGTTCTTGCTCGCAACCTCTGCTTGTGCGTCGCCGGCCTTCTTGGCCGCTCTCCACTTGTTCAACCCGACGAGTGCGCCAATCATGACGAGCGCGAAGACGAGCACCACAAATCCGACCTTCGCCCCCAGGTTGCTCGACGTGCCGCCGCGGGTATTGACGGAAACGATCTCCGGTGGATCGGCTTGTAGCGCCGTGTTCGGGCCGCTACCGCCTTGGGTGGATTGCATGGCCGCCATCCCTTAACGAGGGTCGCGGCTGACGCCATCGACCGTGACACCGGCGACGGGCGCTACGCCATCGACGTCGAACGAGTCGTCCCAGACTCCGACCACGGCCTCGCCCAGGCGCAGCACGAAGCGCCGTCCCATTCGCTGCACAACCGCAATGTCGCCCTCCATGTGGAAGTTGATGCGCTGCTCCTCGCCGTTCGGCGAGATGTAGAAGATCGACGGCACTTCCCGATTGGCCGGGAACTTGAAGTAGGTGAACCGGCCGTCGTCGAAGACCAGCGTCGGCGCGATCTCGTCGCCGCCCGAGAGCACCTGCATCGAGTAGTCCCAGTTGCGAGGCGATGGCTTGGCCGCTGCCAAGCGCTCCGCAACGATCGCCTTCTCCTCGGCGATCGGCGGAGCAGCCGACATGGCACCAAGACCCAGCAGGCCGGGTGGCAACGTCGGTGTCCGCATCGGATAGCGGAAGATCACCCGATACATCGGTTCGGCACGCAGGGCGTGCCTGCTGTCCCGGTCGGCGACCGGGTCCTTCAAGACCTTGAACTCGAAGCTGTAGTCGCGCTTGTCGGTCTTGACTTCGAGGTTGTTGCTGGTGGCGTGGTCCTTCGGCTTGACCCAGATCTGGTTGGTGCCGATGTCGGCGCGAACGCACCACTCCAGCTCGGCCTTGGCGCAGTCGGCCGAGAAGCCCGTTGCGGCGACGGCGATGTGTTCGTCGTCGCCCAGGACCAGCCGCGTGACGGAGCCTCGTTGCACCGTCACGGCCGTGACCTGGTCGGGCTTGTAGGTAACGAAGCGCACGCGCGGGTCGCTCGCCCCGGGCTCGGGCACTTCGGCTGCTGCCGCGGCCAGGGCGACGCCGAGTGCAACTGAGGCGGCGAGGCGCCTCATGGCGCAGCTCCTGGCGCCTTCGCCGCGGTGGCCGTGGCCATCTCGGCGTCAACCCGGTAGCTCAGCACCCGATAGCCGAGCGGGTTTTGGATCAGATCCTTCTCCCGACCCGTCATCGAAGGCTTGTATTCGAAGGCGATCGTCGCGACGAAGTACTGCGGGGGGTCTGAGACGTCGGACTCGGTCCGTTTCGAGGTCTTCTCGAAGCGGACCACGGCCTTGGCACCGGAATCGTCCGAGGCGAGCGTGACGCTCAGAACGCGGACCCGCATCTCGATGCCTGCGCCCAGCCGCTTGTCGCGCGCATTGGAGCCCTCGTAGACCTTCGCGAACTCGCGCCCCACGGGGTCGCTGCTGAGCGCCAGGACGGTGTCATAGTCGGACTGCAGGAGCTTCCAGCTGTACGACTCGCGGGCGATGACGTATCTCTGCGCCCAGTGCTTGTCGAGCAGCTCCTGGTAGCCCGTTGGCGTCCGATCGTCGACCGCGCTGACGATCTCGACGTTGCCGCTGGCGCGATCGAGCGCGAAGACATATGGCACCACGCGCTTCAACGGTGCCATCGACGCCATGCCGATGACGGCGGCGACGGCCACAATGCCGAACCCGCCGGCGGCAAGCCATGCGCGTCGCTCCGACTTCTCGTATCGGAGAAGGCGGTCCGCCTCCCAGTCCCGACCCTTTGCATAGAAGTCGGCTTCTTCACTGGAAGTGACTGCACCTGTGCGTGTCATGACGCTCTCCCCTGCTCGCTGATTCCAGAGGCCGGCTCAGTGAGGCGTATAGACAAAGGTGTCCAGCGTGCTCGCCGGGTTGTTCAACATCTTCAGCTCGCGTTCGCGGTATTGCTGCTGCAGCAGCCGGTCCTGAGAATCGGCCAGGGCACGCATCAGGGCAAGCCGGTTGGCGTCGTTGTTGACCTGCGTGGTCTCGGCGGCGATCCGCGCCTGCAGCTCGGCGATCGACTTCGGGTCGCTGGTCGTGTTGATGCTGCTTTGCAGCGACTGGATCTGTGTCGTGCGCTGCGACATCAGGTCCAGCGCCGACTGGTAATTCGCCTGGTTCTGGGCATTCGTCACCGAGGCCGCCTGGCACAGCTGCAGGTCGGCGCCCGAGCGCCCCTCACAGTTGTAGATGGCGGTCGCGCTGCGCAGCGCCTGGGCCGCGTTACTGAGGCCGCCAAAGCCGTTCGCATTGATGCTCGAGTAGCTCGACATCAGCTGCGTGCCACTCGGGACGGCTTGCCGAAGCGCGGGGTTGTTGAGGATGTCTCCGAGGTTGCGAGTACCGGTCAGCGCGTTGTATTGCTGCACCAGCTGCTGGTACTGCTGCAGCATCTGCTGATACTGCTGGGTCATCTGGCCATATTGCTGACCCCAGGCCACCACTTCCTGAATGGCCTGCGTCAGAGCGGCGACGTCGATGACAGGAATCCCGGCGTTCGCCGCCGGGCTGCAGAACACGGCGGCGCCAACGGCGAATGCGGCGATGTACTTCCTGAGAATGCTGTGAAGGATCATGGCTAGCTCCCCTGGGTTGATGCCAAACGAATCCGGTCCTGAACGTGTCCCTGGTAGGCATCGATCGTTCCTCCGGAACTCTCCACAGCCCGACCTGCGCGTGCCGCCTGCAGCTGACCGCCGGCATCGGCTTGTGCCGAACTGAACGCGAGACGACCAGTCAATGCACGGCCGATGTCGCGGCCGATCCCCTGGATCGCCACGCCGCCCGCCAGCGCGCTGGCCAGGCGCTCCAAATTGAGAAGGACAACGGCCATCGCGCAGGTCGCCATGAGCAACGACGCCACGTCGCGCAGGATGTTGACGTTGTCGACATTGCCGACCATCTGCAAGGCAAAGTCGCTCGCGAACTGGGTGAGCATTGCGATGCTTGCGGCGATGAGCACGTTCAAAAGAGCGAAGTTCAACGCCTGGCCGATCCAGCTCTCGGCAAAGCGCTGCGTCGCCGGAAACATCGCGCACAAGATGAACGCCGGGCCCACGGCCAGGACAAGGGCCAAGGCGATCTTCGCCAGCAGGTACATCCCGAAGGCGATGATGAAGAGCACGAACTGCGCGATGGCGACCAGAACCGCTGCGAAGATGAGGCTGAAGCTGGGGAGCCCGAAGGACGGCGTCGCCTGGTCCCACAGCGCGGCCTGGAGCGCGATGTAGGGCTGCTCGACGTTGTCGATGAGCGCGCCGAGCGTCGGCGCGCCACTCAGCGCTTGGGTCAGGCCATCCTGGATCCCCTGGACGAAGCCGATGACAGAGTTCTGGAACTCGCCCGCGCTGAGCGCAACGCCGGCCACGAAGGCAATCTTGAATGACCGCCACAAGAAGGTGTGGAGCGAGTCGTGCGCTTCGCCGCGCATGATGGCAAAGCCCATCAAGATGACGTAGACCGTCACCCCGGTCAAGGCAACCGGGGCGATCGCCGCTGAGACTGCGGCGCTCTTGGTCGTCACGTAGTTATTGAGCAGCGTGTCGACGCCGGTTTCCAATGAGGTAGCGATGCCCACGGCTACTTCCTGACCGGTGAGGCTGCCATCTCGGCAGCGGTCTTCGGCCTGAAGACAAAGGTGTCCAAGGTCGAAGGGGGTCGGGATGGTGCCGGCCTGGGCGCCGACATTTCGGCTGCACTCTTTGGCTTGAAGACGAAGGTGTCCAGCGTCGTCTTGGGCGTGGCCGCATCAGCGCGGGGTGCTGATGCGGCCATCTCCGCGGCGCTCTTCGGGGTGAACACAAAAGTGTCGAGCGTGGAACCTTTGCGGTTGATGACCTCCTTGTCCTTCTCGGTGCATGCCGAAAGGACGGCTAGCGCAGCAACCACGGACAGGAGCAATGTGCAAGTACGCATGGCTACCTCGAAGGAGATACAAGGGACCTGCGCGCGGCAATGCGGCGATGAAGCTCGGGCAGCCAGCGGAGAGGCTCGTCGCCGACCTCGGTTCGGATCTGATCCAGCAGCTCGACGTTGTCGGCCGTGCCGGAGAGGACGTTGAGGATCTCGGTCATGCCGCCGAGGTCGAACTTGACGATCGCCGAGCGATGTCCCTGCTTGACGAGGAACATGCGACTGCTCTCGCCGAGCGACTGGATGATTCGAAACTCCGACTCCGTGCACTTGAAGCCGAGCACGTAGTCGTCGTGGTCAGCACGCGGATTGGGCAGGTACATCTGCGTCACGCTCTGCTCGACCATGGTCTTGCCGATCCGATGCCGCAGCACATCCGAGGGCGACTGCGTCACGAAGACGCCGAGTCCCGACTGCTTACGAATCGTCTTTTGCTTGTTGAGCGCGAAGTCGCTGAAGGTGTCGTCCATCAACGGCTTCCAGAACTCCTCCATGAAGAACATGAATGGCTGGCCGTCAATGAGGCGCTCGGTGATGTGCAGCAGGTACGCCATGATCGGCGTGCGCACCTCCGGGTCGTCGAGAAACTCGGTGTAGTCGTAGCCGAAGATGCGAGCGTCGGTCAGCTGCTGCAAATCCTTCGGGTTGTCGAAGCACCACCCGAGCGGTTGTTCACGCGTCCACTTCTTGAGTCGCTCGCGCAGGCTGTTGTCGCCCGTGCTACGCAGGCTCTGATACACGGCCGAGAGCGAGCGCACCTCGAAGCGGATGTTCTCGCTCATCACGCTGCGCACCGCGGCGCTGATCTCGTTCTCCTCGCGGGCAACGAGGGGCGCCAGGCCAGCCTCGGTGCCGGCAATGAGGCGCTTGACGAGGCGTTCGCAGAACTGGATGTTCGACTCCGTCGGGTCGAACTGAAACGGGTTGAAGCCGGTGGGCTGGCCACGCTTGAGGGCGACGTACTTTCCGCCCATCGCGCGGATGCCGATCTCGGCGCCACGGTCCTTGTCGAAGAAGACGCAGCGCAGGCCGCTGTACTTCATGGCGAAGGCAAGCAGCGCCATCTCGAGCGCCGTCTTGCCGACGCCGGTCGAGCCGCAGATGAAAGTGTTGCCGGGATACTTCTCGTCGCTCGAGTCCTTGTCGTCCGGCGAGACGTGGAAGTTCAGGTAGAACGGCTGGCCGCTCGGCGTCTTCATCAGGGCGAGCGCCTCGCCCCAGGGGTTGCCGGCGCGCTTGCCGCGTGCGAAGTTGTGCAAGGGGCTGAGGCAGGCGAAGTTGCGGCTGCTGATAGACGCCTCACGCGGGCGCATCGTCCAGTTCCCCGGCAGCTGGGCGAACCAGGCGCACTCCGGGATGGCGTCGATGACGGCCATCTTGAATCCCGGCCCGTCTTGCAGCAGCGACCTGGCCTCCGACATGTTCTTGGCGACGTCGCCCAACGAGCGGCCGAAGACAGCGAGCGAGTAGTGGTACTCGCCCATCTCGATGCTGCCGGTCTGGACGTCCTCCATCGCCTCGTCCATCTCGGCGATCTCGCGCGTGCCGGTGTCTTCGGCGGCAGTGAGCTGACCCTTCTGTCGCTCCAGGTCGCTGATGGCGTCGCGCCGGTTCTTGATCGAGAAGCTCTGCGTCTCGATGTACTCGTAGTCGCCATACAGGATGGCGTTGTTCATTCCTGGCTCCGAGAACTTCGGGTAGTCCTGGAAGTCGAGAAAGCCCACATACTTGCGCTCGCTCGGATGCCAGATCTCCAGCATTCCGTTCTTGTCGCCGAAGTGCAGGCGCGACGTCGGCAGGTACTCTGCGAGGTCGGCACGGCGCAGCGGCACGTCCTCCCAAACGCCGTTGACCAGGAAGCCGAAGAGGCCGAGCATCTCGGAGCACACGACCCCGTTCTTCTCGAATGTGGACAACCTTTCGGGTCCATAGCGACTCAGGCTCGCCTCGAGTTGCTTGGCCAGGTCGTCGACGGTGTCCAGGTCCTCGGCGTCCTTGGCCTTGATGTCGTCCAGTGAGCGAACGACGAGTCGCTTGAAGAGGTTGCCGACCCGAGTCGGACTCGGGCGAAAGATCAAGGTCAGGTAGAGCTCGGTCGCCATCTGCCGATGCGTGTCGAAGCTGGCGTTGTAGCGATCGTCGAACTCGCGGCAGAAGGCGCTGTCATAGGTGCCCGACAAGCGTTCGCGCACCTGGCGACGCACCTTGTGCGACCACACGGCGTAGTGGCCGCCGCCGAGGGCACGCAGAAAGTTGTTGAGCCCCTCCTTGCGGATCGCGATCTCGTCATGGTCGGCCGTCTCGAAGGAGATCCCCTCGATGCGCCAGGTCGCGATGTAGTCGCCGTTTCGCTTGAGCTTGATCACATCCGGTCGAACGTGAACGCCCAGCGGGATGTAGTCGCTGGCGGCGACCTGAGCGGCCGCGGCGGCCTTCAGTTGCGCCGAGGCCCTCATGCCGAGCGCCTCTTGTAGCGAAGAGGCGCATAGGAAGCCGCACCCCAGAGGGCCCGGCCCGAACGCTGGCGCAGCCGCATCTGGGCCCTCATCAAGAGCTGGTGCAGTCGCTGGTCGTCTTTCTTGGTGACCTGGCGCATCGTCACGCAGACGGGGACGTAGACGATCACCAGGAACAGCGACATGTAGCCGCTCACAAGGTAAAACGTCCATACCGTCAGGATCAGGAACGTGCCCGTGACCAGGAGGAACGGCAGCATCGGCACCCCGGCGAACATCGCCGGACGGGTGCAGCCCTTGAAGATCGGATCGCGAAAAGACACGGCGCTCTGCTCTTCAGGTCAGGAGCCAGGCGGCGATGCCGGCGGCGCCGCCGACGATGATCCCGCCGATGACGATGTTGGAGATCTCCGACCACTTGGCGTGCTGAAACGCCATCTTGAAACCGGCCCAGATCAGCGCGATGGTGAAGGCGATGACGGAGACGCCGACCAGCGTCGTCTGAATGTTTGTCATGACCGTGTTGACGCGCGCGATTTGCGCGAACGCGGGCGACGCAGCGGCGGTCAAGGCCGCTGCGACGGACTGAAGCGTCCGCCGACGTACCCACGGGATCGCCGATGCTTGCGAGGGGGTGGCTGAATGGTTCATGGGTCTCGTATCTCCGTCTTGAATGACACTGGGTTGGAAAAGCCTCGGTTGAACCGCTTCGCCCGAGCGTGAAGGGGATGTTTGGTCCTAGAACAGGAGCGCGGTGCGCGGCTGCGGTGTCTCTGTAGCTGGGCTCGAAACCGGCACGTCTTCGCCGCCGGCGTTTGAGCGGCGTTTGCTCTTCGCGCCAGCGTCTCGAATGACGGGGATCGAAGTCGCCTTCGCGGCGGCGGCACTTCCAACCACCTTCGCGACATAGCCTTCCCGAAAGCCAGCGGCGAAGTTGCCGCTGTAGTAGCAGCTGAATGACGCCCTGAGCGCCGCTTGCTCGTCGGCGACCAAGCGGCGTGCTCGCGCATAGCACTCGGTGAGGATCGCAGCGCCTGCCCGAAGGTTGGCGCAAGCGTCGAACGCCGATTCGTAGTCGAGGCCGAAGCGGGTCAGGTTGTAGCGGTTCACCTGCCCTACCCCGAGCGAGAAGTTGAACCCCTGCGCCTCGAGCGAGCGGGCGGTCGCAACCGCCTCCGCCCGTTCGACCGGCTGCCGCACCAAGTGCCCGCCGACAACACCAATGGCGAAGGGGTTGTAGCCCGATTCGACGCGCGCGATGGCCGCCATCGTTTGCGGATGAACGCCGGGGGCGCACTCCTGCGCAAGAGCGAGAAAGTCGAACATCGCTTGGTCGATGAGGCAGCTCAGAACGGGACGTCGTCGTCGCTCGGGAGCGCCGCTGTGTGGTGCGAATCACCGGCCGGCGGCGCATGCCTCGTCTCCTCGGGCTTGCTTCCGAGCATCTGCAGGTCGGAGGCGACAATCTCCGTCGAGTACTGGTCCCGTCCGTCTTTGTCCTGCCACTTGCGGGTCCGAAGTCTTCCGCCCACGAAGATCGACCTACCCTTCTTCAGGTGCTCGCCGACGATCTCGGCCAATCGCCCGAAGAAGACGACACGATGCCACTCTGCTTCCTCTACGCGCTCGCCGGATTGCTTGTCGTTCCAGCCGTTGGTGGTTGCCAGGTTGACGTTGCATACGGCCGTGCCGTTGGGCGTATATCGGACTTCGGGATCGCGGCCGAGGTTGCCAATGAGTTGCACGTTGTTAAGTGAAGCCACGGGGGTCTCCTTACCGTTGGGGTGGGGTTGAAAAGGCGCGTGCCTGCACGTACCCGTCGTGAAATCCGCGTGCGGCTGAGCGTTAGCCTGGTGGGGTTCGCGCCGCTCGTTCCGCGGGCTTCCCACGAGCTGCACTAGAGCAAGCCGCAAAGGTGAGAGGCCTCCAGCAGCCTTTGAGATCCTCGGCACTCCTGAAGCGACCGATGCGGCCACGTCGGGTATGGGGACCCACAAGATCGTGCTTTGCAGGCGAATCGCCGAAACCGTTTCGTGCGCGAGCTCGCGGCGCGTTCGTGCTCGGTCACTCATACCGGGTCCCGCGCAAACACCACGACGCGGCTGCCGAACGCGGCTAAGACGCGAGACTTACGAAGCTCGTCTTGCAACTCACGCAGCAGCTCGGCGCTCGGCTCGTCAAGGTGCGCGAGTCTCAGGGCCTCGCTCCAATCCATCATGACGGCGCCGGTGCTTGGCAGGCTGTTAACGACGGCCGCTACTGCTCGAGCCAGAGGCAACGTTGAAGTCGCATCGATCGCGTCGCCCTTGAGCACGCGTGCTCGCAGTTCTCGGCGCTGAGCAGTGACCTCCAAGAGGCGCTGCTTTGATCGCCGCATCTCCTCGGCCATGGTTGCGCGCGCCGCGCTCGAGGGATCCTGCGTTGCCATGGCCTGGCTCTTCACGACAAAGTCCCCTCACCCGGCGATTGGGTCGAGCTCTGCGTTTCCGCAAAGCCGCTCTCGAGCGGAACCGTCGAGACGTCCCTATCCGACTTGCGTTGCTTCATCACGACCGCCGACGGATACCACCGCATCGGCTCGCCGGTCCGGGCCGCTTGAACCGTCGCGTCGTCCCTGGCGATTTGCCGGGCCAACTTGAGCC
>ODAK010004117.1_pt1 | contig 14950 bp, 13 predicted proteins | sample 1539591 | NCBI WGS metagenome assembly ODAK01 (sample SAMEA3539303, study PRJEB22396) | soil metagenome | biome: tundra; feature: field; material: soil | place: USA | collected 2010-05 | depth 0.15 m | reverse complement strand
GGGGTGCCGCATGAGCGGCACGGCAGGAATCCCCGCGCCTTCAGGCCGGGGAGGACGTCAATAGCTACTGGTGATACCAACGGCAGCACCTACCTGTGGAAGGTCGGCTGAACGGCGACCGCAGGCAGTGGCCAACGGGTATCAGGTCGGCAGCTGTCCGCCGCTCACCAGGGCGGCGGTCCCGCTGACGTTGCCGTCCCGCGTCATCGTTCCCAGCGCACCGGCCTGGCCGAGCACGTACCTGTTGAAAAACGCCAGGGTTACCCGGGCGGCAAGCTGCTCCACCGGGTTCGTGCCTATATACGGGCTCGTGTGGTCCGCGCCGAACAGGTCGAGGTAGTACCTGGCGGCGCTTCCGTCCGCGCGGTACAACTGCAGGCTGGTCCAGGGCGGGTTGATCGTATCGGCGCTGCCCTGCACGAACATCATCGGCGGTGCCCTGTGCCGGAAGTACTGCCCGGGCATCGGGGGCCACTCCGCTCCCGACAGCACGGCCACGGCTTGCAGCCGGTGGTCCGTGCAGCAGGCGTTGGCGGCCAGGGCGGCGACCGTGTCGCCGCCGTCAGACTGGCCGGCCGCGGCGATCTCATGACCGTTCAGCAGGCCCGAGAACACACCATGGGCCTGCGCGCTCAGCGCGAGGAGCCTGCTGAGGGCGTAGGACATATCCGCTGGCTGGTTCACGAGGTCTGGCTCGTAGGCGGCGGCGCCGACATGGCAGTCGGTCCGAGGGAAGTTCACGGCCGCGACGACGTAGCCAGCACTGGCCCAGACCCGTAGCAAGTCCGAATACCGGGCGCCGCACTGCATGAACCCGGGAGCGAACACGATCAGGGGGAACGGGCCAGTGGCAGGTTCGCCCGACCGCTGAGCGAGCGGATACCAGATCCCGGTCAGCAGCGTGCGCGGGCCGAGGTACGGATCCGTCCGGCCAGCGTGTCCGGGCTCGACGAAGATGACCTGCCGCTGGCCGACCAGGTAATGGCCGGGGGCACCGATGACCGCCGCCGGGCTGGGCGGAGGGGTCACAGCCTGGCCGGTGGCTTCGTGCTTCGCGGGTGTCGCCGCCTGCCGGTGCTGAAGGCCGGCACATGCCGAGACGAGCATGAGGACAGCCAGGACCACGCCGGCCGTCTGCCAGGCGACCATCAGCCTGCTTACCCTGCCAGCTCCTGTCACGGCTGCGTTCTGGCCTCCCCCGATAGCTGGTCGCCAGCAAAGCTACCTGACGTGCGGGGTACGCGGCAGGAGCTTGAAAGCCGCCGCTGGCTAAACTGTCCTGCGATGCATGGTCATGATCCAGCGCTGAGCGCCGCGGAGAACTACCGGGCGTTCGCTCAGGAGGCACGCGGCCGCAGCCCCGTCTATGAGGCGCTGGCCGGCTCGGTGGCGCAGGACACCGCCGTGCTGGGTTTCCTGGCCTCGCTGCCGCCGGAAAAGCGCCAGCCCAATCTGCTGTTCGCCGCGGCCCGCTACCTGCTGGGCGAGACGCCCGGCATCGGACGGCTGCGGGCTTTGGTCCGCCAGAACCGGGCTGAGCTGGCGGAGGTGATGCTGGCCCGGCGGACCCAGACCAACGAGCCCGCCCGGTGCGCTACGCTGCTGCCGGCGCTGGCCCAGCTGCCGCCCCCGCTGGCGCTGATCGAGGTGGGGGCCAGCGCCGGGCTCACCCTGCTCATCGACCGGTACTCCTACGACTACGCCGGGCACCAGATCGCCGGCCAGGACCCGCTGGCACCGATCCTGCGCTGCGCGCCGCGCGGGCCGGTCCCCCTCCCGGCACGGCTTCCGGCGATCGCCTGGCGGGCCGGGCTGGATCTGAACCCGCTCGACGTGACTCGCGACGATGACGTCCGCTGGCTGTCGTGCCTGGTCTGGCCCGGGGAGGGCGACCGCGAGCAGCGGCTGGCGGCCGCGGTCACCGCCGCGCGCCGCGACCCTCCGGTGGTACATCGCGGTGATCTGCTCACCGACCTGCCCGCGCTGGCAGCCCAGGCTCCAGCCGACGCGACCCTGGTGGTGTTCCACTCGGCGGTACTCGCTTACGTCACGCCGGAGGACCGGCGGCGATTCGCCGCCATCGTCCGCAGCCTGCCGGCCGTCTGGCTGTCCAATGAAGCGCCCGGCCTCGTGCCAGACATGCCCGTCCCTGACTACCAGGGCTGGCCGTTCGTGCTCGCCAGGGACGGCCGCCTGCCGCTGGCCCTGGCCGACGGGCACGGAACGTGGCTGCAGTGGCTGCCCGGCGCAGAGACTTGACGCTGCTGGGCCCCGCGACGGTAACCGCCGCGGGGCCCAGGACTGCTGAATCAGCAGCCGTCGTAGGCAGACCAGTTGGACTGGCCGCCTGCAGCCAGCGCGTTGCTGAACACCTGGTTCTGCTGGGCCACGCTCGCGTTACCGAAGGCACCGGCGGAACCGCCGTAGGCGGCCCACGTCGAGGCGCTGAACTGGTACAGGCCGTAATGGCCGCTGGAGTTCATGACCTGGGCGTTGCCGCCGGACTCCCGGGCGATCACGCACGAGGCGAACCCGCCGTTGCCCGAGTAGGTGCTGGCGGTCTGCACCGGCGCGTACGCCGGGCTGGCGGTCTGCACCGGCGCGTACGCCGGGCTGGCGGTCTGCACCGGCGCGTACGCCGGGCTGGCGACCTGCGAGGTGCCGACCGCGGCGACCGGGGCCCCTGCGCCGGGCCCGAGCTGGCCCGGCGCGGCCGGGGTCCGGGCCGGCTTGGCCGGAATCTTCAGCACCTGCCCGACCGAGATCTCGTTGGCCCAGCGGACCTTGCTGTGGTTGGCCCAGTAGATCGCCGGCCACGCAGCCCGGTCGTGGTACACGCGGCCGGCGATCGCGGACAGCGAGTCGCCCTCCCGGACGGTGTACTTGGCGGGCTGGGCGGACACGCTCGCCACCGCCTGCCGGGCCGCGGACAGCAGCTGGGTGGGCGTCAGGCCTACCCGGGCGGACGCGACGTCCGCCGCGTCCGCGGACGCGGCGTGACCGGTGGCCGCGTGCGATGCTAGCGGGCTCGCCATGGCCTGCGGTGACATGCAGAGCACGGCGGCCACCCCGGCCAGCGCGGGGGCGGCGGCGGCGGTCGTCAGCCGACGCGAGATCTGGGTACGTTTCGACTTGCTGTGGCAGCCCAAAGGGCTCCTTTCCGAACTGGGCGCGCTCCCAGGGAAAGCCGCGCAACAGGCCCGCGGCCTTCGGGAGCGCCTGACAGCTGGGCAGCCTACGTTCAGCGCGCGGCCCGCGGTGGTCACCAAGAGGCCGGACACGGGTCACTACGCACGGGCAATTTCCGCTTCACAGGCAAAACCGGCTAACGGCAGCTAAACTGCCCATCCGCGATCACACAAGGTTGCATACGTAACACAAGTAAACAAACCTCCCAGCATGAGAAATTACCGGCAGTGAGGACTGGCGTGCGTTTTCTCACATACTGATCAAGCGCGCAGGGACCGTGACGAGCCGGGAACGCAGGTATTCACCGAGTCCCTTGGCCTGCGCGTCGGGCCGGGCCGTCCCGGACACGCCGGGGGCGAGCAGGCCGTGCACGACGAAGTTGAGGGCCAGGAGGTTCGGCAGCTCGTACCGGTCGACGTGGAGGTCAGCCGCCTCGGTCAGGAGCTCTTTGAAGCGGTCCGTGGTCAGGTGCTGGCGCAGCCAGGCGTACCCGGCCGGGCTGGTGGCCCACAGGCCCACGTTGGCGTTACCGCCCTTGTCGCCGGAACGCGCCCCGCACAGCCGGCCGAGGGGAATGCCGGCCAGCGGGGCGGTCAGCTCGGACGAGGCGCCGCTCAGCTCGGACGAGGCGGACGACGGGGAGGGCGACGGGGAGGGGGGGAACGACGGGGATGACGGGACGACGCCGGACACGGCGCTGGTATGCGGGATCTCGCGGACGCTGCCGTCGGGCAGGTGCAGCAGCTGGGTGACCACGGCGGCGGGGACGAGAGCGGGCCAGTAGAGACCGAACGCGCTGGCCGCGGTGGGCGGGGTGGTGGTGTGGAAGCCGGCGTAGCCGCCGAGCGCGAGCTCGAAGGTGGCGTCGGAGAACGCCCGGCCGACCTTGCGCTCGTCTTGGTCCTTGACGGTGATCCGCAGGTGCGCGGTGGCCTGCTCGTTCACCGGCGCATCCGGGTGGTCGAAGCGGAGCAGGCGCACGTCGGCCTCCTCGAACGCCTCCGGGCCGCCGAGCAGGCCGAACAGCAAGGTGGTGGCCTGTTCGGCCTTGGCCTCGATGTCGAGGCCGGTGATGACCATGGTCATCGTGTTGCGGTAACCGCCGAGCATGTTGAGCGCGACCTTGAGGGTCTTCGGGGGCGGGCTGCCCCGGGTCCCGGTCACCGCGACCCGGTCCGGGCCGGCCTGTCCGACGCGGGTGGTGTCGAAGTGGGCCACGACGTCGGGGTTGAGGTAAGCGGGCTCGCCGATCTCGTAGAGCAGCTGGGCGGTGACGGTCCCGACGGAGACCAGGCCGCCGGTGCCGTCGTGCTTGGTAATGACGCAGCTGCCGTCTGCGGCGACCTCGGCGATCGGGAAGCCCGGGTAGCGGCGGTCGGTGATCTCCGTCAGGAAGCTGTAGTTCCCTCCGGTGGCCTGCGGCCCGCACTCAATGATGTGCCCGGCGACGACCGCGCCGGCCAGCGCGTCCCAGTCGTCGCGGCGCCACCCGTGCCACCACGCGGCGGGTCCGGTGACCAGGCTCGCGTCGGTGACCCGGGGGCAGATGACGATGTCCGCCCCTGCCTCGAGCGCCGCCGCGATCCCCCAGCCGCCCAGGTAGGCGTTGGCCGTGACCACCGGAAGGTCCGCCTTGGCCAGCGGCAGGCCGGTGTCGAGGTTGGTCAGCTCATGACCGGCCGCCTGCAGGTCGCCGATAGCCGGGGCGAGGTCATCGCCGGTGATGTAGGCGATCCGGGCGGGCAGGCCCAGCCGGGCCGCAAGCTCGGTGAGCTGTCCCGCCAGGCCGGCCGGGTTCAGGCCGCCCGCGTTGGCGACGACCTTGACGCCGCGTTCGAGGCAGGTGCCGAGCACCTCTTCCATCTGCCGCAGGAACGTGACGGCGTAGCCGCGGCCCGGGTCCTTGCGGCGGGCCTTCCACAAGATGAGCATGGTCAGCTCGGCCAGGTAGTCGCCGGTGAGCACGTCGATCGGCCCGGCCAGCATCTCCCGGGCGGCGGCGACCCGGTCGCCGTAGAACCCGGAGCAGTTCGCGATGCGGACCGGCGGACGCTGCGTCATCTGCTATTCCCTCCCGACGGCCGGGCGGCCGGGACCTGCACCCCCGGCGAAGGCCTGGGCGATCACCATCCACTCCTCAGCGGCCGGGCCCTCGATCTTCAGGTCGACGTCGCCGCGGTGCCGTCGCTGGGTGACCAGCAGGCAGAAATCCAGGGCCGGGCCTGTGACCCGGTCCTCAGCGTCTTCCGGGCCCCAGGTCCAGGTCACGTCGGGCCCGGACGGCGGGATGAGCTCGACGCGCACCGGGGCGGACGGCGCCGGTTTCCCGTGGACGGCGAAGCTGTAGGCGCGGGCCCCGACGCCGATGTGCGCCACGTGGCGCAGCCGGCTGGTCGGCTCCCGGCTCACGCCGAGGGCATCGGCGATGTCCTGGGCGTGCGCCCAGGTCTCCATGAGCCGGGCGGTCAGTGCGGACGCGGCGCTCATCGCGGGGCCGAACCACGGCAGCCGGGTGGCCGGGTCCAGGCCGGAGAACGTGTCGATGAGCTGGGCGCGGGCGGTGTCGAACCAGGCCAGCAGCTGCGCGGCGGTGAGGTCGCGGAACCCGGCGGCGATGTCGTCCGGGGAGACTCCCCCGGACGCTTCGTGGTCCGCCCGCTCGGCCATGAATTCTTCCGGCGCGACCGCGGACTGGACGGTGACCTCGTCGAAGTAGGCCAGGTGGGTGATCTGGTCGGCGATGTCCCAGCCGGCCGCGGGCGTGGCCAGGTGCCAGGCGGCCTCGTCCAGGCCGGCCACCAGAGCGCGGGTGACAGCCGACTCGGCGGCCAGGTCATCGGCCAGCGCGGTCATGTTTACCCCCATGGCCTCACTCCTCCTCTTCCGGGCCGCGGGCGTCCACGACGGCCAGGACCTGGCCGGTGCTGACCTGGTCGCCGGCCTTGGCGTGCAGCTCGGCCACGGTGCCGTCGGCGGGCGCGGCGACGGTCTGTTCCATCTTCATCGCCTCCAGGACGATCATCGGCTGGCCCGCGACCACGGTCGCGCCGACATCGGCCATCACCCGCAGGACCAGGCCGGGCATCGGGGCGAGCAGCGACCCGGACGGCGCCATCGTGTCCGGCTGGCCGAACCGCGGCACCTCGGTCAGCGTGCTCGACCCGTTGCTCGCGTCGACGTAGGTCTGCGCCTGCACCCGGTGCACCCGGTAGAGGCGGCGCAGGCCGTCGACCTCCAGGTCGACCCGGTCCGGGCCGGCCGCGTGCAGGAGCAGGGTGCCGCCCAGCGGCACGTCGTTGACGGAGGCCTCGACGGTGCTGGCCTCTACGGGGCTGGCCTCGACGGGGCCGCCCACGACCCGGTAGGTGACGGCGAGTTCGTCGCCGCCGGCCCGGTAGGTGACGCGCTGCGCCGCGGAGCGGACGTTGCGCCAGCCCGAGGGCAGCGTGGCCAGCACGGGCGCTTCGGCCCGGTGGACCGCCTGCCGGGCCAGCGCCGCGACCACCGCGTGCAGCGCGGTGGCGCCGGGCGCCGCCGCGCTGAGGGCGGCCGCGCTGAGGGCGGCCGGATCGTGCCGGGCGAGGTAGCCGGTATCGGTCCGGCCGGCCAGGAACTCCGGCTCGCGCAAGATGGCCGTCAGCAGGTCGCGGTTGGTGGTCACGCCGTGGATCTCGGCTCGCTCCAGCGCGCGGGCCAGGCGCCTGGCCGCCTCGGCGCGGGTGCGGCCGTACGCGATCACCTTGGCCAGCATCGCATCGTAGTGCGGGCTGACCACGGAGCCGTCGCGGAAGCCGGTGTCCACCCGGACCCCCGGCCCCGCTGGGATGGCAAAGCGATGCAGCAGGCCGGTGACCGGCAGGAACCCGGCCGGGACGTCTTCCGCGTACAGCCGGACCTCGATGGCGTGACCGCTGATCCTCGCGTTCGTGGCCTCCGGCGGCAGCGGCTCGCCCGCGGCGATGCGCAGCTGCAGCTCGACCAGGTCCAGGCCGGTCACTTCCTCGGTGACCGGGTGCTCGACCTGGAGCCTGGTGTTGACCTCCAGGAAGTAGAAGGAGCCGCTCGCGTCCAGGACGAACTCCACGGTGCCCGCGCCGACGTAGCCGATGGCCTGGCCGGCCGCCACCGCGGCGGCGGTGAGCGCGGCGCGCAGATCGTCGTCTACCGCCGGTGACGGGGCTTCCTCGACGATTTTCTGGTAGCGGCGCTGAATGGAGCACTCGCGCTCGAACAGCGGAACCACGGTGCCGTGCGCGTCGCCGAGGATCTGCACCTCGACGTGCCGCGGGTCCTCGACGAACCGCTCGAGAAACACGGCCCCGTCGCCGAACGCCGACGCCGCCTCACGACGCGCGGCCTGCACCGACTCGGCGAGCCCGGCCGGGTCGCGGACCAGCCGCATCCCGCGTCCGCCGCCGCCGAACGCCGCCTTGACCAGCAGCGGAAACCCGGTCCGGGCCGCCTCGGCGGCCAGTCCGGCGGGGTCGGGATCACCGGCGGCGATGGTCACGCCGGGCAGCACAGGGACGCCCACAGCGGCCATGATGGCCTTGGCCTCGATCTTGGAACCCATCGCGGCGATGGTGTCCGGGGCCGGTCCGACAAAGATCAGGCCGGCCTGCTCGCAGGCCCGCGCGAACGCCGCGTTCTCGGACAGGAAGCCGTAGCCCGGGTGCACCGCGTCCGCGCCGCTGGCCTGGGCCGCGGCGATGATCGCCGCGCCGCGCAGGTAGGTGCCGGCGGGCGCCGCCCCAGGCAGCCGCACCGCCTCGTCGGCCAGCGTCACGTACTCGGCGCCGGCGTCCGGATCGGAGTAGACCGCGACGGTGGCCAGGCCGAGCGCGTGCGCCGTGCGCATGATGCGGCTCGCGATCTCGCCGCGGTTGGCGATCAGGAGCTTGCCGATGGGGCCGGTCAGAACCTGAGCCGGGGCAGATACCACGGATCCGTTCGGCATCATGTTTTTCATCTTGGTCACATCCGGAACACGCCGAAGCCGCGGCGGCCGGCGATCGGGCCCGAGTGCACGGCGGACAGGGTCAGGCCGAGGACGGTGCGGGTGTCGCGCGGGTCGATGATGCCGTCGTCGTACAGGCGCGCGCTGACGAAGAAGGAGTGCGCCTCGGCCTCGATCTGCGCCTCGATCTCGGCCGTCCGGACGCTGTCGGCTTCTTCGTCGAACGGCCGGCCCGCCGAGGCGGCTGAGGCCCGGCCGACAATGGACATCACCCCCGCGAGCTGGGCCGCGCCCATCACGGCCAGCTTGGCGCCGGGCCAGGCGAACATGAAGCGCGGGTCGTAAGCCCGGCCGGACATGCCGTAGTTGCCTGCTCCGAACGACGACGCCATGTTGATCGTGAGGTGCGGGACGGCCGAGTTGGTCACCGCGTTGATCATCTTTGCGCCGTCCTTGATGATGCCGCCCTGCTCGTAGCTGGTGCCGACCATGTAGCCGGTCGTGTTCTGCAGGAACACCAGCGGCGTGTCGGTGGAGTTGGCCAGCAGGATGAACTCGGTGGCCTTCTTGGCCTCCTCGCTGAACAGCACGCCCCGGTGGTTGGCCAGCACCCCGACCGGGTAGCCGTGGATCCGGGCCCAGCCGGTCACCAGCGAGGTGCCGTACAGCGGCTTGTACTCGTCGAAGTCCGATCCGTCCACCACCCGGGCCAGGATCTCGCGCGGGTCGAACGGCACCTTGGTGTCGGCGGACACTATGCCGAGGATCTCATCCGGGTCGTAGCGGGGCGGGGCGGCCGGACCCGGCGCCGGGCCGTGCTTGCGCCAGTTGATCCGGGACATGATGTCGCGGCCGATCCTGATGGCGTCGAGCTCGTCGGCCGCGAAGTAATCAGAGAGCCCCGACACCCGGGAGTGCATCTGCGCGCCGCCGAGCGATTCGTCGTCGGCCTGCTCGCCGGTGGCCATCTTGACCAGCGGCGGGCCGCCCAGGAACACCTTGGCCTGCTGGTCCACCAGGACCGCGTAGTCACACATGCCGGGCACGTACGCGCCGCCCGCGGTGGAGTTGCCGAACACCAGCGCCACCGTGGGCACCGCGTGCGCGGACAGCTCGGTGAGCTCGTGGAAGATGCGGCCGGCCGGGACGAACAGGTCGGCCTGCGTCGGCAGGTCGGCGCCGCCGGACTCCACCAGGTTCATCACCGGCAGCCGGCTGGTGCGCGCGATCTCCAGCGCGCGCAGGGTCTTGCGCAGCGAGTACGGGTTCATCGCGCCGCCCCGCACGGTCGGGTCCTGCCCGATGATCACGCACTCGACGCCGGAAATCACCCCGACGCCGGTGACCACGCTGGCGCCGACGGTGAACCCTGTCCCCCACGCGGCCAGCGGCGACAGCTCCAGGAACGGGCTGTCGGGGTCGACGAGCAGCTCTATGCGTTCCCTGACCCCCAGCCGGCCCCGGTCGCGGTGCCGTTGCTGATAGCGCTCGCCGCCACCCGCGATGGCCAGCTCGAGCTGCTGACCCAGCTCGTCGAGGACGGCCAGCTGCGCGGTGCGGTTGGCGCGGAAGGTCTCGTCGTTCGGGTCGACGTGGGAGGTGAGAACCGGCACGCGGCGTCAGCCTCCGTGTTCCGGACGGGCGTAGTGGCCGGCGTGCTCGGAGCGGACGACGTTCTTCTGGATCTTGCCGGTGGAGGTCTTGGGCAGCTGATCGGTGAAGATCACCGACTTGGGCACCTTGAAGCCGTCCAGCCTGGTCTTCATCACGGCGATCAGGGTCGTGATCGGGCTCATCTCGGTCTGCCCGAACAGCAGCGCGAAGTCGCAGCCGAACCCGTCCAGGCAGCGGCGGATGAGGTCATCGGGCATCGGCGCCATCGCGTAGACCGCACGGCGCAGGCTGGACATGTCATGCTCTTTATACGTGGGGTGATCAAGCGCGGCCCGGTACATCATCGGCAGCCCGAAGATCTGGGTGATCTGCTCCCGCTCGATCAGGCTGAGCAGGGCGGCCGGGTCGAACCCGCGCATCGCGTAGATCGTCGCGCCGACCAGGATGGCCGACGTGCAGAACGCGTTGAGCTGCGCGGTGTGGAACATCGGCATCATCGCGACGAACCGGTCATCGGCGCGCCAGCCGGAATCCAGCGCGCCGGACATCGACTCCAGGTAGATCGCTACGTGCGAGCCCACCACCCCCTTGGGGAAGGACGTGGTGCCCGAGGTATAGAGGTAGCTCAGCGCGTCCCGGTCATCGACGAAGCACTGCGGTTCGGTTCCGTTCTCGTGACCGGCCAGCGCCCCGGTCGTGGTCCAGGCCCGGTCCGCGGGCTCTGGTTCAAAGCCCGGCGCGGTGCCCGGCGCGACGATCACGTCGGCGACCTCGGGGACCTTGGCGATGGCGTCCCGCATCGCGGGGACGAGCTGCGTCTCGACCACGATGCCGCGGGCGCCGGAGTGGCCGAGCACGTAGGCCACCTCGTCCGGGCGCCAGCCCAGGTTGACCGGCACGCAGACCACGCCGAGCTTGGCGCAGGCGTAGTAGACGGCCAGGAACTCGGCGCTGTTGCCCGAGGCCAGCGCGAGCGCGGAGCCGCGCTGGTAGCCGAGCCCGGCCAGGCCGTGGGCGAGCCGGTTGACGTAACCGTTGAAGCCGGCGTAGGTGAAGCGGCGGTCGCCGTCGACGACCGCGAGCTGGCCCGGCCGGGCCGCGGCGGTGCGGGTCAGGGTGTCGCCCACGTTGATCCGCCCGATGAGGTTGCGCGCGAGGTCCACGAGCCCTCCCCTGCTAGTAAGACGGTGCTAGTAGGACGGTGCTAGTACGAGCGGGGCAGGCCCAGGCTGTGCTGGGCCACGTAGTTGAGGATCATCTCCCGGTTGACCGGCGCGATGCGCAGCAGCCGGGCCAGGCCCCAGTAAGGCATCAGGCCGTACTCGCTGGCCACGCCGTTCCCGCCGTGGGTCTGGATGGCCGCGTCGATGGCGGCGAGCGCGGCTTCGGCCGCCGCGTACTTGGCCATGTTGGAGGACTCCCCCGCGGGCTGGCCGTGGTCGTGCTGCCAGGCGGCCTGCCTGGTCATCAGCGCCGCGAGCTCGGTCTCGATCTTGGCCTTGGCCAGCGGGTGCGACACGCCCTGGTGGGTGCCGATCGGCTCGGACCAGACCGTGCGTTCGCGGGCGTAGCGGGCCGCCGCGGTCAGCGCGTGCCTGGCGACGCCGACGCAGAGGGCGGCACCGGTGATCCGTTCCGGGTTCAGGCCGTGGAACACCTGCTTGAAGCCTTCTCCCGGCTGGCCGACGAGCGCGCCGGGGCCGACCCTGACGCCGTCGAAATGCAGCGTGTACTGCCGCTCGGGGAGCAGCAGGTCGACCGGGAGCAGGCGGGCGTCCAGGCCCGCGGCGTCGGTCGGCACGATGAACAGCGAGAGCTGAGCGCCCCGCTCGTCCTGCCCGGTCCGTGCCACGACCAGGAGGGCTTCGGCCTCGTCCACCCCGGAGATGTAGTACTTGGTACCGGTCAGCACCCAGTCCTGGCCGTCCCGGGCGGCGGTGGTGGAGATGCGCAGGGTGTTGGAGCCGGCGTCCGGCTCGGTGATCGCGAACACCATCTTGGCGGTACCGTTGGCCAGGCCGGGCAGCCAGGTCATGCGCTGTTCGCCGGTGCCGAACTCGGCGATCATCTCGGCCGAGATCGCCGCGGACACCAGCAGCAGGAGCAGCGGCGTCCCGGCGGCCGCGATCTCCTCGCAGACGATCGCGAGCTCGGTCAGACCCCCGCCGCCCCCGCCGTAGGCCTCGGGGATGTTCACCCCGATGAACCCCGCCTTGCCCAGAGTTGACCACAGCTCGTCACACGGGAGCCGTTCGGCGGCATGCTCGGCGTAGTAGCGAGGCCCGAAGTCCTTGGCTATCTCGGCGACGGCGGCCCGCAGAGCCCGGTGTTCCTCCGATTCAGCAAAGTCCACGCCGGTCCTCCTGGAGGTTCCCTAATGTGACTCATCATTCACTAGCGACCTTAGCGCTTAGATGCGACACTGCCTAGATGGCCGCGCAAAGATCAGCACGGCGGCGGCGTGATCCGGACCGCAAGGAACGGATCCTGGTGGCGGCCGCCGCGCTCGGCGCTGCACGCGGATTCGACGCGATCTCGATGGCCGACATCGGTGCCGAGGCCGGGATTGTCGGATCCGGCGTCTACCGCCACTTCGACAGCAAGACCGCGATCCTGGTGGCGATGGCCGACCGGGTGATGGACCGGCTGATGACGGGCGCGGCGGAGATCATCTCCTCCTCCCCCGACGACCGGCAGAGGCTGTCCAGGCTGGTACGGGACCACATAGAGGTGGCCCTGACCGACCGCGACGCGCTCGCCGTCTACCACCGCGAGGTGCGCACCCTGCCCGAGGACGAGCGCCGCAGGCTGAGCGGGGCGCAGCGGAACTATATCGAGGAGTGGGTGCACCTGCTCGCCCCGCTGCGGCCCGACCTGGCCGACGGCGAGGTACGCCTGGCCGTGCACGCGGCGATCGGCGCGATCCAGTCGACGCTGTTCTTCCGCAGCGGGCTGGCCCACGACCGGCTCACCGAGCTCCTGTCGGTGATGGCGCACGACTGCCTGGGCATCTCGCCAGCCCCTGTAAGTGACCTAGCTCTCACTAATTGAGCCATGAGCTGACATTTTTTTCCGAACGGCCCGTGGCTCGACCGTCCGGTCAGCGGGCTTGTTTGCGGGGCGGCAGCGGGACGAACCCGCTCGTCCGGCGCATGTCGGGGTGCCGGGTAATAGCGCCACAGTCTCCTGGAGGCCCTTGACAGAGATCGGGCCGGAAGTCACGATTGGGGATATTGGAGCGCTCCAACGATCCAGGATAACGTCGGCCTGCCCCGGAGCGCAGCATGGAGGTGGTCGGGACATGGGCAGGGAACGGCTGGAACGGTACAGCCTCACGGGTCCGGAGAACCGGGCCGCGGTGGCCGCTGGTCTCGCGGGCGGCGCCTGGTTCCGCAGCGCGGTGCCGCGCAAGCGGATGAAGGAGCTGATGAAGCGCTCCGACTACCCTGCCGTCCGGGACACCGCGATCTGGATCGGGCTGATCCTGGGCTTCGCCGGGCTCGGCATCGCGTTCTGGGGCAGCTGGCGGGCGGTCCCGTTCTTCATCGCCTACGGCGTCCTCTACGGCTCGACGTCGGACTCTCGCTGGCACGAGTCCGGGCACGGCACGGCGTTCAAGACGCGATGGATGGATGAGAGCCTGTACCAGCTGGCGTCCTTCATGATCATGCGGGATCCGACCACCTGGCGGTGGAGCCACACCCGGCACCACACCGACACCCTGGTCGTGGGGCGGGACCCCGAGATCGCGGTCATGCGCCCGGCGCGGCTGGCCAGGCTGCTGGCGAATCTCATCGGCCTGGTCGACGTGCCGGTGGCGTTCATGCTGATGTCCAGGCACGCGGCCGGGCGGCTCACGGCCGGCGAAGCCGACTACGTGCCGGCGTCCGAACGGCGCAAGGTCTACCGGACCGCCCGGATCCACCTGGCCATCTACGCCGTCACCATTGCCCTGGCCATCGGGTTCCGGACCTGGCTGCCGGTGGTGCTGATCGGCGGCCCGCGCTTGTACGGCGCGTGCCTGTTCTACGTCTACGGCTTCACCCAGCACGCGGGCCTCGGCGAGAACGTGCTCGACCACCGGCTCAATACCCGCACGGTGAAGATGAACGTGGTCAACCGGTTCCTGTACTGGAACATGAACTACCACGTCGAGCACCACATGTTCCCGATGGTGCCGTACTACCGGCTGGCGGAGCTACACGAGGAGATCTCCCGCGACTGCGCACCCGCCTACCCCTCGCTGTGGGCGGCCTACCAAGAGATCATCCCGGCCATCTGGCGCCAGCTGAAGGATCAGGAGTACTACGTGCGCCGCGAACTGCTGCCCGGGGCCGCGCCGTTCAACGAGCCCGCGCCCATCAACGACGGCCGCGCGCTGCCGCTGGCCACCGCGACCGCAGCCTGAGGAGCCGCCCGATGGCCCAGTGGATCGCCGCCTGCGAGGCGGACGACATCGACCTCGAGGACGTCATCCCGTTCGAGCACGACGGCCGCGACTACGCGATCTACCGGTCGCCGGACGACGTCTACTACGCCACCGACGGCCACTGCACCCACGAGAAGACGCTGCTCTGCGACGGCCTGGTCATGGACGGCATCATCGAGTGCCCGAAGCACAACGGGCGCTTCGATTACACCAGCGGCAAGGCGCTCGGCGCTCCCGTGCTGGTCGACGTCCGCACGTACCCGGTCCAGGTGACGGACGGCACTGTCTATATCGACGTCGAGGGCTGATGCTGCGCTTGATCTGTTCGGCGCGGGGAGAATCGGCCGCGTCCAACGGGAAGGAGGTGCGCGGCCCTGGTGCTCGCGGACGCCGCCGCCGAGAGCCTGCAGACCGGCCGCGCCGCCCGGGTCGACATACCCCGGGACTGGAACGTCCGGCAGCCCGGCGCGGGCCACGTGACCCGCTTCCAACCCCGCCTCCCGGTCAGCGGCGACGCGGCCCTTCCTGCCCAGTAATTCCAACTATCTACTTCCGCTGACCGGCGATCACCGAAATGGTGACGCCGGATCGTTCGGGCGCAGGACGCGGCCTGGCGTGGGGGCGCCCTACCGTGGCCGCATGGATGTGATCAGCTGCAAGCGCCTGACCAAGCGTTTCGGGTCGGCCGTCGCTGTCAGCAACCTCGATCTTGACGTTTCAGCTGGCCAGGTATACGGCTTTCTCGGCCCGAATGGGGCCGG
>ODAK010004116.1_pt1 | contig 14951 bp, 16 predicted proteins | sample 1539591 | NCBI WGS metagenome assembly ODAK01 (sample SAMEA3539303, study PRJEB22396) | soil metagenome | biome: tundra; feature: field; material: soil | place: USA | collected 2010-05 | depth 0.15 m | reverse complement strand
TTACAGTTTTAATTTGTTCAATGAGAATAGATTTTTTGTCGTCCATTAATTCAAGAACTTGCTTGGAGAAATAAGCATTGTTGACATGTTCAGATAAGCAACCCATGTCCTTAAAAATGTCTCGAATATTATTGATTTCGTATGTCTTGTCCTTGATTACAATAGTACCGATTGAATTCCCGGAATTTTCAATTGTCACTCGGTAAGTTAACCTTTGTTCATCTTCATCATATTCCGCAAAAATTATATCGTCACTTGCTACGAGAGGTCCATAAAAAGGTATGCTGGCAAGTTTATAAAGTCCCTTGTCGGCATCAACAACGTCCGCCCACATTGTTTCAACAGTCCACTCGAAGCTGAAGAAATGCATGTCAGCCCTGCTTTTAGCAAGCATTGTTACCTGCGGACCCTTTTTGTTTGACAAATTCATATAATGTCTGCACTGTCAAAAAATTTCGTCTATCTAACTACCAGTTTGGTTTAATAAAATAAAGAGACGTTCCGTCAAGGTCGTTAAAGTGCAGAAATTGCCCTCCTTCTTCCTGCCTATCTGTTGTCTTAATAGATAATTTTTGTAATAAAGATTTTGCCCCTTCAAAATCATCTACGGTAAAACCTATCGAAGCGTTTCCCGAATTACCTGACAGATTTGCATCGCTGCTTGGATGGAGTCCAATAACAACATCCGGAGCGGTTAGTTGAGCATAATAATTTCCCCAACGATTTTTTACTGTTAAACCTATTGATTCATAAAATGAGATGGATTTGTCTAAGTCTTTTACATTAATTGAAATGTTAGATGATGTAATAGTCATGATTTGTAGTTTTTAATTGGATTTTTTTCCATATACTAAGATAGAAATAATACGGAAATTGTAACGGCGTTCAGGTCGCAGGTAACGTCCATGACTTGGTGATGAGGCGGTATTTGAAAATCGTCAGCCCGTAACTGCTGCTGAATAAAGGTACAAGCCGGATGTTTACCATTGTACAGCCCTGGCTTTTGCAAACTTTTGTAGGTGGTGCTCGCAATTCATTTAAGAAAGTATGCTATTTCTCTTTCTTTTCCGTCAATCTTTTTTCAAAATATTGTCCTGTAAATTGGTAAAAAATAAACCTGTCAGTAACCTTTCCATTTTCAAGAACAATTGGAATATAAATTATTTTCTTGTCAGAGTCATATTTGATTAAGCGGATTGGCCTTTCGGGTCTATCAACTACACTGAAAAAATCATATTCAAAACTTATTGAATTTTTCAGTCCGCTTTGGGTTTTTATCAATTTCACTTTGTCATCCAATGTGTCACTGGAAATAGTATAGGCGCTGATTTTTTCGTAGGCATCTTTTGTTGATTCACTACCACCACTAATAGTCAAATAATAAGTCTTGTTATTTGCTTTAAGTGTATATATATCTATAAAATCAGTTCCAATGTCATCTTCATTTCTGTTCAACTCTGTTGAGTAAACCTTGCCACTTGATTTGAATTGAAAGATATTATTAAACTCATGCATTGTCCCTCCTAACTGTGTGTCCCAACTGAATATCCTGAATAATCCATCCGTTGATGTTACAATATGGCAGTCATTACTATCCGTAAGTGATTTGAATTTATAGTAAAGCGAAGAAGGGTTATCCTCTAAAAAATTTATCAATCTTGTGGAGAAAAGGTCGCTGTAATAATTTAAAGAATCCTGGTTGCCATTATAGAATTGGAATATTTTAGAATAAAGTATAGTCAATTCTTTGTCAACTTTGTCCAATGAATTTGGCTGACCATAAGAAATTTGTCCAGCGAAGACTAAAGGCAATGTCACAAGAAATATTGTCCTTCTAATAATTACGTTCATCGGTAGCTCAAATTTGTACAATTGTAAAAAGGCCTTTGCTGCCACGCATTTTTGCAGGTCGGAACATAGCATCACAATCTTCCCGTACCGTTGCCAAATTTATAATAAAAAGTTCATTGATATTACTATCGCTCTGCAGGGTTACGTCAGATGGAGCTGTGACTGAAACATATACCAGTACTGATTGTTAACAGGTCATCCCCGCTTGTGCGAAACTGCTTGTTATAGGCAGACGGTGAATCTTAAATAACATTTGATAAAAAAATAAAGTCCTTTAACCTAAAAACTTTTTCCATTTAATGTTTCATACGCATCTCTTAAACCTGAACTGTTAAGTCCAATTGTCATTAACTTGGCTTCAATTTGGTCGTGAACTGCTTTGGCTTCAGGAAAGTTTTGGTCAGTCCAAAACCTATTTTTACTTTGAAAATAACCTGTTTCACCAAGAAAGGCAACTCCATAGCGATATGCATCATCCATGGTATCATCCAAGTCACTTATTTTAAAAGAGCCATCAGGCTGATAAGATTTTGTGAGGCACCAATTAAGCAGTCGGGAAATTTCAATGCGGGCTTTTTCGCGTTTTGCAGCATCAAGATAGGGCCACGCATATCTAAAAATTTTCACTGCATCCCAATTTAGATGGTTTTCATAATGACCTTCAAATTTTATACCTGCAGGAAAATCAATATCGTCGAGTTCAAGCAAACGTTTTGCAATTAAATCTTTATGTTCCACTTGTCCTTTGAGGTCAGAAATAACATGAAAGGTTATACCCATATCGTCCATTTTCCAAATATTACCATGCTTATCAATCATCCATTGTCCCCAACAACCTGTTGCTGGGTTTTGCCAGTGGTTTACATAATCTTTTAATGCACTGTCGAGGTTTGGATATAATTGATAAGCTATTGAATTAGTCTTATTTAATAACCTTGCAATTGCAGAAAAGGTTTCATCAAGTTCTTCGCGATTGAAGTTTCCGGTTTTAGTAAAATTGTCATACAGGTCTGAATCAAGTTGTGCCTTTATTTTTTCCGGCGAATTTATCCGGTCAAGAAAAGACAGAGGATATTGGGGATGAAGGCTATCTTCCAAATTATCAAGAGAGTAATAGAACCTAAGATACCAAACATTTATTCCTGCTCCCCAGCTTCCGTCTGAAGCTTGTTGCACAGATGCCAATTTCTGCTCTGATGGTTGTGAAATACTTTTCCGGAGCTCATTTATACTTTGGCGAGTGGCTACTGTATCAGAAGTAAAATTTAACCGCCATCGTATCTCGCGATAAATATGCATTGAATAGCCCATTGTTTCGCCCTCCGCCTGCTTCCTATTTATTTCTTTTATAAGTGGCTCAAGAGATGGATTCATCTGTTTTAATCTCTTCTCTCTGGCTACCCGAAGTTCTGACATATCCCAATAAAATTGAGCCTTGTCCCAAAACCGGGACCAGGAGGATTCATTTGTTATTTGCGAGGGCGGAGTAAATATATGCTCACGATAGATTACAATTGCAATAACAACCCGTTCTAACCGTTCATGATTAATGTAACCTGCAATTATTAAAGTCAGAATTATAATTAATAAAATCGGCCAACGTTTACGCCTTTTTTTGTTTTTTGTTTGTTTAAGCGATGACGTCATTCGGAATAATTTTTATGTCTTTTTAATGTTGCATTGAATCACCTATAAAATGATTGCATAAGAAATAACTTGAACTGGCGCGTAGCTAGCTTAAAACAATAGGGCCTGCTGTGCTGGAAATTTATATTCTTCAGTCCAATCGTAAGCCCAATTGAAAAACTATAGATGAAGATAGCTACAAAAGTTTATTGAAATTCTGCTGGACCTGCTTGATAGCATTACAAAAGAGGAGGATTAACAGTTAAGCCAGCATAGCACCCATCATGTTGGCTAGAATAAAATGTTCCTTTTTTGTTAGTTTTCAAAATCTTGTATTCGCTTTCCACCTTCTGTACGTTCTTTAAACTGTCCCTTAGTATATTCTTCAATAACCTTGTTCCAGAATATCTGAGCTGGCTTATTACTGTCTTTTTGGTATACTTCCCATTGTCCCTTGTGCAAATTAAACGCTTTGATTGCTATTGCTTTACCGATTCCTTCTCGTCTATACTTTTTCAAGATAAAAAATTCCGCCATTGAAAAATAGCTTCGTTTTTTTGAGTTAATATATTTTATCAAAACAAAGCCAACATATTTGTCATTCTTCTTTATTAAATATGGGAATTTATTGTCTCCTTCCCAATAGTCTTTTAAATCGAGATATGGTGCAAATAATCCATTGTCTTCAACGTCACACTTAACATACTCTGAAAAATCATACATGTAAAATTGCATTAAGTTCTCTATTACAATTTTATGTTCCTTTGAAGCATCAAGAAGAATTAAATTCATTTGAAAGCTATTTAAGTGTAGGATGGTCATTCTTTATTTCAGCCATCGGTATGGCTTGGCGATGCGGCGGTATTTAAAAATCGTCAGCTCGTAGCTGCTGCTGAGTAAAGTTACAAAAGATGATAATAAAAACTATAGCCCACTGTTATTCGTCTGCGGGAACTGAAGCTGAATAGAGAAAAAAAAGTAGAGCATATATTCGTCGCCCTGCCTCATTGACCGAGGGTTAGACGTAGCTCTTCAATTTCGTTAGTATGCTTCAACCTTATTTATTGCGTTCTCAATTCTTTGAAGAAGTAACTCAGTCCTGTCAACTGCCCAGCCATGATAGATATCCCGAATTAATACCAACGTCGAGTGAATTTTATTTGGGTCTCTGGATTCTCTATTTAAGATAACATTCGCTACTTCATCTTCCACCTTCATAACCCGGTTTTGGTCCTCATAAACTTTTGTCAAAATGGATACGGTTTCAACATCTACTTTGGACATAATATTGTTGTTCTTTGCAATTGTCCATGCTTCATTGTCCAGGTAGCGGTATAAAGCACCTTGGGGAGCTATTACATATAAATGAAACTCGTCATTAGAAACAAGTTGTTGTTGCAAGTCTTTATTAACCAATGCAGAGTCGATTTTAGCAAGAACGTGTAAATTGTAGTTATTCATTTCCTGAATAGAAATTTTGTTTTGTCTGAGTTCTGCAACAATACTTTTTAATACGCTTTTGGTATTTTCCTTTTCGTGAAGGTTATTAAAATATTCTGTCAGGATAAGTGCGAACAAAACACTGAAAATAATTAATAGGGATTCTCCCAGGTATTCCTTCCAATCCCTAATTGTATAAACATAGGTTTTTGAAGTTTCTGAGCTTTTGCCAGATGTAGTTTGATTGTCCATTATTTCTGATTCCATTATTGATGTGTCTTTTTAGCTACCCTAACGTTGATGGCTTGCTGCTCCCGCAGAGCGGGACAAGTCGTGCTGGAAATTTATATTCGTCAGCTCCATTGAAAAACTATAGATGAAGATATGTACAAAAGTTGAATGTTGAAAGTCTGCCGCGGCTTACTAATTGCCAACACATCTTGAAGAGCCGTATGAATCGCGAGGTCCACAAGTGGTTCAGTGAGGAGCAGGGGGTGAAAACTACCTTGGTTACTCGACCGTGCGGTCGTGGGTTATTTTAGCAACTCTTTTATAATAATAATGGTCAGCCTGAACTTGATAATTTAAATCTTTATTATGTTATTAGGGACTAAGAATATCCTGCCAGGCCAGTTTGATAGAAAATTAAAGTGTCGGGTAATTTTTGTCAAGCGTTTTGTCAACAATATATTTAGAAAGATTCCACAGTCCAATAAGCAGAATAAATTTTACAAAATCTGGGATTTCGTCACCCAGTTTTAAGTTACCCATTATGATATAAATAACCCCGATTACAATAATTGAAACTGCGAATAATTTTTGCCCAGCAGCCCATACAGTTTTGTTTTGTGAAGTACGTTTGGTTGTAATGCCATAAAAAGTATTACCAAACCTTGGTGGGCATATGAAAATACATAGAGAGCATAAGATTAAAAATAACCCAATAGAAATGTCTGTGTATTCGTGAAAGTTTGTCATAATAAGTCTTTAAATGCTATTAGTGATTAAATTCCATAACGCCCAACGTCCATGGCCTTCTGCTGTTTTGGTATTTTATAACTGTCAGCTCAACCGTTAGCCCAATTGAAAAACTGTTGATGAAGTAATGATGTACAAAAGTTGATTAATGAAAGCCCGGACTGTATCTAATTGCATTGCAAAAGGTGGGGATTTGCAGGTCAGCTAACATAAAAGCAAACCGCTTTGTTGTGCGTACGCTTTTTCTAACAGAGAGTTCTAAAATTCTATTTTGTCTCTATCACAATAATATTTACCAGATGTAACAACGTCTGTGCCTGCCAGATAAGTTCCTTTATAGAATGGGCTGTAAGTTGTGTCACCAGTTCGACTGAGAAGACAAACATAATGAGGCTCACCACATTCAATTGGATAAACCTTGTCTGTGCGATTGCATTTTGGGCAAATAACTTTTCCTAACGCATTTCTTTTGATATCAACCGGGACATAAAATATCATGTCGGGTACTTCGCTAGAAAAAGTTATAATTGATGAAATAAATAAAGTGTCTAGGCCAACGCCAGTACAAAAAAAATCGAAGGATTTTTCTTTCGCAGGTGTAATGGTCATTTTAAAATTTCCGTTATCGTCAGTCAATGCTTTTGCTAATACTTTCTTGTCGCCTCTTACAAATTTGGTCAAGAGTCCAACACAAACCGAAGTGTCCTTTGGATTTTTTTTGATATGGCCTATTATATCAACAGGAAGCGTCAAAGGCTTAAATCCAAAGAAAAGTGTCGTTAAAAAAATAAAAGTTATAGCTAATAAAAGTCTCATAAAGTTATGCCCAACGGCCACGCATTTATGCAACCCGGAAAATAGATTTTCTGTCTGCCCGGGCCGGTGCCAAATTTATAATTAAAAGTTCATTGGCACACATAAGATATAGCGGAGACCACTAGGCATCACCAATTGCCGCAATAATGAGTTATAAATTCGGCGCCCAAGATGAATAATCCAGTTCTGGATAACTAATGAGTAATTCTTTCTGACAGGAGCCATCAGTCAACCATTCTTTCGAGTTGTAAAAAAATTTTCCTTAAGTTCCTGTAGCCGGCGTCCCTTCCTAATAACACATAAACCCATGCATATTACAATATGATTACTCGCGATAGCAATAAATAATCATACAATTATACAAACAATAACAACCATATCCAATACAACCTATATGTGTGGCATTTTTTTTGGCGTCGACTTAAAATATTCGCAAATAATTGCGGGATTATGTGGATTAAATTTGTTCGGCCATGAACTCCGTTTCCCGAAATCATAACCAACCAGAGGAGCAGAAGTAATAATCCTAGAAGGCGTCAAAACTTCAAATAGCGTGGCTCCGTCGGAAACCGGAGCGTTAATTCCTTTTTCAGGTAGTCCGCAAATTGTTCTTGCCTTCACCAGTTATGCTGAAGGTTAATAATAACCTTCATGGGAAATTTTTGGCAAGTAGGAGGGCCGGAAATGTTGCTGATAATATTACAAAAGCTGATTGATGTTCCGTCGCCCCTGCATAGCTGAAAACCAATGTTGGTGGCTGGCTTTAATTATTCCAGTTACTTAAAAATTCAAAACATGATGCAAAGAAAAATAAAGGAATAGCAAATAAGTAAATATTCAAAACGTCTTTTAAACTGGATTTGTCTATTTGGTATTTGAATAATTTTCGACCTTTATTTAGGTTATAAGTCTTAATACCAAGTGTAAGCCCTGAGCCTATCGTTAATGAGTATGGTATCCATTGTAAAATAAGTACAATGAAATAATAGAATGCCGATTTGATTTTCTTTAATCTGCTTTGGTGTAACCCGTCAACAGAAACAATTCCACCAATCCAGCCCTGATATGCTGAAGTGAAGAAAGGGAAAATTACTCCAAGTCCCATAAATGTTTGAGGGATTGAACCAATAAACAGGTTCTTGCTAAAATCAATGATAGCTGCTTTAAATCTATTGCCTTTATTATAGTTTATTGACGCATTATCATGAGCGATAGCATTTCCAACTATCTTGTCTCGGTAGGATAAAGCAAAGTTATTTCCGGAATAAACCATAATAGTCCCTGTCAAACAGGAAATACAATAAATACTGAAAATCGTAAGAATCCATTTTTTGCAATGTCTTATTGACAATAAAACAGATTTAATAAGATTCGTCATTGAAGAGGTTTTGTCTCCTCGCGCACAACGGCCATTCATTTATGCATGCCTGAAAATATATTCTCGTCTACCGGAATGTTTGCCAAATTTATAATTAAAAGTTCATTACTACTTATATCACTAAAAAGAATTCCTTCAGCGGAGAACTATTACTGAAACATGCACCACAGCTCATTGTTAGCAGGTCCAGGCTTGTATAATTGCTAGTGTTGGCCGCTGGGCTTTTTTGTCGATTACATCTGATTTAGAAGGTTTATTCTTTTGTATCTCTTCCGCTGATAATCAATAATGTCATTATACAATTGAAATTTAGAGTCAAAAATTAAATGGGTCAAACTGCAGGCAATTACATTGCCATCGTTTTCCATCACAGTACACATGATTCCTGATATGTCTCCGCTATTTATTACACTAGTAATAGTCAACTTTGATTTTAAAGTTATTGGTTTCCCTTTTTCCCTGAAAATTTGAACGAGTTCTCTGATTGGATAAGCGGTAATTGGAATTTCATTTTCCAATTTTTTGGTTAAATCTGAGTATAAATTCTTATAATTCACACAATTCCTTTAGAATTCAAATTTACGTTTTTCAATAGGAATGCTAATTACTTTTTCTATTTGACTTTGAATATTTGATAAGAGATTTTCAAAGATCGAAGCCTTTGGTTTTGCCGTGTCAAAGAAGATTTCATTTATGGTATTTGCTAAGTCTGATTTCCATTCAATAATGAGGTTATTTGCTTTAAATAAATAATCGTTGTCATCTGAACAAACGCTTGCCAATATACCAAATTGTAATGTTAAGTTGTGATTGAACTTCTCAGATGTTATGATAATAGCTTTATACGTTTCTTCGGATAATTCGTCTGTGTCCATAGTTAAGAGTTGTCGGGTTTAGCCTTGAAGCCAACGGTAGAGCTTCTCCCGCAGAGTGGAACAAGCCTTCCGGCATTTATATTGGTCAGCTGGTAACAAAACCCCAATCGAAAAACTGTTTATGAAGATATGTATAAAAGATGTATAATGAAATTCAGCCCGGACCTGTAGCAGATAGATACACTATAGATGAGGAACTGCAAGACAGCCAGCATAAAAGCAATCCCATTGTTTGTTAACGGTAGTTTTTAATATATTTCATTTTGCTAACATTGTGGGACACGAACCAACGGCGGGAGACACGCTATGAGAAGACTGTTACAATTAATCCCATTTACCAGACGAGGAGACGGCATACTTTCCGGACCCGGTGAAGAATAATGCCAGAGCACAGAGCATCAACATGGCTTCGATTTCTATAGCCCAGCCGCCACCCATTTCTTTAACAGAAAACATGGCAGTGTGAAGTACCATTAATATAGCAACAAGCATATCTGCCACTACGAACAAAGCAGCGAGCCGTGTTCTGAATCCAACAAGGATTAATAACGGAGCAATCAATTCAGCAAGGTAAGTGCCATAGGCCAGGAAGCCCATTCCGCCCAGCATACCCTGTATCCATCCTACGCCGTGTGTTAATTTAAACCATCCGTGAAACAGAATAATTACTGCCACAGCAATACGAAGGAAAAATTTTCCTAGGTCATCATTTTTTAACATCATGATTAAGAGTTATTGTTAAAGATAAAAACAGTAAATTTAGTTTGAATAATTTTTTATTCACATTAGTTCTTAGCCGGGGTTGCATATCTTGCCCTTGTTATACTGACGGCGTTTCAATGCTGGATTATTCAGAAAGAACATTTTAGCCTTCGATTGTTTTTTTAGCCACGCTCTGGAGCATGGCAAACACCCCCGCTTGCAGCAATACTTATGTTTGTGTCCAACGAAGCTGCCAATGTGATGAGAGTAGGTCTCTCGATGGGAGAAGAGGAGAAACTTCACCATCAAAATAACACCGATAATGTTGTACATAATTTAGACCTTTCGCAACAAAGAACCAATGCAGTGAAAACACAGCTGGTAAATATGGGTATTGACGAATTTAGCCTGCATAGCTATCGTTCATTATAATCTATGGCAACAGGTACTTGAACGGATGGATACGAATGAATCAAGAAGTTCACTTACTGTTCTATGAGGAGCAGGCGTGAAATCCCCCTTTCTTACTCGAGTAGCACCAGGTTTGCTTGATGACTAGCCTTTTGGTGTTCGTTTCCAATTGTATCTTAAAACAAAAATGCCCATAATTATAAATGGTAATGATGAACCTGCGATTTTGATATTGAGTGTAAGCAGACCTATAACAAAGAGCAATAGCATAAGTGTACTTAAACAAGCTAATCCTAATAGGCTTAAAATTCTACTTACTTTTTGTTGGAAAATGGTACACAATATTACTATTTGTCCCAAAAATGGTATTACGATTAAAGGATGCAGAATTGATTTGAAATCATTCTTTCCTTTTAAAAATATTTCAGCCTCTATCTGAAAAATAAAAACACTATGATTTTTGCCCCATTCCAAATAACCGATTAGGAATGTGAGTAATAAGCAAATGTTTATTAGTCTTTTCATTTATTGAGACGTTCAAAAATACTTGCACATAGCACACAGAAAAGTATCCGAAAAGTGCCCTAAAAAATCCCCATATTTAAAATCAGCTTACTGGGCTTTGCTTATACTTTTGAATTGACTGATGTCGCCGTAAAGTTCGCTATTGTCTGCAAAATATCAGTCCACTCTTTTCTATGTTTTTATTTTTATTTACCGGGTTGATTTTGCCAGTGATGTTGGCTTTCATGTCTAAGCTTCACCACATTTTTATGATTTAAAATTTTGAGTTTATTTTCTCTGAAAAGGATTTTTCATGGTATTTTTCAGGCGCAACTAATTTAGATTGTCGCAGAGCCCCTTTTGGATACGGCCCGGGAGAAGTGAATGCCATGCTTTTTTTCAATTCGAAACCTCACCCGGGTCGACAGTGATTACCTTGCTGCAAAAACCCTCAGCACAGCCTGTCCCGCTTTCCTCCGGGGAACACGAGACAATGGCACCCATGCTCTTCGCAACACCGGCAAGGGCTAAATTGTTTGAGCTATGATTCTTTCTACAGAATATTAATCATCCATTGTAATTATAACATTACCTATTTTTTGGCCCGATGCCACATAATTAAAAGCTTCCACAATTTTTTCAAGGGGATATTTTTTGTCAATAACCGGCCAGAAACAGTTCTTTTCAATCAGGTCTTTGATGAAACGTAATGCTGCTTTTATATTTGGTGGCGGCAAAAATACCTCCCTTCTGCCTCCGGATAATGATGTGGTGAGAGCCCGTAACAAACTGGGGTGTGATGAAGAATAAATGCCATGCTTCTTCAATATTGGCTTGCACTTTCCAAAGCTGCTTTTGCCTACAGCATCGAAAACAAAATCATAGGCATCTTTTCCATTAGTAAAATCTTCTTTGGTATAATCTATGACAATATCTGCGCCTAATGATTCTACCAACGCCTTGTTTTCACCCTGACATACAGCTATAACATTAGTACCAAATGATTTCAAAATTTGGACCATAGCAGAACCAATAGCTCCTGTTGCACCAATAACAAGTGCTTTTTGTCCTGTATGTGGATTTAGGCGGTTGTTACCAAAAGCATAAATGGCACCTTCCAAACAAGCAGCAGCTTCTTCATAATTCAATTTGTCAGGCATAATAATCATTGCTTTCGTTTCGGGTAATGACAAATATTGTGCATGAGAGCCACATCCAAAAACACCGCCAAACCCCATGACCTTATCGCCCACTTTAAAAGTTTGTACACCGTCACCTATCGCTACAATTTGCCCGGCAAAGTCAGTGCCCGTTGATGCCAATCTTGGCTTAAATAAGCCTGTAAATAATCTCATAAAAAAGGGCTTGCCCCAAAGTACATGACAATCGCTTCTATTTACTGTAGTAGCATATACTCGGATTAAAACTTCATTTTCTTTTGGAGTTGGAATGGCAACTTTTTTAATGCTCAAAACTTCAGGTAAACCATATTTTAAACGAACTGCTGCTTTCATTTTACAAGATCAGTTTATAATGTCGCACCAACGTTGACGGCTTGCTGCTGTGCTTGAATTCATTGCTTGTCCAGACCGAAACTGAAGCCCAATAAAGTTACTAATAATGAAGGTAAGAACAAAAGCCAAATAGAATTACGTCTGCCGGACTGCTGCTTATTGCATTACTGTAGCAGATGATGTGTACTTCAGCCAGCAAGCAAAGGAGCCTTGTTGCAGGCAATAAATCATTTGATGTATTCACATAAATAGCAAATATCTTTCTCACATTTCACATTGAATGAATAGCCTGCTGGTATTACGTAAACCTCTCCTTCAGTAAATAGTTGCCATCCTTTATTTGGAATTTCTGCATTGAGTTTTCCAATTATTATTTTAACATGTTCTTCGTAAGTTGCTGAAAAGGGATAAGTCCCGGATTTTATTACACCAACTGTTGCATAAGGGAATCTGTCTATACCAAAACTTTGAACTTTTCCTTCATAGTAAAAGTTGTGAGGTATCGGAAGTGGGTTTTCTAATAGTCTTTTTGATATTCAGCATTTTTAATTTTTACAGATCCAAATAATGGGTAAATTTTTTTGTCTGCAATTGAACCACTTTCCATATAAACATTTGCAATCTCCAAACCTGAATTCCGCAAACTAAGTAATGATTGATACATCAATTATTTCCCTAATCCTTTTCTTTGATGTTCCTGGGCAACGCAAATTCCGGTTAGCAAATTTTGGTTTGTCCAATGCAGTTGACTAACACCAGAAATGGCGACTATCCTCCTTTTGAGCTGTCCTAAAAGTATATTTTCCGTTTAAAATTGGGCTGTGAAAATCAGCTAACTTCTTTAAGTCCCATTTAAATTTCACCCATGATATTTCAGTTATAAAGTGAGATTTATTGTGGTGGTCGGCGGCCTTATTGCATACACAACACACCTAATTATATGGCACTCACTCCTAATTCTACAATTTGATTTACAATATATTAATCAAAGCTATTCCCAATTGTTGTTGTGCAAATACAAAAACAAGATTTCGATTTAGATATACCATTTTCTCACTTTTTAACTGATAGTTTTGCCCTTGGTCTGCCTTCACCTGAAATATGGAAGGTTAATAATAACCTTCATGGGTAATTTTTGGCAAGTTTGACCCTAACTGTTACTGATAGAAATACAAAAAATTAGGACTTGGAATCAGCCACCATAAAGCACCGAATGTTGTGCGAGGCTATTAGTCTACAGTAAGATATTTCGAATAAATTATATTTAGATGATGCCTATGATGGCCATAAATGTGATTAACCAAAAGCCTTGCAGACATAGGATAACCGTTTGCTGTACCTCCTTTGTCAAGTGCTGTTTCATCTAATGTTTCTATGAAAATCAAACTGGCAGCTCTAAAAGCTTTTAATTCTTTTAAAATATCATCAGCTTGTCGGATGTTGGCATTTGCATGTAATGCAAAGAGTTTTTCGTCAAAGCCCGGTAACTCAGTTTGGTCGTTCCTCGCCATCCTCATTGCCCGATAAACTAATATCCTTTCACAATCAGCTAAATGAACAAGAATATCTTTAATTGTCCACTTCCCGCCGCTATAACGATACAAAAGCTGCTCCGCAGAAAGTTTTGAAATCAGGGTTTCCGTTTCAATCATAATGTCTATAAGATGTTGAATGAGGAATCCGTCATTGGGAACATTGTCAAGATAAGGCTGATAAAAGGAGGCATAACCTGTTGTCGGCTTGTATACTTTTTTCATGTCCTGCTTAATCATGGAGTGTTAACTAATCTCGCTCAACGGCCAAGCATTTATGCAGGACTTGAAATAGAATTCCTGTCTGCTGGAACCGTTGCCAAATTTATAATAAATAGTTGATTGTTATCACTATCACAGAGCAAAGTTACATCAGCCCGCAATTATTGCTGAAACATCTACCACAGCTCATTGTTAGCAGGTCATTCCCGCTTGCGCAATAGCTTGTTGCCTGTTGTTCTTCTTTTTGTTGTTATCATTTAATCCAAAAGTCATAAGCTATATCTTGATTTATTTGCATTTTATTTTCCGAATTTAATGTGATTGCATTTAACGATGATTCTTTAATTAAACGTTCCATCTTGTCCTGCTCGGTCATGTAATATTGATGAATTTCTTCTAAATTATTTCCATACTTTTTCTGATATTTTGTCAAATAAAGATTATCTGCTTCGTTACGTTTTAGAATTGCTCCATGCCAAATTGTTTCCGGGAAAGCCTTCATAAAAATCAATTTACAATCAATGGCAGCTAACAGTTTATCATATTCTACAACATCAGTCCAAGAAATAGATCCGGGTCTGAAGCAATGTGTTATGTGAAGCGTGTCAATAATAATGAAAACCCTGTTACAATTTTTATTATTACCCACTGAAACACTCCAATTAAACAATTGTAATTTTTTTTTAAGGTGATTTAATGTTTCTGTCTTAGAAGCATAGAAGTTGTCTTCATCTGATACAATGGGTCTGTATGTATGCAATTGGCTTAGGTGAAACAGTGTCTTAATTTTTTCATTTTCCGTAACGTATCGTTTAATCAATAAATTTATTAAAGTTGTTTTACCTGTTCCCGGAATTCCTTCAATTAGAATTATTCTTGAATTCATTTGAATGTTTAAGTGTTAAATCGAATAGTTGGCAACAGTAGGACTTGCAGCTGTGCTGGAAATTCATATTCATCAGCCCATAACAATCAGCCCAATCGAAAAACTATTGATGAAGATCGTATGTATGAAATTTACTCTGATTAAGCGATTCCTTTAAAAAGGAAGAGTTCTTGTAAAAAGGTTGTAGATTAATTGTGAAAAACTTTTAACAAACAC
>ODAK010004115.1_pt1 | contig 14959 bp, 17 predicted proteins | sample 1539591 | NCBI WGS metagenome assembly ODAK01 (sample SAMEA3539303, study PRJEB22396) | soil metagenome | biome: tundra; feature: field; material: soil | place: USA | collected 2010-05 | depth 0.15 m | reverse complement strand
TTCGACTGATCGCGCGTCACCGTGCTGTGATCGCGGTAGCCGTCAGTGTGAAAGCGTGATGCATCCAAAAGGTAATTGAAACTTCCACTTTGACCGCCAAACTGCAGATCACCTTTGTAAGTGCCGTAGCTGCCACCGAACATCGAACCAGTCAGCGTGGGTTCCAGCGGACCGTCGGCGGTGGATAGCTGGATCACTCCGCCTGCCGCATTGCCGTAGAGACTCGAGAACGGGCCGCGCATGACTTCGATGCGCTCGGCCGAACCCAGATTGAACGACGCCGCTTGCCCCGAGCCGTCGGGCAGCGTGGCCGGAATGCCGTCCGCGATGAGCCGGATGCCGCGCACGCCGAACGCCGAGCGCGCGCCGAATCCGCGCGATGAAATCTGCAGATCCTGCGCGTAATTCTGGCGGTTCAGCGTCGCGATGCCGGGCACGCGGTTAAGCGCTTCGGAAAGGTTTACCTGCGGCTTGTCTTCCTGGATTGCGCGCTGGTCGACGCTATCGATCGCAACCGGCAGATCGAAGCTGTCGCGCTCGGTGCGCGTCGCGCTGGTGACGACTTCGGGCAGGAGCACCGGTGCGGCTGCGGGTGTTGGCGCGGGCTTGGTTTGCTGCGCGAAGCCGTGACTCGCACACACCATCGTCAGCGCGCCGCCGCATGCAACATATAACGAGCGGGTAAGCTTCATAACGAAGGCTAACGTACGTCGCGCTTACTTCATTCCAGCGAGATAGTCCGCCAGAATCTCGACGTCCGTGTCCGACAACGCCTGCGCCGCCGGGGTCATGTTGCCATCCATGTCGAAGCGGGTGCCGGCCTTGAACCCCCGCAGCTGCGTACGGAGGTATTCACGCTGCTGACCCGCAAGCCGGGGGATGTGCTGCTGACCCATGAGCGCAGGGCCGTGGCAGGACACGCAGTGGTTCCGCTCGGTGAGGCGGCGGCCGGCGGCAACCTTGTCCGGAACTGTACTTTGCCTCGGCGGTGCAGGCTTCTGCGCCGAGAAATACGTCCCGAAGTCATTGATGTCGGCATTGCTTAAGTTCGCCGCCATCGGCGACATCTGCGGATCCTTGCGATTGCCCTCGCGGAACATGACCAGCTGCGTGGTGATGAACTGCTTGGGCTGGCCGGCGAGCGATGGAACGACGTCGTTGGTAGAGTTGCCGTCCGCACCGTGACACGCAACGCACGCTTCGGCCTTTTTTTTGATCGCGCCGGTGTCCGCAGCGAGCGCCGAGCTTGTCCCCGGCAAGAACAGCAGCGCGGCGGCAAACATTGCCGCCGCGCGCCTGCGCATGAAGCGCGTGCCGCTCACTTCTTATAGCTGATCCGGTAGATGACGCCGTTATAGTCGTCGGACACGAGCAAGGAACCGTCGCGCAGTTCCTGCACGTCGACCGGACGCCCCCACATCGGCGGGTCCGCCTTCGGGTCGGTGAGGAAGCCCTCGAGGAATGGTTTGGACTTCGGTTTCCCCGACGCATCGAGGCTTACGTTAATGACGTTGTAGCCCTGCTTCACAGATTTGTTCCACGAGCCATGCTGGGCGATGAACATGGTGTTCTGGTACTCCGCCGGGAACATTTTGCCGGTGTAAAAGCGCATTCCAAGCGGAGCCATGTGCGCGCCAAGTTTCAGTGCAGGCGGTGTGAACTCGGAGCAGGAGCGGTATTTGCCGTATTCAGGATCGGGGGTGTCGCCCTGATGGCAATACGGGTAGCCGAAATGCTCGCCCTGGTGCTTGACCACTCCCAAAATGTCAGACGGCCCATCTTCGCTCAACCAGTCGCGGTTGTTCGCGGTGAACCACAACTGCTTGGTCTTCGGGTTGAACGCCATGCCCACGCTTTGGCGCACGCCGCGCACGTAGTCTTCCATCTTGCCGGTGCTGGGGTTCACCCTGACGATGGCGGCCTGGATGTAGCTCGGCATGACGATATTGCCGGGCGCGCCGATGTTGAAATAAATTTTGCCATCGGGCCCGAGCGTCATGACCTTCCAGAAATGACAACACTGTTCCGGCAATCCGTCGATGACGACCTTGGGAGCGGGCGGATTATCCAGCTTGTCCTCGATGCCGTCGTAACGCACGATCCGGTTCTTCTCGGCGACATACAGCGTGCCCTTGTTGAACAGGACGCCGTTGGGCGATGCCAGTCCCTTGATGATTTTCTTGACTTCGCGCTTGCCGCCCTTATCGACGATGGCGTACACGTCGGAGAGATTGCGGTTGCCGGCGAATACCGTGCCCTTGTCGCCGAGCGCCAGCGAACGCGCTTCAGGCACGCCGTCGACCCAGACCTCGACCTTGAAGCCTGCGGGAACCTTGAGCTTGTCAAGAGGCAGCTCCTTAGCCGTTCTCCCCGTGAGAATTGGGGCAAGCGGGTGCAGCGGCGAATTGGCCTGCTCGGCGGAGCGGCCCTGCTGCCAGGTCGGCGGCGGCGCGGTCGCGGCGCCCGGCGGCGCCAGAGCAGGGGACGACTTTTGCATTTGCGCAGCGTCCGGAGCCTTGGGCGCCGCCGGAGCGGCCGGCTGTTGCGCTTGCACCGTTGACAGCGCAAAGAGCGTGGTGCCGGCAGCGAACAGCAATGCTGCGATAGAACCAGTGGATAAACTCACGGCCTGCCGGCGCTGCGCAAAGATCAGTGTGGAAATGAACATGGCTCCTCCAATTTGTAACAAGACGGTCAGCAATTCGTCATCCCGCGCCGATGCCCCGGTCGTCGGCGTGCAGTATATTTTTGATCTTATATTTTAAGTGTAACACGAAGCGCAATTGCCGCGGTATAGGTGGTTTGCGCGCGTCGAGCCGCTGCCGCATGAAGGTGGTGAGGCGGGTTGCCAGCACGCTGCAGCACCCATAGAATGACGGCTCGCCGCGGGTGTAGTTCAATGGCAGAATGAAAGCTTCCCAAGCTTTAGACGTGGGTTCGATTCCCATCACCCGCTCCAGATAACAAAAGGCTGCCGGCGGCAGCCTTTATTGTCTGTAAGCTGGTGAGGGCGACCACCTGCTGGTTCTACAATGCGAGGCATATCATGAACAAAATCATCAAGTTTGTCGTGCTGCCACTGGTCGGCATCGTCGTCGTCATCGTCGCCATCGCGGCCTATGTCGCGGCGACATTCGATCCCAACCAGTACAAGCCGCAGATCGTGCAGGCGGTCAAGGACAAGACCAAGCGCGTTCTCAAGCTCGAGGGCGACATCAAGCTGTCGCTGTTCCCGAGTATCGGCGCCACGCTCGGCAAGATTTCGCTGTCGGAGTTCGGGAACGATAAGGAATTCGCCGGCATCGAGGATTTCCGCGTATCGCTGAAGCTCCTGCCGCTGCTGTCGAAAGAGCTCGTGGTCGACACGATCGAAATCAAGAACCTGCGCGCGAACCTGATACGCGGCAAGGACGGCAAGTTCAGCATCGACGACCTGACCGGCGGCGGCGACAAGCCCGCGCCAGCCGTGAAAAGCTCGGGACCGCCGGTCAAGATCGACATCGATCATGTGACGCTCGAGAATGCAACCATCACCTATATCGACGGGGTGGCGGGCGCGAAATACACGTTGTTCAAATTGAATCTCAAGACCGGCCGCATCGCGAGCGGCGTGCCGAGCAAAATCAACCTGTCGTTCACCGCGCAAAGCGACAAGCCCAGGCTCGATCTCCAATCCTCGCTCAAGACCACCGTCACGTTCGATCTCGACAAGCACAGCTACGCGCTGGACGGGCTCGACTTCAGCACCAAAGGGATTGCGGCGGGCATCAGCAATCTGGTGGCGACCGCGAAAGACGATGTCGACGCGAAACTTGCGATCAAAGAATTCCTTATCTCAAAGTTCGCAGTCGCCGCGACCGGCAAGCACGAGGGGGGAGATCTCAACGTCAAGTTCGACGTGCCCAAGCTCGTCGTGACCAAGGATAAGGTCAGCGGCGAAAAAATCGCGCTCGACGCGATCCGCAGCGAGGGCAAGAGCAAGATCACCGCCAAACTCGACATCCCCGGCATCGAGGGCAACGCGCAGTCGTTCAAGGCCGGTGAGATGACCGCGAGCATCGACATGCAGCAAGAGGGCGCTACGATCAAAGCCAGGCTGAGGAGCCCGCTTGCCGGCAGCGTCGACGCTCAGAAAATCGAACTTGCGAAATTAACGGCTACGGTCAACGTCAACAACCCGAAGCTGCCGAAGAACCCGATTGATGCGACGATCAACGGCTCGGCACTGGTCGATCTCGCCAAGCAGAACGTGAGCCTGACCTTCGCCACCAGATTCGAGGACAGCAATATCAGCGGCAAGGCCGGGCTCGCGAAATTCACGCCGCCGCTCTACACTTTCGACGTCAACATCGATCAGCTCGACGCCGACCGTTATCTTCCGAAGTCCGACCCCAAGCAGAAGCAGCCGGAGCAACCGCTCGACCTGTCGGCGCTCAAAGGCCTCAACGCGAACGGCAGCCTGAAGATCGGCACGCTCAAGGTGGCCAACGTCAAGGCGTCGAACGTGCGCGTCGACGTCAAGGCCAATGACTGATTTTTCGACCAAGGTCATCCGCTGGCAGAAAAAACACGGCCGCCACGACCTGCCGTGGCAGAACACGCGCAACGCCTACCGTATCTGGCTGTCGGAAATCATGCTGCAGCAAACGCAGGTCGCGACTGTGATCCCGTATTACCGGCGATTCCTGCGGCGCTTCCCCGGCATCAAAGCGCTCGCCGCCGCGCCGCTCGACGACGTGCTCGCGGTGTGGAGCGGGCTCGGCTATTACTCGCGTGCGCGCAATTTGCATCGCGCGGCGCAGCAGATTATCGCGCACCACCGCGGCCGTTTCCCGCGCAACCTTGAGGCGGTGCTCGCATTGCCCGGGATCGGCCGCTCCACCGCTGCGGCGATCTGCGTGTTCGCGTTCGGCGACCGTCACGCGATCCTTGACGGCAACGTCAAGCGGCTCCTCGCACGCTGCTTCGGCATTGCCGGTTACCCCGGTGACGCCAGAACTGCGGCCACGCTCTGGCGCAAGGCCGGGCAATTGCTGCCGCTGCGCAACGCCGAGCCGTATACCCAGGGTTTGATGGACCTCGGCGCCGCGGTATGCACACGCGGCAAGCCGCGCTGTGATGTTTGTCCGATGGCGCCGGATTGCGTCGCGCGCCGGCGTGGGATTATCGGCGAATTACCGGCGCCACGCCCGCGCAAGCGCTTGCCGCAGCGGCGCGCGCAAATGCTGGTGCTGCTGCATGCCGGACAGGTGCTGCTCGAGAAGCGCGCGACTAGCGGCATCTGGGGCGGCCTGTGGAGCTTGCCCGAAGTTGCGCCGAACGCGGACGTCATTATGCTGTGCGCGCAGCGCTACGGCGCCGAGGTCGCAACAAGTGTAGCGCTGCCGACAGTGGCGCACGGCTTCACCCACTTCAAGCTCGATATCGAGCCGCGACGACTCGGCGTCGCGCGCGTCGCGCCGCGCGCCGCGGCGCCGGGCGTGATGTGGCTGCCGCTGGAAGAAGCGCTGGGCGCCGCGATTCCGGCGCCGGTGAGGCGCATCCTTGCCGCGCTCGCAGCGGAAAAAGCATGATTCGGCGTTCATCGCATGAGGTCGACGCGGCCACCACGTTCGAGGATCGCATCGCCACGCGCTTGGACGAAACGCTGGAAGTCTGGTTCCGTGAGGTAAGCGCCGCTCGCAATGTAATCAAGCGCCGATTGCAGATGAAAGGTGCGCACATAGGCTTCGACGCGGAACACCTCCCTGCCGCGCCCGTCGAAAAACACCACGCTTGGGGCATACTGGACGTTGAGCTCGCGCGCCCATTGCGCAGCGGATGTCTTCGCGCCATTAGGCGCGGTGATCGCTTCGCTGCCGTGCAGGTTGAGGCGGTCGACGTCGAAGCGCGACAACAGCTGCCGCGTGAGATCGGCTTTGAGCGCGGTTGCGTGCATCTCGTCGCAGCCTGAGCAATTCTGCTGCTCGAAGAATACCGCGAGCGGACGCGTGGCGGGCTTGCGCCGGTCGAACCCGTAAGGCTCTTTGCGGAAGAACGGCTCGTCGTGGAACACGCCGGAGTCGGGCTCGCGCGGGTAGCTTTTCTGGAATTCCGCGAAGCTCACCTTGTTCTCATTGCGCTGCGAGACGTAGTCGAGCGCAGCCATGAAGCGGTGCGGCGGGTAATAGCCATTGACGCGCAGCGCGATGTCGCCTTTTTCGTCGAGGAACAGCAGCGTCGGCGTGAACTGCACCTTGAGCAGCGCCGCGAACTCTTTTTCGCTGCGCGTCCTGCCGTCGGTCCAGGTCACTTCGCGACTGCCGAAGATGTTGATCTCGATCGCGTCGAAATGCCTGCGCGTTTTGTCGACGATTTCTTTCTGACGGAAATTGACTTCCATCAGTTTCCTGCAATACGGGCAGCCGTTCTGGCCGAAATAAATCATCACTCGTTTGTTGGCGGCGAGCGCTTCCCTGAGGTCGTCGCGCAAGTCGAGGAACGAGTTCTTGAACCACGCCGGAACTTCGATTTCCTGCGCCGCACCGGCCGCAGGCAAGATGCCGCATACAGCGCACAGCAGTATGCCGCACAGCAGGTGCGCAAGGCTGCGTTGATTTTCGGAATGGGGCGTCACGGTGTAAGCTTAGCTTGTTTCGTACCAGTGTAAAGATAGCATGGAGCCGAATCCCGATGTTGGCGCCGACTGGCCGCATGTCAGCGCTTGGCGCAGGCAGCAGCGTGCGGCGCTGATAGCGCGCCGGACGGCGCTGCCCGCGGCGCAGCGCCGGGAGTGGAGCGCGGCCATCAGCGCCTGCGTGCAATCCTGCTTCCCGCTGCTCGCGGAAATGACGATCGGTTTCTGCTGGCCGTATCAAGGCGAATTCGACGCGCGCTTTGCGATCCGGTATTTCCGCGAGCGCGGCGCCACCGCCGCGCTGCCGGCGGTGGTGGACAAGGCGAGCCCGCTGCAATTCCGCAAGTGGTGGCCGGGCGCGCCGATGACTCGCGGCGTCTACGATATTCCGGTGCCTGATGGCACCGGGCTGGTGGTGCCGGATGCCGCCATCGTGCCAATGAACGGCTTCGACGAGCGGGCCTACCGGCTGGGTTATGGCGGCGGCTACTTCGACCGCACGCTGGCCGTGACTGTGCCGCGGCCGCTCGCGATCGGCGTCAGTTTCGAGTTCGCGCGGCTGCCGACGATACATCCGCAGCCGCACGACATTGCGATGGATTTTGTGGTGACCGAAGCGGGCGTGCATGCCGTGTCGAATGCACGGCTCGAGCGCATCACGCCCGAAGAGTGCCGCGAATGGGCACAACGCCTGTGCGCCGGGCGTGGACTGCCGCGGCAGCGAGCTATTACCGCCGGCGGATACAGCTCGCCGCCGTGCTATGCGGGCGAGTTTCCCGGTTATTTTGGAGAAACCGGGGAAAAACGCTAGCTGTTAGGAACGCAATCCCTGCTGGGACAGGATCTGGCTCAACTGGGCAAGCCGCCTCTGCGGATCCGCGATTTGAAACAGATGAAATATGCCGAGCTGTGGCATATCCCATTGCGTGATGCGCGCGAGGCAGCCGACCTCCGAGGGCACCGCAGGTGTCCCGACCTCGCGGCCTTCTTTGATCAGGCACACGCCGAACGGGCGGTCTTCGCTGATGCACACCTTGGTCATATCGAGGTAGCGCTGTTCGAATACCTTGAGCGGCAGCACGCCACCGGGAAACAGCACGGTGTTCAGGGGAAATATGTGGATATCTTGGTTAGGATCGGCTGGCACGTCAGCGTGGCCTCAGGTACGTGATTCGTGACTCGTGATTCGTGATTCGTAACCAGAAAACGCCGCCTTGCCTATCGGTTCTTACCAATCACCAGTCACGAATCACCAATCACGGCCTTCAGGCGAGTTCCCGGTGGCGCACCAGCGTGCGCTGGCTCTGGCTGAAATGGCGCACCAGCGCTTCGACAAAATACACCGAGCGATGTTCACCGCCGGTGCAGCCGATGGCGACTGTCACGTAACTGCGGTTGTCGGCGACATAACACGGCAGCCAGCGTTCGACGAAGCCGCGGATATCGGCAAGCATTTTGCGCACGTCGGCATCGTCCTCGAGAAAGTCGATCACCGCCTGGTCCTTGCCGGTCAACGGTCGCAGTTGTGGATCGTAGAACGGGTTGGGCAGGCAGCGCACGTCGAACACCAAGTCGGCGTCGAGCGGGATGCCGTGCTTGAAGCCGAACGACTGGAACAGCAGCGTTATCCCGGAATGATCGAGTTCGACAAGGTCCTTGATCCATGCCCGCAGTGCGCTGGGATTGAGGTCGCTGGTGTCGATGTGATGCGACAGGCCGCCGATATCGGCCAGCATCCCGCGCTCGCGCGCGATGCATTCCGCGACGGTCAGGTCCCCGTTGCTCAAGGGATGGCGGCGGCGTGTTTCGGAGAAGCGCTTGAGCAGGGTGTCGGTCTTGGAGTCGAGAAACAGCACGCGTACATCAACGCCGCGGGCCTTCAAATCGTTGATCTGCCGCGGCAGAAGATTGAGCGTGTCGCCGCTGCGCGCATCGATGCTGACCGCACCGCGTGTATAGCCGGCACCCTGCAGAAAATCGACCATCTCAGGCAGCAGCTTGGCCGGCAGGTTGTCGGCGGTGTAATAAGCGCTGTCCTCGAGCGCCTTCAGCGCCACGCTTTTGCCGGATCCCGAAAGGCCGGTGATGATGATCAGCTGCATTGTTCGTGGCTCGTGATTCGTGGTTCGTGGCTCGTGGCTATTCGCCCTTCGCGATCTGCTGCGTCTGGCGCGCGATGAAATCCTGCGTGCTGTCGATGCCGCGCAGCTGCAGCACGTAATTGCGCACCGCAGCTTCGACCAGCACCGCAAGGTTGCGCCCGGCTGCGACCGGGATGGTGACCTTGCGCAGGCTCACTCCCATGATGGTCTCGACGCCGGGCTTGAGCGGAAGCCGCTCGACATACTGCGGTTCCGCGCCGGCCGGTTTCTCAAGATGCACGACCAGCTTCAGGTTCTTGCGCGGCCGCAGCGCGGCCTCGCCGAAGATGGTGCGGATGTTGAGTACGCCGAGGCCGCGCACCTCGAGGAAGTCGCGCAGCAGCGGCGGGCAGCGGCCCTCCAGCGTCTCGGGCGCGATGTTGTAGAGCTCGATCACGTCGTCGGCGATGAGCCCGCTGCCGCGGCTGATCAGCTCGAGCGCCAATTCGCTCTTGCCGACGGCGCTGTCGCCGGTGATCATGACACCCATGCCCAGCACATCGAGCAATACGCCGTGCATGGTGGTGGATACCGCCAGCGCGCGCGCCAGATAAGGACGCAGCATCCACATCAGCTCCACGCTGTCGAGCGGGCTTGCGAACAGCGCGGTATGCATGGAATCGGCAAGCGTCAGCAGATGCTGGGGAGCGCTTTCGCCTCCGGCGACGATCATGCACGCGAGCTGCGAGGCCGCAAGCCGGTGCAGCGTTTGCTGGCGCGCCACCGCTTCGAGTGCATTGAGGTGATCGATCTCCGGGCGGGCGAGCACCTGGATCCAGTTGGGATGGATGAAGTTGAGGTGCCCGATCAGCCCTTCATGCGAATCCTTCAGGTTGGTGCCGTCGAGTTCTTTGACGCCGCCGTCGCGCCCCGCGATCCACGCGAGGTGCAGCCGGTCGCGATTGTCCTCAAACAGCTGTGCTACGCTGATTCGCGGCATGGGGTTGCCAATCAGCGATCAGCCGGTGCATCGCCTCGGCGGAGGCGGCGCCGAGCAGTTGGTCGCGAAACGTCTTGTCGCTGAACATCTGCGCCAGCTCGCTCAGTATCTGCAAATGCAGATCGGTCGCGCGCTCGGGCACCAGCAGCACGAAAATCAGATTCACCGGCAGCGCGTCGGGGGCATCGAACGGTATCGGTTCGCGCGTCCTGATCATCACGCCGACCGCTTCTTTCAGGCCCTTGATGCGTCCGTGCGGGATCGCAACACCCTGGCCGAGGCCGGTCGAGCCGAGTTTCTCGCGCGCGAACAGGCTGTCGAATACCTGGCTGCGCGCAATATTGTGGTTGTTCTCGAACACCAGCCCAGCGTGCTCGAACACGCGCTTTTTGCTGCTGACGTCGAGATCGAGCAGCACGTTTTGCGCCGGCAGCAGTTTGGATATCAGATTCATGTCAAATAGGGGTGCAGGACGCCGCGGAAGCGCCATCGCATCACAATGGCACGCGTGAGGCGCGCCGTCAATCGTGGCTGCCGCGGTGTTCGAAATTCTTCTCTTTGTGTCTGAGGATCTGGCGGTCCAGCTTGTCGACCAGAGCATCGATCGCGGCATACATGTCGGTATCATGACTTTCGACGAAGATGTCCTTGCCGCTCAGATGAACGCTGGCCTCGATCTTCTGTTCGAGATTGTCCACCGAAAGTATGACGTTGACATCGATGACATGATCGAAATGGCGCGTAATGCGGCCGAGTTTTCCGGTGATGTAATCACGCATCGCGGCAGTGATTTCGAGATGGTGGCCGCTTAGTTTCAGATTCATGAAGGTTCCTCGGTTGGTTGTGGCGGCGGCCGGATTGCGGCTGTCGCAGCGCTGGCTGCTGGCGTGATATCAGATCGACTTGCGTAAATTGATCGGCAGTATCTGCATGGATTCCCGGTATTTCGCGACCGTGCGGCGCGCCACGACGATGCCTTGCTGGCCGAGAATCTCGGTAATCTGGCTGTCGGACAGCGGCTTTTTCGCGTTCTCGGCGCTCACCAGTTGCTTGATCAGCGCTCGGATCGCGATGCTCGAGGCGCCGCCGCCGGTCTCAGTGGTGACGTGGCTGCCGAAGAAATACTTGAGCTCGAAGATGCCGCGCGGGGTGAGCATGAATTTCTGGGTTGTTACGCGCGACACGGTGGATTCATGCAAATCCAGCGTTTCGGCGATCTCGCGCAGCACCAACGGCCGCATTGCAATCTCGCCGTGATCGAAGAAATGGCGCTGGCGGTCGACGATCGCCTGCGACACGCGCAGGATGGTGTCGAAGCGCTGTTGCACGTTCTTGATCAGCCAGCGCGCTTCCTGCAACTGGCTGGCGAGCTGCTGGCGCCCGGCATTGCGGTTGCGCTGCAGGATGTCGGCGTAAAGGCGGTTAATGCGCAGCCGCGGCATCGCATCGGGGTTGAGCGCGGCAAGCCACACGTCCTTGGTTTTCTTAACAATCACATCCGGAATTACATAGCGTGTGTCGCCCGACGAGTAGCTGCTGCCGGGGCGCGGATTAAGCCCGATGATCAGGTGCTGGACGCCACGCAGCACTGCGTCATCGCAGTGCAGCAGTTTCCTGAGCTTGACGTAGTCGCGCGCCGCGAGCACGTCGAGATGGTGCTTGACCGTTTCGAGCGCCTGCGTACGGCAAGGCGTCGAATCCGGTAGCGCCATGAGCTGCAGCATCAGGCATTCACCGGGATCGCGCGCGCCGACACCGGTCGGTTCGAGATTCTGCAGGTGCCTGAGCGCAATGTGCAGTTCATCAACCTCGATCCCGAGCTCCGGCGGCAGGAGGGTCACCAGCTCGTCGAGGTCCTGCTTGAGATAACCGTCATCGTCGAGCGAGTCGATCAGCAGGGTAACCAGGCTCTGGTCGCGCTCGGAGAGATTGGTCAACGACAACTGCCAGATCAGATGCTCACGCAGCGTTTGCGTTTCGGCGGCAAGTTGCGGATATTCCGCTTCGTCGTTATCGTCACGCGTGCCGCCGTGACTGTAGTCTTGCTCCAGACGTCCACCATCCCCGTCGTCCGCGTTGCCAGTCCGGTCATCGGTGCCGCTGGTGGTACTGCTTGAAGTGTATTCCGGCGTGCCGGGCTGCGGCGGTGCGCTGACGGGATCTTCGCGGATGTCATCGCTGCGTTCGAGCAACGGATTGTCCTGCAGGAATTTTTCGATTTCCTGGTTGAGCTCGAGCGTCGACAGTTGCAGCAGCCGGATCGATTGCTGCAGTTGCGGCGTAAGCGTCAGATGCTGGGACAGCCTGAGCTGGAGCGAGTGCTTCATGATCCGAAAAGAGTCTGGCTGCTAGCAGCCTGTCGGACTTAACAGTCCGTACAGGCTGCTAATAGCAAAACCAGCTGAGCACTCATCATAAACTCACTCGAAGCGGTCGAACTTGGGGAAAAGCGCGGGTAAATTCGCATAACTGTTATTGACTTCTCCAATTCTATTGGCGCCGGTTTTGCATTAGGAGTTTGTCGGGGCTAAGTCCGACAAACTCCTAGGGCTGCGAATGTTTGGGCGCGGCGGCCTGGCGGCCGTCAACCCAATTGCTTACAGGCGGAAATGCTCTCCAAGATAGACTTTCCTGACGTTCTCATTATAAACGATTTCGTCCGGTTTGCCGTAGGCAAGCACGCTGCCGTCATTGATGATATAGGCGCGGTCACAGATGCCGAGCGTCTCGCGCACGTTGTGGTCGGTGATCAGCACGCCGATATCGCGTTGCTTCAGGAATCCGATAATCTTCTGGATGTCGAGCACCGCGATCGGGTCAACCCCGGCAAACGGCTCGTCGAGCAGGATGAAACGCGGCTCGGTGGCGAGCGCGCGCGCGATTTCAACCCGGCGCCGTTCGCCGCCCGACAGGCTGATCGCCGGGTTATCTCGCAAATGGCTGATATGCAGGTCCTGCAGCAGGTCGTCGAGCTTGAGCGCGATCCGGGACGGTTCGTCGTTTTTTTGCAGCTCGAGCACGGCGCGCACATTTTCAGCCACCGTCAGGCGCCGGAAAATCGAGGCCTCCTGCGGCAGGTAGGAGAGTCCCAGCAGCGCGCGGCTGTGGATCGGCATGTGGGTGAGCCGCTTGTCGTCGAGGTAGATTTCGCCGCCGTCGAGCGGCACCAGACCGACCATCATGTAGAAGCAGGTGGTCTTACCGGCGCCGTTCGGGCCGAGCAGCCCAATCACCTCGCCGCTGCGCACCTCGAGCGATACGTCCTTGACGACGACGCGCGACTTGTAACGTTTCTTGATTTGCTCGGCTTTGAGTTCGCTCATGATTACAGCCCATCGCGCAGTCTGCGCGCAGGCACGCTGCGCCGCGCGCGGCGGGAATGTTTTCGTTCAGCGCTCAACGCGGAGCGCCAGCGGGGGTCTCGGGCGGATTGGTTACATCGGAGGCGGGTTTCAGCGGCAGCGGCGGCGCCGCTGCCGCCGGCTTGTCTTTGCCCTTGGGCTGAATCACCGCGCGCACGCGGCCTTCCGGATTGCCGGGTGTCGCAGCCTGCTTGCCACCGCCGACGACGCGGAAAAACTCGGTGGTTGCGTCGTAGGAGATGTAGTTGCCTCGCACGTCGTCACTGCTTTTTTTCAGGTAGGCACGGTTGAACATCTGCAGCTGGTCCGCCTTGCTGTCGTACTCGATGCGCTCGGCGTAGCCCTCGATATATTCGTCATAGCCATCGCGTTTCTGGCGGAAACTCGCGAGATTGCCGTAGGCTGCGCCGTGCTTGAAGCCATCGGCGTCCTGCTGCACGATCACCCGGTCGCCGCGGATCGTGAGCGTGCCCTGCGTCAGGACCACATTGCCCTCGAAAGTCGCGGTTTGCTTGGCGTCATCCACCGTTACCCGGTCGGCTTCGAGGTTGACTGGTTTGTCGCGGTCGGCGCGCTCGGCGTGCGCCGGCAGCGCAGACAGCAGACAGCACGCGAGCAGTACCAGGGTGTGCCACCGCGGCCCGGGCGCACGGCGGTTTACGCCGGCTTGCTCAGCGCGCCGGCTTCGGTTTTTTATACCTGCCTCGTACATTGGATAGTAGTTTCAGAATCCGGGTCTCGTTGTTGAATTCTAAGCCAACCGACGTAATAAGTGTATTCGCGTCGGTAATCTGCACCGGCTTGTCGGTTTTGGCGACGTTGTCGTCGGGAATGATATGCAGCCAGGAAGTCCGCATCGTCAGCTCGCTGTTGTCGGCGTATGCGGGGCGTACCAGGCGGACGTCGTCGGTCAGGTAAGCGTTCTCGCCGTTGCTCGAGAGCATCGCGGATTTCGACGTCACCGTAACCATGGTGTTGGACTGGCTGAAATTCACGAATTTTGGCGCGTCGAGGTAAGTCGTATCGTCGTCGGGATAGTGCATCATGCGGCGCGCGCTCAGGGTATAGCGCGGCATGCCGTCGGGTCCGATGCGGGTCGCGGAAAAGTTCTCCACAATATAATCCGGATCGTGACGCGCCTTGCCCTCCCGCGCCCGCTCGGGCGGCTGCACCTGACGATCGAGCCAGACCGTTACCGCTGCCACCGCAGCGAGCAGCACGACCGGAAACCACGCGGTGAGCCGCTGCATTATATTAGATAGGCCTCAAGCTGGCGCCCGAGCGTACCCTGGGCGTGCATGATCAATTCACACGCCTCGCGGGCCGCGCCGCGGCCGCCGGGCGCGCGCGTCACGTAGTCAGCGTGTTGCTTGACCGCGAGCGGCGCATCGGGCACCGTCAGCGCGAGGCCGCAACGGCGCAGCACTGGCAGGTCGACCACGTCATCCCCCATGTAGGCGGTCGCGCCGGCATCGAGCTTGCGCGCCGCGAGCAACTCGGCGTAGACGCGGGCTTTGTCGGCCGCACCCTGGAACAGCAGTTCGACACCAAGGTTCTTGGCGCGCAACTCGACGCTGCGTGAAGTACGGCCGGTGATGATGGCGAGCTCGACGCCGCTTTCGTGGAGCATTTTCATGCCGTGGCCGTCGCGCGCATTGAAAGCCTTGATTTCCTCGCTGCTGTCACCGAGGTAAAGCGAGCCGTCGGTCAACACGCCGTCGACGTCGAAGATGACGAGACGGATGGCGCGGGCTTTTTGGTAAATGTTCTGCATTCGAGTTCCAAGGTTCAAGGTTCAAGGTTCAAGGCTCAAGGGGCAACGGGCAAGGGGCAACGCTCAAAGTTGACAGCGGCGCAGAGTTTCCTGCTTTAGACATTAAACTTGAAGCTTGTACCTTGA
>ODAK010004114.1_pt1 | contig 14960 bp, 14 predicted proteins | sample 1539591 | NCBI WGS metagenome assembly ODAK01 (sample SAMEA3539303, study PRJEB22396) | soil metagenome | biome: tundra; feature: field; material: soil | place: USA | collected 2010-05 | depth 0.15 m | reverse complement strand
ATCACCTCCCAGAGTTTTGCGGTCAGTTCCTTATCCTTAAGCGAATCCGGCGGGGCCCGCCCTCTCCAACTGGTGGAAGTTGGTCGCCCACGGAGCCTCCTCGTAGTCCACCAGTTGTTTCCAGAACGCCTCTTCCGCCTCAGCTGGGCAGTCGTCCGGGCTGTCAATCTTCATGTGGCCACCACAAAGCTCTTCCGCGCGGCGTTTCAAGTCTTCCATCCTCTTATGCCAGTCGTCCTCAGCTTTAGGCTTTGCCACGATTACCTCCCGGCGCGCCGGACGGCGCATCGTCCGCGCCTGCCTAAGATACGCGCCAATCTTACACCAGGCTGGGCCGTCACGAGGCGCCGCGCGATCCTTTTATTCATCCGAACAGTCTCATCAATCCCTTCGCTGGCAGGTCGGGCACGAGAAATCTGTTGGCATTGCTTGCCGAATTCGTCAATGCTTCCGCGGCGCCATAGCCGCTGCGCACCGCGCCTTCCATGGTCGAGGGCCAGCCTGTCGCCGTCCAATCTCCCGCGAGAAATAATCTTGGCCAGGGACTGACGTGCGAAGGACGGAACGCGTCGCTGCCCGGAGTGGGTGAAAACGTAGCGTGCACTTCTTTGACGACCGTCGCTTTGGTCAGCTTAGCCTCGCGCGCGGCAGGAAAGAACTCCCCCAGTTCCCCGACGGCCATCTCGATAATCTCAGCTCGCGATTTCTCCACCAGCGTTTTCGACGCGCTCACCACCAGTTCCAGGTAGCTGCCGCTCTGCCCCGAATGCTTGCGAGTCGCCAGTATCTTCGACTTCTGGAACATCCATTGAATCGTTCGCTCCAGCAACACCGCATGTTCTAAAGGCGTAATCTCGCGGTCGAACCAAAGATGTATCCCGGTGATCGGAGAGGACGTAAAGCTGCGCAACTCATCGCGTAGAGGTCCGAGTTCTGGAACATCCGGCAGCAGCTTTTCGACCCCATTGAACGGTGTCGCGAGAATCGCGTAGTCGGCGCGCACATCTTCGCCACCCACACATAGCTGCATGCCAATCTCATCGCCGCGAACCGAGTCCACAGCAGCCCGCGTATGCACTGTTCCGCCTCGCGCTTCGATGTACTCTGCCGCTGTTCCGTAAAGCTGCGACAGTGGGACAGACGGAACGCCCATGCGTCCCGCTTCGGCCGACTTCAGAAAAGATTCGCGAAACACTTGCGCAGCGTAGCGCACAGACATCCGGTCCAAGTCTTCGTTGAGGGCGCTGACCAGCACAGGCGCCCAGAACCGATCGATGGCCTTTTGCGGCTGGCCGTGACGCAAGAGCCACGACAGGAAATTTTCGCCGTCATCCTTGGGAAGCCTGGGGACGAGCGCCATCATCGCGCGTGCGATGGCCAGCTTGTCTTTCAGATCGAGTACGGAGGAGTCAAGGAACGATGGCGCAGCATGAAACGGCGGCGGCAGCGCCCCCGGCTTCAACATCGAGGAGCGACCTCCCGGAAGGATGAACGTGATCTCGTCGTACCAGCGGATCTGCTGCTCCACTCCGAGCCGCCGATAGAACTCGATGAGATTGGTACAGCAGCCCAGCAAGACGTGCTGACAGTTGTCCACAACTTCCGCGGTGCCAGGCAGCTCATAGGAGGACGCGCGCCCACCCAGATAGGGACGCCGCTCGAACAATTCAACTTGGTATCCGGCCTCGGCCAGCGCGCTTCCTGCGGCAAGACCGGCGAGTCCGCCGCCAACAATGGCGACCGACGACCGCTTCGGGTTTGGCTCAGCGGCGCTCATGCCAGGCGCTTCCAGAATCCCTTGCTCAGCACGGCCAGCTTTTCCGCGGTGCTCAAACGGACCCGCTGCGAAAACACGTCGTAGTTGCGGGCCGCGATCCTTTTCAGCAGCCGCCGATAGATCTCAACCAGGGTCCACAAGGCTGGCTGGCTCTCTTCGTCCACCAGCGGCAGAAGTTCGTCAGCCGCGCGATAGAATTCCCGCGCTCGCTCAGCTTCAAACTCCAGCAACGGACGCAGCGACACGAATGCAGTGCCGTCCATCAGCGAGCCGGCCTCGACTCCGAAGCGTGCCAGATCTTCCTGGGGCAGGTAGACGCGCCCCATCTCAGCGTCTTCTTTTACGTCGCGAATGATGTTGGTGAGCTGAAACGCGACCCCGGTTTGCTCCGCCAGCTTCTCGGCGCGCGGGTCGCGATAGCCAAAGATGCGAATGCAGATCAAACCGACGACCGACGCTACGTGATAGCAGTAATCGTAAAGCTCATCGAAGGTCTCGTACTGGAGTTGCGCAATTCCCTCGCCCGGCGGGGATTTCGGGGCAATGCCCTGCTGGGGCACGTCCATCGCCGTGCCCTGCACCAGCTTTTCCAGCAACTCGATCGGGATGTTGTAGTTCTTTTGCGAATCTGCCAGGGCAAACAACACGGGATCGTCGGTGGGCTCGCCGGCAATCACGCGACGCAGCGCACGGATCCATTCATCCAGTTTTTCGCGTCGCTGCTGCGCCGGGATGGAAGGATCGTCAGAGATGTCGTCGGCATGGCGCATGAAGGCATACACGGCCGAGAGCGCATTGCGCTTGGGAGCAGGAAGGACCAGGAAGCCATAGTAGAAATTCTTGGCGGCGGAGCGGGCGATGTGACGACAAACTCCGTAGGCAGCCCGCAACTGTAGCGGGTGTTTGCTCACAACAGCTTTCCCGCGGCGGCGCGTGCCAGCAGCCATAGCTTGCGCGGCTTGGAGATCACGGGCCGCCGTGTTAACACGTCGAATCCCTGGCGTTCAATGGCGTTCAAGATTTCCAACCCGCCACGACTGAACAATTCGATGTCCAGAGCCAGGTGTTTATCCACCATTTGCGCGAGGGGCAGTCCCATCTGAAACCATTCGCGGGCGCGGGCGACTTCGAACTTCATCATTTCGAGGAATGCGGGCGTCGCTCGATGTTGCGCGAGGTCATCTTCCATCACGCCATACTTCGCCAGATCTTCCAGCGGAAGGTAGATTCGCCCTTTGGCGTAATCGACGGCGACGTCTTGCCAGAAGTTCGCCAGTTGCAGTGCCGTACAGGTGTAGTCGGAAAGCTTTTGCCGCTCCGCGTCGCGATAGCCGCACAGGTATAGCACTAGATGTCCAACGGGATTGGCGGAATTCTTGCAATACCCCAGCACATCGGCAAACGTGGGATATCGTGCGGTCGTCTGGTCCCGGCGAAAGGCCCGCAGCAAATCGGAAAACTCATGCCGCGGAATTTCAAGTTCACGCACAGTAGGCCGCAAAGCGACAAAAACTGGATGCCTCGGATCCCCGGAGTAGCACTGCTCCAGTTCCGCTTCCCATTGATCGAGCAGGGCCAGCGATTGTTGTGGATCGCCTACTTCGTCGCCCAAATCGTCCGATATCCGGCAGTAGGCATAAACATTGTAGAAATGCTGATGCAGATGTTTGGGCAGAAACCAGGTCACGACCGAGAAATTTTCGTAATGCGAGTGCGCCAGCCGCGAACAATAGTGCTGCGCTTCCTCGAGCGACGGCGCCCGTTGAGGTATGGCGTACTCCGCCGGCAAAGACTGCCAACCAACGGCCGCCGCAGGATCGGTTTGCGCAAAATCCTCGCGATTATGAGTGGGAACAGAAGACATCAGGAAGATTGTATCGGGTACTGCCCTGCCCTAGCCAAAGGAAGGCTAGAACGGGGCACCCAAGCCCTTGATGAGGGACTGACAACTAGCGACCGGCAACTGACAACTGACAACTGGGCTATGTTCCCGGAATGATGGCCGTCTTGATGTCGCCGTTGCGATTGAGCATGTGCCGCAATACGTGCTGCAAGCGCGAAAGCGGCGCTTCGCCGGTGATGTAGTCGGTGCCCTTGATCTTGTTCTCGCAGATCAGGGAGAACGCTTTGCGCACCGTCTCCGGCGTGTGATGGAAGGTGGCCTTCAGCGTCAGCTCGTTATAGTGCAGGCGCTGCGTGTCCAGCGCAACCGTGGTCCCGCTGGCGCAACCGCCGAAGAAGTTGACGGTGCCGCCCTTGCGCACCATGTCAATGGTCCACTCCCAGGCTTGCGGGCGGCCTACCGCCTCGATGACCACATCGCAGCCGCGCGCTTCAGGCGTAAGCTTGCGCACCGCCTTCACCGGATCGTCCACAGAGGCGATCAGGACCGTGCTGTCGGCTCCCAAGCGGCGAGCGGGGCCCACTTGCGACTCACGCTTGACCACGGAGATGACGTTGCAACCGGCCAGCTTCGCCACCTGCACGAACATCAAGCCGATGGGACCGGCGCCGATGACGGCCACCGAGTCTCCAATCTCCAATTTGGTTTCGTGCAAACCGCGCAGCACGCAGGCCAGCGGCTCAACCATGGCGGCCTCTTCGAAGCTGACGTGCTTCGGGATGGCCAGCATGTTGGTTTCCACGATGCGCCGGGGAATGCGAATGTACTCGGCATAGGCGCCGTTGTTGAACAGCAGGTCGGAACAGAGATTCTCCTGGTGCTTGGAACAATAGAAGCAGGTGCCACACGGGGCGGAATTCAGCGCCACCACCCGCATGCCTTTGCGGAAACCTCTCACATTGGGCCCAACCTCTTCGACGACACCCGCTAACTCATGTCCAAACAGGGCGGGAGGCACAATCATGCGCGCATGGTAGCCGCGCTGATACACCTTGAGATCGGTGCCGCAGGTCAGGGCCACTTGCACCTTGACCAGCACTTCCCCTTCATCCAGCGTGGGAATCGGCACCTGCTCGATCTTGACGTCCTCTTTGCCATAGAGGACCGCCGCTGTCATTTGTCTGGTCACTTATTGGTCCTTCCATAAGCTGCCCGGCTGAATAACCACCTTCATGGAGTCCGGTTTGGGATGGGCAGCCAAATCCAGCGCTTCGACGGACTCGGCCAGCGGAAAGCGGTGACTGATGAGCCGCTCTAATTCCATTTCCCCGCTAAACACGAATCGTGCTGACTCTTCCTGCAAATCCACGGAAGCGCTGTACGACCCCAAAAGACTCTTTTCATCGACGCAAACCGCCGCCGGATCGATGGTTGCCTCACCGTGCTGGGTTTGCGCAAATAGCAATACGCGCCCACCAGGACGCGTCGCGTCCATGGCGGTACGAATTAAAGCGTTGCCGGCTACCGCAAGTATGACCGCATCCGCCCCTCGGCCCTCCGTCAGCTCTTTAACGGCCCTTACGGTTTCGGACGTAGAAGCGTCGATGTTTTCGTTCAGGCCGAACGTCTGAGCTATTGTATGCCTCTGGGGAAACAAATCGGAAGTAATTACCCGCGCCCCGCAACGGCGCGCCAGCATCGCCAGCATAATGCCAATCGGTCCCTGGCCGATTACCAGCACCGACTCCCCCGGCGTAAGCCTCAGCGTTTCAGCACCTTTCATGCAGGTGTTTATGGGCTCGATGAAAGACGCCTGCTCGAAGGAAATCCCATCCGGAATACGAATGACCCCCTTGCCAACGATCCACTCCATCACCCGTACATATTCGGCAAAACCGCCTCCGCTGGGCTCATAGCCGGCAGTGGCTCCCACTTTTTTGTACGTCGGACATTGAGCAAACACCTTGTGCCGGCAGTAGTAACATTTTCCGCAGGGAATGTGGTGGAACACCATCACCCGGTCGCCAAGTTCGTAGCCGGCAACATCTTCGCCGACAGCAGCAACCACTCCTGTAGTTTCATGGCCAAAGATCCGCGGAGCCGAGTGCGAACCGGTTGCAATCTTCTTGAGATCGGTGCCGCAGATGCCGCAGGTATGCACCCGAACCAGGATTTCTCCTGGGCCGATCTTTGGGACTGGGACGGTCTCCAGCCGGACGTCGTTGACCCCGCGATACACCGCCGCCTGCATGGTTGCGGGGAGCGTCTGCTGACCGACGGCACTACCGAGTTGGGTTGCGCTCGACATGTCACTGGCTACTGACAACTGACGACTGGCTACTACTTTCAATTAGATGATTCAGTTCACGGCATAGGTTCGTAGATGCGATAGCAGTGTTGGCTTGCATCCTAACCAATACGGGCCACCAATTCGGTCGCAATGCGACATAGAGCAGAAACCGGCCTTTGCCAAACCTTCCCTCCCCGTCAATAAATCGATTCAAGCGCGGCATCGGAAAGGCAGCATCATCAGAAATGGCCTTCACCGCAGCGAACTCCAGCCCATGCTCTCTTGCCACTTGCGCTACTGCCGCGCCTTCCATGTCCACCACGTCCGCTGCGTATTTCGTCAGCAAGGCCTGTTTCTCTGCGACGTCATTTATGTCTTGCGAGGTCACCAGCGCCCACTCGCCTCGACGCGTCGGGTAGCGGTCGCCGGTCGCCACATCCACGACTTCGCGGATCCGGCCAACATCGCCGACCTTTAGCTGCGGCGAGATTGCGCCAGCCATGCCCGCCGAAACCAGCAGCTCCGGCCGCGTCTGCTCAATCACCACTTCTGCGGCATGACGGGCGTGCTTTCCTCCGATACCGCCAACCGCAACCATCGCCTCCGGCAGTTCGAACAGATCAACACCATCTACGACGTGCGGCCGCATCTTTCCGAGAAGCGGCGCCAGTTCCACCCGCATCGCCGCCACAATCGCGATGCGCTTATGAGGCATAGCCGTTCGCCCGGAACCACTCCACGGCGCGGCGCAAAGCCCCATCGACCGGCCCCGGATTCCAACCCAGTTCGCTCTCCGCTTTGGCGCTGGTGATAAACATTTTCTTGCGCCCCATGCGCACCGCGTCCAGGGTCACGCGAGGTTCGCGCTTCAGCATCTTGCCGGATACAACCGTGTCCACCACGCCAGTCGCGTAAGCCACGGCGTAAGGCAACTTCACCTTCGGCGAAGGCAGACCCGTGATCGCCGCCAATTTATCGAGGATCTGCTTCAACGTCAGGTTCTCGCCGCCCAGGATATAACGCTCACCCGGCACCGCTTTCTCCATCGCCAGCAAGTGTCCTTGCGCACAATCGGCGACGTCCACCAGATTCAGCCCCGTATCCACATAGGCCGGGAACTTGCGGCGCAGGAAGTCAACCACGATCCGCCCCGTAGGCGTCGGCTTGATATCGCGCTCGCCGATAGGCGTCGTCGGATTTACCACCACGACGTTCTGCCCGCCCCGTGCCGCCTCGATCACAATCTGTTCCGCCATGAACTTGCTGCGCTTGTAATCGCCAATCATGTTGGATAGCGTGACCGGCGTTTTTTCGTCGGTAAGGCGGCCATTGTTGCCGAAGCCCATGGTGGCAACGCTGCTGGTATAAATAACCCGTCGCACGTCCGAATCTCTCGCCGCTGCGAGGACGTTCCGGGTACCTTCAACGTTGGAGTCGTAAAGCTCTTGGCCGTTGCGCGTCCAGAGCCGGTAGTCGGCAGCTACGTGGAAGACAAACTCGCAGCCCGACATGCCTCTCTTCAGCGACTCCAAATCGCGCAGATCGCCCACTACGCGCTCCGCCGGCAGGTCGGCAATGTTGTCGACGCGGCTGGTGGGACGCACCAGCAGCCGCAACTCCGCACCTCGGGAAAGCAGTTGACGGGCAACGTGGCTTCCCAGAAATCCGGTCGCTCCTGTAACGAAGCATTTCATTTCTCAGTGGTCAGTTGGCAATGTTAGCCACAGAATCACATTCGGCTCTATTGAAGAGGACTCCATTGACGAGGGCGAACCCACTCATTTGCTGGTTACCGGCAACTGGCTACGGGCTACCGGATTCAGCCCGCGCGCTGGTCTCTGCGCGCCACGCGCAACTGCTCTTCTTGCGACGCCGCTGCCGCTTTGGCGTACGTGGTTAGTGCCAGCAGCGGGAAATATTGCCGATACATGTAGTACATCAGGTAAAACACGCGCGGAAACCCAGTGCCGGTGTACAACGCTTCATCCCACGATCCGTCCCGGCGCTGCGTCTTCAGCAGATAGGCGATGCCGTGCTGCAGCGAATCGTTACGCGTGTCGTTGGCGGCCAACAAGCCCATCACCGCCCACGCCGTCTGCGAAGGTGTGCTCGGACCAACTCCCTTGACGTTGGCATCGTCGTAGGAGTCGCAAGTCTCGCCCCAACCGCCATCCGGATTCTGCATCATGCGCAGCCACTCCACCGCCTGCAGCACGAAGGTTTCGTGATAATCCACGCCCACCGCCTCCAGCCCCCGCAGCACCTGCATGGTCCCGTAGATGTAGTTCACGCCCCAGCGTCCGAACCAGGAGCCGTCAACCGCCTGCTCGCGCTTGATGAACTTGACCGCGCGCCGCACCGCTTCGTCCTTCAACGAATAGCCATAGCTCGCCAGGCATTCCAGCACCCGGCCGGTGATATCGACCGTCGGCGGATCGAGCATGGCGTTGTGGTCGGCGAAGGGAATGTTCTGGAAGACCATGCGGGTGTTGTTCTTGTCGAATGACGCCCAGCCGCCGTTCTTGCACTGCATCGACAATATCCAGTCCAGTGCGCGTTGCACCGACTTGGTGTGATAGCTCTCGTTACCGGTCTTCACCCGGCTCAGCGCCAGCATGACCTGCGCGCTGTCGTCCACGTCGGGATAGAACTCATTGTTGAACTCGAAGTACCAGCCCGCCGGCGCTGCCTTGCGGTTCTTCACGCACCAGTCGCCTTTGCGAGTCACCTGCTTGCGCAGCATCCACTCGCAGGGCCGCACCAGGCGAGGATCGTTGGCCGCCACGCCGCTTTCCGCCAGGGCAAACACGGCATAGGCGGTGTCCCATATCGGCGACATGCAGGGTTGCATGCGAAACGTGGCCTCTTCCTCGATGCCGAGTTTCTCGAACTCGTCCATCGCGCGGATGAATTGCGGATCGTCCAGCGAGTAACCCAGGCAGCGCAACGCGATGATGGAGTTCATGATGCCGGGATAGATTGCGCCCAGGCCATCGCTCATCTCCATGCGCTCCAGCATCCACTTCTCCGCGACCTTCAACGCCCGCGAACGCAGCGGACGAACATGGATCTGCTCTAGCAAGTGGACCAGGCGATCGAGCACCAGGAAGAAATTGCGCCAGCTCACCAGCTTGTCGGCCCAACGCAGGCGTAGCTGCGTGCGCCCGCCGACAAAAAGCTCGTCAATTCCTTCTTCCGCGGGAATCTTCTTGAACGGCTTCTTGGCGTAGGCAATGGAGAGCGGCACCAGAATGGCGCGCGACCAGGACGAGATTTCGTAGATGTTGAACCAGAACCACTTGGGGAACAGAACGATCTCAGGCGGAATTGCCGGGACCGCGTCGTAATCGTATTGCCCGAGGAAGCAGAGATAAATCTTGGTAAAGGTGTTGACCTCAGTGACGCCGCCCAAGGCGAGAATGCGCGCGCGGGCCTTCTGCAGCTGAGGATGATCGGGGCCGTAGCCCGCCATTTTCAGCGCGAAATAAGCTTTAACCGAGGCGCTGATGTTGGATGGGCCATCGTTGTAGATCGGCCAGCCGCCGTCCGGGCTCTGACGATTCAGGATCTCGGTGGCGCATTTGCGCGTTCGCACCGGATCTTCGGTGCCCAGCAGGCGATGCAGCAGGATGTAATCGGAAACCAGGGTGGTGTCGGCGCCCAGTTCGCCACACCAGTAGCCTTCTTCGCGGTCCTGGATGGAGAACAGGTATCGCCGCGAGGCATCGATGGCGGCGGCCACCCGGCTCTTGATGTCGTCGATTTTGCCGAAGCGTACTTCGGCACGATCGGAAGAATCTGACATTCCCTCTCTTACTCCGCCATAGCAGGCGCAGAGCCAATGGCCTCGACGATCTCGGAGGGCAATCCAAAGCGCACATTCTCCGGCATGACCTCGATTTCACGCATATTGGTGAAACCCTGTTCTTCCAGAAAAGTCACGGCCTCTTGCACCAGGATCTCGGGCGCCGAGGCGCCGGCCGTCAAACCCACGGTGTTGACGTTTTCCAGCCATTCGGGCTTGATTGAGCGGTAGGTCTCGATCAGATGCGATTCTGCGCCCAGATTGCGGGCCACTTCGACCAACCGGTTGGAGTTCGAACTGTTGTCCGAGCCCACAATCAGGAGAAGGTCACATTCGCCGGCAACATCTTTCACCGCGGTTTGCCGGTTCTCCGTGGCATAGCAAATGTCCTGCGCGTGCGGCCCTTGAATATTGGGGAACCTTTTCCTGAGCGCCGCGATGACGTGGCTGGTTTCGTCCAGACTCAGCGTGGTCTGCGTCAGATAAGCGACCCGGTTGGGATCGGGAACGTGAAGGTCATCGACTTCCTGTGGCGAGTCCACAACCTGCGTAACCTCGGGCGCTTCGCCCAGCGTGCCAATAACTTCATCATGATCGCGGTGGCCGATGAGGATCAGCGAATACCCTTCGCGCGCAAACTTGACCGCCTCTACGTGCACCTTGGTCACCAGCGGGCAGGTGGCATCAATCACCCGCAACTCGCGCAGCTTACTGGCGTCCCGCACTTCGGGGGCGACCCCATGAGCGCTGTAGATGATCCGCTCGCCCGCCGGGACTTCCTGAACGCTGTCCACAAAGATCGCGCCTTTGGCGCTCAACTCGTCCACCACATAACGGTTGTGGACGATCTCCTTGCGCACGTAAATCGGCGCTCCGAAGGCCTCCAGGGCTATGCGAACAATGTCGATGGCGCGTACCACGCCAGCGCAGAAGCCCCGCGGCTTCAGTAGAAGTAAGGTCTTGCCGTTGCTTTGAGTCATTCTTTTATGCTGTCCAGTGTCTTTTTCTGCTGTCCAGTATACGGGTAGGAACCCGCGTTTCCCCACAGTTACTCTATTGTACGTAGCAGCGGTGGAATCACCAAGGTAACGACCTGAAATGGCGCAATTTGGCACCTTAAGGTGCAAATTTCGCAGCCAACGGCAACGGGCCGCGCTGTACAATCCTTGTCCAGGAGAATGCAACCATGACCGGCAACGAACTTGCGAACATGTACGAATTCAGCTACGGAGCCATCAAACGCAATCTTGACGGCGTCACCAACGAAGAAAGCCTCGTCCAACCGCCGGGCGCCGGCAATTGCCTGAACTGGGTCCTGGGACACATCGTCGTTGCCCGCAACACAATCATGACCCTTGCCGGTGGCGCTCCCATGGTTGGCGACGACGTGGCCGCGCACTATCGTCGCGGATCGGACCCGCTCAAACCGGGCGACAAGGTGCCTGACCTCGGCACCCTCCGCGGCCTTCTCCGCGATACCCAGCATCAACTGGTTCCAACCCTGGCGGCGCTTTCCGACGATGCGTTGGCTCAGCCTGTCCCAGAGCAACTCCGGCAATCCCCGCTCACGGGCTCCATCGCGGATGCGTTGCTACGCCTCCATTATCACGAGGGCTATCACAATGGACAGATCGGGCTGCTGCGCAGGCTGGTAGGCAAAGAAGGTGCGATTAAGTAAGGAGCGATAAGCCGGACGTAACCTTGCACCCTTTGGCGTCGGACACCCAGGCACTTCCGATGTGTGACGCCATCTTCAAACTTCCGGTTTGCCCGCGACACGATCACAATAATCGAAACTCCGCGATACGTTCCCTAATGGAATCGGCGATCAGACGGCAAGAGCCGCCCAGCGAGGGGAGCGAGGTCGGGCGGGCGCTGCCCCATGAAGCCCCGGCCAGCGCTCGGCAGACTGCAGCGCCTTGTCAGGCCGCAGAGAGCACACTGATCGTAACGTAATATCCGTCCGGATCTCGGAGCGAGAACTCCTTGGTTTGAGTGTTCGGATTCACGTGTGGCTCCTCTTCGAGCCGAGTGACGAGAGAGCGTGCCCTTTGAAGCGCCAGGTCGAAATCATCGACACGGAAGAACAACAGGAGCCCGTTGCCGGGTGTCCCGTGATCGGGGCTCATCAATGAGGGATGCTCGTGGGCGCCCCACTCGTGGAGGCAGAGCAAGACAGTTCCATCTGAATCGAGGATTTGCCCAAAGTAATCATGGGCAGGAAGGATAGCCGGCTGACCGAACAGCGCCTGATACCATTTCAAGCTGCCCGGTACGTCGCCTACCCCTATAATCGTCCACGTGCGCTTCATCGGGTAACCCCTCTGCGGACTAATTCTTGTCAACCGGCCTGGCCGCGGCCGTCCTTGACCACAGACCCGTGATGGTCACGGTTCAAGGGACGAGTGGGGCGTGATTCCAGGACGAATAAGGACGTGTCGGCGTGTTTAAGTCAGCCTCGCCGGGCTGCCTCGATAGCGGCGATGTCGATCTTCTTCATCGTCATCATCGCCTCGAAGGCACGCTTTGCCTCACCGCCACCAGCCGCAAGCGCATCGGTTAGCGCGCGCGGGGTGATCTGCCAGGAGAGGCCCCAGCGGTCCTTGCACCAACCGCACTGGCTTTCCGTGCCGCCATTACCGACGATCGCGTTCCAGTAACGGTCCGTCTCTTCCTGATTCTCCGTCGCGATCTGGAAGGAAAAGGCCTCGGTGTGCCTGAACGCCGGGCCGCCGTTGAGACCGAGACAGGGAATGCCCAGGACGGTGAACTCCACCGTCAGCACATCGCCCTTCTTGCCGCCCGGATAGTCACCGGGAGCCTCGTGAACAGCGGTTACTTTACTATCCGGAAAGGTGACGGCGTAGAAGCGCGCCGCCTCATGCGCGTCCTTGTCGAACCAGAGGCAGATCGTATTCTTTGGCTTCATGTTCGTGTGCTCCTTGTGCTCGATCAGCGCGAACGCCGCGGCCTTTGCGTCGGTCCGTATCAGTGACCCACCAGTTCATCTGCTGATCTGGTAAGGCCGACGTCTCAAATTGGTCGCCGCCCGTGCTGCTCTTTTGAATCATATCGCTGGCAGGGGTCGACTTCGAGAGCCGAAGTTATGACAGGCCAATTTCCGAATGATCCCGATTCAGGTTCCTCATAGGGGTAGATCACGCAAATCGGCGTAGCCTTTGCCGATCATGCCAGGATAGTCGGCCAACCGGAAGTTGGACAGAGTGCTGTTCAGTGTCCGACAACTGGTTACTCGTCGGCGCCGTCCGAAGTAGGCACCACTTGCGGAGCGGGGATCCTGATCAGCGCGAAAGCAATCGCGTCGCCAAAGAAGATTGATCCTTGACCCTGATGTTGACTGACTGCTGGCTACTGGTTCGCTTTCAGCATCTGCTCGGCGTGCTTCAGCGAGGTGTCCGTCAGCTTCGCCCCGCTCATCATACGGGCAATCTCGCGCGTGCGTTCTTCGGGATTCAACGGGCGCACCGAGGTCTTCGTTCTGCCGCCCGATTCCCGCTTCTCGATGAGGTAATGCTGGTCGGCGAAGGACGCGATCTGCGGCAAGTGCGTGATGCACAGCACCTGCTTGGTCCGTGCGAGCTGCTTCAGCTTCCTGCCCACCGCTTCGGCGGCGCGGCCGCCAATGCCGTTATCAATCTCATCGAACACCATCGTCCGCTGGCCCGAGCCCCCGCGCGCGCCATTGTGACGGCCCCGGCCGGCGCTACCCGCCTCAACGCAGGTCTTCAGCGCCAGCATCACCCGCGACAGCTCGCCGCCTGACGCGATTTCCTCAACCGGGCCCAGCGGCTCGCCCGGATTGGCGGAGATCAAGTACTGCACCTCGTCGAAGCCGCGGGCGCTCCAGTTCCCTTGCTCGTCCGAGCCGCTCACCTCGGTCTTGAAGCGCGCCTTCATTGCCAACTCGTTGATCTCGCTTTCGACCATCTTCTCCAGCTTGCGCGCCGCTTCGTAACGATAGCGGGAAACACTGCGCGCTGCCTCCAGATATTTCGCCTCCGCATTCGCCAGTTCGATCTTCAAGGCGCGCAGCACTTCGTCCTTGTTTTCCATCTCGTTGAGCTTGCGTTCCAGTTCATCGCCGAGTCCGATCACGTCGCCAAGCGTCGGTCCGTATTTGCGCTTCAAGCGATCGAGCAGGGCCAGCCGCTCTTCGACTTCGGCCAGACGCGCCGGAGAAGCCTCGATGCCTTCCGCGTAATCGCGGAGCGCCTGCCCGATGTCTTCCAAGGTGATGCGCGCCGACTCCAGTTCCGGCAGAGATTGCCGGAATTTCTCGTCGAAGCGCGACAACTCCTCGATCTGCCGCGTCGCCACGCGAATCGAAGCCGCCGCTGAGGTGTTGCTTTCGTAGAGCGCGTCGTAGGCCGCCATCGCAGCCGTGAACACCTTCTCGGAGTTGGCCAACACGCGCTTCTCGGCCTCAAGCCTGGCGTCTTCTTCCGGCTGCACGCGCGCCTCGGCAATCTCTTTGCGCTGAAAGCTCCACAAGTCCAGCAGGCGCAGCCGGTCATGCTCGTCGCGCTCCAAATCGGCAATGCGATGGCGGACCTGGTTCCAACCTTCGAACGCCGCCGCAACCGGCGCGCAGGCCACTCCGGCGAAAGCATCCAACAGCGCCAGGCGCGATGCCGCATCGAAGGCCAGCACCGCCACATTCTGCGCATGGATCACCGCCAGGTGCGGCGCAAGTTGCTTGAGAACAGTCACCGTCGCGGGCTGGTTATTTACGAAGACGCGACCCTTGCCGCCGGTGGCAATCTCGCGGCGAAGAATCAGTTGCCCGTCGTTGGAATCAGAATCAGAATCGGAATTGCAATCCAGGCCGTTGGCTTCCAGCACCGCATCCAGGGCTTTGGACTCGGCCTCGAAGACCGCCGAAACCACGGCCCTTTCCGTGCCGTGACGGATCGTATCGCTGGAGGCTTTATCGCCCAGCAGTAAAGCCAGGGCGTCAATCAGAATGGACTTTCCGGCGCCGGTTTCACCGGTCAGCAGATTCAGACCGGGCGCGAACTCCACGGCGACGTTGTCAATGACCGCGTAGTTTTCTACTCGCAGTTCCAATAGCACGTGAGCTCTCGACCCGCCGAAGTTAAGCGCAGTGTAGCAGGAAAACAGTTGCCAGTGGCCAGTTGTCAGTTGTCAGTTGTCAGTTGTCAGGCCTCAGGGGCGAGTGGCGCGGCGGAGTTTCACCACCGCGCTCTCTCAGAACCGGACGTGA
>ODAK010004113.1_pt1 | contig 14961 bp, 13 predicted proteins | sample 1539591 | NCBI WGS metagenome assembly ODAK01 (sample SAMEA3539303, study PRJEB22396) | soil metagenome | biome: tundra; feature: field; material: soil | place: USA | collected 2010-05 | depth 0.15 m | reverse complement strand
AGGTCACGCCAGTGCGATGATCCCTGACCTTCAGCCCGCTCACCGCTCCTCCCTCAGTTCGCAACTCGAGGACCTCGTTGTACGTGCGGACCTCGGCCCCGTTCGTCCTGGCTGTGGCCAGGAAGGCCAGGCAGAAGTGGAAGGGCTCGAAGACCCCGTCGGGCACCTCAACGGCAGCCAGGACCTCGGGGTTCAGAAACGGCTCCATTCTCCGGACCCGATCGAGCGGAAGCTCGCGGGCGGGGATGCCGCACACGTCGCAGCCCGCGAGGAAGGTCTCCTTGAAGGCAAGGTCCTCCTCGTTCAGCGCCACGAAGAGGCCGCCGTTGCGTTCCAGCAAATCGGGCATGATCTCTTCGAGGGTCCGCAGCTCGGCGATGCACTCCCGCGCCGACTCCTGATCGGTCACGGCGTACCGGCCCCCAGAGTGAAGCAGACAGTGGTTGCGTCCGCTGGTACCAGAGGCGATCTCACCCCGCTCCACCACGGTCACGAGAAACCCTCTGAGCGCCAAATCGTGAGCGGTGGCGGCGCCGGTGGACCCCGCCCCGATGACCACCACTCTCGGAATACTCGTCATGCCGCCCAAATCTAACTCGTACGGGATCTAGCGTGGGGACCGCCCAGGGCCGACGGCCCGGGTTGAATCCAACAACCCCTCTCCGCGGCAGGAGATGGCCCGGGTGAAGGTGGCCTTGCCCCTAGCGGGGCGGAACCTGGAGGTCGAACCCAGCCCACCCTCGACCCGAACCGCGGCTACCGGCCGCTCGGAACCAGGAGCGGTCCGAAGCCTAGAGTCGTCAACGATGTCGTGAGACATCACACAGATTGCCCGCTCAGGGATTCGAACCCTGGACCTTGGGATTAAGAGTTTCACGGTGACCATCTCGGCGTACTACCCCGGCTATTCTGACGACCGCCGCCAACGTCCGCTAAGAACTGTTGGAGTTCGTTGCAACTGTTGTAAGAACCGTTGTTGAGGGCACCGCTCTAAACTGCTCGCCGTCGCTGCCCTCGCATTGGGGTGTCACACGTGGGCCGAAGACGACGAGAGGTCGGGTCAGGTCTCGCTGCCGATCGCCTAGAATCCGCCCGATGCCGTCGACCCAACCCTTGGTGCTCGTGGTTCCCAATTTCAGTGAGGGCCGTCGGGCCGACGTCATGGACGCGATCGTGACTGCGATGACGCGTGTTCCGGGCGTGACGCTGCTCAATCGTCAGTCGGACCCGGACCACAATCGACTCGACACCACGCTGATCGGCTCACCTCAGAGCGCGCGTGCAGCCGCGGTCGCCGGCGCCGCACAGGCCGTGGAGCTGATCGACATGGAACAGCAACGCGGCAGCCACCCTCGCATGGGTGCGGTCGACGTCATCCCCTTCATCCCGATTCGTGGCGTGACCATGGACGATTGCGTCGCCCTCGCCCGCGATGTCGCGTCGGAACTGGCGGACAGGCTGTCGCTCCCCGTCTACCTCTACGAGCGGGCCGCCCGGACACCGGATCGGTCGAGCCTCGCCGATGTGCGGCGCGGTGAGTACGAGGGCCTCAAGGCCGACGTGGCGGAGGGCCGCAGATTGCCGGACTACGGTCCGCACCTTCTCGGCAAGGCCGGCGCGACGGCCGTGGGGGCGCGCCCGCCCCTGGTGGCGTTCAACGTCTACCTGAGCGGCCAGGACGAAGGTGCCGCCAAGGAGGTGGCCAAGCGGGTTCGCGAGCGTTCCGGTGGGCTGGTGCATGTGCGCGCCATCGGGCTCTCGGTGGCCGAGCGCGCCTGCGTGCAGGTGTCGATGAATCTCGTCGATCCGGTGGCGACCCCCCCGTATCGGGCCTTGGAGCTCGTCCGCCTCGAGTCGGCTCGCTTCGGGATGCACGTGCTCGACACCGAGGTGGTGGGCCTCATCCCGCAGGCGGTGCTCGCCGAGTGCGCCGCCCATTACCTGCAGCTTCGCGGCTTCGATCCCGATGAGCAGGTGATCGAGACGCTGGTTGCCCGGCTCACGGACGGCTCGCCTGCGGCTGCATCCCCCGCTGCGGCCACGATCGGCGAGACGACCGTCGAGGCGTTCCTCGCAGCGCTGGCATCGGCGGAGCCGACGCCGGGGGGCGGAACCGTCGGGGCGCTCTCCGGTGCGACCGGGGCGGCACTGCTCGCAATGGTCGCGCGCCTGACCATCGGCCGAAAGGGGTACGAAACCGTCGAGGGCCGGATGCACGAGATCGTCGCGACGGCGGACGTCGAGCGCGCCGCGCTGCTCGCGCTTGCCGATCGCGATGCGGCGGCCTTCGAACAGGTGATGGCTGCATATCGGCTGCCGCGCGACACCGACGAACACAAGGCCATGCGATCGGATGCGGTGCAGGCGTCGCTGACCGTCGCTGCGGAGGTGCCACTCGATGTCGCGCGCCGCGCCGCGGCACTGCTCCCGCTCGCCCGCGAGCTGATCGAGACCGGCAACGCCAATGCCGTCTCGGACGGGCTGAGCGCAGCGCATGTGCTGCTCGCCTCGGTCGCCGCCGCACTTGCGAACGTCACGATCAATGTGGCATCGCTGACCGATGCGCATTGGGTAGAGGCGATGCGCAACGACGCCGCGCTGGTGCGAATGCGCGCGGATACGGTGCTTGCGGAAGCCGACTCGGCATTCGCGTCGCGGCTTGCCCCTTCGTAGATCCTACTTCGCGACGCGACACCGAACCACACAAGGAATGTGGTACCCGCTACAGGACTCGAACCTGTGACCAACGAATTAGGAGTTGCACGGTGGCAATCTTGGAGGGCGCCCTGGCTATTCTGACGCCCGCCGCCATAGCCAGATTATAGCCCGAATCGTATTCAGGATGCTTATGCCCGCTCAGGGATTCGAACCCTGGACCTTGGGATTAAGAGTCCCCTGCTCTACCAACTGAGCTAAACGGGCGAGTGCCCGATTCTAACCGCGGGTCACTCGCCCGCTCGGCCCGGCACCGCCGCCGACTCGCCCGGCGCGCCGCTCCCCCCCCAGCCAGACCATCGATCGGTACTGCTGAGCCAGTCGCATCCGAAGCGGCGGTGGCGAGGGCGAGACGGTCCCGGACATGGGCGATGTCGTCTGCCCTTCGATCGCGGCGCGCAGGTCCGCGGCGCTGGTCCCCGGGAAGACGGTCAGCACCCGCCCCAGATCGTGCTCGCCGAAGTGGCTGTCCCCGGCGCCGAGGGCCGCCCCGAGCCGGTCGCGATGCTCGGCGTAGAACGTGTCGAGCCGGCCCCAGGTCCGGGGAAGCACCGGGGCGGTGTGGCGCAGCTCGATGCCGTCCACGCGGTGGCTCTCGAGCAGGCTCCGGGTCTTGCCGGGGGTCATCGACGCGAACCACGTGGGCATGAAGGGGTGAGCGATCACCGCCAGTCCGCCGTCGTCGTGGATCGCGTCAACCGTGTCCTCAACGGACATGTGCATGCGAATCTGCCGCTCCAGGAACAGCCCGACAATGTGGATTCCGGGGGGGAACGCGGCCGTGACCTCCTCACCACGAACCACGTCGACGCCCAGCGCCGCGCCGGTCTCGATCGCCGGTCCGAGCTCGGAGATGGTGTCGTGGTCGGTGACGCAGAGCACGTCCAGTCCGATGGCGGCGGCAGCGCGGACAAGGTCCACCGCGCTGACCATTCCGTCACTGGCAAGCGTGTGCGCGTGGATCTCCGCGGTGCCGAGCCCGTCTGCGGCGCGCATGCGCGCGCTCGATCGCTGCGTCATCGATCCAGTGTAGTGGGCTGCTGAGAGTGCGCTGAGAAGAGCTCTTTGCGATCATCTCGTGGCCGAGTTGTGGCGAGTCGACTCATATACTCGAAGCAATGAGTGGGCCGACCCGCCTGCTCGTCGTGGACGACGAGCAGAGCATCACCGACTTCATCGCGCTGGGCTTGCGCCACGAGGGTTTCGACGTGCGCACCGCGCCGGATGGGCATGTCGCACTCAGGGTCGTCGATGAATTCAAGCCACACCTCGTCGTGCTCGACCTGATGATGCCGCGCGTCGACGGCTGGCAGCTCTGCCGCGCGCTCTCCGGCGATCGCTCGCGCGGGATCATCATCCTCAGCGCGCGCGACGAGACCAGCGATCGCATCCAGGGACTCGAGCTCGGCGCCGACGACTACCTCGTCAAGCCCTTCGATTTCGCGGAGCTGCTCGCCCGTATCCGGGCCGTGCTCCGGAGGCGCAACCCCGACCTCACCCGAGTGATCCATGCCGGTGAGCTCAGCATCGACACGGCGACGCGCGAGGTGCGTGCCGGTGGGCGCTCCGTGGAGCTCTCGGTGCGCGAATACGACCTGCTGCTCTATCTCGCGAGCAACGTCGACCAGGTGCTGCCCCGCCAGCGCATTCTCGACGAGGTGTGGGGCTACAACTTCTTCGGCGACGAGAACAACATCGAGGTCTACATCCGCTACCTGCGCACCAAGCTTGGCGACACGACGCACGAACGGATTCAGACCGTGCGTGGTGTCGGCTACCGGCTGCGCAGCACCGTCGACGGGAGCGACGCCGCGGCGCGGTAGGACGTGCGTCGTATCGGACACGCTCTCGCGTCGCTGCGATGGCGGCTGACTCTCACCTTCATCGCGCTGCTGTTGCCCTTGTTGGTGCTGCTCGCGGGGTATCAGTACCTGACGTTGCGCGCGAGCCTCATCAGCAATCGCGTCGGTGAGCTGCAGGCCGACTTCACGTCCGCAAAGCGGCTGGTTGCCAACAGGGAACGAGCGCTGGGCGCGACCACGACCGCGGCATTGCGTCTCTGCAGCACGCGTCCAGCACTGGTCGGGACGGCGGTGGCGAGCGCCGTGTCGACCGTGACAGGGCAGACCGTGCAGGTGGTGGTCTACAACAGCAGCCTCACCCTGGAGGCGGTCGCGCCGGTGGGATCGAGCCCGCCGGTCCTGGATACCGCTGCGCTGCAGGGCGTTGTCAACCGAGGCACGCGCTCCACCGCCGAACAGATCAGCACGAGCAGCGGCGATCAGCTCGTCGTCGGCTTTCCCGTCGTAGCCGGAACCGGCGCATGCGGCGTTGCTCAGCTGTCGGTGGCGATGACGCCGATCACCAACGTCCTGCACGACGAGATCCTCCTGATCACCGCCGGCGGCCTCGTGATCCTGGCGCTCGCGACGGTTCTCGGCGTCATGCTCACGGGTCGCACGCTCCGGCCGATGCGCCGTCTCACCGCCACCGCCGAGCAACTCGCCGCTGGCGATCTCACCGCCCGGAGCCGGTTGTCACCGAGCAGCGACGAGGTCGGCCAGCTCGCGAGCAGCTTCGACCACATGGCCGATCGCATCGAGGAAGCCTTCACCGCACAGCAGGATTCCGAGGCACAGGTGCGCCGGTTCATCGCCGACGCGTCGCACGAGTTGCGCACACCGCTGACGGCGCTCAAGGGCTACATCGACGTGCTGCGCCGGGGTGCGGGGCGCGAACCGGCCGCGCTCGACGCCGCGCTCGAGGCGATGAGCAACGAGTCCGAGCGCATGCGCGTCCTGGTGCTCGATCTCCTGACCCTGGCGCGGCTGGACGCGCATCGCGAGTCGCACCCGGAGGACTTCGACGTCAACGCCGCGGTCAACCGGCTCCTCGACGAGGGGGTGCCGGGCATGCCCTCCGTCCTGCAGCGCACCCTCGGCCCGCTGCCGCTGATCGTGCGCGCCGACCGCGGCGCGGTGGCCACGATGGTGCGCAACCTGCTCGTCAACGCGTGCAAATACGCGCACGGCGCCGCGCAGCACTGGAGCGCGGTGGCGGAGGCGGGCTGGGCGAAGCTCGAGGTCCGCGACGAAGGCCCCGGGATCCCCGCCGCCGACCTGCCTCACGTGTTCGAGCGCTTCTACCGTGGCGAGAAGACGCGCGCCCGCGAGGAGGGTGGAAGCGGTCTCGGTCTCAGCATCGTGCAGGGGCTGGCCCGTGCCCAGGGCGGCGATGTGGCCATCCGGAGCGCCGAGGGGACCGGCACCACGGTCACAGTCTGGCTGCCGCGTGCTCCCGTCCCGCCGCCGCCCCCTACAGATTGAACGGCGACTGGAAGGAGAGCCCGCTCAGGACGGTCAGCTGTCCGGTCGCCATCAGGAGTCCGAAGCCGAAGAGGATCGCGCCGGCGACGATGCTGATCACCCGCAGGTGGCGGTTGACGCTGCGCAGCACTCCCTGGAGCCGGTCTGCGAGCAGGGCAACGAGCAGGAACGGGATGGCCAGGCCGAGGCAGTACAGCACCATGAAGGGGAGCCCGCCGAACTCGCGGTTCTGGGCGAGGGTGAGGATGGCGCCGAGCTGCGGGCCGAGGCAGGGAAGCCATCCGGCGGCGAAGGTCAGCCCGAGCAGCAGCCCACCCGCCGCACCACTGGACACTCGGAGGTGGAATCGCCGCTCGCGCTCCAGCCAGCCGAAGCGCAGCACCCCCATGGTCTGGAGCGCCAGCACCATGATGATCGCGCCGGCGACGCGGTTGACCAGGTCGAGGTTGCGCTGGAACACCGTGATGGCGAGCACGCCCTCGAGCAGGTAGTACTCGGCGATGAACACAACGCTGAACCCGACCACGAAGGCCACCCCGGTGGTCATCGCGGAACTCCGGATCGGGGCTGCCACCGTCCCGCCCGAGGCCACCGCGAGCGCGGGCTGACCCGCGCGGCCGCTGAGGTAGGCCGCGTAGGCGGGCATGAGCGGGAACACGCACGGCGACAGGAAGGACACGAGCCCGGCGAGAAACGCGAGCGGAATCGACGGACCCGCTGACACCCCGATCACGGCGCTAGCGTAGGTCGGCGGGTGCTAGGGAGGTCCTTCCACGTAGTACCGCTGCCGCCACCGGATGAAGACGTACAGCGCCAGGAGCACGAAGAAGACCTCGTAGACCAGCGGCGTCGGCCAGTGGAACGCCGCCTGCGCGAAGCGCTGGATGCCGCTCGCCGGGGGCGACGTGACCGCCGGTTTCACGGCCTGCGCCACGGGGGTGGCGGTCGGGATCGGAGTCGGCACCGACGATGGGACCGGGGCTCCCGACGCCTCGGCGACGAGCGCCGGCGGTGCCGGGGCACTGGCGTCGCTCTCCAGATACACCTGGCTCCCGCCCGTCGGCGGGTTGAGTGCCACGATCACCTCGGGGGGCGTCGTGTTGGCGATGGCGATCGCCTCGACGTTCCTGCTGTCGGTGGGAAGGCCGGTGTCTGCCTTGTGGTAGGTGAGGCCGCCGTCGGTCGATCGGTAGAGATCCCCACCGGTGCTGCCGCCCGCGTCCGCTCCCGCGTAGGCAAGGTTCGGATCGAGCGGCCCGAACTGGGCCACGGTCAGAGTCAGTGCCTGCGGCACCCCGGTGCCGGCGGTCCACGTGACACCGCCGTCGCCGCTTCGGAAGATGCCCTGCGACGTCGCCACGATCAGGGGCCGCTTCGGGACCGCTTTGTCGATTTGCCCGGCCGTGATCGACGAAACCACCGCCCCGGCGGGCAAGCCGGATTGCAGCACCTCCCACGCCCCGCCACCGGTGCTGCTGAAGAGGTATCCCGACGCGAGGGTTCCGCTGTTTGCCCCGTCCGCCCCCGCGATGACGGTGAACTGCGGGTAGTTGGCGGCCACGGCGACTGACGAGATCGAATATCGGTCCAGACCGCCGTCATGCCAGACGTGCCCGCTGGGGCTGAGCGCGACCCCCGTGTTGGTGCCCGCGGCGATGCCGTCGAGGCCGAAGGCGAGGGCGCGCACGTCGAGGTTGGGCAGGCCGTTCGATGCGTCTGCCCAGGTCGCCCCTGAGTCGCCGCTCGCGTACACGCCCCTGCCGTCGGTCCCGGCGAAGGCTTCGGTCGAGTTGCGCGCGTCGAAGCCGACCGTCCAGACCCGTACGCCGCTGATCGTCTGGGTCCAGGTCGCGCCGGTGTCGTGGGAGAGGTACACACCGTTATCGGTGCCGGCGAGGATGGTGCTCGGCAGCGACGGCTGGACCGCGAGGCTCCAGATCTTTCCCGATCCGAGGCCGGCGAACGGCCCAGCCTCGGAGAATCCGCCGAGGGCTGCCGAAACGCCGGCGCCGAGCGCCGCCCACCCGGTGAGCACGGAGATGGCGAGCAGCGACGCCCCGAGCCATCGCCGGTGCGAGCGTGCCGGCGGGGTGGCGGACAGACAGGAGCGGGTGGGGTGGTTCGTTCTCACTGCAGGGCGCTTGAGTGGGTCGATTTGGGAGTGACGGCGCAGCGAGGTCTCGCGCCGCGATCCGGGGAGACGGCCACAGAATACCGCGCGTTCCGGGTTTCGCGGCCGCCTCGCCGCGGTATCTGCGATGCAGATGCCTACGACCTTCAAGGATTACTACGCGATCCTGGGCGTTCCCCGGACGGCCACTGAGAAGGAGATCCGGACCGCCTTTCGCAAGCTCGCCCGTAAGCACCACCCCGACGTGAACCAGGGCGACAAGGCCGCCGAGGATCGCTTCAAGGAGATCAACGAGGCCAATGAGGTGCTCAGCGATCCCGAGAAGCGGAAGAAGTACGACGAGCTGGGACCGCGCTGGCAGGAGTACGAGCAGTGGGAGCGCGCCGGTCGCCCGGGTCCGAATCCATTCCAGAGCAACGAGCAGTTCGGCTACCGCACCGTCTCGCCCGACGAGTTCGAGGGCATGTTCGGCACCAGGGCGCCGTTCAGCGATTTCTTCCAGCAGTTCTTCGGTGGCGGGGAGGCCCCGGAGGGCTTCACCTCCGGTCGCCAGCGACGCCGCGTGGCGCGCCGCGGCCAGGACGTCGAAGGCGAGACCGAGATCAGCCTGGAGGACGCATTCGCGGGTTCCGCACTCACGGTCGACCTGAGCTCGGCGGATGGTCCACGAAGGGTCGAGGTGAAGATCCCGAAGGGCATCCACGAGGGTGCACGCGTGCGCGCCACCGGTCAGGGCGGCGCCGGGCGGGGTGGCGGGCCCCGTGGCGACCTCTTCATCCGCGTCCACATCCGGCCGCACCATGTCTTCACGCGCTCCGGGGACGACCTCACCGTGCGTGTCCGGACGCAGCTGGCGACCGCGATCGCGGGCGGCGTCGTCGGCGTCCCGACGCTGCGGGGCACGACCGCGCAGCTCTCGATCCCACCCGGAACGCAGAACGGAGCCCGGCTGCGACTTCGTGGGCTCGGGATGCCTCATCTCAAAGGGGACGGTGCAGGCGATCTCCTCGCCACCGTCGAGGTGCGATTGCCGCACCCGACGCCTGAGGCACTCCTCGCCTGGGCCGCGTCCCACCAGGCGCCGCCCTCCGACTGAGCCCTACGTCACCGTGAGCGTGTGCTCGCGGGTGGTTCGGCGGATGGTGCAGACGTCACCCTTGCACGTCGACGCGATCACGTCCAGGGTCAGCACGCCGCTCCCAGGGCTGCCCAGGCGCACCTCGAGGGAGACGGGGAGCGAGTCGAGCGCCCACGATCGGGGCCCGGCGCCGAGAAGCGTGGGCGGCTCGGCGCTCAGGTTGACGTGCACGGGTGGTCCCTGCTGGAGATCAAGGTCCGAGCCCGCGAGGTCGACATCCCCGCCGACAACCGCGCTTCCCCCGGACGCCCCCGAAAGCGGAGTCCCAGCGGGCGCGGCCTGATCCCGACGGTCGAGGATCGGGACCTCGGCGACCACGCCGGTAACCACGTCGACGGTGATCACGCGGTGATGGTTCGTGTCGGCAACCACGAGGCGACCGTCCGGCAGCACGTCGAGCCCGCCGGGCTCGTCCACCGGATCATTCAGCGTCAGGGTCCTGAGCGTGCCGTTCTCCCAAACCCGAAGGAGCGAATTGAACGTGTCCGCCACGGCGATCGGCCCGCCGGGAAGCGCGGCGACGCCGAGCGGGTGCTGCAGCCGTGCGGTGGCCCGGTCGCCGTCGTCGGTCCCCCAGGCGAACAGGCCCGTGCCGACCAGCGTCTCGACCCGGCCGTCGCGGAGGACGCGTAGCGCCGAGACCTCCGAGTCGGCGAAGGCGATGCCGTCGCCGGCGATGGCGGTGAGCCCGCTCGGCTGCGCCAGGTGCGCTTCCCGCGCCGGTCCGTCCCGCAGTCCCTCCGCCCGGCTCCCCGCGAGCACCTCGACGTCCCCACCTCCGCCCGCAACCGCGACGATCCTGTGCAAACCCGCTTCGGCGACTGCGATCCGTCCGTCGTGCAGCACCAGCACGTCCCACGGCGACCGCAGATCCGAACCGAGCACCCGCCGTTCGCCGTCGGAGAGTGACACGGCCACGAGCTCCCCGGCCACGGTGTCGCACACCAGCAGCCGTTCGCCGTCGAAGCGCACCCCCTGCGGCTGATGGAAGCCTCCGAACTCATGGCGGACGCTGCCGTCGAGGTCGCAGACGAGGACGCGGTCGTTGCCAGTGTCCGCGATCGCGATGCTCCCGCGCCCGTCCGAGGCGACCTTGCCCGGAAAGGCGAGGGTACGCGCCGCCTCGAAGGCGACCGGCCGGAACGCCGGGCCGGACGCGAGATCGCTCCGGCCCTCGAGGAGGTGGGCGACGACGCCCTCGAGCGCAGAACCGTTCCCCTCGCCCGACGCCATCGCGACCACGTAGCCGTCGGGGTCGATGACGACCAGCGTCGGCCACGCGCGGACCCCGTACTGCTGCCACGTCTCCAGCTCGGGATCGTCGAGCACCGGGTGGGCGATTCGATGCCGGGCGACCGCTCGCGTCACGGAGGCGTGGTCGGACTCGTGCGGGAATTTAGGTGAATGGATGCCAATGACCACGAGGCGGTCACCGAAGCGCTCCTCGAGCGGTCGCAGCTCCTCGACGACCCGCAGGCAGTTGATGCAGCAGAACGTCCAGAAATCGAGCACGACGACACGGCCGCGGAGGTCGCGCAACGTGAGTGGATGGTCGGTGTTGATCCATCCGCCGGCGCCGCGAAGCTCCGGTGCGCGAACGCGTCCGAGTGTCGTCGTCATGAGGGTTCAATCATCCCGCGCGGCGGTCTCGCGCTGCGACGCACCGGGGGCGATCGTCAGAGACGCCTTGGTATAATGCCGGCAGAGGTAGGTTGGTGCACCGGCCAGCGGCGCAGGGGTAGAGCTGCTGTCCCGTCGACACTCTTTTGAAACTCTCCCTATCCCTTCCTGACCGGCAGGGGGTGGCCCTCCGCCCCCTGCCACTTTCTCGCAAACTTCCGGTCGATCGCGCGGTCAGTCGAGCAGCGAGGTGCGGACCAGGGTGTGCTCGCGATCGGGCCCGACAGAGACCACGTTGACACTGGCGCCGCACAGCTCACCGACACGATCGATGTACGCGCGGCAGGCCTCGGGGAGGTCCTCGTACCTACGGCATTCGCGGGTCGGCGACATCCAGCCGGGGAATTCCTCGTAGATCGGCTCGACGTGCTTGAGATGCGAGATGTTGGCCATCGGATGGTCCCAGTACTCACCTTTGCTCATGTAGCCCGTGCAGATCTTCAAGGTTTCGAACTCGTCGAGCACGTCCACCTTGGTGAGCACCATCGCGTCGATGCCGTTGGTGGCGACCGCGTAGCGTGAGACCGCCGCATCGAACCATCCGACCCTGCGGGCGCGGCCGGTCGTGGTGCCGTACTCGGCGCCGACCTCGCGGAGCTGATCGCCGAGCAGGTCGGTGAGCTCGGTGGGAAACGGGCCGTAGCCGACTCGCGTCGTGTACGCCTTGAAGACGCCGACCGTGCGCGTGATCCGCGAGGGAGGAATGCCGCTGCCCGTGCACGCACCTCCCGCAGTTGGTGACGATGATGTCACATACGGATAGGTGCCGAGGTCTATGTCGAGCATGACCCCCTGCGCGCCTTCGAGAAGGATTCGCCGGTCGCTGGTGAGCGCCTCCTGGATGAGCGGATAGATGTCGCGAATGTAGGGATCGATTCGCTCCGCATAGCCGAGGTACTCGTCGAGGATCTCTCGCTCGTTGAACGGTTCCGCGCCGTACAACCGCGTCAGGCTTTCGTTCTTCAGGCGGAGCACGAAGCGCAGCTTCTTCTCGAGGAACGCGGGCTTCTGCAGGTCGCCGATGCGAAACCCGATGCGTCGCACCTTGTCCTCGTACGCGGGTCCGATGCCCCGCCACGTGGTGCCGAGGCGGTCGTCGCCGCGCATCTCCTCGCCGAGCTGGTCGAGCACGGGGTGGTACGGCATGACCATGTGCGCGCGTTCGCTGATGACCAGGTTCTCGGCGGGAATCCCGCCCGCCTGGAGCTCGTCGAGCTCCTGGAGGAAGGCCTTCGGATCGACGACGACGCCGTGGCCGATGATGCAGGTGGTCTTCGGGTAGAGGATGCCGCTCGGGATGAGGTGAAAGCGGTGCTCCTTGCCGCCGGTGACCACGGTGTGGCCGGCGTTGTTGCCACCCTGCGAGCGGATGACCATGTCGACGGCGTCGGCGAGCAGGTCGATGACCTTGCCCTTGCCTTCATCGCCCCATTGACCGCCGACCAGAACTGTGACGCTCATCGCGGCGGGAAGCGTACTGGACCGGGCTGCGTCGAGTGATTTGTCGCTCCGCGGCGCGGGGGGACCGGGGTCACGCGGCGAGGATCAGGACCCCGTACGCGGCGAGCATGGTGTCCCGGGTGACGAGAGTCATCCCACGGGTTTGCGCCTGAGCAACGAGCATCCTGTCGAAGGGATCGTTATGGTGCCGCGGCAGAGCCCCGGCCCTGAGTGCGTCTGACACGGTGATGTCGACTGAGCTGATCCCGGCTCGAAGCAACTCCGTCTCGAGATCATCAGGGACTTGGAGCCGCCCCAATGCCGTCTTGATGGCGATTTCCCAGGCGCTGACCGAGCTCACGACCACGTCGTTCAGCGGATCCCCGAGGACCCTTCGGACCGTCGAACCGAGCCGCTGTGGCGCGATCATCAGGTCGACGAGAACGTGGGTGTCGAGCAGATAGTTCACCCCTCCCCGCGAAACGCCTTCTCGACGGCTTCAGGAAGGGGCGCATCGAAGTCGTCGGATATCCAGGCGCGACCGCGCCACCCTCCAAACCGGCGGCGGGACGCTCTCGCGGGGCGGAACGGAACCAGCTTCGCGATCGGATGTCCTGCACGACCGATCACCACCTCTTCGCCCGCTTCGACGCGCGTGAGAAGCCGCGACAGGTTGGTCTTCGCCGCATGGACGTTGATGATCTCCATAACTTAGTCTAGTTTAGTCCACTGTGCGCTCGGGCGTCGACGCACCGGCTCGCAATCGAGAGGATGCCAGAGGGATGGGTACGATGCCTGGACGATGCCAACGTCCGATCCGCAGACGGCGAGCTGCATCTTCTGCGCCATCGTCCGGGGCGACGCTCCGGCGACCTTCCTGCACAGGGATGACCTGGTTGTGGCGTTCATGGACATCCGGCCGGTGCAGCCGGGGCATCTGCTCGTCGTTCCCCGGGCGCATGCACAACTGTTGACAGAACTTGAACCGGCGAGCCTCGCACGGCTGTGGTCGACTGCAACCGACCTGAACCGCGCGATCAGGAGGAGCGACCTGCCGCTCGAGGCCGTGAGCGTGTACGTGGCGGACGGCGCCGCCGCGGGCCAGGAGGTCGCCCACGTTCACATCCATCTGATCCCTCGCCGTGCCCACGACGGGTTCGGGTTCCGCTTTCCCCCCGGATACGGCAACCAGCCCGGGCGGGGAGAGCTCGAGGCGCTGGCCGGACGGATCGGCGCCGGCCTCCCGCCCCACGCCTCGGAAACCGATGGCCGCTGAGGCCGCGCGCGCTCGCCTGCACCGCTACCGCGCGACACCCTGGTGGCCGACTGCGGCCACGCTCGTCATCGCCGAGCTGGGCCTCGGCGCGGCCCTTCTCATTCCGATCACCTTCAGCGATCCCAACGGGGTCGACCCGTACCTGGCGCGCCTGAGCGTCGCGTCGGTGCTCATCGCCCTGCCGTCGCTGCTGGTCAGACGCCTCGAGCCGGCGCGTCCGATCCTCTTCGCGCTGGCGGCGGTGGCGGCCACCTACACGCTGCTCTCGGCCGGTCCGCAGATCCTCTTTGACCTGCTCGGCTCGCGCTCGGGCAGCTTCGACGCGCAGGTGTTCTGGTCGTCGCTGGCCCAGGCGGTGGGGACGCTGCTGATCGCGCTTGCGGCCATGCGAACCGTCGCCCCCGAGTGGCGTCCGTCACTCCGCATGGCGCACGCCGGAGTCGGGGGCATCGCCGCCGGCGTCATCGGGAGCGTCGTGCTCATCGGCCTCGGTCTGTCGCTGCCGGCGGGGGTGCTCGGGCGGGTCGCCCTCCAACCGGTCGCCCTCGGTCGCGACTTTCCCTTCCTGGGTCCGGCGAACGCACTCCAGGCCTTCTCGCAGGAGGTGCAGTTCAGGGGCCTGCTGCTCGGCGCGCTCGAACGCACCATGAGCCCGCGCTGGGCCAACGTCAGCCAGGCGGCCGTGTTCGGGCTCGCGCACCTGGCGATCAGCTACGGCGGCCCCGAGGCGCCGTTCGTGCCCATCACCTTCCTTGTGGGCCTCGCCTTCGGCTGGCTGGTGCGGCGCACCAACTCGCTCTGGCCTGCTGTGATCATCCACGCCGTGGCGGACATCGCCCTGCAGTTCGGCATCGTCCAGGGGCTGTATGGGTTCTGATCGCCGCTCGCGCGCGACGAGGCTGATCGTGGCCACGGCCGTCGCGGCGATCGCGCTTGTGACGGGGAGCGCGCCGGCGGGCGCAGCGGCCCCGTGGTGGAGCCCGGTCGCGCTCCGAGGCGTCGCGGTCACGCGCGTTTCTGCCATAGGTGGCACGATCATGGTGCGCACCGGGACCGGCCAGACGCTTCGCTCGACCGACGGGGGAAGCAGCTTTGCGAACGCGCCGGCCGGTGCCGCGCTCCCGCCGACCGGCGCGGTGACCATCGGAACGGTGAGCTGGGGCATCGATCCCGCCGGACGCGTCGTGCATGCCGCCGACACGGCGCGGCGAAGCGCTCCCGTTCCTGACCCGGGGTCGCCGGACCTCGGCGCGGG
>ODAK010004112.1_pt1 | contig 14962 bp, 18 predicted proteins | sample 1539591 | NCBI WGS metagenome assembly ODAK01 (sample SAMEA3539303, study PRJEB22396) | soil metagenome | biome: tundra; feature: field; material: soil | place: USA | collected 2010-05 | depth 0.15 m | reverse complement strand
CGCGAGGTCGTCCCGCGCTCCAAGTGGATGACGACGTTGCTCGCCGACGGCGCGCTCGTCGAGGTGCTCGCGGCCGCCGCTGGGGGCTGACGGGCCCGAACGGTAGGTTGGTGCGGCCGTGACCGCTCACCGGCGACGACGGAGGTCAATGGATCATGGATGTCCAGGAGCTCATTGACGCGCTCGACCAGCGCATCCTCGACGCGATTGCGGCGAAGGCGACGGGAGAGACCATCGTCCGGCTGTGTGAAGCGAGGGCGTGGCTCACGAACCCCGCGCAGCCGCACCTGACCGCACCCATCGCAGCGTCATAGCGGGCATCCCGCAGCCAACTCGACCGCTGCATCCGCGAAGCAGGCGCTAGTTTCTGGGCGCCGCCCGCGGCGCACCATCGCGACGCGTGCCACACGACCGTCCGTGCCCACGACCCCCACCCAGACGCCGGATCGGGGCGTCTCGCAAGATGAAGCGGTGATCAAAGGGCTCGGCGCCTCAACGAGCAGCGAGCTGGCACGCACGACACAGGTCGGCCACGCAGATGGGGCGACCGGCTTCAAGCGGTTCGCGCGGCTCTCGGGCCGACCTGCGCTCATCTATCTCCTCTCGAGGGCCGGCGTGCTGCTGGTCGCTGGCGCGGTGGCGTCCAATGCACGCGAGCACTTCACGAAGGCACTCGTCGTCTGGGACAGCCCGTGGTACCTGTCCATCGCAAAGTCCGGGTACGTGAGCGCCATCCCGCCGGGGACCTCGAACGCCGCGCAGTCGAACCTGGGCTTCTTCCCGCTGCTGCCGCTGCTCATCCGCGCGACCCACGACATCACCGGATTTGGCTACAGCGTCTCGAGCATCGCCATCACGTTCGTGATCGGGCTGCTTGCAGCAGTCGCAGTGTGGTGGCTGCTGCACGACGTCTTCGGGGAGCGGGGAGCGACTCGGGGCACCGCGCTCGTCTTCTTCTCTCCCGGGGCGCTCGTGCTCAGCCTCGTCTACACCGAAGGGCTGACCATCCTGCTCGTGTGCGGCGCGCTGCTCGCGATCCGCCGTCGCCGATGGGGAATCGCGGGCGTGTGCGCGGCACTCGCGACGATGGCCGACCCCGTCGGCAGCGCGGTCATCGTGCCCTGCGCGATCGCCTCGTTCCTCGCGATCAGGTCGCGTGGCGAGTGGCGGTCGCTCCTGGCGCCGCTCCTCGCCCCGCTCGGTGTCGGCGCATTCTTCGCGTACCTCTGGGCGCACACCGGATCGCCATTCGAGTGGTTCAACGCCCAGCGCGCTGGATGGCAGACGGGCAGCTTCGGGGGCAGCGTGCCGACCGCGGTCGCAGCGATGTGGCGCCACGGATTTGCGAACCCCGACGCGGTCGTCAAGGTGATCAGCCTCGGCGTGGCGCTCGGGCTCCTTGTCATGTTCCTGCGAGCGCACCCGCCTGCACCCTGGATCGGCTACGTCGTCACCGTGCTCGCAATTGGGATCCTGTCGCCGATCATCGGCATCACGCCACGGCTCTTGCTCCGCAGCTTCCCGTTGCTCGGCGTCGTCGGCGCGCGCCTCGAGTCGACCTGGTTCGAGATCGTGCTCGCCTCCTCCGCGCTGTGCATGGCCGCGCTCGCCGTGCTCGCCATGGGGGGCGGTCGCTGGACGCCTTGAGCGCACCCTGGCCCGAACGAGCACACATGGTGCACTTACACTCGACCCGTGAGCGCCGACGTCCCGCGTTCAACGGCGACTCGTACTCGATTGCGGCACTTCGTCAAGCCTGACGCTCTGTCGGACCCACGCTCGGCTCCCGTCGCCGCCGTCACGTCTCGGCGCTGGGGCCCGGTGCCTCTCGTCGCTGGCATGGGGTCCGCTGGCTACGTCGTGGTCAAGGCGTGGCTCTCGACCTGGCACCACCACCTACTCGACTTCTCCGTGTACATGATGGGAGCGCACCACCTGGCCGACGGCCGGCTCTACGTCGCGACGCTGCCGACCTCGCCGCACCTGCCGTTCACGTACCCGCCGTTCGCCGCGCTCGCCTTCGCCCCGTTCGCCCTCATCCCTATCGAGTGGTCCCAGCTCTTCTGGATCCTCCTCAGCGTCGGGTCGCTCTTCGCGATCGTCGCCCTGTCACTCCGAGCGATGCGCCCGGGACTCCCTCGCGCTCAACTGCTCTTGTGGTCCCTCGTCGCGATGGCGCCGGCGTACCGATTCGAACCCGTGCTGCTCACCTTCGCCTACGGACAGGTCAATCTCATGCTCGTAGCTCTTGCGCTCGCCGACCTGACCTGCGATTTGCGCGTCATTGGTCGCGAAGTGCCGCGCGGCGTCCTTGTGGGTGTGATCGCGGCGGTCAAGCTCACCCCGCTTGTGTTCGTGCCCTACCTGTTCATCACCCGCCAGGTGAGGGCAGGTTGGATCGCCCTGTCGAGCTTCCTTGCGTGCTCGCTCGTCGCCTGGGCGATCGATCCGTCCGTCACCTGGTCGTACTGGACGAAGTATGCCGACGACGCGCAGCGCATTGGCAATGTGTTCGACGTCAGCAACCAGAGCCTGCGCGGCGTCGCTGACCGACTCGCCCACCACGTGGCGCCCGCCGGTCTCGTGATCGTCGCGACCGCCGTCGTACTCGTGGCCGGGCTCGCGCTCGCGAGGTGGGCGTGGCGGGCGTCGTCCAATTTCCTCGGTGTGCTCGTTTGTGCGACGACGGGCCTCGTGGTGTCGCCGATCTCCTGGGCGCACCACTTCGTCTGGGCTGTCCCGGTCGTGCTGTGGCTCGCGTTCGCACCGGATCGACCCGCGTTCGGTCGAGTGTGGGGGCTCGGGGCCACTGCGTTCTTCTGGATCGCTCCAATCTGGAAAGTGCCGAACGGACAGAACCGCGAACTCGCCGAGCACGGGTGGCAACTCCTGGTTGGCAATTCCTTCTTCGGCGTCACGGTACTTTTCTTGCTGTGCGTAGCCCTCATGCTTGCGTGCCGAGGTCGTGCAAGACGCGCCGATCGAGCGCTCGAATCGCCGCCCCTGACGTACGACGAGGTCTGAGCCCCTGGAGAGTAGGCTCGCCGATTCGCGGGCTGTGGCGCAGCTTGGTTAGCGCGCTTGACTGGGGGTCAAGAGGTCCCGGGTTCAAATCCCGGCAGCCCGACCAACAAAAGTGCAGATCAGAGCCGAATCGCTACGGTCGGGCTCTCGGCAACCTACGCGTGCGGGCACGGATTGGACACGAAGCGTCGCACGAAGCGTCGCACGAAGCGTCGCACGAAGCGTCGCGGCGAGCGGTCGCGGCCGATGATCCCCGTCCTCATCGCCGCAGTCCGCATCTGGGGCGTCGTGACGCTGTGGCACCTGCGTAAGGTGTCGCGGTGAAGCGCGTTGTAGCCGTCGTCGCTGGGCTGGCACTCGCTGGGAGCGTGACGTGGCTCGCGATCCCGTCGACGTCGGCACCAAGCCATAGCCGGTCGTACACGGATGGCTACGCACATGGGGTCCAGATTTGGCGCAGCGGTAACCCAATGGGGGACGGACTGTGTGATGTGTTCTCACCCGCGGGGGGTGGCCCGGCTCCGAAGGGAGACAACCCCAAGCAGTTCATGGATGCCTGCTTCCTCGCGTACCTGGCCCAGCCCGGATACTCGCCAAACGCGACCCCACCGGGATAGCCTCACCACGCCCCAGGTCGGGGCCCATCGACAGCGTGAGTCGATTCCGTATGAACCCCCACGCGCGGTCCGGTGGCGGGGCATGGTGCGCGCGGCTGGTACCGACCTGTCCTCGCGATTAGTTGAAGTCGAGCGCAGCCGCGATGCGCTCTGCCGACTCCTGTGCCAACTCTGAATTGACGTGACTGTAGATGTCGGCCGTAATCCCCATTGTCGAGTGACCGAGCCTCTCCGAGACGACCTTCATTGGCACTCCCGCCGACAGAGCCACGGAAGCCGCTGAGTGCCGTAGATCGTGAAGGTGGATCCTGGGGAGGCGTGCGGCCGCAGAGAGCGTCTGGAATCGCTTGCTAATCCACTCAGGCCGAAGCGGCGAACCGTCCTCATGCGCGAACACCAACCCATCGTCTACGTACCCGGCACCAAGAGCGAGCTTCTCGGCATTCTGAGCCGCTCTATGCGACCTCAGTATGCGAACGCTGTCGGAGTCCAGGGCCACGGTGCGTCGTCCACTTTCGGACTTCGGGGGTCCGAAGGTCAGTCGACCATCAACCACTCCAAGAGAGCGCTCGACTCGCACCGATCCGGAGTCCAGATCGATCATGGGCCAAGTCAGAGCGAGCGCTTCGCCCCGTCGAAGCCCGATGACGCCATAGAGCCGCCAGAGAGCGGCGAGCCGGTCCGTCGAGACGTGCGCAAGGAATCCCGATAGCTGCTTGACGTCAAAGACTGGGCGAGTGGGAGTCCGCTCCGGTGCGATCTCCACCTGTCGACAGACGTTCGAGGAGACGAGGCGGCGACGCTCCGCCATGCTTAGGGCAGACGAGAGCGCGGCGACGACACGATGCTGAGTCGGGAGACCCCGACCGTCCGCGACCATCTTGGCGAGCAATCCGTCAACGTGCCTCGCCTTCAGTTCGCCAAGCTTGAGGTGTCCGAGAGTCGGCTTGAGGTAGTTGTCGACATAGATTCGATACTGCGCGAGAGTCGACGCGCGCCGGCCAGCTGCGCCCTTGGCAGCGATCCATTCCTCCAGATACGTTCCAACCGTGATCGAACCTCCCACGTCCTCGCCGTTCGCGATGCGCCGTTGCAACGCTCGGAGTGCCTCAGCCGCCGCTGTCTTCGTGGGAAAGCCGCCCTTACGTATTTGGCGTCTGCGCCCGTCCGGCGTCTCTGGCGCGTCCATTCGATAGCTCCACGGGCAGGGGCACCGCTTCGTCGCCGTGCAGCCTCGCCCATGCCGTTGCTCAATGAGTCCGTTCCTCATGTTGACCTACCACTCCCCTCCATTGGTGCTTCACCAGCAAGGCCGCGGAGTGCACTTCCGAGCAGTCCGATGCGCCTTGCACGACCGACTAGGCGCGCGGCGTGACTCCGCGAGCAATGCATCACTTCAGCTACGTGCTGAAGCGGTGCGGCGGCTACGCGTGGATCCGTGCTTGCCAGTGCAGCTCGATACGCTGCTGCGACCCGCTCCAGGTCTTCTCGGGACACTTGTCGACGCTTCTGTACGCCAGCCGCGGCACGTTCACTTTGAGTTGCGAAGCGATAGCTCTCGACAGTTGGATCATCAACCGTGATCCGAGTCCCGATGTACAGGTTGGGTGATTGAATCGAGATCCACTCCCGGATTCGAGCGAGGTAGCGCTCGATCGTCACGTGGCGCATTCCGGTTGCGGTCACAGGCTCGCCGAATGCACGCGCGCGGATGTCAACGCGAGTAGCCGTGAGGCGGCCGTTCCAAGCGACAATCGTCAACTCCGTGAGGTAGGGATTTGACTGGTCGTCGATCCCGAAGACCATCGGCCTCGACAACTCCAGTCCGCTACTTAGAGCGCCGCCGCTCCAAGGAGCAGGAGACGCGGGGTCGTCCTCGTGGATGAGGAAACCCACGAACACCACCTTGATCGAGCTGGCCGCCATCAGTGGCACGGATCCAAACCGTAGCAGACGCGGAGCACTGCTGCCATGGGGTTATCGGACAAATGCCAGCAACGCAATGAGGTGTGCGGGGAGCAACAGGGCAGCAGAGGGGTATCCTTGCTCCCATGACGAACCAAGCCGACAGCGTTGTGGGCCTTGCTCGCCTCTATGGCGATCTCCAGACGGGTCGCTCCAAGCGGCTGCGGCAAGCCGCTCGTTTGACTCAGGCTGACGTTGCTAGAGCCGTTGGCGCGAGCCGGTGCGCCGTCGCCAGTTGGGAGGACGGGCGCAGACGCCCGAAGGGGGACCAGGCATCCCAATACGGCGCCTTTCTGGAGTCGCTTGCAAAGGCACTGCAGCAACAGAACGGAGCGGGGGCCTCCAATTGAAGCCCGCTCAACGTCTAACGGCCGCGGAGCGGACGGACCTGCTCTCGGCGCCAACGCTGACGCTTCCTGAGGCGGCTCAAGTCCTCGGGGTTGGAGTCTCGGCTCTCCGAGACTGCCTAAGGCGACGAGAGATCGATTTGCGGGTCGTGTCAATCGGAAAGCGAAAGGTAATTCCTACAGCCGGAGTCCTCAGGTTCCTCGGTCAGGAAGCGGGAGGCACTCGCGAGGATCCTTAGCCCGCAAATGAGCAAGCGCCGGGGCGGGAACCCCGACGCTCACAACTTCCCCCCGTCCACCAGAGGTTTCCATCACCAGCTACCAGAGGAAGCAATGACCACAATATCCGAACCGGAGAACTTTGACGAGCGCTTCGAGGACGTTGAGCGTGCCGTCAACTGGCTCTTGGCAAGAGCACACTGCACCCGTTGTTCGACGCCACCTCCCCCACTGTCTCGCTATCCCGGCGACCTTCGGGCCATCGACAGGCGACCAGGTTGCACGTGCGGTCAGTGGAGGTGGCCAGGATGAATGCTCGCGAAGACTCTGCAAAGGATCCAAAGGGAGCGACGATGCTCGACTCAGTTCGGACATTCATTTCCGGATTCGTCGTGGCTCCATCTCCAGCGGCACTCGACGCGATGACGCTTTGGACCGCTCACACGCACTTGATCGATGAGCTCGAAGACTCTCCGCGCCTTGCACTCATCTCGCCGGAGTACGGGAGTGGCAAGTCGCGTGCGCTGGAGATTCTGGAAATCTTGGTGCCGTCCCCAATGCTCTCCCTCAATGCTTCGACAGCCGCGATTTTCCGCTCACTGGCGAATGGACAGCGAACCCTCCTCTTCGATGAGGTTGACGCGATATTCGGCAAGCGAGGCAAGGACGATCCCTCGGAGGATCTCCGCGCATTACTGAATGCAGGGTATCGGCGAGGTGCGACGATTCCGAGATGCGTTGGCGCAGCGCATGGCGTCGTGGATTTTCCAGTCTTCGCCGCGGTCGCCCTCGCCAGCAAGGGTGAGCTTCCGGAATCTGTAATGAGCCGCTCAATCATCATTCGAATGAGGAAGCGTCTTACCTCGGAGACGATTCGGAGATTCCGGAGGCGCATTCACACTCCGGAGGGGCATCGGATCCGCGACGTGCTAGCCGATTGGTGCCTCACGCTCCGTGGAGACGTGTTGAGCGCCACGCCGGAGATGCCCGAAGGCGTCGAGGATCGCTCGGAGGACGTGTGGGCACCTCTGATAGCCATCGCCGACGCCGCAGGCGGTCACTGGCCGCAGACCGCGAGGAGCGCGTGCGGCGATCTGGTGAAGGAAGCATTGACGCGAGAAGCAAGTCTGGGGGTGAAGCTTCTCGGAGACATTCGCGAGGTGTACGGCGCTTCAATCTCGATTCCCACTGAGCTGCTCCTCTCCAGGCTGCGTGAGCTTGAAGAATCACCGTGGGGCGAATTGCACGGAAAGCCACTCGACGCCACTCGACTTGCTCGATTGCTCAGGCCGTACGGCGTCACCTCGACCAAAGTCAAAGTCGCTGGGAAGTCAGTCCGGGGCTATCGAAGAGAGGATCTCTGGGACCCGTGGGCCAGATACCTCGATCCCCCCTCTGAGGCGATGGAACCCACGGAACCTGAAGAACCGACTCCCCCGCAGTCCCCTTCGGACGTTCCGGAGGTTCCGTAGGTTCCTGCAATTGCGGGTACTCAAGGTGCGACCTACCTTGCCTCCAGAGGGATCAACGTTCCGCTACTCGCGGGCGTCAAATTTTGGAGGGCTCCGTGTCTCGAATCTCACTCCCCCGCTGGACCGTTACGGTCGCTCTGTGCTTCGCCTCGATTGGCGCGACCGCTGCGATCACGGCGGGCTCCTCGTCGTCGCCTAAGACGTTCTACGCGTGTCTCAAGGGGGGCACGTTGTCGAAGGTGTCAACCTCCAAGCACACCTGTGCGGCCACGTATAAGGCAGTCAGCTGGAACTCAGTTGGTCCACAGGGACTCCCAGGATCTGAGGGTGACACCGGACCCCAGGGGCCCGGGTCTCAATCCACCTACGCTCCGTTCAACTGCAGCGATCCAAACGGATGCCAGTCGTCACCGTCTCTTGCGCTCACGGCCGGGGACTGGATCATTTCGGATTCGGCAGTGAATGCGGTGGGAGGCTGCGATCTCACCGCTTCTGCCAACGTCGCGGTTCTCGAAGATGGACTAACCGACGCCACGTCCTCGATCGGCAACACGTCAAGTCCTCTAGCGCTGGTTTCCGTGGGGGTGGGTGGTGCGACACTCACTCTCGGATGTGGTGGAAACAAGGGCGCTGGAGCGGCAGGGGCGCTCATCACAGCAATGCCTACGACTCTCCAGCCGCAGACAGCTTCTTCAGCCATTGGCGCCGAGCGACCGTCCGCTCAGTATGCGACGGAGGCCCAAGTGCAGCACGCCCAGGCAACGGCGAATCAAGCGCTCTCTACTGCCAGACGAGCACTCGCACTGGACTCGCACGCAGCGACGATCCTCTACCTGGGCGATGGGTGCAAGCCGCCCGCGTCCAAAGTCGGATCCGTCGTCATCGTCCAGACCCCGGCAGGTCAGAACCAGTACAACCTGTTGATACCGATTTGCAAACTGCGAGTGGCGCGCTAGTTCCAAACCCCAGGGTCAAGCATCGCTTCTCCCCCTCCTCGTCGGGGGAGTGCCCTCTCTTCCGGAGAGGAAAGACGTACAGATGACTGATTCCCGTTCGAGCGCTAACACGCGCACCAAATAGCGCCCCGCCTCGGCACCTACCGGGTCGATCACTGCGTGACTCCGCGCTGCACGTCTGATGATGGTTCCATGCGTGGTGCGGGCACGGATTGGTCACGGGCTTCACGGTTGGTGACACCATGCGACGGGGTTGGACACGCTCCGATCGTCAGTCGTGCCTTGAACTACGCCATCGGACATGTGCAGACAGATCGGGACAAATCGAAGTCAAAGAGTCTGGGGGTCAAGAGGTCCCGGGTTCAAATCCCGGCAGCCCGACAAGCAAATGTTTAGGTCCGGGGCGGTTCGAAGCGAAGACACCTAGTCGCAAGAGGAGCGGGCACGAAATGGTCACGGAGTGCAATTGACAGTATCAACTCGGGCGTAGCTGTAACCGTCCTCCCCCGATCGCAGAGGCGGCTCACTTCCCGGTGAAGCACTTCTTGATGGCGAGCTGCCCTTCCGGTTGGATGTTGTTCGGTCGGGCGGGATCCGGTCCGGTAGGCAGCGATCCATTGTTCCTGGCAAGCCACGCGCCCCAGAAGTAGATCCCCCGCAGCTTGTGCTCCTTCATGAAAGCGCAGGCCGTGGTGAACCAAGTCGCTTGGATCTGTTGGTTGAACGGATGCCCATGGAGCGGGACGCCTCCCGAGGCCGGCCATCCATAGGAGCCGTCCTGCGCCGCGATCCCGATCTCGGAGATGGTCGCCGCCGAGAGCTTCGGGATGCGGTACGAGGGGCGGTGCCACAAGAGGTAGTCCCATCCCTGGAGCAGCTGATTTGACGTCGCCGTGAGACTTGCCCTCGGCAACTTGGGATAGGCGTCGAACCCGAAGATCGTCGACCGCCAGAGCAGCTTCTTGACGCCCGTGTCCCACGACCAAGTCACCTCGAGCTTCCCCGCCGAGTAGAGGTGGCTGCAGTGCGCGATCACCGAAGCCCAGTTACCTTGGTCGGCGAGGCTGTCGAGCTCGGTCGCGATGGCGAAGTATTCGACTTTTTCGCGTTGCGCCATCTGGAGGTACGGCTTAATGGTGCGGTAGTACTTGCTGAACCACATATTGACGTTGGTGGGCTCCAGCTTGCCTCGCCAGTTGTGCGGATTCTGCTTGGCGAGGTTCGTGCCGTCGATGAGAGGCCGAAGGACGACCTTGAGTCCTGCGGCATGAGCGATCTGGACAACGGTCGCCAGGACCCACGGTGGGGGCGTCCGGAGGGTCCCCCCCTTGCACGACGTCCAGGCGAAGACGTCGTTGGACGTCATCGAGGCCGTGAACAGAGGGAATCCGAGTCCGATCGAGTTCGCACCGAGCGCTTTGAACTGCGTGACCTCGGTCTCGGCCCACTTCCTGATCGTCCCGATTGCCTGGCAGTGGTAGGTGAAGTAGGTGTCGATCCCGTGCTGGACTTCCGGTTGCCGAGCGGTGCCCGAGACCTGTCCGCCGGCGAGGCCCGACTGCAGCACACTGCACGACACCGAGACGAGCAGCGCGGCCACCGCCCATCGCGGTGCGGTCCGACGCCTCGCGCGTCGTGCGTCCGCTCCGACGCCCCCACGAGGTTCTCGTTCGCCTTTGGGCCGACCTCTCACCGCGACAGTGTGCTACGTGCGGGGCACCTCCGCATGAGGCTCCCCAAAATTAGTAGACACGGCTAAGCAGCCTGAGCTGCAGTTGCGAACGCTAACTCGTGAGCGACGGGACTGACGTTGCCGATCGTCGAGTTGCGGCGCTCGTGGCGCTGGTGATTGCTCTCAGGGGATGCCTGGGGGTCAAGAGTTCCCGGGTTCAAATCCCGGCATCCCGACCACTTTGCGGCCCCTGGCGGCGCGAGATGTGCGCTTGACGGTTCGTGAGTACTTCCACTGCGACGAGCCCCGTGGCCTATGATACCAAAGTGGTATCATAGATAAATGGCACTTACCGTCCGAACTGACCCCGCGCTCGAGGAGGCTCTGACCGCCCTCTCCGAGGTTGAGGGTGCCTCTCGACAGGAGATCATTCGTCGTGCGGTGCTCGATAGGTTCGAGCGATCCGGCCACTCTGCTCGTGTCGTCGAGTCCGCCAACCGAATGGTGGATCGCTGGGGCGACGTGCTGGAGCGGCTTGGCTCTGAATGAGCAAAGTCGAGTATCTCGAACTTGAAGATGTTTTGGGGATGATCCGGTCACTCGGGATCGGCCCGGTCCGGGACCTGGGTCTCTTGGACTCCGCGGTCAATCGACCCCGATCGAGCGTATTCGGCGAGGACGCCTATGCCACGCTGGACCTCAAGGCGGCAGCACTACTGCACTCCCTCACAAAGAATCACGCCCTGGTTGACGGCAACAAGCGAATCGCATGGCTCTGCACCGTCGTCTTCTGTGACCTCAACGGCGTCGCTCCGAGCCTCAGCGATGACGAAGCCTTCCAGCTCGTCTGGGACGTCGCGAGCTCGCAGATGGAGCTCGACCCTATTGCTGAGCGACTGCGCCTTGCCGGGTGAATCTCCTGAAAGTCCAGAGTGCCCATCAGCGCCAGAAGAGTCATTCAGCCGCGTCAGGTCAGGTCCCTCGCTGACTGAAGGAACTTCGCGCATGATGCCCCAAAGTCCGGAGCTGATCGAGCACGATCCTTCAAATGGCGGCCGTGCCGGGGACCCGTGTGCGGGGTTTCGACTCGAGCGGACTCGGATGTATGCGTGTTGTACGCGTGACATTTGGGCCGAGCGTTCGAGCGGCCCCTAGGTTGCCCCTAGGTTGGCCCGCCAGCCCTGAGAAACCTTTAGGAAGCGTATGCCTGTTTCGCTCATGTGGTACTGCTTAGCGAATGGGGAGTCTGTCTCTCGTGCAACGAGGGGCCGTGACTAGCCCTCTGGCACGGTTCCACCGGGTTTCGAACCTACACTGAGAGGCATCATGCCCGAGGTTCCGACATCCGACGAAGAGCGCTTCATCATGCCGGACACAGTGGACCCCGAGGAGCGCAACAGCCTCCCAGAGGGGGTTACGGGCGAACAGGTGCTGCGAAAGCTCCTCGGGGTCGAGGAGCCCGACACAACCGGCGACACGGGCGTGGAAGGCGGCGTGGACGTTCCTAACGAGGGCACAGAGGGCGACCCAGAGGCGCTGGACGAGCCGGAGGACGTGGAGGAGCCCGAAATCTAGGCTCGCTAAATGGCATCACCTAAAGCCGCTTCGGAAAGTGCTTGAAGTCGTCGAGCGTCATCCCTCATACAGGTGGCTTGCTGTTGGCTTCAACCTCAAAGGCATTGTGACGCTGGCGGTGGCGTCTGTCATCTTTGGCTGGCTGGGGCACGTGAAGGCGCTCTACATATTTGTGGCTGCCCTCTTTGCCATTGCATGTGCATTGGCTGCCGTCAATCAATTCACCATCCGGCAGGGGTTCAAACTTCGCGATGGCAGCGGTGTCAGCATTGCGCCGGAGACTTCCGCTTATACGACGAAAGTCAATTCGCACAAGCAACGAGCCACTCTAACCGAACTCTCGCAACCCAAGATTGTTAATCGCTTAGTGCTTATTACGGAAGTGCCACATGAGGCCGACGATTGGATACGCCACAAGACATTTGTGGACTGCGACATTCAGGATCCCGCGATCGTTGTCTTGAGCAAATGCACACTCAAGGCTCCGATCAATCTGACAGTTGCATAAGAAGGGGGCTTCGAGTCGATTATGTGGCCCACCAATCCGAAGACAAATTGGGTGTCAGGGGCACTCCCTATCGACCAATGCGTCTTCGACGACGTGCGTTTCGCTGATATTGGGTTTGCAGGGCTCACCGGAGTTACGAGCAGTTGGTCACGCTAGCGCAATCGCTCGACCTTCTTGCAGGGCAGGCCCATGCGACCTGATCCAGCTTCTGGCGTCGTCCTCTCCGTAGGGCCATGGAATTGTCGCGGTCCACCTCGAGATCTCTAGGTCCTGGCAAGCCTCTGTGACCGCAGGCACGTCGAGCATCGTGAACGGCCTGAGCGACACGATTCCGTCTCCAAGAGGCGGTTCAGGTGGGAGCAGACTAATCACGCTCACGAGCGCAGGCACGAGGGCACATTGGACGACGCCTCGATTCCCTGGCCGTCACTACCGCCCCGACTTCTGCCGCCGCTCCCGCGATTGCAGCGCGACGGTCCAGAAGTGCAGCACGATCGCGCAGCCCCACAAGACGTATCCCAGAATCCTGAGGGCGTTGCTGTGAAAGAAGTCTCCGATCACCGCGACGACGGCCCCGGTGCAGATTAGGGCGGCGGATCCGCGGAACGTACGCGAGTTTCATGCTTGCCGTCTTCTTCGATCGACCGAGCGACAAAAGGGCTTAGACCCCCATCATGCCCAGAGTGAGCAAGCCGATAAGAAGCACCAGAACAATCCCGATCACGAGTCAGATGCTCTCACGCACCGAGCGGAGACGATCTCGTGGGACGGTTTCGACCGAACTTAGACTCACGAAGAGGAGGCCTTCGCAAAACTCTGCTTGACATCATCAAGAGGGACTCAGCGGTGCGTAGTTACGTTCTTCGGAGACGAGTACGGGCCGATCCCCACCCCATTCGTCGCCGCGAGTCGTATCGAATAGCTCTTACCGGCGAGCAATCCGGTCACCGTGAATGCTCGCGCACGCGGAGAGACAACGACGAGCTTGTGGACCGATGGACCTATGACCCGAAGTGTGTACGAGATGATGGCTGCGCCGCCATTGCTCGTTGGAGCGTTCCAGTGCACCGTTACGGAGCTGGAAGCCGTCGTCATCGACGTGATCACTGGGGCCCCGGGGAGGCTGGCAGTGCGGATTTGTGACATGGAGACAACTGGGGAGGAACCCTCTCCATCCCTCGCAATCGATTGGACAACGACGTAGTAGCTCGTGTGGGGGTGCAGGTCGCTCAACACCACATGAGTTGCCTCGGTTGATATTGGATACGTGAGTTGCTGCGGACCGACGTCCGCCCACACGTTGTAGTGGTCCACTGCTCCCCCGCCTGGCGCCGGGGCGTGCCATGTCACGAGTGCATCGATGCCCGACATGACGGAAGCGGTCGGCGACCTTGCTGGATTCGGTGAAGTTCCAGCGGGTCTCCACGTAAACGACTTAGGCGTGATCGATTCGTCGCCGTTCGAACCCGTCACACTCCCACCAACTGCGACGCAGGTGGTGGGAGTCGCGCAGGACACACCAGCGAGGGTCCACCGCTGGCCGGGGGTCGTTGCGATTGGCACGCGTGTCAGCTGACCCCACTGTCCGTTCTTCGATTGGGCAGTGACGCCGTACGACCCGATCTTTACGTCCAGGAACGTCGTGACGAACGTGCACGTCATCGGCGTGCCGACGCATGTGACCTCGCTCGGACCGTTCTCAGTCTCGAGCCAATATTCCGAAATTGTTCCCGCGGGGAGCGAGAGCGACCTGACCGGTCCCCATGATCCACCGGTCAGGACGATGACCTCCGGGATCTCTGGCGGAACGTGCGGATTTGGCCAATTGAAGTAGCCCGTGGCCGCGCAGTTGCCCATGGAAGCACAGGAGACGCTCTCGAGGCTCCCTCCGGATCCACTCGGCAACACCGGAGTGGCGACCTTTCGAGCGGCACCCCAGATTCCATTGGTCATTTGTTCGATGACGCCGCCGTCGTAGTCCCATCCCACAGCGACGCACGATGACGGCGTCGGACATGAGATGGACCGCAGACCCATCTCCAAGGAGCCAGCCGGATTCGGGATGACGGTTGGCTGCGAAGTGAACCCTGATCCGGGCGTCCAGGTCTGCCAGAAGGACACGCCGTAGCCGGGCTCCACTGGTTCCTGACGTGCGAGAAGGATGCAGCTCGAACTCGGAGCACACGAGACCGAGACGCCCACAACGCCGGCAGATCCATATTCCGCTGGCTCAGGAATGAGAGTCGGTGTCGACCAGACACCTGCTGTCTCCGAGGCATAGAAGCCGGTGGAGCCAAGCGAGTACGAAGATCCGTCGTAGCGGGTTCCGACGGCGACGCAGTTCCCGACAGACGAGCAGGAGACATTCGTGAGTCGCTGTCGGTCCATCGTGCCTGGCAATGCCTGAGAAATCCATGTACCCGACGACAGCGTGTCGACGAACAGGGAGGATTTAGTGCCTGTGGTCAGGTCATTGCCGACGGCGACGCATCTCGCGGCGGTCGTGCACGCCACACTCACTAGTCCGCCGCCAACCGTTGAACCCCCGACGATGCCCCCACCGACTGTGGTGCCAACCGGGATCCCGGGCGAACCCACCATGGGGGC
>ODAK010004111.1_pt1 | contig 14963 bp, 13 predicted proteins | sample 1539591 | NCBI WGS metagenome assembly ODAK01 (sample SAMEA3539303, study PRJEB22396) | soil metagenome | biome: tundra; feature: field; material: soil | place: USA | collected 2010-05 | depth 0.15 m | reverse complement strand
ACTCTGGTGTTGCTGGTGCCCGCTGCGTTCGCCTGGCGTGACATCAGGGTGCGGGCGCTGCTGGTTGTGCTCGCGCTGAGTGTCTTAGGGCTGTCACTGACGACGATGCATTTTGGACATGACGCGGCGCCCCTGATGGCGGCGGTCGGACTCCTGTTTGCATGGGGAATCGAAGCTGCCGGAAGGCTTGGACATACGCTGGTGCCGTACGAACCAGGCCGTGAGTCAGCGCATGAACATGCCGCCGTTCACGTCCAGAACGTGACCGGTTATGTAGGCTGCGTCGTCGCTCGCGAGGAATTTCACGGCGGCGGCGATCTCTTCGGGCTTGCCGATGCGCTTCAGCGGCACCGCTTCAGTGATCTTCGCTTTCAGTTCGTCGCTGAGGGAAGCGGTCATGTCGGTTTCGACGAAGCCGGGCGCAACGGCGTTGACCGTGATGTTGCGGGACGCCAGTTCCTGTGCAAGGGATTTGGTGAGGCCGATGAGGCCGGCTTTCGAAGCAACGTAGTTGGCCTGACCGGGGTTGCCGGATTCGCCAACGACCGAAGTGATGTTGATAATGCGGCCCCAGCGCTCGCGCACCATGCCTGGCATGACCTGCTGAATACAGAAGAAGGAACCGGAGAGATTGGTCTGGATGACGGCGTCCCAATCGTCACGTTTCATGCGCATGGCGAGACCGTCGCGGGTGAGGCCGGCGTTGTTGACGAGGATGTCGATGCGGCCGAAATCTTTGGAAGCTTTCGAGAAGGCTTCTTTGATGGACTCGGGAGAGGCGAGGTCGATGGAGACGACGTGGGGCTCGCCGCCGGCGGTTCGGATCTCAGTGGCGACGGCTTCGAGCCTGTCGAGTTGGCGGGCCGCGAGCACAACTTTGGCGCCTGTGGCGGAGAGCGCGAGAGCACATGCGCGACCGATGCCGCGGCTTGCGCCCGTAATGAATGCGATGCGATTGGCCATATGAACTTGCAATCATAGTAGATCGACATGGCATACGACGATCTGCGGGATTTCATACGTGCGCTCGAGAAGAACAAAGAGCTGAAGCGGATCTCATTTGAGGTGGATCCGCGGCTCGAAATTACGGAATTCGCGGATCGTTCGGTGAAGAACGGCGGCCCGGCGCTGCTGTTCGAGAAGCCGAAGGGGTCGAAATATCCTGTGCTGATCAACAGCTTCGCGAGCATGCGGAGGATGGAGATCGCACTCGAGGTCGACTCGGTGGATTCGATTGCCGCGCGCATCAGCGAGTACCTGGAAATGCGCATGCCTGAGGGCCTGCTGAACAAGCTGAAGATGCTGCCGAAGCTGGTAGAGGTGGGCGCGTTTTTTCCGAAGATCGTGTCGAAGGGCGCGTGCCAGGAGGTCATCAAGACTGAGGGCTTTTCGCTTTACGATTACCCGGTGCTGACGTGCTGGCCGGATGACGGCGGGCCGTTCATCACACTGCCGATGGTGTTTTCGAAGAATCCGGAGACGGGGAAGCGCAACTGCGGGATGTACCGCATGCAGGTGTTCGACGAGCGCACGACGGGCATGCACTGGCAGACGCACAAGCAGGGCGCGGAACACTACCGGCGAAGAGTCGCCGAAGGGAAACCTGGGCGCATGGATGTGGCGGTGGCGATCGGGTCAGATCCGGCGACGATGTATTCGGCGATTCTTCCTCTGCCGCCTGATCTGGACGAGATGATGATCGCGGGATTTCTGCGCGGCAAACCGGTGGAGATGGTGAAGTGCCACACGATCGATATCGAGGTTCCGGCGAATGCGGAGATCGTGCTGGAGGGCTATGTCGAGCTGGGCGAGTTGCGGACGGAGGGGCCTTTCGGGGATCACACGGGTTACTACTCGCTGGCCGATGAATATCCGGTGTTCCATGTGACGTGCGTGACGCAGAAGAAAGAGCCGATTTACGCGACGACGATTGTGGGTCCGCCGCCGATGGAGGACTTCTATATGGGGAAGGCCATCGAGCGGATTTTTCTGCCGCTGATGCGGATGCAGATTCCGGAAGTGCGGGATATGTGCATGCCGGCGGAGGGCATCTTCCACAACATCATGCTGATTTCGATTCGAAAGTCGTACCCGGGACATGCGCGGAAGGTGATGAGCGCGATCTGGGGGCTGGGGCAGGCGATGTTCACGAAATGCATCGTGGTGGTGGACGAAGACGTGGACGTGCAGAATGTCAGCGAAGTGGCGTGGCGGGCGCTGAATAATATCGATCCGGAGCGGGACATTCAGTTCACGATGGGACCGATCGATTCGCTGGATCATGCGAGCCGGCTGGTGAATTACGGCAGTAAGATGGGCGTGGATGCGACGAGGAAATGGCCCGGGGAAGGGTTTACGCGGCCGTGGCCGGAGGTGCTGAAGATGGCGCCGGATGTGAAGCAGCGGGTGGATGATTTATGGAAAAAAGCCGGGTTGTAGGCGCGTTCCTCCTGTTCGCGCTGGTTTGCGGCGCGGAGGAATTTCATCCGATCACGCACCGGCGGATTGCGGGCGTGATGGGCGCGGGCGGAGCGGATTGGTTGGTGCGGCCGGAGCGTGAGAGCGATGAGCGCCCGGATCAGGCGCTGGATGCTATCGGCGTGCAGCGCGGATCGACTGTGGCGGATATCGGGGCGGGCGTGGGGTATTTCACGTGGCGTCTGGCGGAGCGTGTGGGCGCGGGCGGCGTGGTTTACGGGGAAGACATTCAGCAGCCGATGCTGGACATGCTGGCGAAGAATGTCGAGGCTCGGCATCTGACGAATGTGCGTGAGGTGCTTGGCGCGCCGGACGATCCGAAGCTGCCGAAGGATTCGCTGGATCTGGTGCTGCTGGTGGATGTGTACCACGAATTTTCGGAGCCGGAGAAGATGCTGGACAGGATTCGCGAGGCGATGAAGCCAGGCGGCAGGATTGTGTTTCTGGAGTATCGCGCGGAGGATCCGAAGGTGCCGATACGGGAAGAGCACAAGATGACGGTGGCGCAGGTGCGGGCTGAGGTGCAGCCGGAGGGGTTCCGGTTCGATAAGACGATTGAGGTGCTGCCGCAGCAGCACATTATTGTGTTTCGGAAGGCGTCGAGATGAGTCTCGACGCGGCACGCAAGAGTGCGTGCGCCACGCGCCGCTAGAAACTGCTTAGTTCGGCTAGCAGGCGGTCGATTTCTTCTGGGGCTATGTAGAAGTGGGGGGCTGTGCGTACCCAGCCCTGGCGGGGAGCGGCGACGATGTTCGCGTCTCTCAATTTGCGCACGATGAGCTGGCTTTCGACACCGGGTTTGCGGAAGCTGACTATGCCTGCACCTGTAGCGGGAGTGCGGTGGCCGAGGGTTTCGAAGCCCAGCGCGGTGACGCCCTCGTGGATGCGGTCGCCTAAGGCCTGAATGGCTGCCGCCGTATTTTCGACGCCGACTTCGAGAAGAAAATCGATGGACGCGCGCAGGCCATAACAACCGATCGTGTTGAGGGTGCCGCATTCGTAGCGGCCGGCGTCGGGACGGAGAGCCATGTCGCGGGAGGAGTAGTCGAAGTATTTGGCGACGTTGGTCCAGCCGAATTCGATGGGCTGGATTTCGTTTTGTACTTCCTGGCGGACGTAGAGCACGCCGCAGCCTTCCGGGCCAAGAAGCCATTTGTGTCCGTCGGAAGCGAGGGCGTCGATTTTGGCGGCGCGCACGTCGATGGGAAACGCGCCCATGCCCTGAATGGCGTCGACTAAGAAGAGGCAATGGTGGCGGGAGCAGATTTCGCCGATGGCGTTGAGATCGACCTTGTAGCCGCTGAGGTATTGCACGTAGCTGACAGCGAGCATGCGCGCGCCTTTGCAGGCGGTGTCGATGCGGTCGAGATCGTCGAAGATGGAGAGCCAGCGGACTTCGATGCCGCTCGCTTCGAGACGTTTCCAGGGATAAAAATTTGAGGGGAACTCTTCGTTGAAGGCGACGACGACGTCGCCAGGCTCCCAGGAGATGCCAGTGGCGACGGTGGCGATGCCTTCGGAGGTATTCTTCACGATGGCGATTTCGGCGGGATCGGCGTTGATGAGGCGCGCGGTAGCGACGCGCACGCCGTGATACGTCTCCATCCAGTTTGCGTAGTGTTCGCTGCCGTAATCGAGGGCGTCCTGCGCGAGGGCCTGCATGGCTTCGGCGGCGGGACGGCAGAGCGGTGTGACGGCGGCGTGGTTGAGGTAGATGAGATTTTTCGTTACCGGGAATTGGTCGCGGTATCTCTGCCAGAGTTCCATTAATTTATACCGCCCATGAGACGCCGCGTTGGCTTGATCATGAAGACCAGAAAAAGACCTACGGCAAAACAAAAAACAGCGACGATGCCAAAGAGCTGGGGCAGCGGGAAAGTTTCATAAACGGACGCGAGCCGGCCGCCGATGTAGTCGCCGACCGAGATAGACAGGAACCAGGCGCCCATCATGAGGCCTGCGATGCGGGCGGGCGCGAGTTTCGTCATGGCGCTGAGGCCGACTGGGCTGAGACAGAGTTCGCCGATGGTGTGGAGCAGGTAGGTCAACGTGAGCCACCAGGGGCTGACAGCGGTGCCGTTGGCGACAGGAATCAGAATGGCAAAACCGAGGCCGACGAAGATGAGGCCGCAGGAAAACTTGGCGGTGCTGGGAGGTTCGCGGCGGCCGAGGCTGAGCCAGAGCCAGGCGAATACGGGCGCGAGGGCAATCAGGAAGATCGAGTTGAAGGACTGGAAGTAGCTGGCGCGGAAGAGGCCCCATAGAGGCAAGTCCCAGGTGTGCATGTTGGTGTTGCGTTCGGCAAAGAGGTTCAGGGTGGAACCGGCCTGCTCGAAGGCGGACCAGAAGGCGCAGGAACCGATGAACAGAACGAGGATCGCCCAGAAGCGGCTGCGTTCTTTGGGCGTGTAGCCTTTGGCCGTCAACAGCCAGATGAAGAAGACGATCACGATGCCGGTGAGGATGATGCCGAAGATGTCGGAGAGGCCCTCAGCGGTGAAGGGCAGTATCCCGGAGAGCGCAAGAGCAGTGCCGGCGATGATGACAACCGCAGTGGCGATGAGGGCACGGGTGAGGAGGTGGAAATCGGCGGTGGTGCGACTGGCGATTGCGCCACCATTGCCAAGGTACTTCGCGCCGAAGACGTACTGGATGATTCCCAGAGTCATGCCGACGCCCGCGGCGCCGAAGCCGTAATGCCAGTTGATGTTTTCGCCGAGATAGCCGCAGACCAGCGGGGAAATCAGGGCGCCAATGTTGATCCCCATGTAATAGATGGAAAAGCCGGCATCGCGGCGGGCGTCGTTTTCGCCGTAGAGAGTACCGACGAGAGTGCTGATGTTGGGTTTGAGCATGCCGGTGCCTAACACGATCAGGGCAAGGCCGAGGTAAAACGTGCCAAGCGAGGGGATAGCCATGGCGAAGTGGCCAAGTGCGATAATCACGCCGCCCCAGAGTACGGCCCGGCGCAGGCCGATGATGCGGTCCGCCAGCCAGCCGCCGGGCAGGCTGAAGAGGTAGATCATCGCGGTATAGAGGCCGTAGATCGCGCCTGCTTTCGAGGTGGGAAAGCCGAGGCCGCCGTGCGTCAGGGTTGCTGTCATGAACAGGATGAGCAGGGCGCGCATGCCGTAATAGCTGAAGCGCTCCCACATTTCGGTGAAGAAGAGCGTCGAGAGGCCGCGCGGGTGGCCGAAGAACGAGCGGTCCCAACGAGCGTTGGTGTTGGCTGCCATACTCTCAGGACCGGTGTTGCTCACGGGCATTGCTACATTCTCGCAAGTTCGGCACAGCGGGCATTGGCTACTCTTGAGGTACGTGATTACCGATCTGATTCAGATCAAGCAACTCGGCGAGAAGAAGCTGGTCGAGAATGAGAAGTTCCGGCGCTATCTGAAGCGGCACAACTTTCCGGAGCTGAAATTCCGGCGCGTGGCGGAGGATATTGAGGCGGAGACCGATTGCAGGGCCTGTGCGAACTGCTGCAAGGTGGCGGAGACGGATGTGACGGAGCGGGACATTCACCGGCTGTCGAAATATCTGAGGCTTTCGCCGAAGGAGTTTGTGGAGAAGTACACGACGGCCTCCGCGTTCGAGCAGAAGGAACCGATTCTGCGGCGACGGGACAACGGCTGTATATTTCTGGATGGCAACGACTGTACGATTTATGAAGCGAGGCCGGATACGTGCCGCGATTTTCCGCACCTGATGCGAGGGGCAGGGTCGTTCGAGAGCCGTATGTGGCAGATGGTGGACCGGGCGACTTATTGTCCGATTGTTTATAACTCGCTCGAAAAATTCAAAGAGATGGTGAAGTTTAAAAAATGAGCAGTTTACAGGAAACCCTGGGACTTTCGAAAGCGCCGATCGCGGTGGGTTTTTTCGACGAAGCGCCCGTGAGCGTTCAGCAATGGAGCGGCGGCCCCGTGCCCGCCGGGTGTTCTTTCTGGCGCGAGGCGATGAACGGGCGGACCTTTTATACAGTGCCGAGCGACCACTACAATTGCGCGGTGGGCGCGTACACGCACAACATCGAGCAGCCCGAGGAACGAAGCGCTGCCCTGAATGACACGATCGGTTTCATGGTGTCGAGCGGTTATCTGCAGATGGCGGAGGTGCCGATGATTCCGGTGCTGCCGAAGACGCCGCGGTATGTGGCCTACGGGCCAGTAGCGGATGCTAAGTTTCGGCCCGACGTGGTGGTGATTGCGGCAACTCCGGCCGAAATGATGATGATTTACGAAGCGGCGCTGCGGTCGGGTGCGGGGAGTATGGCGACGCCCGCGCTGGGAAGGCCGGGATGCGCGATACTTCCGCTGGCGTTGAATTCGGGGACTTCGGCGCTGTCGTTTGGGTGCAAGGGGAACAGGACGTTCACGGGGCTGCCGGATTCCGAGATGTACATTTCGATTCCGGGGGTGCAGTGGGATGCTTTTGCAGCCGCGATGCAGGGGATCGTGAAGGCGAACGAAACGATGGGTGCGCATTACAGGGCGCATGAGGCGGCGGTCAGAGGGCAGGGTTAGCAAGGGAAGACTCGCGACTGCGTCGCGCAGACAGGCGAAAACGCCTATCCCACCTTAAAGGCAAGAGGGTTTGGGTGGAAGGAAGAAAGGCATTTGGTTGGTTGGAAGAAAGGCATGGGTTGGGTGAAAGTAATTTAAGCGCGGAGGATTTCGGCTACACTCCAGGCCTGGGCGAAACAGCCGCGCGCGGTGTGGGGCGGGTCGCCGTCAAAGATTTCGGGGATCTGACCGGTACCTCGGGACTCAGCGTAGTTGAGCAGCGGCGCGAGCAGGGTGGGAATCCGGTTGCGAGCAGCTTCGCCATTGAAGCGAACATCGGCGGTAATGAAAGGGCCGAGCAGCCAGGGCCAGACGGTGCCCTGGTGGTAGGCGGCGTCGCGCTGCTCCGGCGGGCCCTCGTAGCGGCCTTTATACGCGGGATCCTGCGGGGCCAGCGTGCGCAGGCCGAAGGGCGTGAGTAAACTGCTCTCGACGGTTGCCAGGATGCGGCGGCCGCGCGATTCCGGAATAGCGCAGTAGCCGAGTGAGAGTGCGATCAGTTGGTTCGGGCGCAATGAGGCATCGCGACGTTCACCGTTAATCACGTCGTACAGACGGGCTGCCGGCTCGTTCCAGAATTCGGCGTTGAAGTTCTTGCCTGCCATGGTGGCAAGTCCGGCGTAAGACGAATTGGTGTCGCCGAATTCGTGCGAGAGGCGCTGCACGAAGCGCAGGGCGTTGTACCAGAGGGCCTGGATTTCGACGGGCTTGCCATTGCGGGGGGTGACGGGCCGATCGCCGCTCCTAGCGTCCATCCAGGTTAACTGGGTCGTGGGATCACCGGCGGCAATCAGGCCGTCGGAATCCATGTGGATGCCGTAGCGCGTACCTTTGAGGTGCCAGTCGACAATCTCTTTCAGCTTGCCGTAGAGCTGGCCGCGAACGAAGGTCAGGTCGCCGGAGGCTTCGAGATACTGCCGGACAGCTTCGAAAAACCACAGAGTGGCGTCGACCGTGTTGTAGGCAGGCGGTTGGTTCTTATCCGGGAACGCATTGGGAAGCATGCCCTCGTCGGCGAGGCTGGCGAATTCGAGCAGGATGTCACGGGCGATGTCGAAGCGCCGGGTGGCGAGCGTCAGGCCGGGCAGCGCGATCATCGTGTCGCGGCCCCAATCGGTAAACCAGGGATAGCCTGCAATCACCGTGTGCAGATCGCCGCGGCGAGCGATGAACTGGCTGGCAGCAGCGGTGAGTGGATTGGTCAAGGCGCCGCGACGTTCGAGTTCGCGGGCTTTGAGGGAGGCGGATTCCGAGGCGTTATGGGGCGAGACGGAAGCGATGACGACGGCGGGTTCGTCCGGCGTCAGCTTGAATTCCAGGACGCAGGGGCAGTAAAGATCTTCGTGAAAATCGAGACCGCGCTCACGTTCGAGAGGGTATTCGAAGTTCAGGAACCACTCGGAGCAGGCGGTTAGCAAAGCTGCGTTGTGAGCGAAATGGAGAGTGGGAAAAGAAGGGTAGGGCTGGATGGAAAATTGCCCCGGGGTTTCGGTCAGCGTCTGGTTGAGAGACGTGTTCCGGTAGGTGAGTTCGTGGTAGCCCCGGCACGCGATGAGCGGGCGCAGTTCCAGTTTGCAGGCAGGTCCGCTCAGGATGGCATATTCAACAACAACAGTGTTCTCGCCATCGACGAGGAAGAGACGCTTTTCGAGAGTCACGCCGCCTGCTTCGAACGTAAAGACGGGAAAGGGATCGAGACGAAATCCAGTCTGGAAGCGGAAACCATCCGGGTGCGTGACGTCTGGATAGAGGTTGGTCGAAAGCTCGAACCGCTGCTCGCCGACGATCAACGTCTCTTCGAGCTTAGAAAGCAGGACGGCTCGCACGATGGGTTCGACTGCCGCGACCAGGAGACCGTGATAGCGACGTGTGTTGGCACCCGAAATAGTTGACGACGCGAAACCGCCGAGGCCGTTGGTTTCCAGCCATTCGCGTTCCAGCGCCTCGGCCGGATTGCCGCAGATGCTGCGATCGAAGAGAATCTGGCTCATGCCTCAGGCTGCGGTGGGAGACTCTTCCAGATTGGCGGGTTCGTGTTGCCAGGTGTCCCAGAGATGGTTCATGCGGCGCGTGAGTTCGCGAGGCTTTTCTTCATATACGCGGTCGGCAAGCGCGAGTGATTTGTCGCGGAGCTCCTTCTGGTATTTGTCGATGAGGTCGAGTATCAGGTCTATATCTTTCGGCTTACCGTAAAAACCGGGTTCCGCGACGATACGCTCGCGGAGAACAGAGAGGTTGTGATCGTTGCCCAGCCACGTTTCGAGATCCTTGAGGCTTTTCTCGTACGCATTCATCATGTCGGTCCAGATGTTTTCGAGAAGGCGGACGTGATACCAGTGATCTTTCACGCGCTTGCGGAGGTCGTGGAAGTTATCGGCATGCGGGTCTTTGTGCACACGCGAGAGCGCTTTGCGGCCGGCGCGATAGATGTCTTCAAGGCCGGGACCGATGGCTGAATAGCCATCCGTTTCGAGCGGCCAGGCTTTGACGCGCTTTGCGGCCTTCGCGAGTGCGGTGGACGCGGCCTGGAGGACGATATCCACATCTTCCGCTTTGCCTGCGGCGTTGCGTTTTTTTGCGAGGCCCGCGCGCACAGTTTTCAGGCCTGTTCCGATTTCAGTCTTGTATTTTTTCTTCAGGTCGTCAAACGTTGCAATGATGGCGAAGGCGTCGCGGAACTCCGAGAGTTTGTGCGCGATGTCGCGGAGGCGGTTGTTTTCCCGCGCGTAGGTGGCACCGAGTTCAGCCTGCATGAGGCACAAAAGCGCCCGAACTTTCTTGATGCTTTTGCGGGCTTCATGGATCGCTTCGTCGCGGGTGACTTTCTTATCGCCGGCAAGATGGGAGTTGGCGGAATCGATTTCGTCGCGGACGACTCGCTTCAAGCCCGACACCACAGATTCAGTGCGTTCCAGCCGGTAAGCCATCGTTTCCAAGTATGGCCGATTCGAGGGATCAACGCCGTGAGGTTCAGCACAGACCTTTACGGGCCGGCACCCCTAACGCGACTGAAGTCGCGTGTACCAACCGAAATGGGAGTATTGGAGCAACCTGGTTAACGCATCCAAAGCACGCGACCTGATCATGGCGTATGGAAGGAACGCGACAGCGTATCAGATTCTCAATCCGGGAATTGCGCACTGGTTCAGCGGCAGCGGCGACGCGCTGGTAGGTTATGTGAGCAGCGGGGGGTGGATTCTGGTCGCGGGGGAACCCGTCTGCGCGCCCCGGGGGCTGGCCGGGGCAATCGCTGAATTCGAGGCGTTCGCCCGCGGCAAGCGCTGTCATGTCTGTTACGTACTGGCTGCGGAGCCGATCCGGAAATTGCTGGCCGATTCGGGCAGCCATGCCGTGATTGCGATCGGGGCGCAACCGGTGTGGAATCCCGCTGTGTGGCCGTGCCAGGTGAGGGCGAAGCGATCGTTTCGCGCGCAACTGCACCGGTCGCTCAACAAGGGGGTTTACGTAGAAGTGGTGCAGGCGGCGGCGTGGGCGCAGAATCCGGAGATCCGGCGGACGTTGCTGGAATGGCTGGACAGCAGGCGGCTGCCGCCCATGTATTTTCTGGTGGAGCCGGAGGTGTTGTCAGGTGTGGTGGATGACAGGCTGCTGCTGGTGGCGAGACGCGAAGGGCGTGTGATCGCGTTTTTGGTGGCCTCGCCGGTGGCCGCGTCCAACGGATACCTGATCGAAGAACTGGCGCGATCGCCGCACGCACCCAACGGCACGAGCGAATTGCTGATCGATGCCGCGATGGAGCGTTTCGCGAAAGAGGGCTGCGAGTACGCCACGATGGGTCTGGTGGCGCTGGCATCGGGCACAACGCAATCGAACCCTCTGTGGCTTCGGTGGCTGATGTCTGTCGCGAGAGCGCATGCGAACCGGTTTTATAACTTCCGGGGGCTTGAGAGGTTTCGGACCAAGATGAATCCTGCGAGTTGGGAAAGGCTCTACGCCATTTCGAACGAGAAGCGATTTTCACCACAGGCGCTGTATGCGATGGGCGGGGCGTTTTCCGGGATTTCACCTGTGCGGGCGATCGGGCTCGCGGTGGCGAAGGGCGCGCGGGAAGAATTGCGCACGCTGCGGCGCAGGTTCAGCAGATGATTTTTTTGCGTACGGCGTAGAGGATCAGATCCGCGGTGCCGTGCAGCGAAAGCTTGCGCAGGATGTGGCCGCGATGCGTTTCCACAGTAGTGGGGCTGATGTTAAGGAGGGCAGCGACCTCTTTATTGGCGCGGCCTTCCGCGAGGAGCTGGAGGATTTCGCGCTCACGATCGGTGAGGAGGTCGAAGCTATCGTCAAGGCCTCTTAAGCGCAGTTGCTCGATGTAATCTTCCTGCAGAAGGCGGCTTACTTTGCGGCTGAGAAAGGCGCGGCCGGCGGCGACAGAGCGAATGGCTTCAAGGATGTCTTCGCGCGGGGAATCTTTGAGCAGATAACCTTTGGCGCCGGCGTTGAGGGATTGCAGGACGTAGCTTTCATCCTGATGCATGCTGAGGATCACGACGCCGATGGAAGGATTTGCGGCGAGAATGCGGCGTGTGGCTTCAATGCCGTTCATGGTGGGCATCGCGATATCCATCATCACAACGTCTGGCGAAGTTTCTTCGGCGCGCTGAACGCATTCACGGCCGTCGGCAGCTTCAGCCACGATGGCGAAATCGGCTTGCGGTTCGAGCAGGGCGCGGAGACCGTCGCGCACCATCGTGTGGTCGTCAGCAAGGAGTATGCGAATGGGGGGCATTAGTGTTCAGGGCGTCGCCATGAGTGGCGACGCGGCACGCAAGAGTGCGTACGCCACGGGGCTGGCATCAGCCGGCCTTCCTCAGCAATTCGGGCAGAGGGAGTTCGGCGGTGATGGTTGTACCGCGGCCCATTTGGGAATCGATGCGGAGGTCGCCGCCGAGCCGGCGCACCCGTTCTTCCATGCCGAGAAGGCCCATGCCGCGCACGGTGCGTTTGTCAAAGCCGCTGCCATCGTCCTGGACGGAGAAGACAATACGCGTGCCCTCGTTCCTCACGTTCACCTGCACATTACGGGCGCCGGCATGGCGGGCGGCGTTGTGGATGGCTTCCTGCACGACGCGGTAGATGCAGGTCTTGTGCTCATCGGGGAGGTCGTCCGAAATTTCGTCGGCGGTGATACGCACGCTGAGCCCGGTGCGTTTGCCGACTTCGCGCGCGTGCCAGTTGAGCGCGGGGAGAAGGCCGAAATCGTCGAGCATGGAGGGTCGAAGGAGCAGCGCGAGGTCGCGGACCACGTTGAGTGTTTTTTCGGCCATCATGCCTATGGACGATAAACGATCTGCGACTCCGTCGGCTTTAGCGGAGGCACGGGCAGTGGCAGCTTCCATCATGATGGCGGAAAGTGTCTGGCCCACTTCGTCATGCAATTCACGAGCGAGGGTGCGGCGTTCTTCTTCCTGCGCGCGGACGAGACGGGCGGAGAGGGCCTGCAGGTCGCTGCGCGCTTCGATGGTTTCGTGCAGTTGTTTTTCCACGGCGCGCTCGAGGCGCAGAGTGAGACCGGTGGTCGCGACGGCGAGAACGACGCCTCCCAGCAGAGTGATGCCGAAGGTGATGAGGAGAGAGGCGCGTAGGTTTTCGGCGGAGGTGGCGAGGCGCTCTTCGGCACGATTGAGGCCGAGCTCGTTGATCTCGGCGATGCGGTCCGCGATTTGCAGCATGGTGGTGCGGCGGGGCACCAGTTGCTCGTAGAAGAAGGTGTAGCGGAGTTTTTCACGCTCTTTGGGAGTCCACTTGAACGCTGTCTGGAGTGTCTGCCACCAGGCGTCGATTTCGGAGCGGAGAGCCTGAAAGGCATCCTGCTCGGCGGGATCGAGAGAGCGAGCGTAGGTATCGAGGGCGGCAGCGGTCTGGGTCTGGAGCTCGAGGATGCCGGCGCGCGGGCGATCGCCTCCGGCGATGCCGGGGGACAGGAGATAGTCGCGCATGTCGGTGCCGGAGAGGTAGATTTCGGAGCGGATCTGTTCGAGAGTGCGGAGGCGGCTGAGAAAGGCCTGGCGGATGCGGGTATCGTCGGCTCGAACACGTTCGAGCAGGACGATGGTGCCGATTGCGGCAGCGAGGATGAAGAGGATGAGGCCACCGAAGCCAACAGAGAGAACGAGTGCGGGACGGAGGCGGCTCAAAACGCCAGTGTAATGGAAATCGCCGGGGTGAAGAATCCTGTCACGACAGGATAGGCAACAGGCGCGGATCGCGGTTCAATAATTGCAGAGGCTCCATACCGAATGACTAAGCTCCGATATACGAACATGATCGCCGTCGCGGCCCTCTGCATTTTTGGCACGGCGTGCGCTAAGAAGCAGGTTGCCGCGGCACCGCCGCCCCCTCCTCCGGCGCCTGTGGCGGCACCTGCTGCTCCGCGGGCTGAGGCGACACCTGCCCCAAGACGTGAATTGCAGCCGCAGGAGACGGCAAGCGCGCCACGCTCGACTTATCCGGATGCGCAGACCCGGGCGCGAATCGATGAGTTGATCGGCCGAATTCAGGACGCCTATTTCGATTACGACGCGCATACGCTGCGCAACGACGCGATCAGCACGCTGGCGGCGGATTCTAAGGAACTGGCGGCGATTCTGCAGCAATATCCCGGTTACAAGCTCAAGATCGAAGGGTACTGCGACGAGCGCGGTTCAGCGGAATATAACGTGGCGCTGGGCGATGCGCGGGCGAAGGCTGCGAAAGATTATCTTGTGAACGCCGGGGTGGCGGCAACTCAGCTGGACACTGTGAGCTACGGCAAGGAAAACCCGGTATGTACGGAACATGACGAAAGCTGCTGGCAGAAGAACCGGCGGGTACACATCGTCGCGGAAAAGACGAACAGTTAAGTAGTTCTCGGACCATTTCGCGCTGCCTGTAAAGCCGGACCGGGGGGTCCGGCGCGGACGAGGGCGTCAGCCCCACCTGCTACACTGGAAGTTCATCCCCCACTACCTTTACCCGTGATTTCAGTCAGCAATGTAAGCATGCGCTACGGCGCGAAAATCCTTTTCGAAGAGGTATCCACCGCCTTTTTGTCCGCCCGGAGGTATGGCCTGACAGGGCCAAACGGGTCAGGCAAGTCGACCTTCATGAAGGTCCTGACCGGCGAGCTCGAAGCCCAGAAAGGTACGGTGGTGCGCCCGAAGCGCGTCGGCGTACTGAGCCAGGACCAGTTCGCGTTCGACGCGTTCCGGGTCATCGATACGGTGATCATGGGGAACCGCCCGCTGTGGGCAGCGCTTTCAGAGCGGGATGAACTTTACGCCAAGGCGGATCTGACGGACGAAGACGGGATGCGGCTGGGCGAGCTGGAAGGCGTCATCTCCGAGAACGAAGGCTACACGGCGGAGAGCGATGCGGCGGTGCTGCTGGACGGTCTGGACATTCTCGAATCCATCCATGACCGGAAGATGAGCGAGATCCAGGGAGGCCAGAAGGTACGTGTGCTGCTGGCGCAGGCGCTGTTCGGAGGGCCGGATGCGTTGCTGCTGGATGAACCGACGAACCATCTCGATCTGGAATCCATCCACTGGCTGCAGGATTTCATGATTCGCTATCAGGGAACGCTGATCGTGATTTCGCACGATCGCCATTTCCTCAACAGCGTTTGCACGCACATCGCGGATATCGATTACCAGACGATCATTACCTACAACGGCGGGTATGACGACATGGTGCTGGCGAAGACGCAGATCCGTTCGCGGATTGAAGCGCAGACGGCGCAGCGCGAGAAGAAAATCGATCAGCTGAAGGAATTCATCGCGCGGTTCTCGGCCGGTACACGGTCGAGCCAGGTGACTTCGCGTAAGAAGGAAGTGGAGCGGCTGCAATCGGGTGAACTGGCGAAATCGAATATTGCGCGGCCGTTTATCCGTTTCGATATGAAGCGGCCCTCGGGGCGGCATC
>ODAK010004110.1_pt1 | contig 14964 bp, 12 predicted proteins | sample 1539591 | NCBI WGS metagenome assembly ODAK01 (sample SAMEA3539303, study PRJEB22396) | soil metagenome | biome: tundra; feature: field; material: soil | place: USA | collected 2010-05 | depth 0.15 m | reverse complement strand
CGCTCTACCAACTGAGCTAACCGGGCTGGCCAGCAGTGGAATCTCCATCCTAACAAAGCCCCCGGCGGAGTACGAAAGGGCCGGTGGATGGACGGTTCGCGACCACGGTGATGTGCGCGCTTTTCCTTATGTAGTATGCTGAAGGTTCCGGGTTTGTTTTCCAATAAATCGAGGTACGCCTGAATGTCTTTCCGATTAAAAACGCTGGCTCTTGCCTGCTTTGCATCGCTTCTTCTCTCGCTTCCAGCTTTCTCCCAGACCACTGCGGTAGAAGGCCTTGTGAAAGGTCCGGATGGTAAGCCCGTCGTCGGCGCCGTCATCACGTTCAACCGCACCGACATTAAGGGTGTCTACACCGTCAAGACGGATAAAAAAGGCCATTATGGCCACTACGGACTCCCGATCGGCAACTATGAAGTGTCCGTGACGATTGATGGTCAGGTGCGCGACAAGTACGCCGGTGTTCGCACTCACCTCGGTGAAGCGCTGCCGGTTAACTTCGATCTGAAGGACCAGCAGGCGGGCGGCGCCGCCGCGGCCGGCCCCGAGGGACCCCCGCAAAAGGGTCTGAGCGCGGCCGAGAAAGACAAGCAGGATAAAGATACCAAGGCTCGTGAAGCGCAGATCGCCAAGAACAAAGAGCTGAACGATTCGTTCCAGGCCGGACGCGCCGCCATGGACGCGAAGAATTACGATGCGGCCATCGAGGCTTTTACGAAAGCCTCCACCATGGATGACAAACAGGTGGTGATCTGGAGCAATCTGGCCGAAGCTTATGTGGAGGTCGCCAGCCTGAAGCCAGCCGAAGCGGCCGCCAACTATGCCAAAGCCTTCGATGCTTATAAGAAAGCAATCGAGCTGAAGCCGGATGACGCTGCCTATTACAACAATTACGCGCTGTCCCTGGCCAAAGCAAAGAAGATGGACGAAGCCAAAGTAAATCTCGACCAGGCTGCCAAGCTCGATCCCGCGGGGGCCGGCAAGTACTACTACAATATGGGCGCTTTGCTGGTGAACGGCGGCCAAAGCGATGCGGCGTGCGACAGCTTCAAGCGCGCCATCGACTCCGACGCCATGTACGCCGATGCCTGGTATCAATACGGCGTCTGCCTCGCGTCCAAGGCCACCGCCGATGCCAGCGGCAAGATCATTGCGCCAGCGGGAACCACCGAAGCTCTGCAGAAGTATCTCGATCTGAAGGCGGACGGGCCCATGGCCGCGTCGGCAAAGGACCTGATCACGCAACTCGGCGGCACGGTCAGCACCACCTTCGTGAACCCGAACGCCAAACCGGCTGCACCGGCGAAGAAGAAGTAACAAAAACAGCCTGACGCGTTTTAAAACAGGGGGTGCGATTCGTCGCACCCCCGATTCATGTTCAGATTCATTTTCGAACTCGTCGTTTTCCTGATCGCGGTCTCGGTCGTGAAGTCGGTCCTGCGCGCGGTACAGGGATTTTTCGCCGGCACTTCTTCCGCGTCGCGACCCATTCCCCGACAACAACAGACCGCCAGCCGCGAAGGCGCAACCGTGCTCCAGCAGGATCCGGTCTGCGGTACCTATGTTGCCATTGATACCTCGCTGAAGAAGGTAGTCAACGGCAAGGTTCTGCATTTCTGCTCTCCTGAATGCCGCGACCGCTGGCAGGCGTGAGATAAATCCCGGCAGCGCACACTCTCTCTAACAGAGATGAAGACTGTCCTGCTCGCGGGTGGCCTCGGGACGCGCCTCGCTGAAGAAACAACCGTGATTCCCAAGCCGATGGTGGAAATCGGCGGGAAGCCTATTCTCTGGCACATCATGAACATGTACGCGGCGCACGGGTTCTGCGAGTTCATTGTGGCGCTCGGGTACAAAGCGGAAGTCGTCAAGAATTACTTCCTCAATTTTTACTCGGTCAATAACGACCTCTCCATCGATCTTGCCAGCGGCGATGTCACAGTCCACCACGGCCGTCAACCCTGCTGGAAAGTGCACCTGGTGGATACCGGAGCCGCCACTGATACCGGCGGCAGGATTCTTCGCCTGCGCAAGTGGACCGGGGACGAGCCGTTCATGATGACTTACGGGGACGGCCTTTCGAACGTCGATCTCCGCAAACTGGTGGCGTTTCACCGGGATCACGGCAAGCTGGCAACTGTCACCTCGGTCCGGCCCCCCGCGCGCTTCGGCGGCATTCGCTTTAATGGCAACGCCGTGGCCGAATTCGAAGAGAAGCCGCCAACCGGCGAAGGCTGGATCAACGGAGGGTTCTTCGTTCTGGAACCCGGTATTTTCGATTACATCGCCGGAGACAAGACCATTTTCGAGCGCGACCCGCTGGAAAAGCTGGCGCGCGAGGGACAACTGATCGCCTGGCGGCACGAGGGGTTTTGGCAGGCGATGGATACCATGCGGGAAAAGAAGCTGCTGGAACACCTGTGGGAATCAAAAGAAGCGCCGTGGAAGGTATGGGAGTGAGCGCCTTCTGGGGTTCGAAGCGCGTCCTGGTCACGGGCGCAACCGGCCTCGTCGGCACGTGGCTGGTGAAAAATCTGGTGGAATCAGGAGCCCGCACGGTTGCCTACGTGCGTGATCGCGATCCTCAGAGCGAGTTGTTCCGCAGCGGGTTTGAGAGCCGCATCGCCGTCGTCAACGGCGCGCTGGAAAGCTATTGGGATATAGAACGGGCGCTGGTGGAGCATGAGATCGATACGGTCTTCCACCTGGGCGCGCAAACCATCGTGGGCGCTGCACTGCGGAGTCCGCTGGCCACGTTCGAAGCCAATATTCGGGGCACTTACAATCTGCTGGAAGCCTGCCGGATCCACGCGCATACCGTCCGCCGCGTGGTGGTGGCATCGAGCGATAAAGCCTATGGTGCGGCCGCCCATCTGCCCTACAACGAAACCATGCCGCCCGCCGGGCGGTTTCCTTACGACGTTTCCAAGAGCTGCGCCGACCTGATCGCACAGTCTTATTTCCACACTTACGAACTGCCTGTAGTGGTGGCCCGCTGCGGCAACATCTACGGCGGGGGCGACCTGAACTGGAGCCGTATTGTCCCGGGCACGATCCGCAGCCTGCACCGGGGCGAAGCCGCAGTCATCCGCAGCGATGGCACGTACACGCGGGATTATGTCTACGTGGGAGACGCAGTGCGCGCATATATCGCGATTGCCGAAGCGATGCACTTGCCCTCGGTGGCGGGTGAGGCGTTCAACTTCGGGCCCGCGCGGCCTTATCGGGTCCGCGAGATTGTGGACGCTTTGCGCCGGATGATGAAGCGCGAGGACCTGGAACCGGTGGTGCTCTCAACGGCCAGAGCGGAAATCCGCGACCAGTTCCTGGATTCCGCAAAGGCCGAACGCGTCCTCGGCTGGAAACCGCGGTTCACGCTGGAACAGGGACTGGAGGAGAGCATCGCATGGTACGGGGCTTACTTCGCCCGCTTCGCCTGAGCCCGGGGACGATGATGCAATGATCGCCAGTCCCATTCTTGTCACGGGCTCATCCGGTTTCATCGGCTCGCACCTGGTGCGCAGTCTGGTTGCCGCAGGCGCGGCTGTCACCGGTCTCTGCTCATCCCGAAGCCCCGTCGCGCCTCCCGCCGGGCTCACATACGCCCGCGCCGATCTGCGCGATCCTCAGGCGCTGGCGGCACTCTTCGCCGCCACGCCGTTCCGCACCGTGTTTCACCTTGCCGCCCATGGCGTTCAGCAGGAAAACGATGGTGGCCTGAGCACTGTGGAAGTCAATACTCTGGGCGCTTTTTCGTTGGCGCGTGCGGCTCTGAGTGTCCCTGTTGAGCGTTTTATATATTGCGGCTCGGCCCTGGAGTACCGGCCTCAATCCGAACCCATCTCCGAATCGGCGCCACTCGGCTCGCAGACGCTCTACGGTGCTTCCAAAGCCGCCGGCTGGCTGCTGCTCGATTACCTCGTCCGCATGGAAAGCCTGCCGCTGATCACGGTCCGGCCGTTCACTGCCTTTGGCCCGGGCGAAGCGGACACTAAACTGATCCCCTATGTCATTCGTAACGCGCTGCGCGGCCAGCCTATGCAATTCACGGCGGGAACGCAGATTCGCGACTATCTCTATGTAAGCGACGCGGTGGAAGCGCTCCGACTGGCCGCGGAAAAGGGAGCGCCGGGGGATGTATTCAATATCGGCGCAGGTCCGAAAGGCGCTCGCACTGTCCGCTCGATCGTAGAAGCCATTCTTGAAATCACAGGAGCGCCGGCATCGCTTGTCCGCTTCGGTGATGCCGTCCGCTCCCGCAAAGACGCGGCCTGCCTGGTCTGCGATCCCTCGCGAGCGCGCACCCAACTTGGCTGGAAACAACAGGTCTCGTTCGAAGCCGGTCTGAAGGAGACGATCGAATGGTACCGGAGCGAGGGGAACACGGAGGGGTCGCGGCGCGCGAACTCATGACTGCCGACGAATTACGCAGCCAAATCCTTGAACTAACCCGCGAGTTCCACTGCGCGAACTGGCCGTGCCTGCCATTCGAACCCGGCAAGAGCACTGTCAACGTCAGCGGCAAGGTCTTCGACGGCGACGAGATGGCCAACCTGGTCGATGCTTCGCTCGATTTCTGGCTCACCACCGGCCGCTATGCCAAAATCTTTGAGCGCGAACTGGCCAGGTTCGTGGGCACGCGCTTTTCATCGCTTGCTAATTCCGGGTCAAGCGCGAATCTGCTGGCCATTAGTGCGCTCACTTCGCCGCTGCTGGGTGAGGAGCGTATGGTCCCCGGGGATGAAGTCATAACTGTCGCTGCCGGCTTCCCGACCACCATCAATCCGATCATCCAGAACCGGCTCATACCGGTTTTCCTCGACGCGCGCATCCCGACCTACGACTTCGACCCGGCTCAACTCGAAGAGGCTCTCTCGTCCCGCACCCGCGCCGTCTTCATGGCTCACACGCTGGGCAATCCCTTCGACCTCGATGCCGTGGGCGCTTTCTGCAGGAAGCACGATCTCTGGCTCATTGAAGACATGTGCGACGCGCTCGGCTCCGAATACGACGGGCGCCAGGTGGGCACCTTCGGCGACCTTGCCACCGTGAGCTTCTATCCGGCTCACCACATTACGATGGGCGAAGGCGGTGCGGTATTGGGCAAGGAGCCTCGCCTGCAGTCGATTGTGGAATCGTTTCGCGACTGGGGCCGCGACTGCTGGTGCGAGCCCGGCAAAGACAACACCTGCGGTAAGAGATTCGCGTGGCAATTGGGCGAACTGCCCTGCGGTTACGACCACAAGTACACTTACCGCCACATCGGTTACAACCTCAAAGTCACGGACATGCAGGCTGCCGTCGGCGTGGCCCAACTGAAGAAACTGCCCTCCTTCATTCAGCAGCGCCGCGAGAACTTCGCATACCTGAAGGCAGCGCTGGCCGATCTGGAAGAGTTCCTCATCCTGCCCGAAGCCACCCCTAAGAGCAATCCAAGCTGGTTCGGCTTCTTGCTGACCGTACGCGAGGACGCTCCGCGCACCCGCAGCGACGTGATTCAGTATCTCGAAGAACGAAACATCAAAACGCGGCTCCTGTTCGCGGGCAACATTCTGCGTCAGCCAGCTTATCTGGACATTGAACATCGTGTCATCGGCAATATGAAAAACACCGACCGGCTGATGAATCAGACATTCTGGGTCGGCATCTACCCGGGCCTTACGCGCCCGATGCTCGACTATACGGCCGACATGCTGCATACGGCGTTTGGCAGAGGCAAGGGGTCTGCGCGCTTGTGAAGTGGATCCTCACGGGCGGAGCCGGCTTCATCGGAGCTAACCTGGCGAAGCGTCTTATCGAAGCGGGCGAGTGCTGCGTCGTCACGGATAACTTCCACCGGCCTGGCGCGCGGCTTAATCAGGAGTTTCTGGCACGAAGCTGCGGCCTTGCGGTGCAATATCTCGACGTCCGGTTTGCCGATCCGGTGAATGCATTTTTTGAGGCCCATGGGGACGCGGATGTGGTGGTGCACCTGGCGGGGCAGGTCTCGTTCGTCGCCTCCCTGGCGGATCCTCGCTACGATTTCGATACCAACGCGCTCGGCACGTTCAACGTCCTCGACGCGCTGCGCCGCTTTGTTCCCGGCGTGAAACTCATCTACTCCAGCACCAACAAGGTCTACGGCGACCTGACGGCGCTTCGCTGCGAAGAAATGGCCACACGCTACACGCTGCCCGACTACCCCGATGGCTTGCCGGAATCGCTGCCGATTGAGCTTCACGGGGGCTACTCCTGTTCCAAAGGGTGCGCCGACCAGTACGTGCGCGATTATCGGAAAATCTATGGCCTGAAGACGGTTTCGCTGCGCCAGTCGAGCATCTATGGCGGAAATCAGTACGCCACGGAAGACCAGGGCTGGGTGGCCTACTTCGTTCAGATGGGGGTGGAGAATTCACCGTACAGCATCAGCGGAACCGGCAAGCAGGTGCGCGACCTGCTGCACGTCGAAGATCTCTGCGCGTGCTTCCTGCGCATCGCGGAACTGCCTGCTAACAGCCCGGCGTGGGGAGAAGCGTTCAACGTCGGAGGAGGCGCTGGATCCAGCCTTTCTCTGCTGGAGTTATTTGAGAAGTTGCGGACGCGCTACGGCTTCACCATGAATTACACAGCCGGTCCACCACGCATGGCGGATCAAAAAGTCTTCATTGCCGATACGGCGAAAGCGCGCCGCTTGCTGGACTGGGAGCAGCGGGTGAGCGTGGATGAAGGCCTCGATGAGATGGTTGGCTGGTCCCGGGCACAGTGGTCGCGTTAAGTATGTCCGAACCGGCGGTCAGCATTCTGGTTCCGGTCTATAACCGCGAAAAGCTGATCGTGCCGTGTATCCGGTCGGCGCTGGACCAAACGCTGCGAAACATCGAAATCGTGGTGGTGGACAACTGCAGCACAGACAAAACCTTCGAAGTTTGTGAGCAACTCGCGCAGGCTGACCCTCGGCTGCGCGTTTACCGCAACGAGACCAACCTCGGGCCGGTGCGCAATTGGATGCGTTGCGCGGAACTGGCGCGGGGCCGCCTCGGACGAATCCTTTTCTCGGACGACCTGATGTTGCCCTCGGCGCTGGAAAAGTCCGTCCCATACCTGGACGACCCGGAAGTTGGCTTTGTGGTCACCGCCGCCACGGTGGGAGGCGAACCCGGCGACGGGCGCGTCTGGTACACCTGGGGAAATCAGAACGGAAAGATCGCGTCCTCCGTTTATCTCCGCGCCATGATGGCCGATGGCGGCCAGCTTCCCGTATCTCCGTGTTCGTCTCTCTATCGTCTGGCAGACATCCGCCGCCACCTGGTGCTGGAAATTCCTTCGCCGGCGAGCCACGATTTCGCCGGGCATGGCGCGGGACCCGACCTGCTTCTTTCCCTGTTCACCGCCAGCGCTTATCCCGCCGTGGTTCATCTGCGCGAACCACTGGCTTTTTTCCGGTCGCACGCGGGCAGTATCACGCGGGAAAAAAAAGACGCGGTCACCGGCGCCTATATTCAGACCCGGGTGTGGTTTGCCAGGCAATACCGCGGCAGCGACTGGCTCGAATACGCTTTCGGGATTGCCTGGCTGCAGAGCTTACGCCGCGAGCGCCGCTGGATTAGTCCGGGTGCCCTGCGGGCCGAGCTGCTTTTACCCTCCGATCCGCAACCGCGTGTGCTTCATTCGCTTTTTTCGGCAATGACGGGATGGGTATTGCCGTGGCTCGGCGACGCTATGATCCCAGGGAGAGCAAGACCGTGAATCCACGCAGCCACTCGGCTCTCGGGCAAAAACCCGCAATCACGCTGCGGCCGGTGCCCTTCGGAACTTTCCTGCTGCTGGTGCTGGGGGTCCTGCTGGTCACAGAAGTGCGCCTGATCGGGACGCTTTGGGTGGGTGAATTATTGCTGATACCGGTGGCGCTGGTGGCGCTGGCGGCCGGAGTCCGCCGGACCGATTACGAGCTTTGGAAGTTCGTTGGCTTTTACTGCCTGACGCTGACTGCGTACATCGCCACCGACCTGATCAACGGAACAGCCATGAACGACGCGCTGCGGGCCTGGGCTCGGGTGGGCTTCGTCATCGTCACACTGGTATCGATGCGGCTCATCCTGAAGAAAAGCCGATTCAATCTGCTGCCCGTCTTTATCGGGATGATGGCGGGCGATCTGGTGATGAAGCGCGATGTGCCTTTCGCGAACCTCTGGAAGTACTTCATTTCCGCTCTGGTGATATCGATGGGTCTGTATCTCATCGCCTGGTTCGGGAATCGCCTTGTATATATCCTGAGCTGCGGGTTTCTCTGCGCGGTTGCCGTTTTTTCGGTAGTCATCGACTCGCGGGCGGTGGCGGGCTTCTGCCTGATAGTCGCCGGCGTACTGGGCGCCCGGGTCATCGCGATGCGGCGTCTCAAAATTCTGTTCCCGATGTTCTTCATCGGGGGGATAATTCTTGCCTGTCTGGTGTCCTGGCTGCTGCTCAACGAAACGGACGACACTTTCGGCCAGCGGCGTAACGGCTCCAACGTGTCACGTCTGGCCTCCATCTATACGGCGGCGGAAACGGTCGTACAACACCCGATTCTGGGGGTGGGCTCGTGGAGCCAGCTCGCCGAAGCCGCCGACCGTCATCGCCAGAACTCGGCAAGGCTGGGCCAGATGGACGACAACGAAACCACCACGCAAAACGGACACTCCACGATTCTGCAGTCGTGGACCGAGGCCGGTGTGGTGGCCTCGCTGGCATTCTTCTACTACTTCTGGAGGCTTCTCCGTTCGGTCAAATGGATGCTGGCGAAACCGCTGGATCGATTCTATGCGGTGGAGTTGTTCCTGCTGGTGAACGGGATCTGGAACCTCCTCTTCAGTCCGTTCAACGGCGCCATGCGGATATATGTCGGGATAACCACCTGCATCTGCATTGTGCTGGCGGAGGAGAAGATGCTGTTTGACCGCAATGCCGCCAGCCGGCGGAAGATGTTGCGCCAAATAGAAACAGAGCGGCTGCGCGGCGGCCCGGTTACCGGACTGCAGTCGGCGTAAGATGAAGGCCGCCGTTTAGCGTGTCTTCCGTGCGCCGCTCCCGGCTGACGCGGGTGAACTTCCAGGGAAGATAGAGGGCCGATGTCAGGGCGAAGGTCGCCATGGACGCAAAAGCGCCGCCGGTGATACCGTAGCGCCCGATCAGGAAGTAGCAGGCGACAGCATTGAGCAACGCCTGGACTCCCACGACAATGGCTTGCTCGCGGACGATCCCCGCCGATCCCAGCGCGGTGGAATATACGCCTGTCACGGCCTGCACTACCATGTTTATACCGATCAGACCGGCCAGCAGCGGGTTCCACTGCACCTGTCCGTGGCTCCACCGGTGCATCAGCGTCGAGCCGGCTGTAAGCAGGACCGAGACCCCGCAAGCGGAAATGCCCGCCGTGACGAGCGCCAGCCGGTGCACGCTGCGGTGCAGCCAATCGTGCTCGCGGTTCTGCCATGCCTCGCCAAACGCGGGCCAATAAGGAGAAACCAGCAGGGTGACTGCCGTTTGTACATAAACGAAGAGCTGCCCGTGCAGCGCGAAGGTGGTGGTTTGCGCCTGGCCGCGCAGCAGGTTCACCAGAAACACGTCGGCCTGAAAGATCACCACGGAGCAGATTTCGATGGCAAAGAACCAAACGCCCGCGCCCGCCAGATTCCGCAAAAGCCGCGGATTGACGCGCCTCCAGGCCGGCCTTACGCCGAGCGTCTTCGCCATGGAGCCAAGGCCCGCCGCGAGGCCGATGAGATTCGCCGCCAGCGACGCCGCTACTACCTTCACGAGACCGAGGCCATGCGATGTCCCGAAGATGATGAAAGCGAACGTGGTTAAAAGTCCGGCCAGCAGCCAGGGCGCCAGCCGGTATTCCAACTGAAACGCCGAGTAGGTGGCCCGCACGAGGCTTAGGGGCAGAGTGAGCAGAACGATCCAGGTACTGGCGATGATCAGATGCAGCCAGGCGGGGTCGCTGTCGAAGGCGGGATAGTTCAGAATCGCCGCCCAGGGCAGGTAGTGCACTGCGACGGTCAGTGTCAGCGCGGCCGCCAGCGCGCCAACGCCAAGGAGGAGGAAGGCGCTGGAAAAGAGAATCGAAGCCAATTCGTCCTTTTCCTGCCCCGCGGCCCGCAGCCGGATCATTTCATTCTTCAGGCTCTGACCGAGGCCGCCCTGGGTTGCGGAGAGCCAGTAGGCGATCCCTGTAATGGTGAGGCAGAGACCATAAGTTTCTTTACCCAGATAGCGGATCAGGAGGGAAACCGTGAAAAACGAAGCCAATGCCCGGGCGGCCGAGAGCGAGCCGTTGAGCAGCGTCGTCAGACTGGCGCGGCGCACTCTGCCTGACTGATTCCGGAGGCGACTGAGGGCAGTTGGCAAGGAAGCTCAGTACCGCAGTGCAAAAAAGGAGGTATTTTCTCTGCTACACGCAGCCTTTCCGCCGCATTTGCTACACTCCAAAAGCGGTATTCCTCCGCATCGTCACCAACCTTGCGTAACACCGAATCAGAGGAACTGCTCTCCGGCGCTGGCCGCCACCCGGCTTTCCTCGCTCTTTCGCAGCAACTTGCGTCGGCCGCGGCACCATCCATCCTGCGTCTTTCGGGCCTCACGCTCACGGCGCGTGCGCTCTATCTGGCGCTGCTCCACCACTCTCTTTCGCGGCCCTTGTTCGTTATTGTCGACGGCAACAAGCAGGCCGAAGCCCTGCTGCCGCCTCTCCGCACGTTCGCCGAACTCCTGACGCCGGGGAGTGACCCTATCCTGTTTCCGTTTCTCGACGTCCTCCCCGGCCAGAGTCTCTCGCCCCACGCGGAGATTCTCGCTGCCCGCGCCAGCGCACTCGGACGCCTCTCCTCCGGATACTCGGGCATCGTGGTTGCGCCGGTTGCCGCGGCGCTGTCAAAAACCGAAGAACCGTCGTACTACCGGCAGCTCACTCAGGTCCTCAAGGTTCACGACGAAATTCCGCTGGACGATCTCGCAGCACATCTGGAAAGCGTCGGCTACGAGCGTTCCGATCCGGTCGAGATGGTGGGACAATACTCGATCCGCGGCGGCATCCTCGACGTCTTCTCACCGGAGCAGGAACAACCGGTCCGCGTGGAGTTCTTCGGCGATGAAATCGAATCCATCCGGCGATTCGATTCGGAATCGCAGCGCTCCATCCACAAGCTCAGCGAGTGCACGCTCCAGCCGCTTACGGAATTCCAGACCTCGCGGCCCCTGCTGGCGGAACTGGCAACCCGCGTTCGTGATAACGGGGCGCGCGGACGCGACATGCCTGTCAGCGGGGAAACCTTTCCAGGCTGGGAAAGCCTGATTGGCGCGCTCCGGCCACGCAATGCTTCGCTGCTGGATTTCTTCAAAAATCCCCTGGTGGTGATCGACGAACCGGATCTCACCAAATCCGCCGCAGAACGTTTATGGACGCGGCTTGAAGATCCCGCGGCCTCGGCTCTGATTCCGCCCGCCGCGTACATGCTCGAATGGAGCGAATTCACGGCTCTTGCAGAAAAGCGCGGCGTCCTCGAAGTACGGCAACTGGAACTGGAAACCCCGGGCGCCACCAGCTTTTACATTCCCACGCGGCCCTCAATGTCCTTCCATGGCAATCTGCAGATCGCCATTCGTGAAGCTAAAACGCTGGTGGAATCCGGAGCGCAGTTGGCGTTCTTTGCGCCGACGTCGGGGGAAATCGAGCGACTAGCCGACGTCTTCAGCGAATATTCCGTCCCGTACCGGATCGATCTGGGGGGTGAGCGGCTTCCGGAATATCTGCAGTACCGCATCCCGGCGACGAATGCTGCCATCGCGCTGGTGCGCGGCGATGTGGCGCGCGGGTCCGTTTTCCCGGATGCGCAACTGGCCATCTTCGGCGCCGACGATCTTTTCGATCCGACAGAAAGCGTGGCCCGCCCGGGCACGGGCAAATCACGACTCGGAGCATTTTCGGCGGATCAGTTCGACCTCAAAACAGGCGATTACGTGGTGCATGCGCAGCACGGCGTGGGCCAGTTTCAGGGCGTTCGTGAAATCTCCCACGGCGATACCAAGGGCGACTACATGCTGATCGAGTATGCCGGCGGCAACAAGCTTTATGTTCCGCTGGCGCGCATGGATCTGGTGCAACGCTTTCGCGGCGAGGGCGAAGCGAAGCCCCAGCTCGACAAGATGGGCGGGGCGACCTGGGACAAGACTAAAACGCGCATCAAGACCAAGATGCGGGATATGGCCGAAGAGCTTCTCAAGCTCTACGCCCAGCGCAAGCTCGCAGAGGGATTCACGTTCTCCCCGGACAGCAACTGGCAGCGCGAGTTTGAAGACGCGTTCGAATTCACGGAAACGCGCGATCAGAAGGCCGCCATCACCGACATCAAGCGCGACATGGAGAGCCCGCAGCCCATGGACCGGCTGCTGTGCGGCGACGTTGGGTATGGCAAAACCGAGGTCGTGATGCGCGCGGCGTTTAAGGCTATGGGCGACGGCAAACAGGTGGCGGTTCTCGCCCCTACTACCGTCCTCTGCTTCCAGCATTTCCAGACTTTCAAGAAGCGCTTCCAGTCCTTCCCGGTGCGCATTGAAATGCTGAGCCGTTTCCGCACGGCGAAGGAAATCAAAGCTGTGCTCGCAGATCTGGCTGAAGGCAAAGTAGACCTCGCGATCGGGACACATCGGCTCTTCTCGAAAGACGTCGAGTGGAAAGACCTCGGCCTGGTAGTGATCGACGAGGAGCAGCGTTTCGGCGTCAAGCACAAGGAGCGCCTGAAGGAAATCTGCAAGGCCGTGGACACGGTCGCGATGAGCGCCACGCCTATTCCGCGAACGCTCCACATGTCGCTGCTGGGATTGCGCGATATGTCGGTGATCGAAACGCCGCCCAAGGATCGTCTCGCGATCCACACGGTGGTTGCACCTTTCGCGCCGGACGTGATTCGTCCCGCGATCGAGCTGGAACTTGCACGCGGCGGCCAGGTCTATTTCGTGCACAACCGGATCGAATCCATCTGGAGCCGCGCGGCGATGGTGAAGGAGATGTTTCCGGACATTCGCGTCGGCGTCGGCCACGGCCAAATGCCGGAAGCGGAACTGGAAAAGGTGATGCTGGCTTTCATGCGTCACGAATACGACGTATTTGTTTCCACAACAATCGTGGAAAACGGCCTCGATATCCCGCTCGCCAACACCATCATCATCGAGAATGCGGAACGCTACGGGTTGTCGGAACTTTATCAGTTGCGCGGGCGGGTGGGGCGGTCCAATCGGCGTGCGTATTGTTATTTATTTGTGGAGCCCGACGGCGAACTCACCGAAATTGCGCGCAAGCGGCTGGCTGCGCTCAAGGAATTCAGCGATCTGGGGGCGGGCTTCAAGATCGCGGCACTGGATCTGGAATTGCGCGGCGCGGGTAATCTGCTGGGCGGTGAACAGCATGGCCATATCAATGCAATTGGCTTCGATATGTATGTGCGGATGCTGGAAGATACGGTGCGGGAACTGCGTGGCGAAGAGGTTGCGCCGGAAATTCATTCTTCGCTCAATCTGGGTCTCGATCTGCGAATTCCGCCGACTTACATTGGCGATGAGAACCAGCGGCTGCGTGCGTATAAGCGCATCGCGCAGTCCGACGGCGCCGAAGAACGCGAGAAGATCGAGCAGGAACTGGCCGACCGTTACGGCCCCGTGCCCGAAGATATCCGGTTGCTGCTGCGTTATTCCGCAATAAAATCCGCTGCGGAGAAGATCGGCATCGAAGCCGTGGATCGGCGGGCAACGGTGCTCAACGTCAAGTTCCACGAGGAGGCGCGTGTGGATGCGGCGCGGCTCATGGAGTTAGTGAGTTCGACACGCGGGGCGCAGTTCACGCCGGCAGGAGTGTTGCGGTTGCCGATGGAGGGTCCCACTGTACCTGCTGCGGTGCTGGAATTCATCGAGCAGCGTCTGATCGCGCCGTTGATATAGTGCGCAGACTCCGGCACGGCGATTCGAACGCGCTGTAACTGCCCCAGGCGAGAGTGACATAGGCGTATTTCTCAGGGACGGGACTGGTGTACTGGTCATCGAGCACCAATTCCGGCCCATGCCACACACCGTACAAATCGAAAGCGCGCCTGAGCTTCGGGCCGCGGGGTTCCATGAGAGAAAAACCGACCTCCATGCCGTCTGAATTCAGCCAGGCTCTATAGATGTCCCCTGAAAGCCGGATGCGGTAGACCTCACCGGCTTTCGTGCAAACCGAGGCCCGCCCGCGCAGACCGGTAGCGGGCAAGGCTTTGTGTCCGAGCAGGCGCGTGGTGGCGCGCAGATAAGGATAAAAGTAAATGTACAGACCGTATTCCGCGCCCGCGGAATCACGCAATTTTCCGATGCCCCACCAGGAGACTGGAGTCAGCCGCCCCCCCGATGTGGAAGGACCACGGAACGACGAGTGCATAGACAGCAAGCGTGATGAATACCCCAAAGATCAGAGAGCCCATGCAGCCGAACCGCCATCGCGCGCGTGGAACCACAGCACCTGGATTATAGACAGAAGTTGGATGCGAGGGGCAGGCCGAACTCCGGGCCGCTATCTCATTGAAGTCAACACGGAAGCGTCAATCCGGTTGTTGTATTACTGGTTCAGCCCGCCCATGCACAAATACTTCAAACTCTGATACTCTTCGAGGCCCTGGCGCGCGCCTTCGCTTCCGAAACCGGATTCTTTGATGCCGCCGAACGGTGCGGCTTCCGAGGTGATGATGCCCTCGTTGATGCCGACGATCCCGCTTTCCAGCGCGCCCGCCACGCGCCATACGCGCCCGAGATCACGTGCGTAGAAGTAGGCAGCAAGGCCGAAGGGAGTTGCGTTAGCCAGGCGAACCGCTTCGGCTTCATCTTTGAAACGAAACAGCGGCGCGATCGGGCCAAAGGTCTCCTCGCCGGCCAGCCGCATTTCCGCCGTACACTCCGTCAGCACGGTGGGCTGGAAGAACATGC
>ODAK010004109.1_pt1 | contig 14968 bp, 8 predicted proteins | sample 1539591 | NCBI WGS metagenome assembly ODAK01 (sample SAMEA3539303, study PRJEB22396) | soil metagenome | biome: tundra; feature: field; material: soil | place: USA | collected 2010-05 | depth 0.15 m | reverse complement strand
CCCCGCCCGGGCCAGCGGTAAACGGGCATGCCCCCGATATCCCAGCTGACGCGTCCACCGCCCCCGACTAGCCGCCGCCCCGATGGCACATCGGGCCGGTTGGATCTGACGGTCAGATGCGTCGATCGCATGATCAACTCAACCGGGCCCATGTCACCGGTCACTGCCAAGCACCGTGGCTAGGTTAGTTAGTGAGAAGATCATGATTCCGAACGGACTGTGGTGAAAGTCCCTGCGTAGGGTAAGCCCCGCTGAACGCGGCCTATGCCGCGTTCCACCGCCTCGATGAGATAGCTGCGCAGCTCGCCCGGTGAAATGATGCGGTCGACCGAGCCGACCCGCCTGGCCCGCTCGATGCTGTGGATCCGGTCGAACTCGCCGGCCACCTCGGCCTGCTTTTCGGCCCGTACGGCGGGCCGCAGCTGTTCGAGCTCGGCCCGCAGCCGGGCTTCGTCCTCGTCACCTTGCGCGATCCGCGCGCCCAGGTCGAGCAGGCGCCGGTCCGCCTCGGTCCGCTTTCTCACCTCACCGCCGAAGACCACCGCGGCGGCGGGGCCGCCGCCGATCACCGATGCGTAGGACCCGTCGACCGCCGCCACCTCGAGGCCGTCGTTGAGCGCGCTGGAGAACACGACGAAGGCGCCGCCGTGGTACCGGGAGACCACGCAGAACACGATCGGCCCGGCGAAGTTGACCATGGCCCCGCCGATCTCGGCGCCGTATTCGAGCTGCCGCTGGCGCAGCGACTCGGGGGATCCATCGAAACCAGAAAGGTTGGCCAGCACCACCACCGGCCGGCTGCCGCTGGCCGCGTTGATCGCCCGGGCCACCTTCTTGGACGACATGGGGAAGAGCGTGCCGCCGGACCACGATTTCGGGCCGTCGGTGGGTGGCAGGCCGAGACGGGGCAGCGGGCGCGACTCGATCCCGATGAGGGTGACGGGGTAGCCGCCCAGGAAGGCGTCGAAGACCACCGAGGTATCGGCGCCGGCCATCCCCGCCCACCGCTCGAGAGGAGCACAGTCGCTATCGATGACGGCTCTCATCAGGGCCCGGATGTCGAAGGCCTTCTTGCGTCCGGCGTTGGTCTGCGCCGAGAAGATCTCGCCGATCGTGGTGAAGTCGATGCCCTCGACATGGTGCGGGCTGGGTCGCACATCGCGTTTGACAGGATCATCGGTGAACGCGCGGCGCCCGAACCGTTCACCAGGAGCCACGTAAGCGAACTCGTAGTGGGCCATCAGGATCCGGCATGCTCCGGCCAGGTCCGGAGCCCAGTACTGGGCCTGGCCGTTGGGGCCCATGATGCGGTCGTAGCCGCCGATGCCGAAATTGTCCTCGGCGGCCACGCCGCCGGAGTACTCAAGCGATTGCTTGCCGGTCAGGACCATCGCGCTGTCGGGCGTCATGACCAGGATGCCCTTGGTGCGCATCAGCATCGTCGCCTCGGCGTTCCAGTACGACTGGGCTCCGACGTTGATACCCGTCACGATCACGTTGACCTCTCCGCCGGCCTGGGTAAACGTGATCAGGCGCCGCAACACCCGGGCCACCCAGTCCATGTTCTCCGTGCCACTGTCCATGGCGATCTTGGCGCCGGAGGACACGGCCAGCCATTCCACCGGTACCCCGAGTGAGGAGGCCAGGTCGATCGCCGCCACGATACGCCGGCACTCGGGTTCGGAGACCGAGCCGAGGGCCTTGGTGGGATCACCGAGGATCACCACGCGGATCATCCCCTCGGGGTACCGGGTGGTGGGAGTGGTGACGGTGCCGAAGACGATGGCCGACTTGTTCTCCCCGTAGGGCCGGTCGACCACCCGGGCGTGGCCGTCGTCAGCGAGGTCGTACTCACGAAACTCGGCCTGGGCCAGCGGTCGCCGCCCAGCTGGCGCGCCGGGCCGGCTGGCGGGCCGCAACAGCAAGGGGATCAGCTCATAGGGGTAAACCGCGCCGTGCCGCCGCGCCCGTAGCACCAGCTGGGTATACGCGTCGAGGGGCTGCAGCGGCTCGGTCGGGGACGGGGTCACCTCCAAGGTCAGGCCCGTGCCCGCCGAGCGGGTCAGCCGCAGCCGGAGCTCGCGGGGTCCGTCGGCCCCCCGGATCCGCCCCTGGATGCCCAGCTGCTCGAGCCCGATGCCGCCGGTACGGGGGGCCAGGCCCCGCAGGACCGACAGCAGTTCATCTGGGTCGAGCTCGATATCCGGCCAGGCGTACAGGATGATCCGGTTCCATTGCGGCGGGTCGGGCGAGGCCAGGCTGGCCATGGCGGTGCGTATCCCGTCCAGGCAGCTGTCGAGCACCTGCTCGAGCGCGGGAATGGCCGTCACCGACCCGGTGGCGTTGCGCAGTGGCGTGAGGTCGTGCACCTCGGCCAGCGCGACCAGGCGACGATCATCGGCGTTGGCCGGGGCGATGGCCTCGAAGAGGTAGACGTCGTCGGGGGCAGCGAGCCGCCGCAGGCCGAACTTGGCCAGCCGCCACAGGTGAAGGCGCTCGGCGACCATCGGGTGCAGATCGCGCAGGACCAGGTTCTCGGCCCAGCCGGTGCCGTCGCGTTCGAAGGTGCCGCGTGCCACTTGCCTGGCTGCGGTCGGGACCAAGACGGTCACCCGCCGCAACCCATCCGGCAAAGCCACGGTGGTCAGGGCGGCTGCGATGCGCGCGCCGAGGTCGTGGCCGCCGGCCGGAGCGGCGTCTCCGGTCTGCACGTACACATCGGCCACTGCGGCTATCCCGGCGGCCGAGCCGATCTCCGCTCCGATCGCGGCGAGGGCAGCGGCCAGGTCGGCTGGCTCCGCGGTGGATGCCTCGGCGGCCACGATGACGACCTGCCCGGCGGCCTGCTCGAAGGTCCCGGTCACCATCCGCCGTCCCTGCCGATCGACGCAGCGGACGTCGGCCAGATCCCGGATCTGGTAGTAGCGGCGTGTCTGCACCTCGATCAGCTCTCGCCGTTCCGCATCGTCTTGGCCCAGCGCGGCCATCATCCGGATCAGCGGCAGCGGGCAGGAGACGAGGGCGGCCATGCACGCGGCCCGCTGCCGCGGGCTGCTGGCCACGGTCATGACCGAGAGCTGCTCGCGCATCACCCTGAGGGTCTCATCGTGGCCGGCCTGGATGAGCGGACCGTCGAAGAGACGGAACCGGACGCTGCGGGCCAGCGTGCCGGCCACCGGGTGGCGGAGCTGAGTGGCCAGGATCACCCGGTCGAGCGTCTCGAGCAGTTCGTGGCGCAACTCGGCCGGAACATCAGGGTGATCAAGGCGGAACCCGAGGATGGCCAGGACCGCCGGCAGCAGCGTGGCGTTTCGCTGCTGGGCGAGGAACATCCACAACAGCGCCTCCTCCAGCTCCCTCGTGCGTTCGAGCCCGGCCACCCCGTAACCGGCCACCGCGTCGCGGAGCTTGCGGGTAAAGCCCGGCGACAGGCCAGCTCGGGTGGTGTCGGTGGTTTCCAGGAAGGCGTGGAAGAACTCACGGGGACTGTGCACGTCCTCGGTTGGCTCGTCCGCCCCGGTGCGGCGGTTCCGGCTGATCAGGACGACGTCGACGAAGGCGTCGAGCACGGCCAGCTCCAGCCGCAGGGTATCGGCGTCGCCTGGCGCCAGTTCGCGCCGATGCCGGGAGTAGGTGGTGACGATACGGCGGCATTCGCGGTCACCGTAGTCGTAGCCGAGAACCTGGGACCGCATCTCGGCCAGGGCCCGGGCGACGCTGATGCGCGGATCGCCGGGATCAGAGGTGACCAGGGCGGAGAAGCCGGCCCGGTCAGACGGCCCCGCGGGGACGGCGTCCTCCGGTTTTGTTTCCAGCCGGAACAGCGGGCTCCCGATGCTGACCGGCGCGCCGAGGGTGGCCATGACCGCGCGCACCCACCCGCCGGCCGGGGCGCGCAGGGCGACCTCCATCTTCATGCTCTCCAGCGTGGCCAGGCGATCGCCCGCTCTCACCTCGTCACCGGCGCGGACGGCGATGTGGACAAGCACGCCGGGCGACGGAGCGCGGACCAGACCGCCGTCGTCGACGCAGACCCGGTGGGGGAGTCCGTCGACCTCGACCAGCGTCTCAGCGTCCTGGCGGATCGACACCACCCGGAAGGAACGCCCGGCGGCGGCCAGGCGCCGTTCGAACGGCCCGGCTCGCTCCGCGTCGGCCTCGATCTGGCTGCCATCGACCAGCAGCCGGTACCGGTGGGCCCCGATCTGGTACACCTCGAAGGGGTAAGACGCGCCGCCGAGGAGCAGGTCGACGCGGTGGCCGAGGGCCATGTCGGTTTGCGGCCGGCCTCCGGCCGCGGAGACAAAGAAACGTTCCCGCTCGGCCTCGCGATGACGGTCGTAGGCGTCGATGGCGGCGGAGATGAGCGCGACCGCCGGCTGCCCCGGCGGCACGTGGCGGTCCTCGCGTATCAGCCGTTCCAGCCAGGTGGTATCGCATCGGCCGGCCACCATGTCCGGATGCTCGAGGAGCCCGGCCAGGAACGCCTTGTTGGTCGTCCCTCCCCTGATGACCACCGTTGTCTCACGCAGCGCCCGGACGACCCGGGCGCGCGCCTCAGACCGGTTACGCCCGTAGCCGATGATCTTGGCGATCATCGAGTCGAACTCGGCCGGGATGACCTCGCCCTGGGCCAGGCCGGTCTCGATCCGCACGCCCGGTCCCGACGCCCACGCCAGGTACTCGATGGTGCCCGGGGCCGACGCGAAGTCACGCTCGGGATCCTCGGCGTTCAGGCGCACCTCGATGGCATGGCCCCGCGAGGCCGGCGGTTCCCCCTGCAGCCGGCCGCCGCCCGCCAGGTAGAGCTGAAGCTTGACCAGATCGGCCCCCGTGGTGATCTCGGTGACCGCGTGTTCGACCTGGAGGCGGGTGTTCACCTCTAGGAACACCAGGAGATCCTGGTCGGGCTGGTAGAGGAACCCGACGCTGGCCGCGCCGCGGTACCCGCTGACCTCGGCCAGGCTGACCGCCGCCGCCTTGGCCCGCTGCTCGCCCCGGGCGTCCAGCGCGGTAGAGGCCGACTCCTCGATCACTTTGTGGTGCCGGCGCTGGATGGAGCAGTCCCGCACCCCGAGGGCCCATACTCCACCCTGCCCGTCGGCGACGATCTGGACCTCGACGTGGCGGTGGGCCTCCGCCAGGCTGGTGACCGGGCCGCCGCTCCACGGGGCGACCGGTAGGCCGGCTTGCTCGGCCAGGTGCCTGGCGCCGATCTTGTCGCCCAGCCGGCGCATCACCTGCCCGCTCGGGCCGATGAAGACGAGGCCCATCTTTTCCACCCGGTCGGCGAACTCGGGATCCTCCGACACGAACCCCCAGCCCACCCACACAGCATCCGCGCGGCTATCCCGCAGGGCCCGTTCGAGTACGTCGTAGTCGAGGTAGGGATCCCGCTCGGCGCTGTAGATCCGCACCGCCTCGCCGGCCTCGCGGACGAACATGGCGTTGCGCTCGACGTCGGTGTACAGGGCGATGGTCGTCAGCGGCGACCCCTGCTCCACTTCGACCTCGCGAGCGGCCCGGATAAGTCGCATCGCGGCCTCGCCGCGATTGACGATGGCGATCCGGCTGAACGCGGTCAGCCACTTGCGTGAACCCGAGGACCCTTTTTCCTGTGTCACGTCGCGGGGCATCACAACTGCGCCAGGGACAACAGCTTGTCCAGGTGCGGGGTCGGTACCATTCCGGCGACCATCTTCTGGACGTCACGGTAGAGAACGGGCAGCTCGGTGTCCTTCGATATCCTCGAATGCGGGGCCAGAGCCACGGTGCCCAACGTTCCCCGCAGCTGCCCTTGCCAGTAGCGGACCGCGATCATCCGGGGCACGATGGTGAAGATCATCTTCAGCGGCCGCGGCTGGACCGCCACCCGCTGGCTGGCCAGGGCCCGGAATCCCTCACCCGCGGCGGAGACCATCGTGGCCACGCGCTGCCGGTCCGCCGCGAGCTTGACGGCATCGCCGCCGCAGGCGTTGATCGACGCGCACATCGCCGCGATAAAGACAGCGTGGGTCTTGAGCCACCCGTCCATATCGGCGGTCGTGTCCACCGCGAAGCCCGCGGACCGCAACGCCGCCGCGGCTATGTCTTCCCGGCCCTGCTGCCGTCCCAGGGTGGTCGGCTGCTGCGGGATCTCGATGTACTCGATGGCCCCGTCGTCCCGGCGGTACCCGCCGACGCCGGGAAAACCGAAAAGCGTCCGGTCGCGGCCGACGACGTCGCTGACGTTGGCCAGGTCCAGCGAGTTGTTCTGCATCATGACCACCTGGCGGGCCTGCAGGCCCGCCAGCGCAGGCAGTATCTCCTCCACCTGATCACGCCGCACCGTCACCAGGGCCAGCTCGAACGAGCGGTCCGGGCCGACCTCGCCGGTCACGTCCACCCGGCTTGGGCCGGCCCCGTTGGTCCCGGCCCCGTTGACCCCAGCCCGGTTGACCAGGCTAATGCCGTCCCGGGGCAGGGTCTGCAGGGTCTGGTGGCGTGCGAGCACGGTCACCTCGTGCCCGGCTTCGTGCAGGCGGCCCGCGTAGATCTGGCCGATCACGCCGGCTCCAACGATGAGAATCTTCATAGCTGGTCCCGTTCGCCGGTCATGTTTGCTCCTGATCAGGCAAGGACATACCGCCGATCTACCACGGGTTCCTCGACCCGAAGGTCGGACTGAAGGCACTTGAGTCCGCGTTCAGGTAGACAGCCACATGGCTGGCAGAACCCGCATCACGCGGTGTTGTCACGCCGTGAAGCGCGGGGCGCGGCCTGCTGACCGCGGGCGGCAAATGCGGTCTCGCGGACCTCGCAGATGGTCTCGTCGAGGTAGGCGACGGCTGCTGCGATGTGCTCCCTGGCCGCGTCCGCGGGCAGGTCCATGGCCACGTGCAGGCTGAGCCCGGCGTGGAAGAGGCTGGTCACGACGGTGTCGAACAGCTCCAGGCTGCGGTGCGCCTGCTCAGCCGGGGGGATGGCTGTCCCGTTCCCTTCCGGTGACCCGGCGGCCACGGCCGCTTCCAGGGACGGGTAGATGGAGACCACCCCGTCGAGGCCGCCGAGGCCGGGCCTTCGCCACGCGGACCGGGCGGCGACCACCAGCCGCAGGTCGGCGCCGCTGACGACGGCCCGTTGGCAGGCGCGGACCACGGCATCGGTGCCCGCCTGATCACACGAGATCGTCGTGGTCATGTCCGCGATCACCGTCTTGGCGCCGCGGTTGATGACCGACAGCAGTTCCCCGCGAATCTGCCCGGCGTTAGCCGCGCCGATATGGTCGGGCAGGGTCACGACCGCCTGCCGGCCGGCCCACTGCACCGGGTAAATGTCCGTCAGCACGGCAGTACTATCAGGCGCGCTGCGAATGGTGGCGCGGCTGCTCCGGTCGCGCAACGCGCAGTTGATGGCTGATGCATCACTGAGGCACTTTTGATCCGATCCGGCCATGATCGGTCGAGCCGCCGAGGTCCGCAGCGACGCGGCTGCCCGCACCTTCGCTCTGGCCTGGTGCAGGACGCTTGTTTATAATGATTTATTACTCACACTACGCCCCCGCTGCGTCCTTAGATAGTCGCAGCCGCATTATCGCGATCGGCCGGGCGCCGCGGGCCGGTAAATACAATTCCCAAGACGTAGGCAAAGATCATGACTCCGAACGGGCCGTGGTGATAGCCCGTTCGGAGTCATGGTGTTCTTTCGCCTGCCCTGCTACCAGGCGGGACTGAGCTCAGCTCATGATCACTCGGGGAGGCCAGGTTAGCTGCCGGGGGTGGCGGCGACCAGGCCATCGCCAGACGGCTTGTCACTGCGGTGATGGTCGCTGAGGATCTCGGTCGCCGGAGAGACGCGCCGGGCGTGCATCAGGCCTAGGCCGCTGAGCAGCAGCATGACGGCGGCGGCGATGAACGCGGCGATCGCGGCGATGCCGGCGATCATGCCCATGGTTCCGAAGGCGTAGGCGTTGAGAAGCAGCCCGCGCAGGGTCTCACCCTTGAACACCGTGGCGACCTGGGCCGCCAGCGCGACGTTCTTGGGCTGCGCGATAGCCTCTGTCGACAGCTGGGCGTAGGTCTTGCCGCCGCCGATGGCCTTGAGGTGGTTGGCGATGAAGTGGTCGGCGTAGACCTCGGCCTGGGCGCCGGTGGTCAGCTGCTGGCCGCCGTATTGCCGCATCGCGGCGAACTCGGGGGCGGCGACGGCCGCGCTGTTCGCGGGAGGGAAGTAGATCTGCTGGGCGGCGAGCTGGGTGTGCACTTCGTTCCCGATGAAGCCGTGGGCCCAGGTGAGCAGCCCGCCGGCGGCGATAAGCGTGACCGCGAGGAACAGGCCTGCGGTGGCCATCAAGATGTCGAAGGTTATTCGTCTCACAGCGGTTCTCCTTGGTGGTGTTCCTGTCCGGATGCCGTGCCTGACTGGCTGTGCGCCTAGCCCGCGGCGGAACCGTTGGCCACGGCTGCGGGCAGCAGGAGGCGGTCGGCGGCGGGGAGCGGCACCGTGCTGGCGGCGGCTTTTTCGCGGGCGATGGAGGAGCCGAGTTCGGCGCTGGTGGTCATGAGGGCGGCGAACACGACGGTGGTGTTCTGGCCGGCTCCGATCCCGGCGATGATGCCCATGACTGACTCCTCTGGTCATCGGCGAGCTGATGCGTGCGGCAGGCAGTGGTGCCGGGTAGCCGCGGCGGAGAATCGTTCTCCCGCGGTTCACCGATCCTTCGCTCTGCGGTGTCCCGTCGGCGCTGCTGCGAATAACAAATAATTTCGCGGCTCCGCGCGCAACCGCGAGGTTTTATGCGGATGCGGCTGCCGGGGTCCGGAGCAACATTTTTGATGTTACTACACTTTCCCGGATTCCCCTCATTCGCAAATTTCCGGATCCGGCGCTCGGGCGTAGCCCGCCTGCCGAAAAAATGCAGCTCTGGAACGTTGATATCTCCCCGGATGCATTATAGCATAAATGCGTAGATCTACAGTGTAGATATGCGCGGGCACAGGCTGGCCACCATCGGGCGGCTACATTCACCGCGCAGCTGACGAGATGACCATTTCATGACTGTGACCCCAGCGCCGGTGAGCCTCCCGAGGATGCCGGCGACGGCCGCAAGCTCCGGTCGGGCCGCCGCTGGCGGTTCTGGCGACTTGGTGCTTGTGCTCAACTCGGGCAGTTCGTCGGTCAAGTTCGCCCTCTTGGTCCCCGGGAGTGGCGAGCGTCTCATGGGGGGGATCGGTGAGCGGCTCGGCACGCCGGAGGCGTTGCTGCGGGTTCAGTGGTTTCCGGCGGCAGCGGTCGAGGAACGGCTTCCCGGAGGCACTCACCAGGCTGTGGTGGCCCGGGTGCTGGATTACCTGGCCGAGGCCGGGCAGGCCGGCACTCGCCTGCTCGGGGCCGGTCACCGGGTGGTCCATGGCGGAGAGTGGTTCACCTCGTCGATCCGGGTGGACGACGCAGTCATAGCAGCGGTGCGCTCGTTGAGTCACCTGGCGCCGCTCCACAACCCGGCGAATCTGGCCGGCATCGAGGCTGTGCGTGCCGTCCTGCCCGACTTGCCGCAAGTCGCCGTGTTCGATACCGCGTTCCACCAGACGATGCCGCCGCACGCTTTTCGCTACGCGGTTCCCGAGGAGTGGTACACCGAACACGGGGTGAGGCGTTACGGGTTCCACGGCACCAGTCACCGCTTCGTCAGCGAGCAGGCCGCCTCCATGCTGGCCCGGCCACCCGGCGGGCTCCGGCTGGTCACCGCGCACCTGGGCAACGGGTGCAGTGCGACGGCGGTGCGCGACGGCGTGTCGGTGGATACGACCATGGGGCTCACCCCGCTGGACGGGCTGGTGATGGGGACCCGCTCCGGCGATGTCGATCCGGGCCTGCTCAGCTACCTGGCCGGCCGGACCGGCCTGAACGCCGACGAGCTCACCCGGGCGCTGAACGTCGACAGCGGGCTTGAGGGGCTGTCCGGCGTGGGCCATGACATGCGCACCGTCGTCGCCGCGGCCGCCGGCGGAAACGAGCGGGCCCGGCTCGCCCTCGAGGTTTTCGTGCACCGGCTGTCCAAGGCGATCGCCGGGCTGGTGGTCGGGCTGCAACGGCTCGACGCGCTGGTCTTCACCGGCGGCATCGGGGAAAACAGCGCCGTCGTCCGTAGCCTGGTGCTCGGCCGGCTGGGTTTCCTCGGCCTGGCTGAGGACGTCCGGGCCAATGCCGACCATGGCCGGCGGACCGGGGGGCGCATCAGCGTGGCCGGCCCGGTCCTGGCGCTCGTCGTGTCGACGGACGAGGAGCTGCTGATCGCCCGCGACACCGCCCGCGTCATCGCCGCCGGCCGACGGTCTTTCGCTACTCCGATGATGTCGTGACCCGGACCTTGCTGGTCGTGCCCACCGCGGCTGGCGCCAGCCTGGCCAGGACCTGCCTCGGCCTGGTTCGGGCCCTGGACCGGCGGGGCGTGAACGTCGCCTTCGTCAAGCCGGTGGCGCAGCCCCGGGCCGACGGTGGCCCCGACCGCTCGATTGCGCTGGCTACGGCCGCAACTGCGCTGCGTCCTCCAGATCCGCTGTCCACCGCCCGGCTGGAACAGCAGCTCGGATCGGGTGGACTCGACGCCGTACTCGAGAAGATCGTCGCTGCCTGGCAACCGGTCTATGACCGATCCGATGTTGTCGTCGTCGAGGGGCTCAACCCGGGTCCGGCCAAGCTGTACGCCAGCGGACTCAACCAGGCGCTCGCCAAAGCGGTCGACGCCGACGTCCTGCTGGTCGCCAGCTGGCCGGCGCCGGGCTCGGGCCAGAGCGAGGACCGGGCCGACCGCACGGCCGGGCCCGGGCCAGGCCCGGCCGCGGGCACCATCGAGCATCTGGCCGAGTCGCTTGCTATCACGGCCAGCGGTTACTGGTCGGGTGAGCACGCACGCGTGGTCGGCTGCGTGGTCAACGGCGTGCCGGCGGGGGACCCGTCGGCGGCAGCGCAGCTGGGCGAGGCGCTGGCCCAGCACGGGCTCCGCCTCATCGCCGCGGTGCCGTACCGGCTCGAGCTGACCTGGTTGCGGGTACGCGACCTGGTCCGTGAGCTAGGCCCGCGGGTGGTTAGCGAGGGTGACCTGTCCCGGCGTATCAAAGAGGTGGCGGTGTTCGCCCAGGGCGTCCCTGGCGGCCTTCGCGTGCTCACCGAGGGCCGGCTCGTCGTGGTCCCCGGAGACCGCCATGATGTCGTCATGGCTGCCTGCCTCGCCGCGCTCAGCGGGACCCGGCTGGCCGCCCTGCTCCTTACCGCCGGGACCGACCCGGACCCGCAGGTATGGGAGCTCACCCGGGCTGCGTGCGCCACCGGCCTGCCCATTCTTGTGGTCGACGACGACAGTTACGAGACCGCGTCGCGGGTGCGTGACCTCGACCCGGGATTGCCGATCGACGACCTGGAACGGATCGAGGGAGTGGTAGATAACATCGCCGATGCGCTGGACGCGTCCTGGCTGGAGTCGCTGCGCAGCTCCTCTCGGTCTCGCCGGCTCAGCCCCGCCGCCTTCCGTTTCCAGCTGGTCGAGCTCGCCCGCGCCGCCGACGCGTGCGTGGTGCTGCCCGAAGGCACCGAGCCTCGCATCGTGCAGGCCGCGGTGGCGTGCGCGGAGCGAGGCATTGCCCGCAGCGTGCTGCTGGGACCGCCCGACCAGGTCGCCGCGCTGGCCCGCAGCCTCGGACTGCAGCTGCCCGACGGCGTCACCGTGGTCGACAACCGGGCCGCCGCCGAGCGCTACGTCGCCCCGCTGGCCCAGCTGCGGCGGCACAAAGGCTGGACCGAGGAGATGGCACGCGATCACCTCGCCGATCCCATCACGGTCGGCACCATGATGCTCAAGCTGGGCGAGGTCGACGGCATGGTCGCGGGCGCGGTTCACACCACCGCGGCCACGGTTCGCCCGGCGCTGCAGATCCTGGGCACCAGGCCAGGCAGCCGGCTGGTGTCGTCGGTGTTCTTCATGTGCCTGCCCGACGAGGTCGTCGTCTACGGCGACTGCGCCATCAACCCCCGGCCCGACGCCGAAGACCTGGCCGACATTGCCATCCAGAGCGCGGCCTCGGCGCGGGCCCTTGGCATCGAGCCCCGGGTGGCGATGATCAGCTTCAGCACCGGCACCTCGGGTACGGGCAGCGACGTCGACAAAGTCGCCGAGGCGACCCGGATCGTGCGTAAACGCGAACCCGGTCTGGCCGTCGACGGCCCGTTGCAGTACGACGCGGCCGCGATCGCTTCGGTGGCGCAGAACAAGCGGCCATCCAGCGCCGTGGCGGGGCGCGCTAACGTCTTCATCTTCCCGGACCTCGACACCGGCAACACCACCTACAAGGCCGTGCAGCGCAGCGCGCAGGTTGTCAGCATCGGCCCGATGCTCCAGGGCCTCGCCAAGCCGGTGAACGACCTCAGCCGCGGTGCCCTGGTGGACGACATCGTCTACACCCTGGCGCTTACCGCCATCCAGTCTCGCGCCCGCTAGCCGTTCCGCCGGGCATCGGACAGCCCGCCGGAGGCGTGCGACAGCTCTTCGGAGACGTTCGCTTGATATACTTAGCAAATGCTCACTATACGCACCAGCCTCTCCTTGGCCGCCGCCATGGAGCCGGGTCGTGCCGGTGGACTCCCCTGCGTCTTCACCGGTAGCAAGACAGGCTCGCCGGCCTGCCCTGAGCAGGCGAGGTGAGCAGGACCCGGTACGCCCTTAACGGTGAGTTGCGGATCGCTTACGAGCTGCGCGGAACTATGCACCGGCGGCGGCCATGGCTGGTTCTGATCCAGGGGATGGGTTTCGACCGGGCCGGGTGGGAGCCGGTGCAGCGGAAACTGCGGCGCCACTTCCGGCTTGTGCTGGCGGACAACCGGGGGTGCGGGCGCAGCGACCGGCCGGCCGGATTGTTTGCCGTAGCCGACATGGCCGGCGATATCGTCGCCGTGCTCGATGCTGCTGGCATCCGCAGGGCCCACGTGCTGGGGGCGAGCCTGGGCGGGATGGTGGCCCAGGAACTGGCGGTTACCCACTCAGAGCGGGTCGACGGTCTCGTCCTTGCCTGCACGACACCGGGCTGGCCCTTCGCCTACCCCATGCCCGGTGCCTCGGTCCGGCTGATCCTGGCGACCGCCGGCCTGACGGCCGAGGTGGCGCGGCGCCGCCACACGGAGAATGCCCTGTCTGCGCGCACCGTCCGGGACCATCCAGGACTCGTCGATCGCCTAGTCGAGCTGCAGGGCTCCCAGCCAGCGGACCCGCGAGCCCGGTCGGCCCAGGCGGCGGCGGGAGCGCTGTATGCCGGGCGCTTGCGGCAAGCGCGCATCCTGGCGCGCACGCTGGTCCTGCATGGCGGTGCGGATACCGTGGTCGACCCGCGGAACGGCAGGCTGCTCGCGGACCGGATCCCGGGCGCTCGGCTCGTGACCTTCCCTGACCTGGGCCATCTGCTTTTCTGGGAGGATCCAGACGGCTTCACCGATGCGGTGACATCGTTCCTGCGGGCCGGATGCGGACGCCAGGAAGTACCAACCCGCCGCCGTGTCCGGCACGGCGCTTGGCGCCGGACCGGAACACTTTGGGCGCGGCTGGCGGATGCCCGGCCCCACGTATGCGGGATCCCCCAGCTCAGGCGATTAGAACTGGAAGACGACACGGGCCGGGACGGCGCCGGCCAGGACGTCGTCAATGGACTGGTTGACCTCGTCGATCTTGCGGTCGACGGCGATAACCTTGGTGCGGCCGGCGGCGTGCAGGGCGAAGACGTCGGCGAGGTCGTTACGGGTCCCGACGATCGAGCCGATGACAGTCTTGCCGTTGATCACGGTGTCGAAGATCGGCAGACTCAGCGTCGCATTGTCAGCAGGCAGCGCGACGCACACCAGCCGCCCGCCGCGGCGCAGCGACCGGTAGGCCTGGTCGAACGCCCCGGGTGACGCCGCCAGCGCGACGGCCACATCGGCGCCGCCGAGTGCCTGGATCGCCTCGACCGGATCGGTAGTCAGCGCGTTGACGACATGGTCGGCGCCCAGTTCGGTGGCCATCGTGAGCTTGTGGTCTTCGATGTCCACCGCGATGACGAACCCGCCGGCGATGCGGGCGTACTGCAGGGCGAGGTGTCCCAGACCGCCGACGCCGAAGATCGCGACCGTCTCGGCGGGAGCGACCCGGGCGACCTTGATCGCCTTGTAGGTCGTCACGCCCGCGCACGTCAGGGGGGCGGCGTCCCGGGAGGGGATGCCCTCTGGTACCGGCGCGGCGAACGCGGCGGGGACGACAGCGTACTCGGCGAATGTGCCGTTGACGGAGTAGCCCGAGTTCTCCTGCTTCTCACACAGCGTCTCCCACCCGCTGTTGCAGTAGCGGCACTCGCCGCACGCGTAACCGAGCCACGCGATCGCGACCCGGTCGCCGATCGCCCGGGTGCTTACCCCCGTGCCGAGCTTCTCGACATAACCGACGCCCTCGTGTCCAGGGATGAACGGCGGTGTCGGCTTGACCGGCCAGTCGCCATGCGCGGCGTGGATGTCGGTATGGCACAGCCCGCTCGCCTCGATCCGGACTAGTACCTCACCCGCGCCGGGCTGGGGAATCGGAAGATCCTGCACCTGCAAGGGGGAGTGGAAATCGGTGACAACTGCTGCTCTCATGATGGGCTCTATTCAGGGGGTGAAAGGACGTTTTCGCCGGGTGCATCCGACGAAACGCAGATGGGGGAGCGGGTGACGAAGCGAAGGTTTTCCCCAGCTGGTAGTGAGAAGTCTTCGGGTTCGCCGAGGGCGACATCGAGCAGGAACTGTTCCTGGTGCCAGGCTTGGTCCAGGCGCTTGTCGATGTAGAACGGGCATCCGTCGATCTCGCCGAGCAGGACGTCGATGTCGCCGATGAGGAATTCTCCGACGGGAAAGCACATCGGTGTGCTGCCGGCGCAGCAGCCGCCGGATTGAACGAACATCACCGGGGCGCCCCGGACGGCGCGCAGGAGGCGGA
>ODAK010004107.1_pt1 | contig 14971 bp, 10 predicted proteins | sample 1539591 | NCBI WGS metagenome assembly ODAK01 (sample SAMEA3539303, study PRJEB22396) | soil metagenome | biome: tundra; feature: field; material: soil | place: USA | collected 2010-05 | depth 0.15 m | reverse complement strand
ACTGTATCCCAACCGAATCTCGCAGGTTACGGGTGAGTAGTTGTAAGTCTATGTGCACGATGTTAAATGACTTATCTAATCATTACGGTACTACGGATTTCTAACCGAACTGGGTCATCTGGGCTCATCTGGGATCAACTGGAGGTGCATGTCATCACCGAGGAATCCTCAGGCCGCCTTACGCAGCCTTGCCGAAAGGACACGGCGGACCGGCGGGGGAGGGTGCCAGAATCGCCCTGGATCTGGGGCTGGCGGCGCAAGCCAGCCGGTCGAGGGTGGGTCCCGCAAGGCACCCGCATCGGTTGGGTCGCGCGGAGCGATCTGTTCCTGGAGTCGGCGGCCAGCTATCACGTGGCCCAACAGGCCGCTGGCGTGGAGCGCCTTCCGGTGAGCGAGCAGACCCTCCGCCATCGGCTGCGCGAGCGCGGCCTGTTGGCCAGCATCGACGCCAGCCGCCAGATGCTGCTGGTGCGCCGGACCCTGGAGGGCTGCCCCAGACAAGTGTTGCATCTGAATGCCAGCGAGTTGGTGGGCCCATAGCTCAGGGCCATTGAGAAAAGTGTCGCTTTCCATTGTCGGATTTGTCGGGTCGTGGTCGGCAAGACGCCTGTGGCAGAAGCGGCCTTTCCCGAATTCCGAAGCGCTCCATGCAAGTCTTTCATAACCAAACACTTGCATAGCTTTCGGTGCTACGTGCCTTCTTCAAAACACTGCCATTTCCTGCCATTTTCTGCCACGTTTCTTGACGCATCTGCCAAGGCATCCAGCGCGCGAAGTCCAGCGGCGATCGGCTCAGTCGGTCCAGGCCTCTGCTCGCCTCAGCTTCTGTCTCGCGAACCGTGTGCGTTATGTCCTTGCGCCGGTCACCGCGATGCAGGAGTTCGTGCGCGATTTCATGGGTCAGCACCGCGAAATGCTCGGCGGGTGGCAGGTCCGGCAACAGCGTGATCTTGCCGCCCGAAGACATACCTTTCGCAGGAGTGATCTTCGCGTCGTATCCGAGAGCGATGTTCTGCGTCGCGACGAATTGTTTCAATCGATCGCCGTAATCCGAAGGGTCGCCCTGCATCGTGGCGAATTCCGGCAAGGGATCGCCGTCGGTCTGAGTGACATCGAAGACATGCGCGGCGCGGAACCCAAACAGGCGCGTCTGTGCGTCTTCGATAAGCTCATCGTCTGACTTCTTGCGGCCAACCATCGGCGCCAGGATGACGATGCCCTTCTCGCCCTTCCGGACGTAACGGCACATCTTGAGCCATCTGTGGAGAAACGCTTCAGCCACGAACTGCACTATCACTCAGCAGGTCAGACGCCCGGCTGCGGGGCGACGGGGAGGTAAGGTGTGCGGCGTTTCACACGTTTAGGGTTGCTGATCGGGATTGCTTTGTTGCTGCCGACGGTTTCGAACGCGCAGGTCGTTCCCGATGGCCAGCTTCTCGACAGGCTTCAAGACCAGATTCGGGACGCGCAGGAAGCGGGTGTCGGTCTCTATGCTCCCGCACGCTATGCCGATGTCGTGAAGCTGTACGGTGAGGCCGCGGCGCTGCTGCGCTCCCGTGCTACGCCCGACACGATTCGTGGTCGCGTCGATGCGGCTCAGCGCGCCTTGACAGCCGCGCAGACCGCGAGTGATGCGGTTCGACGGCAGCTCGCGCCGGTGATTGCCGTGCGCGACGTCGCGCGGCAGATTGATCCTTCGGTAGCCGGACAGTCGCAGTCGGCCGAACAAGCCTTCCGTCAGGCCATAGCTCAAGCCGAAGCAGGGTCGGCTGGCGCGCAGCAGGCGGCGGAGAAGGCGCGTGCGGAGTACACCAGCGTCGGCATCGAGGCGCTACGTGCCGTCAGAATCCCACAGTTGCGAAAGGATCTGGAGAGCGCTCGCGAAACCATGCCACCGCAGTCCTACCAAGCCGGCATCGCGGGGATAACCGCACTCGAAAACAGTCTGGCGCAGAACGTGGATCTTGCCTCGGCGTTCGCCCGTTTCGGCGAAATCCTCCAACTTTTCCCGCCGGAGTTTCGCAAACCCCCGACGACCCTCACGATCGGCGACTTCACCCTCTACGTACAGGCTTATGACACGAAGTCCTGGGACTTCATGACCAATCGCATCGTCAATGCCAACGGAACAGGATGGATTTCGTTCCACTGCGGACCGGTCTTTTTTCCCCTGAACCTCGGGATCTTGACCACGCAAAAGACTTTCCGCGTGGTCGAAACAGTCCGCGATTCGACCGCGGAGATTTCGCTCGACGACGCCCGCGCGATCGACCCGGCGCAGGGTCTGAACTCGGTTCTCCAATTGAACGTGCCGGCCTACGCCACGTCCGCCCGTCAGATCTCCGAGACGATTCAGGATATCGTCAAGTTCGGCTTGCGTCCACACGGCGACATCAAAGTAAGTTTCTCCGGCCTCGTGATCCAGCCTGGACCGCTGTCGGGCGAAGGCGTCGTGCTGTCCGGTTCCGCCGTGTATCCGACGGTTCCGCCGCACCCGGATCCGATCACCCTGCGCATCGCCGGCTTCACGGCGTATCTTTCCAAGCTCACGGTTACACCGTCGGGCGATCGGGCCACTGGAGAGCTCGAGTTCCCCATCTCCATCGTCGATCCCGGCACGGGCCATCCGGGCCGTGTCTCACTCGGCGAGTTCGCCATCACGTCCGCCTGCGAGTTTCATAAGCAATTGCCCGCAGTGAGTTTCGGACCCTGGTCCGTCGGCAATACCGACGTCCTGATTCAGGGCACTGGCGTCGTGGCCGATTTTGATAAGAGCTGGGCTGCTCCGGGGCTCGATCCGGCATCGGCCGCCGCGGTGGCTTCCTGGAAGGGCGCGATCCTCGACAAAGGCAATACGGTTCCGGCGGCCACGGCAATAATCTCCAATTCGGGCTACCTGCGAGCCAAATATTCGTTCGTAAATGCGGAAGTCAGCAGCCCTGGACTCCACGGCACGTTCCAGCTCACGGCGCCGTTCGAGTTTACGTCGCTCCAGCCGGTGGGCTACGCCGTGCGCATCGCGAACGGATCGCTGGTGCTGACCGCGAGCGCGGTGGACCACGCCCAATTTCTCACTGGTGTCCTGGTCGCACCGAATGTCGCGGTTCGAACCGACACCAACACGCCGGTAGCAGCAACCTACCAACTGATGAACGTCGATTCCAACCTCGACCTCTTGAGCGACGCGAAAGTGAGCACGCCCATGCGCTGGGGAGAACTCACCCAGACTCCGTTGCAGCCGCGATTCTACCAGGCCAGCGGATTCACGCGCGAGCGCTTCTACCTGTCTGGAACGTTCAAGTCGAATTATTTTCCGCTCGATTCTTCCGGGCAGTTCGTCGATCCTCAGCCGGTATCTAAAGATCTCCGCGCCCTCGGCATGCAGGGTCTGATTGTGGGTATGCCGCAGCACCTGATCATATTCACGCCGGACACGCCTGGTGCGCAGGCGATCGCCTTACACTCCAACAACGATAAGAGCCTGAATTGGCTGAACATCTCTTTTGGCGGTATCCACGGGGCCTTGAGCAATTATGTTGCGGACGGGAATACTCCGCCCGACCTCGGGCCTGTTTCGGCGGCGTTTTATGTCGGGAAAGCGCCATTCAAGGCCGCGACGAGCAATCCGTTCAAGGCTCCCAGCGTTTACCTGCTCAGCATGGACTTCGTCAGCAGCGCGGTGTATGACTGCAACATGAGCGGCACGTTTCATATCCCCGTGCCGGCAGACAGCGATCTCGCCTTCACCAACCTCGCGTTCACCTCCACCGCGCAGATCTCCGGGGCGAAGGCGCCCTTCACTTCACCTTTCCAGTTGTCCTATTGGGGACTCACCATGGTGAAGAAGCCGGGTGCGACCGTTGGGGCGGTCATCAGCGTTCGTACCGGCCAGGTCTTCTTCACGGCGGCGGGCATTAGCGAGCCGCGGCATTTCGCTGCGCCATTCTACCTGATCTGGGGCGAGATGCTGGCGAACGGTTCTCTCAACCGGCTGGTATTCGACTATTCAGGCGTCGGCCAGAAATTCGACCGCTTCCCGTTCACCGTCTCGTTCGTGGAGCTCTCCCCCTACGTCTCGGGCGCGGAAGCCTTCCTCAAGTCCGCCGGCACGACGCACTTTGACGTGTTCGGCCCGAAATACCTCAACATTCAGGACGCCTACGACACGAGCAAGCCAAGCGATCCTTACGACAACCGCCGGATCGATAATCTCAGCACGGATGTCGACCCCGGAGGGCTGTTTCACGCCAGCGACACGCATCTCGCCGCGAATTGGAGCAGCGATTTTGGGTCGATGAGCTTCAACTACGACTACGACAAGAACGCCCAGGATGGTTTCGTCGGCACCGGCACCATGGGCTTCCTCTGGATTTCCGGGAATATGGCGTCGTCGATCGTTCTCAAGGCGGAGCGTACCTGCATGTTGGTGAACGAGATCACGCACCACGACATTACGCTCGGTCCGGTGGCGCACTTTGGCTCCATGACCGGCACCACCGGCTGCGGCTGCGTCGAAGGCGGACAATTGCAGCGCTTCATATTGAGCGCGGAGCTGGAAAACACGGCAGACGTCAATATTCTGTTGCGGTCGGCCAGCTACGGCCACGTCGAATGGTCTATGACACCCTCGGTTTCGACGCTCGAAGTAGATGGTGACATGTACCTGAACGTTTTGGCCGGCGGGGGTCTTGAAATCACCGGCAAGGGAAGCTTCACCGTGAATCGCGACCAGGACTTCGTGGAAGGAGAACTGGACGGCTCTATCGACGCGGGGGCCGCGCTAGGCTTTTCGACACTCAAGGCAGACGGACAGTTGAACTGGCACCTCGGCACGCTGGGTGGCGACTCCTATCAATCTTTGCAGGGCCAACTGGCCGTGAACGTGGTCGCTCCGGCGGGCGGCACCGCCGCGGAAGGGGGCTTCTACGTCGGAATCAACGCACCGAAATCCGACGCTTGGGTGTTGAGCAGCGGCGGCGATCGCTACAAACTCAATACCACCGCGTTGCCTGATCGGTTGACCGGAGTCTACGGATACGTCAAGTCCAGTTCCAGCTTCGACCTGTTTGTCTTGTCCGGCGGAGCCGAGGCATACGCGGGGCTGGGCGGCTTCGTGCTGACGCCCGCGCAAGTCGTAAACCTGGGAGCGCAGTCGTCCGGTCTCGGACCGGGACTGCCGTTCGTGATCGGCAATGTCGGGTTCCACGTTTGGGGTGAAATCCTGGGCGGATTTGTCTCCGCCGACGGCACGGTGGACTTGAACATCATTGCCCCGTATCCGTTCTCCTTCCAGGGAACACTGGAGCTGGAGGGCTGCGTGTTATGGGTCGCCTGCAAGAGCGTCGACCTAACGGTTGGCCTCAACAGCTCTCAAGGTCTGTTCGTGAACTAGGAGGAGGGAATTATGAGAAGCTCCGTCAAACTCTCGGTTGTTCTGTTGCTCGCGGCGCTCGCGGCGCGGCCGGCGGCCTCCCAGGTCATGCGGGCCATCACCAGCGATCCAGGTCCGGGGCTGCATGTGGTGGTCACGTGGCCACCGTCCAATACCGTGCCGGCATACAACGTCTACCGAAAGCTGTCCGGCGCCCCGAATTTCCCGGCGCTTCCTCTGAACGCCACGCCGGTTCAGCGGCTGACCTCCTGCGCGGCGATTAAGGCCGTGGTCCCGCCCGTATCGGAAGAGTGGACGCTGCTGGCCAAGGGTCTGGCCGATAGCTCGACCGTCGATTTCGATCCGTGCGCGATCGGTGCGATTCCGCCGGGTTCGCCGAAGGAAAGCAAGCTCTTCTTCCTGGCCCGCAGCCGCTGGAGAATCGCCATCGTGACCGGAGTCGCGTACGACGACACCACCGTCGCAAACGCCACCGGGTACGTGTACGAGCTGCACGGCGTCGACGCGGGCGGCACGGAGACCGGCACTCTGTTCACGAATGTCGCGGTAACCGCAGGCGTTCCGGTGGTCCTGCCACCGCCCACGGGTCTCAGCGCTACGACCGGCGACAACCGTGTCCTCTTGCTATGGGGCAGTCAGCCGGACGCCTCCGGATTTGCGGTCCTGCGCGGGCCCGCCGCGGCCGGTCCCTACACGCGCGTGAATGAATCCACTTTTACGACCCAGATCCAACAGGATCTTAATGGCAAGCCACTGCCAGCTCCGTCGAACGGATTCCTGGATATAGAACGGTTCGACGCCACCGGCCATCCGACAATGCACACTGTGCAAGCTGTTCCGATCTCCGGTCCCAGCGACGGCACTGCCTATTTCTATAAAGTGGCGTCCGTCGACCTCTTTGACCGCGTGGGTGCGCCGAGCGCGGCGGCAGTCTCGGCGACGCCGGTCGACAAGACGCCTCCGGCCGCGCCTTCCGGAGTCAGTGTCAGAGCCGTGGATCCTGAAAACCGGCTCGAGGTCCGCTGGAATATCGTGGAGTTCGACACTGACGGCCACGTCGAGAGCAGCGCCATCGCGGGATACAAGCTGTACCGCTACGATTCGGAAAACGCCCCGCTGGCGTCGGGCACCCAGATTGGCGGGGTTATCCCGCCGCCCGCCCCGGGCTCCACCTACATGACGGCGTCGGATATATCTTCTGGCCTGCGTCCTCCGTTCGGCGAAAAAACCTACTGGTATCGCGCTGAAGTGAGCGATGCGGCCGGCAACACCAGCGCCCGGTCCATGTCGGCCGGCGGCCACCTGAAGGACATCACGCCGCCCGCGCCGCCGAAGGGGCTCACGGCGGAAGGCTTCGACGATTTCATCCGGCTTCGCTGGAACGCCAACACCGAACCGGATTTGGACGGCTACCAGATCTATCGCAGCCTCTGCCACAACGGCGTCTCGAATCCCTGCGAACCGAGGGCCGCGGGCACGGCGAATCTCGCCGGAAACTTCGATGTCTCCACCGGCGCCGCAAACAACACCAAAACACCTTGCACTGGCGGGTATGTCCTGGTCGGCACGGTGTCGCTGGCCGACGCAAAGACCATGGGCGCGACCATCCAGTTCGACGATCACTCCGTGCCCGCGGGCTCGCCACTCTGCTACTCGTATTGGATTAAGGCCATAGATAAAACCCAGAACCAGAGCGGCAGTTGGCCTTTCCCCGATCCCGCAACCGAAAAGACGGTGTGCCAACGACTTCGCGACAAAACGCCGCCGGATCCCGCCATCATCTCCGGGCTTTTCGCGCGCGACCATGCGATCCGCGTGGAATGGGTGGGGCCGCCGGTGCAGGACATCCGCGCGTACCATGTGTACCGCGCCGAGGCTGAAGCCGGCCCTTATAAGTGGGTCGGCGGGATGACGGTCGAGCCTCCACCCGCGCTGCCCGTCATTCTAACGTCGCCCTACGTGGCCCCGGCAGTAGTCGGCTGCAAGCAGATTCCCGTAACGACCATCGACTCGATGAGCATGGGATTCTTTATCGATCATAAGCTCGATCAGAAAGTCATCTATTGGTACAAGGTGGTCGGCATCGACCAGAGCGGCAACGAAGCTCCGCTCAGCAAGGCGGTCCCGGTCAGTACGTTTACGTTCACCAGCAAGCCTGCGCCGACGCCGGTGATCTCGTCGATCACGGGCACGACCACGGCTCCGTTCGTGCTGGATGTTCAGTGGAATCCGGCTTTTAGCGCGGCCTACCGCGGCTTCGCCGTGTTTCGCAGCGACCGTTTCGACGGACTTTACCGCCAGGTCGGCACGCTGCTGAACGCTTCGGAATATAAGGATAACCAGGTCGTGCGGGGTGTCACCTACTGGTACAAAGTGGTGGCCATGGATCGCACCGGGCAGGTTTCCCTGCCGTCACCGCCGCAAAGCGGAGTCTTGCCGTAGAAAAGGAGTAATGGAACATGAAAACGCCGACGGTTGTCTGTATCCTGAGCACACTTTGTTTCGCCGGGGTTGTGCGCGCACAGCCCTATGCGCAGACTAGCGCCTGGCAATTCGGCAATTTCAAAGATGCCTCTTTTCCTTGGGACCTCTACCGGGATACGTTCATCGGCATTCCTCCGACTGAAGATCCCTGGTCTTCCGCCTTCGACGTCCTCTTCTACGAGCAGGTTTACAAGAGCAAGCTTTCCAACGACGGCAACTGCTTCGGCATGTCGCTGATGAGCCTCATGATGCTCAAAAACGGCGGCCATCTCGGCTTCTGTCTGCCGATCTGGCAATATTCCGGTGACATCGCGAATCCCGGGAACGGACCCACCGACCCCATGCTGAAGCGCGCCATCAACATGATGCACGGCCACCAGGTCAATCTCCCTACGGTGCAGTTGATTCTCGACACGGTCGCGCAGCACAAGAACCGCGATGGCTCGTTCGCCTTCACGGCGTTCCAGACGGCGCACACGCAGAACGATCTGACGCTCATCTGCATTACTCCGACCCTCAATCCGAGCGACGGCGGTCACACCCTGGCGGCCTACGATGCGCAGGACCTGGGCGGCGGCAACAAGCGCATCTTCGTCTACGATCCGAACCGCAGTTGGAGCGATGTCGCGAGCCAGGCGTGGTACACCAGCGGGAGCAACTTCGTGCAAGTCAACGGAACCGCCTGGAACTTCACAATGTCGGACGGAACCGTTTGGTCGGGCGACCCCGGCGGCGGGGGGAACATCCTGATCGTTCCGATCTCCGTGACCGGCCCGCTTTCGCGATCACCCGCATCGCTGGGTGACCAGATCATCGGACGGATCCTGAACGAGTTGCTCCTGACCGGCGACTCGGCGCGCGTCGAACAGATAACCGATGCGCGCGGCAAGCGTTTGTTCCGGCCCGGTACCTACGAGGTCGATTCCGACCCGGCGACCGGGATGATGAACATGGTGCCGTGGTTTCCCTCCGACCAGAGCGCCGCGAGCAAGAACCCTGGGCTCATGCTGTTCCATCTGGGCGATTCCGCCGGCGCACTGAGCATCTCGATTTCCGCGCCGGAGTCGGGTTACACGCTACAGGTGAATGGAACCCGGGGGCAGGTCACTGTAACCGCCGCCGGAGGCCGCGGCACCGACGTGATTACCCTGACCGGCGCGGGCACCATCGAGCCGACGGTCGCCGTGGAGAATGGCCGCGGCACTACCGGTTACACGCTGGAACTTACCCACGCCGATTCATTCGCGCGGAGCATCCATACCCTGCGATCGCGCAACGCGGCAGTGCCCCTGGGAGCCCGCTTTCAACTGGCGGCGACCGATCGGCACCAGGCGCTCGCCGTGTCCACTTCAGGCGCCGCGACGCAGTATGACCTCGAATTGCAGTCCGTGACGCCCAACGGGACCCAAGGCATCATGCGGCGGGCGATCGTGCAGGACCCCGGCTTGGTGCAGACCGTCCGGCCCGCGAATTGGTCGCGCCTGGCGCCGAACGACATCGTGGAGTCGAGCGTCCCGGCCGGGACGTCCCGGTTCCGCGCGCGCCAGTTCGCGGCGCCCGCCAGCACGCGCCAATAGACTTTCGTATGGTCCGGCCATTTATTGGGATCCTGCGAAGGACATGCGCTTTGGCAAAGGTGGCTCAGGGCTGTACAATCCCTACGGATTTGTAGAGCAGATGAGGATTCAATCCAGCACTGGGAACGTGGGAATTGGGACCTTGACTCCGGCGTCGAAGCTGGACGTGGCGGGCGATATCAACCTGAGCGGGAAACTTCAGTATGACGGGGGAACGGTGCTGCGAATTGCATCTGGCACCAGCATCGCTTTGGGATTCTCAGCGCTGCAGAACAACACCGGCGAATACAACACGGCCAGCGGCACTGGAGCGCTCTATTTCAACACCTCCGGTGCCTTCAACACGGCCATCGGTGCGAACGCGTTGGAGTCCAGCAGCGGTAGCCACAACACGGCCACCGGCGCCTTCACGTTGGCCTTGAACATGACTGGAAACAACAACACGGCCGTTGGACAAGCAGCGCTGGCTAACAACACCAGTGGAAGCAATAACATCGCCATTGGGGTTGATGCCGCAAACAACGTCTGCAGCAATTACAGCAACAACAACATCCATATCGGTAGCCTGGGCTCCTGCGACGACAGCGGTACCATCCGGATCGGAACCCCCGACACGCAACCTTCATCAAGCTCTCGTTACGCCTTCCAACAATAGTCCGCCTTTTGGGCTGGGTTAGACCAGGGTTAGACCCCCTTCTTGGTCCACGTTGAACCATTGGACCACCTGATAGTACTCGGGCTTATCAGAGTGCCCGTGTAGGCACGATCATCCGGAAAGGTCACCGTGATGGTCGAACTATCAATGATTGTCCCCTGCGCCGTCGGCCGATCGAAATCGGACATGTCAGCGGTTAGCGCCACAGGTCCTTCGGAAATAACCGCGATCCACGGACTGCCATCTGACCAACTACCATTCAGATCGAATACCGTATTAACAATCTTGGTCCATTGTGAGCCGTTGGACCACTTAATGGTATTTCCCACAAGTTGACCCTTGTAGGGTTTATCATCCGGAAAGGTTGCCGTGATTTCAGCAAAGCCGTCGATAGTCCCATTTGCCGTAGGCCGGCCAAAGGCCGACATATCTATCGAGAGGGATCGACGTGAGACGGAAATGACAGCATTTCGGAGGCTGCCATCGGTCCAATTGCCATTCAAGTCGGTCACGGTGACAATCGGGGTCCAGTCAGTCGGAAACGTGGGCGTCCCGAAATCGGTCGTGTAACCCAAGCACCCGCTGCCAGCCGTCACCAAATCGGCAAACTGCCTGTGATGCCATTGCGCCATGCACACACCCGCAACCCGCTCCGGCTGCTGCGCAAGAAGCCCATAATCGCTTAGATCCACGTGGGTGTCGTTGTAGTCAAAATTCGTGCCCGTACCACCAGCTCCAGACTGTTGACATGGCGCATTGACGCTCATGTAGTTGATCGCATTAATGAAGGCAGCCTCATAATTGGTTGCGGTGTCCCATACCCAAATCCCTACACCCATATCCCACCACCCGAGATCAGAGATCGAAGGGCCGTTTCTCCACGCTTGAAAACCAAGCCTCCCGTTACGAATGCGGTATTCCACATACGATCCATCATCTAAGGCCCACTTCTCAGCGTCGTGGACGATGCCCTTAAATTTCAAGGCCGGCGCATCGAAAGCAACTGCACCACCGCCTGCCCCGCTCGCTCGACCCGGCGTATTGGCCGATGGCCGCAAAGGCGAAAGATCGATTGTCCGACCACCGATGGTGAGCGTTCCGCTGGCGGATGAGATCGTGTCCAAGACTGGATTGCCGAAGGTTACGGCCGGGATACCATCGGCCGACCGACGTACATATTTGCCCTTGCAGGAAAGAGACCCACCGATGCCGCTACGCTGCGTTTTTGCGCCAAACACCTCAACGAGGTAGGCGTTGAGCTCATCTTGGCTGGCAAACGAGTGTCGGCCGGGCTGAATCACTGCGTCGCGTGTTACGATTTCCGCCTTACCGTCCCCGAGTATCGTCAGGACCTGGCTCATCGTAAGACTATCTTGCGCGGGCATATGGATACCTCCGTTCATGTGTGAAAGGTTGATTTGTCACATTGCTCAAGTAGTCGCCTCTTGCTTATCCGGTTGTTCAGCTAACCACTACCTATTGTGATTCAGCCCGGGCAACACGTCCTGGGCGCCACGAATCCGCCGGAAGGGCGTTGGCGCCCCGTCCAGTCCCCAGGGGCCGTTATCGGATCCGCCCCCCCGCTCGACCCCCTTGGCTATCAGCCGGGATTTCCTTTTCCATTTTGCCTTCCCGGCTTCGAATAGTATACGGCAATCGCCTCGATTGCGACCAATGTTTTTGGCAGCGCATGGCCGGAAAGTCTTACCAGCACCATGAAAAGCGGGCGGTGCCCCCTCCCGGCAGGAGTCAACGGGAAACTTGGGCGCGTTTCTGCGCAATTCTCGGACACTCCACCGTCCCTCCTTCTTTTCTTCGCTACCCTTTCGCCCCGGCAAGCCGCCAGCTCTTACCCCGCCGGTAACGGCAGCGCCCAGATCCGCCGCAGAATCGCCGCGAACACCCGGCTCGTCAGATGGCCCTCGGCCAACAGAAGCCAATAGTACCGGGCGTGCTTGATCAGCCTGCCGCCGGTCTTCACCAACCGTTGCTGCAAACTGGTCAGCGACCAGTTCTCGATCTTCTTCGGCAACACCAGCCGCCGCCAGAGTTGTAGGCCAGCAAGCTCAACTGCAAGCGCACTTCGTTGGCCCGGAATCGATGAAAGCTCAGCCGTGTCATCTTCACCGCCTGCTTGCCTTCCTTGATCCACTGCTCGGCTGTCCCACGCTTGTTGTAGAACCGCACCACTGCCCGGCTGGGCAGCGTCAGGTTCGTGACGATGAATCCCACTCGCGGGAACAGCTCGCCCGCCGCTCACGCCTTACGCGCCGTCGATTTTGGGGAACCATCGTCCGAACGCTCGGCTACATTGCCTCGGCAATGGTCTGCGGCACACTCGTGCACCGTATTGACCATCCCTGGTGGTTTGCGACCCGTATCGGCCTGGTGACCGGCGTTGTGACCGGGCTGCGTATGACGCTCAGTCCTAATATCGAACATTATCGAACACTATGCTGATAACCTTCCGGAGCGACGGCTCGGAGTCTTCGGCATCGGGCTCATGTTGTGCGGTTTTGCTTGCCAGTCCCTTCAATACTGGCTGGCGCTGTTTGACGTCCGGCTGACCTAAGACGCCCAAAATACGCGTGACAGGCGGACCACAACCACAGTTTGCCAACTGCTACAATACCATGTCGACTCCACGAAGCCTGAGGCTGAGGAGGACCACGGTGAAGACACTCCTGTTCATTTTGAAGTCGCTGCTTTATGGCTGGGTAGTCGCCGCTCGCGATCTTTGGGTTATCATCCGCAAATTGCTCGACCGATGGCACCGCCGCCGGTGCCATGGACGGGCGGTGTCGCACGACCGCTGCGTCCCTATCAGCAATCCTGCCTTCGTCCGGCCTGACCCGCTGATCTACGACCAGTACTACCTGACGAGCCTCGGCTTGGCGGTCACCTGGGACAATCCCGACATCCAGCTCTATCTGAACGGCTCACCGGTTTCCTCGTCGCTGCTCCAGCCGGGGACCCCTTACGAAATCGTGGCGCAGGTCTGGAACAACTCCACCGACGCCCCGGCCGTGGCCATGCCTGTCGCTTTCTCCTTCCTCGAGTTCGGAATCGGCACCATCAGCGTACCGATCGGATCCACCCAGATCGACTTGGGCGTGAAGGGTGGGCCGAACTGCCCGGCGTTCGCTACCATGCTCTGGACCACGCCGGTCACGCCGGGGCACTACTGTATTCAGGTCCTACTCGAACCCGTTGCCGACGTTAACTTTCAAAACAACCTGGGCCAGGAAAATACCAACGTCGGTACCGCCCAGTCACCCGCCGTCTTTACCCTCACGCTACGCAACGACACTCGTCGGACGCAAAGTTACAAATTTGAGGTCGACGCCTACAGTCCGGGCACGCCCGATCCCTGCGACGGCAGTGCCAATGATGCGAAGGCCCGAAGCGCACGGCTGGCCCGCCACCGGCGCGGCTCGCAACCGGTTCCCGCCGGCTGGCAGGTGAAGATCGATCCCGAGGCGCCCTCGCTCGCGTCCGGCCAGTCTATTCCCGTTACCGTCACGGCTACGCCGCCGGGCGGCTTCGCCGGCAACCAGACACTGAACGTCAACGCCTTCCACGAAGGTGCACTTGCCGGGGGCGTCACGCTGACAGTGGCCGCAGTCTAAGTGGAGTAAGCCCATGACTTTCCAACAGTTCACGAGTTGCATTGATGCCCAGTACTTCAACAAAACGAGCGAGAAAGTGCAGGCGACCGTGGCAGCGACGGCGGTTTGCGCGCCCCTGGCTGTCATTCCGGCTTTCGTCTCGCCATGGTGCCTCCTGTGCCTGATCCCGATCTTCGCAGCCGCGTGGCTACTCGCTTACTGCCAGTGGTTTTTGCATGGCCGCCTCATCTGCCTCCCCGACCCCACCAAACCAGATAGCACCGGCGGAAGCGATCAGATGGCCATCGGGATGGTGATCGACATCTTTGCGCCCAAGGACAACACCGGCCTGACCAAGGTCGACACGGACTACAGCTTCGGTCTTCTGCCTGCCGAAAACCAACCCGGCAGAACAAGCGAAACAGACAGGCATGATGTCGAGACCAGCGTGCCGTATGGCTTCCTGGTGAAGGGACAGAACGCAACTAACGACATCGGGTTGCCGTTTACTGGCAACTTGGGGGGGCCGGATCCAAATACTGGTTTAACAGGATGGACTCTGCATTGCGAATTCGAGGGACCCGGCGTTCGGGATCTGATGCTGGCCGCGGCGATCGCACTTCAGTTCGGGCTGGCGGCGCTATTTGTGTGTCTCCTGGTGCCGGGATGGATTGGCGCACTCATCGCCTTTCTCCTGGCCCTCCTCAGCCTTCTGGGGGACTTTATCGGCTACGAAGTGGCCATCAACGACGAAGCGAGCCCGGCAGTCGAAAACCTCCCGGGCAGCGAGCTCCACAGCGGCGATCTGCTTGTAGTCATGGGGGCGTGGGTCTACGATTCCGGGCACAACCACGATCCCACACCCGGGGGCTTCAACGAAATCCACCCCATCAAGTTCTGCTCGTACATCGGCAAATGGGACGGCAAAGACTGGCCGGCGAACATCCAGGACCTCGAAGCACAGTGGGCGACGGCCCTCGGCCAGGCGACCTCCACGGCGACGTTGGAGAGCCAGAAGCAGCCGCAGAACCAGTGGCAAGTTCATCCCATCATTGACGGGTGCCAGCCTTCAGGCATCATCGTGTAGAGCCACTCTTTGGGCTTCAGTGATTTTCCCGATAAGAGCGCTTGGAGGAGTCCTGCGTGGTGTTTCTTGATGTCTCGCGTGAGCCGGCGTCGCAATACTGGCTCGACGACGCCAAGGAGGTTCCCGACACGCAGGTGGTAACGTACGATTACGGCGACTTCATGCTCG
>ODAK010004105.1_pt1 | contig 14980 bp, 18 predicted proteins | sample 1539591 | NCBI WGS metagenome assembly ODAK01 (sample SAMEA3539303, study PRJEB22396) | soil metagenome | biome: tundra; feature: field; material: soil | place: USA | collected 2010-05 | depth 0.15 m | reverse complement strand
CATTTTTCTCTGCGGTGACGTCATGACGGGCCGCGGCATTGATCAGATCTTGCCGAATCCGTGTAACCCCGAACAGGGGAGTGCTATCTCGGCACCATGCGCGCGGCGATCAATTGCGCGCTCGCCAATCGACAAATTCTTGGTCACTACGCGAGGCGCGTTTCCCAGTACTTCTTTCCAGCTTGCGACTCGCGTCTCCTTTTCGACGTCTCGCACAATATGTGCAAGGTCGAGATGCATGTGGCCGACGGAAAGCGGCGTGAACTCTTCGTTCATAGGAAAGGCGCGACCCGAGCCTCTGCCCAGGCAATGAGAGCCTTCCAGAAGCTCCCCGATCCATTGGCCAGCCCGTGCTGATCGGCGGCAGCATGGGAAAAAGCTCATATATCCTGGTGGGCGAGGCGACAAGCGAAGCCAAGGCATTTTCATCCGCCTGCCATGGCGCTGGACGTGCGCTCTCCCGCCATGAGGCGCTTAGACGTTGGAGCGGTCGCAAGATCGTCGATGATCTTGCTACGAACGGCGTCCAGATACGAAGCTCTTCGAGCCGCGGCGTCGCGGAAGAAGCGCCCGGGGCCTACAAAGACGTTTCCGCAGTCGTGGCTGCCGCGGAACATGCCGGCCTTGCCCGAAGAGTGGCACGCCTCAAGCCTCTCATTTGCATCAAAGGGTGATAAATGTAAATTTGGACCGGGTTGGCGTGATCTTGACCGAGCTTCTGCTCTGCCCTCGTAATAGCATTGGCGATCTCGGTCCGCTCCCTCAAGGCATAGTTTCCCATATGAAATCGAGCTGGAGGATGGCTCATGTCGTGGTCCCTCACCATTGGCCGCTTCGGCGCAACGACCGTGCGGGTTCACCTCACGTTTTTTCTCCTCCTCGCTTGGATTGGTGTCAGCGCCTGGCAGAAGGGAGGGATTCCCGCGGCACGCGACAGCGTGCTCTTCATTGCGCTCATCTTCACCTGTGTCGTCCTCCACGAATTCGGCCACATCCTCATGGCCCGGCGTTTCGGGATCGAGACGCCAGAGGTAATCTTGCTGCCCATCGGAGGCGTGGCACTCATGCCGCGCATGCCACAGAAGCCATCGCAGGAACTCGCGGTCGCGATCGCGGGACCGATGGTAAACATCGCCATCGCCTTTCTCCTCTTCCTCGTCCTCGGAACGATTCAACCCGACGATTTGGCACGGATTGATGATCCACGCGTCTCGCTTCTTGCGCGACTAGCCGTCGCCAACGTTTTCCTGGTCGTCTTCAACATGATCCCCGCTTTCCCGATGGATGGTGGCCGCGTCCTGCGCGCGCTCCTTGCCATGAAACTTGGAGGAGCTAGAGCGACGCGTGTCGCCGCCTTCATTGGGCAGGCCTTCGCATTTGCGCTTGGCTTTCTTGGCCTCTTCGGCAATCCGCTCCTCGTTTTCATTGCGATCTTTGTTTATATCGCCGCGGCCGGAGAGGCGCAGATGACCGCCTTCAATGAGGCGGCGCGCGGGCTTTCCGTGGGCGACGCAATGGAGACGCGCTTCACAACGATCCGAGCCGAGGCGAACTTGGCCACGGCGATCGAAACGCTACTCGCGACCGCACAGCACGAATTCCCGGTAGTGGACGCTTCCGGAAAGCCGGTTGGCCTCCTTGTGCGCGAAGACATACTCTCGGCCCTAAAGGGTCACGACCGCGAGGCGGCTATCACGGCTTTTATGCGTGCGCCTATCGAAGTGGTGCGGAGTGCGACGCGACTTGAGGCCGTGCTTGACCGGCTCCACGGACCGCAGGCAACGGCGCTGGCTGTCACCGATTCCGAGGGGATCCTCGTCGGCCTGCTTACGCGCCAGAACCTTGCCGAGATGATGATCATTAAAACCATGCGGCCGGACTGGCGCTTCCATCGGGGCTGAGCAGTGACTAGTTACCCCCCAGAAGCGCTCACCTTGGCGGAGAAGCGAATCCAGCGATAGTGACGATCACGAGGCTGTTTCAGGATCCGGCATAGCTGTGAAATCGTCCAATCGACGATGGCTCGCGTGACCATTCGGACCCGGTCGATCGGAAGCCAGCCAAGCACGAGAAATGCGCCATCGCGCGTCAATTTGTAAGAAGTCGTTTCGCTAATTCCGGTGTTGCCCCAGCGACAATTGCCACCTTGCATAAGTGCTCCTTCAATGGCGGTTCACGATTTGGAGATGGAACGTTTGTGATACGTGCTTGGCCCTGAGGACACAGTGATGCAGCAAGGACTCCAACTTTGGTCTCCCGCGAATAGGCGATCAGCCCTGCCGGAAGGCGCGCGCCTGCGGCTTTTTGCGCTGCGCGCAACCACGGAGCTCGGGGAAGCGATCGCTCAGGCTCTTGGCCAGCCCCTGGCGGCGCATGAGGAACGCCAATTCGAGGATGGCGAGCACAAAACGCGGCCGCTCGATACCGTCTGCGGAATGGATGTCTATGTCGTGCAAAGCCTCCACGGGGGTCCCACCGAGAGTGCCAATGACAAGCTTTGCCGGATTTTGTTCTTCATTGGCGCTCTCAAGGACGCCGGAGCCGCGCGCGTCACGGCCGTCGTGCCATATCTTTGCTATGCCCGGAAGGATCGCCGCACCAAGCCGAACGATCCTGTGATCACCCGGTATGTGGCGAGTCTCTTTACCGCGGTTGGCACCGACGCAATCGTGACCCTGGAAGTGCATAATCCGGCGGCCTTCGAGAACGCCTTCCATTGCCGGACGGTGGCACTTACAGCCGCGCCTTTGTTTGTTGGCTATGCCAAGGCCTTGAACGACGAACGCCTTTGTGTCGTGTCTCCCGACCCTGGCGGCGTCAAGCGTGCCGAATTATTCCGCGAGGCCCTGGAAACAACGCTCGGCCGGCCCATCGGCAAGGGATTTGCGGACAAACATCGCAGTGCTGGTATTGTCTCCGGTGACCTTTTTGTCGGTGATGTGGCGGGGGCGGCCGTATTGATCATCGACGACCTCATCAGCACAGGCAATACGCTTCTACGGGCTGCGCAAGCAGCGCGCCGGGCCGGTGCGACGCGGGTTATCGCGCTTGTCACTCACGGGTTGTTCATGCCGGGATCCGCCGAGGTCATTGCCGATCCGGCAATCGACCGGTTCGTTATCACCGACGCCGTTCCAGCGTTCCGGCTGGGACCGGGCGCGCCGCACCCTAAGATCGATACGATCCCCGCTGGACCTCTCCTCGCCGAAACAATCCGGCGGCTGCACACGGGAGATTCGCTCACCGATCTGCTCGTGTCCTGAGCATCCGCTCAAGATGGATCGCGTCGGCGGCCGCGATGCGCAAATAGTCGCGGGCGAGAGGAAGCCATTTTTCCGGTGTACGCGGGTTGAATTCGAGGAGGTGAGCGCTGGTCAGCCGGGCGCGGAGCGTCGCGCGATAACAACGGTAGAAGCAAAAGAGCGCTAACGACACGCCGTCGCCCCATATCTGAACGCTCCGGCGTCTGAGGTGAGCGCTGGCCCACGAAGCTCCAAGATGATCGCATTCGACGCTGAGAAAGGCAACTTCATCGAGCGAGTCGACTGCCCTGAGCTTCGGGTTGAATTCAAGACAGTCGATGATCCGGATGGGATGATCGACCCAGACGTGCTCGGGGCGCAGGTCTCCATGTCCGTCCACGATATAACGGCCGCGGGCGCGCGCCGCGAACAACTCCGGCTTCGCCAGAAGGAACCGGCGTTGGGCGCTATCGATCCTGCGTATGAGCCCCAGCGGAAGCGTCAGCCGGGGATCGAATAACCCCCCGCGATTGTCACTTAGATTGCGTTCCCAGTCCGCGAAATGACGCGCGGGCGTGATCCGAACCGGACCCGCATGCCGGTAAAATGCCGCGAGAGTAGCGACGAGGCGGTCGAGATCTCCAGTGGTAAGACGGCGATCAAGTAGCATGCGCTCCAGCGTTGAGGCCTCGTCGAGCCGGCGCATGACAACAAGCCAGTCTACCGTGACCCCGGAACCGCCAATCGCGAGGCCGCGTGGCGTCCAAACCAATGGCACAACGCTCAGGTAGACATCAGCTGCCAATCGGCGGTTCAGCTTCAGTTCGGCGCGACAGGCGGCTTCCCGGCGAGATAGAGTCGAGAAATCGAGATACGCAAAGCGGACGGGTTTCTTGAGCTTAAACACGCAATCGCCGGCAAGAAAGACCCACGACATATGCGTTTCCCGGCAGGATATCATACGAGTGGGTTCGCCATAGGCGTCAGGCCGGCTAAGAAACGTCACTTTGCTGGCAAGGGATGGCTCGGCGGTAACAGCGATCATCGGCTCGTGGGACAAGAACGTTTCTCCGCGTGTCGTCATTTGGTCCCAACGAGCAACCGGCTGCATAAACAGCATCTAACTTTCCGGCGGGGTCCACGAACATAGCTTTTCTGACTTGACTATGTGCTGTTTCATTCCGGTCCGGCAAAAGTCACAAGAGTTAATTGTCCCCGCCTTGCCGGCGCACCCAAATCTCGCCTCGTTTTACATAGCTCCGTTTGACCGCGGCCCACGCGACCCGGTGCGCGATTTCTTCCTGTCTTGGGTCGCCACTATGGCTTTCGAAGGCGCTGTTGAACGCTGCGCGGTAGATGTCTTGCGCGCCCTCCGGCAAGTGGGATCTGACCGGGAGCGGCAAGTCAGAGTTGAACTGATACGGCATGGGACAACCTTGCGCGCGAACGAATGAGTCACGACGAAACGCCACCGGCCTATATGACCTAAAAATGATTCCCAAGGATTTCCCGTTGTCGCGCCGGGACAGCATGCTTTTCCAAAAATAGAATATGTCGTAAGAAAGCACCAAAACATGTATTAATAAGCAGGCTGGCGTTGTAAGCGGCGGTCAAGCTGGTTCAAAGAAGAACGATCTTTTTTGTGATCTTCCAATAGGCGGTCGAGAAACACTATTTCGCTGTCTTTTATCCCACGCTCATTCGGTCTCAGTCAATATTACGTCGACAACCAGAAGTGCCAGCTGATTTGGAGAGATAGATTGAAGATCAAATTACGTGTCACGAAAGCTGATGCCGTGCTTTACGAAGGCGTGCACGACATTCAAGATGCCGAGAGCTTTGGCGCGGCCTTCGTGGAAGTCTGGGAACACCTACGGGCGCAACGATTGGAAAAGGCCACAAGCATCGGGGCCCTTTATGATGTTCTCAATGATAATGTGCTCGATCTGTTGCGGGGCGGGAATATCAATCTCGATAAAGTCAGATGATGCAATTTAGACGGTGACGCGAAAAAATGGGATTGTGCTCTTAAAACTGATTGATCTGGCTCAACGCAGGACATTCTGTTCCTGACTAGAAATCTCGATCGCTGCAATGCACGCAATGGTTAAAACGCTCAAGATCAGCCGTAACAAGCTCTGTTTCGTATTTATCGAAGCTGCTTCCGGGCAGGCACAGGGTCATTTTCAGCATATCTCCCTGTTGAGGACGCAGCATGCAAGTACCGATTGAGATCACCTTCAAAAATTCGGAGCCCTCGAAGGCAATTCAATCGGAGATCGAAAGACAGGCCGCCCGGCTCGATAGATTCAATGACCGAATCACGAGCTGCCACGTGACGGTCACCACGCCGGCGACGCGACATCGACACGGCGATTTGTTCTCAATCAATATTCGTATTGCGATGCCACAACACAAAGATATTCTCGTCACCAAGACGCATGGCGACGAACCCGAACATGAGCACGTGATCGTTGCGATTAAAGATGCATTTGCTGTGGCGTTGCTCCAAATCGAGGACGCCGCGCGCGAAATGCGCGGCTAGGTCAAGCCGCATGAAAAGGAAGACCATGGGCATGTCCTGAAATTCCTCGCCGGCGAGGATTGTGGATTCATTCCAACCGCCGATGGTCGTGAAATTTACTTCCATCGCAACAGTGTTATCGACAATCATCTGCTCTAAACGTGCGGTTTTCGGGAGATGAGTGTCGCTGCGCGTTTGGATTTGGCCGCGCCGTTCGCACTGGCGGGTGATCTTCTCTTCGAGTTCCGTGATTGTTACTATATGCTTGCCTTGAGCGGGTTCCAATTCTCTGTGGAATAGCGCAGGTTCGAGAGGACAGGACGAACATGACCGGATTTGATCCCAACGGAGTTGGGAACCTGCCCTCGCAGACGGTCGAGCAAGAGCACCGAGCGGAAGAACCGCCACCGACCGCTACAACAGCTCTTGTGCAAGTCCGCAAAACTCTGCCCGTCACCGTTCACGACACATTGATTCCCGATAGGCCCAAGAAGAAAACCTTCATTCGTGTTTTGCTTTTCCTGGCTTTTGCCGGTGTCGGCGCCGCGGGCGGCGTCTTTTGGTGGCGTTCTCACCTCTCCCCGCTTCTGGCCGGCATTGTCTGGAGCAACGGCCGCATCGATGCCGAGGAAATCGATATAGACACCAAGTTCGCGGGACGCGTTGCTGAGCTTTTGGTCGATGAAGGCGATATGGTGAAGGCCGGACAAATCATCGCCCGGATGGACACACGAGATCTTGAAGCCCAGCTTAAACGTGAGGAATCGCTGGTGCGCCAGAATGAACGTGCGATCAGGGAAGCAGAGGCGAATGTCGCGCAACTGCAAACCCAGCTGACCTTAGCGCAAAGGCAACTCGATCGGTCGAGCACCTTATTGCAGAGGGGCTACGCCACGCGGGAGCTATATGATCAGCGCCGGCAGACGTTGGATGGAACCAGCCAAGCCTTGAATGCAGCAAAAGCGCATGTCGACGAAGCCATTCATGCATTCAACGCGGCAGAGCACAACGTCGAGTTGAACAAAGTCAATATTGCTGACAATACACTCGTTGCCCCCCGCGCTGGGCGCCTCCAATATCGCATATCCGAACCTGGCGAGGTGCTTCCTGCGGGAGGCAAGGTCTTCACCATGCTCGACATCTCCGACGTTTACATGGACATTTATCTGCCGACGCTCGAGGCCGGCCGCGTCAAGATCGGGAACGACGCCCGTATCGTGCTCGATGCTTATCCAGACCGTCCGATAAGGTCCAAGGTCACCTTTCTGGCCACGCAGGCACAATTCACGCCGAAAGCAGTTGAGACGAAAAGCGAGCGTGACAAGCTGATGTTTCGCGTCAAGGTGCGGATCGATCCTGACATCTTGAGCAAATATGCCGAGTCCGTGCGGACCGGGCTTCCTGGGAATGCCTATATCCGCGTCGATCCCAAGGTCGAATGGCCGGCGTGGCTACGGGGCCGGTCCGGCCAATGACTCCTAGCGATCCTTGTGTCGCGAGCGTGCATGTGGTCAGCCTCCGCTACCGGAAGAAATTCGCGCTCGATAGCGTCTCTCTTTCCATTCCAACCGGCAAAAGAATTGCGCTGATTGGCCCGGACGGCGTCGGAAAATCGTCTCTTTTGAGCCTCATTGCGGGAAGTCGACGAATCCAAACCGGCAGGGTCGAAGTTCTCGGCGGCGACATGAGAAATACGCGCCATCGGGCATCAGTCTGCGCCAAAATCGCCTACATGCCGCAAGGCCTCGGAAAGAACCTTTATCCAGACCTCAGCGTCGGCGAGAATATTGCCTTTTTCGCCCGGTTATTTGGTCAGGCGAAAGTGGAGCGCGAGCGTCGCATCGATGAATTGACCGAGAGCACGGGACTAAAGCCGTTCATAGACCGGCAGGCCCGAAAACTTTCCGGCGGCATGCGGCAGAAGCTCGGGCTTTGTTGCGCCCTCATCCATGATCCAGCACTTCTCGTCCTCGACGAGCCGACGACCGGCGTCGATCCTTTGTCGCGACGGCAGTTCTGGGAACTCACCGAACGCATCAGGGAACGGCGCCCGGGTATGAGCCTCTTGGCCGCGACCGCCTATATGGAGGAAGCGGAACGATTCGATTGGCTCGTCGCCATGGACGCCGGGAAAATCATTGCGACCGGCACGCCGCAAGACCTCAAGGCGAAAGCCGGCGCTTCGAACCTGGAGGACGCCTTCATCGCCTTGCTTCCAGCCGAACGGCGGCGCGGGCGTGTCTCCCTCGTCATCCCCAAGCGTTCGCCTTCCGATGACGCGCCGGTCATCATTGCCCGCAATCTCACTTGCCGCTTCGGCGACTTCACGGCTGTCGACAATGTCAGTTTCAGCATTGAGCGCGGCGAGATCTTTGGTTTTCTTGGATCGAACGGATGCGGTAAGACAACGACGATGAAGATGCTGACCGGACTGCTGCCGGCAAGCTCAGGTGAAGCGCTCCTATTCGGTCAAAAAATCGATGCCGGAGGCATGAGCGCGCGCGCCCGCGTCGGCTATATGTCGCAGTCATTTTCGCTCTACACCGAACTCACGGTCCGGCAGAACCTCCAGCTTCATGCACACCTGTTCCATCTGCCGCCCGCTTCAGCCAAGGCCCGGATAGGCACGCTCATTGAACAATTCGGTCTCACGGATTATCTCGATCAGGGCACTTTGGATCTGCCGCTCGGGATTCGTCAGCGTCTGTCGCTTGCGGTCGCGATCGTTAACAAGCCGGAAATGCTGATTCTCGACGAGCCGACCTCGGGTGTGGACCCGATGGCGCGCGATCGATTCTGGGAGCTCTTGATCGATTTGTCGCGCAATCAGGGCGTGACCATCTTCATCTCGACTCATTTCATGAACGAGGCGGCGCGCTGCGACCGGATCGCGCTCATGGATGCAGGCCGCGTTCTTGCGATCGGCACACCGGCGGCGCTGACCAAGGCGCGAAATTCCACAAATCTCGAAGACGCTTTCATTTCCTATTTGGAGGAAGTAACCGGGACGCGCCACTCCGCTGGCGACGAGGCCGTCGCGGCCGGGGCGAAATACCTTGGTCCGGGAGAAATCCTTGCGGAGCCGCCAGCAAAACACGGTTCCTGGTTCAGCCCGCGCCGTATGTTCGCCTATACGATCCGCGAGTCGCTCGAACTCTTGCGTGATCCGATCCGGTTGGGATTTGCGCTTATCGGCACGGTGTTCCTAATGGGGGTCATGGGGGCGGGCATCTCGACAGATGTCGACAATCTCTCCTTCGCCGTTCTCGATCATGACAATACGCCGGAAAGCCGCGCCTATCTGGAGGAACTCCGGGGTTCGCGTTACTTCACTGAAAAAGCCCCCATCAAAAACTACGGCGAACTCGAAAGGCGCCTACAGAGCGCGGACATAAGGGCGGCAATCGAGATCCCTCCGGCTTTCGGGCGCGACATCAAGAAAGGCGTTCCCACATGGGTCGGCGCCTGGGTAGATGGCGCCATGCCGTTCCGGGCGGAAACCATCCGCGGCTATTTACAAGCGATGCACCAGCAATATCTCTCCGATCTCGCGACGAAGGAGGGCGTGCCGGTAAGCGTCGTTCAACCCGCCAAGATCGAGACAAGGTTCGTCTACAATCAGGATTTTTACAGCCTTTACGCGATGGTGCCGGGCACAATAGCGTTTCTGCTCATCCTTATTCCTGCAATTCTCATGGCCCTTGCAATCGTGCGTGAAAAGGAACTCGGATCGATCACCAATCTTTACGTTACGCCGGTTACCCGGATCGAGTTCCTGATCGGCAAGCAGCTCCCTTATATCGCCATCGGGATGATAAATTTCATGCTTCTTTTTCTGATGGCGATTCTTGTTTTCGCCGTTCCACTCAAGGGAAGCTTCCCAATGCTCTTCATTGGCGCTCTGCTCTATGTCATAACAACGACCGGTTACGGCATGTTCATCTCGTCCTTCGCGAGCACTCAGATAGCGGCGCTGTTTGGAACGGCCATCTTCTCGTATCTGCCTGCGATGCAGTTCTCCGGCATGATGACACCGGTATCCTCGCTGGCCGGAATAGGTGCTTTCATGGGGCGGATATTCCCGATGACTTATTTCTTGCCGATCAGCGTAGGAGCCTTCACCAAAGGACTCGGGTTCCAGGAACTCGCCGGAAATCTTTTCGATCTCGCGATCTTCGCCATGGTTCTGATACTTTTGAGTCTTTCCTTTCTACGAGGCCAAGAAAAGTAGAGCTTCTCCACGTTTCCACTAAAACATCAAGGCCTTCAGGTTATTGAATGATCGCGTTTTCGGGCGGCAACCAAGTTCTAACTTTGCCTGAAAATGCTCTCCAGATGGTTAGGTCCGATGCGCTCATTAGCCAATATTTTTTGGCTTGGAACCAAGGAACTGCGCAGTTTTGTGCATGATTACGTCCTGGTCGGACTGGTCATCTGGGCGTTCTCGCTCGCGGTCTACGCCCAAGCGCAAAGCAGCTCGCAAGAACTCCACAATGCGGCGATCGCGATCATCGACGAGGATAATTCCCCGCTTTCGCATAGGATCATCGAGGGCTTTGTGCTGCCTCCATATTTCAAGCCACCGCAGGCGATCACCTTGCAGGATGTCAATCGCTTGATGGACAATGGGCGTTACACGTTCATCCTGGACATCCCGCTGCATTTCGAGCGGGACGTGCTGGCCAGGCGGCAACCGGCGATACAAGTCAATGTCGATGCGACAGCGATGGTTCAGGCAGGACTCGGTGCCGGCTATATCCAGCAAATTCTTACGACTGAGATCAATGAGTTTCTTGCCAGGTCCGAACGATCGCCGCCGCCGCCTGTCAATCTCGAAGTCCACGTTGCGTTCAACCCAAATGTCACAACCTCCTGGTTCACGAGTGTCATGGGTATCATCAACAATGTCACGATGTTGGCGATCATTCTCTCGGGCGCCGCCGTCGTCCGCGAGCGGGAGCACGGGACCATGGATCATTTGCTCGTGATGCCGGTGACCCCTTTCGAAATCGCCATGTCGAAAGTCTGGGCCAACGGGCTCGTGATCACCCTCGCGGTTGGCCTTTCGCTCACCGTGATCGTGCGCGCGCTCTTGGGAATTCCCGTCGCTGGATCGCTCGCTCTGTTTTTGGCGGGCGTGGTGATTTACCTTTTCTTTGCGACGGCGATCGGCATTTTTCTGGCGACCATCGCCCGCACGATGCCACAACTCGGCCTCCTCTACCTGCTCGTCGCGACACCGATGAACATTCTCTCAGGGAGCAATACGCCGCTCGAAAGCATGCCACGGCTGCTTCAATTCGTTATGCAGGCATCGCCTTCGACCCATTTCGTTTCATTCGCTCAGGCGATTCTCTACCGCGGCGCCGGTCTCGACGTGGTTTGGCCAGAATTCCTGGCTGTCGCGCTGATGGGGAGCTTCTTCTTCAGCCTCGCGTTGCTGCGATTTCGCCGGGTTTCAGCCCAGACGACTTGAAAAGGATTGCCATTCTTGTCACGTCGTCGTTTAGCTTTTGCCGTTCAGTGACTCCAGCCGTAACCATATGAGCTGGCATCGCGACAAAGTCTGGTGTCGCGGTCACCAGGGCCGAAGCCAACGGCAGGTTCATCGAGGAATAGAACTGTTGGACGCTGGAGTAGGCTCTAGACGATCTCTAGCCGCCGGATCATGTGAATGGTGCAGTCGAGCTCGTGTTGAAATAGCCGGACGCGAGAAAATAACCGATGCGGGAGCTTCCTCGCGGCCTACTCAGGCGGTCATGCAGTTTGACCGGAGCCAATCCCGTGGTGGCTAGGGCCAGATAGTGTAGTATTCCATGGCTAGCGCCTGAAACAGCGTCTCCCTTGCCTTGAATTCTGACACGCCTATCGGAGAGGCCATGGATACTGTAGCGTCAGCGGGTGTGGTCGTATCGGTCCGAGGCGCCGTCGTGGACGTGAACTTCAACGGCCAAGGGCTGCCGCAAATCAACACCGCCTTGGTCGTCGAATGGGACCGGCCCGAGCCGCTTGTTCTTGAAGTGCATAGCCATATCGACCCCGTGACCATCCGAGGCATCGCGCTCCAGGCGACCGCGGGCCTCGCCCGCAATACGCGGGTGCGTGCGACGGGGGCGCCCATTTCGGTTCCGGTCGGCGATGCGATACTGGGACGCCTTCTCGACGTCGCCGGCACTGTTCGCGACCGGGGGCCTGCCTTGCCATCCGATACCCCCCGGCGTGGAATACACAGTCCGCCTCCCGCGCTTGAGGATGAGACCGCGGCCACCGAGGTCTTCGAGACTGGCATCAAGGTGATCGACCTTCTGGCGCCGCTCGCGCAGGGCGGCAAGGCCGCGATGTTCGGCGGCGCTGGCGTCGGCAAGACTGTCTTGGTGATGGAACTCATCCACGCCATGGTTGAGAAGTACCAGGGCATCTCCGTCTTTGCCGGGGTCGGCGAGCGCTCCCGCGAGGGCCATGAACTCCTGACCGACATGCAGGGCTCGGGCGTGCTCGCGCGCACGGTGCTTGTCTATGGACAGATGAACGAGCCGCCGGGGGCGCGCTGGCGGGTGCCGCTGACCGCGCTGACGATCGCCGAGTACTTCCGCGACCAGAAGCATCAGAACGTGCTCCTCCTCATGGACAACGTCTTTCGTTTCGTCCAGGCCGGGAGCGAGCTGTCAAGCCTGCTCGGACGTCTGCCGTCGCGGGTGGGCTACCAGCCGACGCTCGCGACCGAAGTGGCCTCGCTGCAGGAGCGCATCGCCTCGGTTGCCGGCGCCGCGGTCACCGCCATCCAGGCCGTCTATGTCCCGGCCGACGACTTCACCGATCCGGCGGTGACGGCCATCTCAAGCCATATGGACAGCATCATCATGTTGTCGCGGAGGCTGGCGGCGGAGGGCTTCTACCCCGCCATCGATCCGCTCGCCTCGTCGTCCGCGCTGCTTGATCCCCTTGTAGTGGGCGAGGAGCATTATCGTATCGCCGAGCGCGCCCGCGAAGCGCTCGCCCGCTTCAAGGACCTCCAGGACATCATCGCTCTCCTCGGCGTGGAGGAGCTCGGTGCGAGCGACCGGCTCATCGTTAAGCGTGCCCGCCGGCTCCAGCGTTTCCTCAGCCAGCCTTTCTCGGTGACGGAAGCCTTCACCGGGATGGTGGGCCGCAGCGTCCGCCGCGCCGACACGCTCGCGGGCTGCCGCGCCATCCTCGACGGCGAGGCTGACAATTGGGCGGAAAGTTCCCTCTATATGATCGGAACCCTGAACGAGGCGCGCCAAAAAGAGGCCGCGGCCGCCAAGACGGAAGGCGTGTCATGAAACTGCGCATTATCACGCCGCTCTTGGTGGTTGTCGATGAGGACGGTGTGCTCGCGCTGCGCGCCGAAGACGCCACAGGCAGCTTCGGGATCCTGCCACGGCATGCGGATTTTCTGAGCCGCCTCGCGATTTCCGTGGTGAACTGGGAAAGCAGCGATGGAACCCGGCGCTACTGCGCGGTGCGCCGCGGCGTCCTCTCCGTCAACGCCGGGCGGGATATCGTTATCGCGACGCGCGAGGCGGTCCCGGGCGGCGACCTCGCGACGCTGGACAAGACGGTCCTCAACCGCTTCCGCGCCGACATCGAGACCGAGCGGACGGAACATGTCGAGAGCACCCGCCTGCAACTAAACGCCATTCGGCAAATCATGCGCCATCTTCGGCCAGGCGGGCGGTCCGGTGCGGGGATCTCCGCATGACCGCGCCGCAGACCGGGCCGGGCGAGGACGATCCGCTGGTGAAGGGGGTCCAGCTGCGCCAGGAACGCCACCGGCGCTGGATGCGCGAAGGCGATCCCTCCGTGGCGCGCCGTCTCGCCCAGATCGGCGTGCTTGGCTGGATCATCGTCGTGCCCATGCTGACCGGCATCTTCGTCGGCCGCTGGCTCGACCGGACATTCAATTCCGGTCTATTCTGGACCGCACCGCTTCTGATGCTCGGACTGGCGCTCGGATGCTGGTCCGCCTGGAAATGGATGAAGAGCGCATGAGTTTTCTATCCTTCGAGTGCCACCCGGTCTGGGCGATGGTCTTCAGCGCCGCGGCGCACCTCACCGCCGGGATCGTCCTCGGTGTCCTCTATTTCCGCAGCCTATGGTGGAACACCTGCCGGTTCGCCAGGGGCGGTCGCGTGATGACGATGGCCGCCCTGATGATCGGCCGCTACGCTCTCCTCGCGGGTCTGCTGACGCTGGCGAGCCTGGAGGGCGCTCTGCCCCTGCTCATGATGGCGCTCGGCGTCCTCATCGCCCGTTCCGTAGCCGTGCGCAGGGTACGCGAGGCCACATCATGACCTCGCCGCTCGCCAGCGTCGCTCTTTTCCATTTGGGTCCAGTGCCAATCACTGCGGGCGTGGTAGTCACCTGGGCGATCATGGCCGTGCTGGTCCTCGGCGGCATCCTCGTCACGCGCCGCCTATCGCTCATGCCGTCGGCGGCCCAGACGGTCTTCGAACTGATCGTTGACACGGTGGACGCTCAGATCCGTGCTACGATGCGGGTTGAGCCTGCTCCCTACCGCGCCTTTGCCGGCACGCTGTTCACCTTCATTTTCGTCGCCAACTGGTCGTCGCTGGTCCCGGGCGTCGAACCGCCGACGGCTCATTTGGAGACCGATGCCGCGCTCGCGCTCCTTGTCTTCGCCGCCGTGATCTGGTTCGGTATTCGGGCGGGCGGCGTGCGCGGCTATCTCGCCACTTTTGCCTCGCCCAATCCGATCATGATCCCGCTCAACTTTGTCGAGAGCCTCACGCGCACGTTCTCGCTGCTCGTCCGCCTGTTCGGCAATGTCATGAGCGGCGTGTTCGTGATCGGCATCGTCCTGTCGCTCGCAGGCCTTTTGGTGCCGATCCCGCTGATGGCGCTCGACCTCCTGACCGGGGCGGTGCAGGCGTATATCTTCGCGGTTCTGGCGATGGTCTTCATTGCCGGGGCAATCAGCGAAGAAGGACAACCCGCCCCGGACACCTCCAGCCAAAGGACGCCCCCATGAACTGGTTAGCCTTCGTCAGCATCATATCGGCCGCTGTGGCGGTCTCGTTCGGGGCGATCGGCCCGGCGCTTGCCGAAGGGCGCGCGGTGGCAGCGGCCATGGACGCCATCGCCCGCCAGCCGGAATCCGCGAATACCATCGCGCGCACGCTCTTCGTCGGTCTCGCCATGATCGAGACCATGGCAATCTATTGCCTGGTGA